>Ga0116226_10001517_pt1 | contig 20151 bp, 15 predicted proteins | sample S1TSphfallax_FD_89692 | JGI IMG/M metagenome (GOLD analysis project Ga0116226, IMG submission 89692) | Host-associated microbial communities from peat moss isolated from Minnesota, USA - S1T2_Fa - Sphagnum fallax MG | ecosystem: Host-associated > Plants > Peat moss > Unclassified | place: USA... | reverse complement strand
CACCCGCCTTAAAGATCGCGAGCGACCCGAAACCCGTTCTGGGGAAAGCGGTCTGCGGGACTTCCATAGCCGCGACGGTGCAGCCGAATCTTCTTAAGGTCGTCAGACCAGGAGCCGCCGCGAACGACCCTGAGGCTACACGGCGTCTCCAACGACGCTTCGCCGTTCAGCGGCGTAGAGGGAGGCATTTCCGCATAACAGTCCTCTAGCCACTGCCATACGTCGCCTAGCATATCATATAATCCGTACGGGTTTGGACGGAACCGTCCGACGGGCGAGGTAAACGCGTAGCCGTCGCTGCAACGCTGATCTACGGCTGGGTCGCCGGGAAACTGGGCGTGATACTCCTGGTCGGCGCCGTTGAGGCGACTACAGAGCCATGAGCCTTTTGGGCCTGTCAGAGCCGCCTCCGGTCCGGCCGCATAGACCCACTCCGTTTCGGTGGGCAGGCGATAGCTTTGGCCGGTGCGTCGACTGAGCCACGTCACGTAGGCGTTGGCGTCGTCCCAGCTGATGCAAACGGCTGGATCGCGATCGGTTTGCGGGAAGCTCGGCGCAGCCCAATCGCCATGGCTTTCCTCCATGGCTCCCGCCCGCGTAATCGCGAAACAGTTGTGCTGAACGGGGTAGCCCGTATCCCTTATGAAGCGTCCGTACTCCGCCCGCGTAATGTCATATTTTCCGATGGCGAAGCCGTGGGCGAACACAATGGTGCGCGCTCGCCCCCAAGGGTCTTGGGCGTTGCCCCCTACCTTTTGCGTTCCTGGACCTAAGGCCACCATCTCTGGACAGGCGTCAGGGCAATCGGAAAACGTTTTTAGTCCGCCGTAAGCGCCCGCCGCCTCTGTTTGAGGAGGCTGCGGCCTGACCCTATTCGTCATGATCCAGATAAGGCCAGCGCCGGCGCCAAATAGGCCAAGGCTGATCAGGATGACGGCGAACCGGACCACCGTTCGCCCATCCCACCGTGGCCTGGACTGCGGGGTCGGCAACCTGGCGCTTTCACAAACGGGAGCCGTCCCCCGCAACCGAAAGCCGACGCGGGGGACGGCGTCGATCGTGAACGGCCTATGGCTTTCGGGGAGCCTTCGAAGCTTGCCGATGCAGCGGTACAGCGCATCTTCGCCCACAACCCGACCATGCCAGCAACGCTCGAGAAGCTCCTCCTTCGATACGACCGCTCCGCTGTTCTGAGCTAGAGCGACCAGGACCTGCATGACGCGAGGCTCCAGCACCTGAACCTCAGCGCCGCAAATGAGTTCTCGGGTCGATGGCCGCACAGTCATCGCGCCGATTTGAAAGTCTTTTTCTCTGCCAAGGCTTATCGCGTTTGGTTTCGCCGCAGACACACCGCCGACCATATGCCCCCGCGTGTAACAAGATTACTCGTGAACGCTTAAAATCCACCGTCTATCCGACCCTAACCCATCGCCGCATAGATCATGATCCCCGTCGCCACCGCCAGGTTCAGGCTATCGGCGCGGCCGCGCATGGGGATTTTGACCGCGACATCGCAGACCGCAGCGAGGTTTTCGGGCAGGCCCGCCTGTTCGTTGCCCATCAGGATCAGGCTGGGGCGGCGGTAGTCGGCGGCGCGATAGTCTGTCTCCGCCGTCAGCAGGGTCCCCACCACAGAGCCCGGCCAGCGCTCCCGCCAGGCGAGAAACTCTGGCACGCCGGCCCGGTAGAGCGGGACGGCGAAGATCGAGCCCATGGTGGCGCGCACCGCCTCGACAGAATACGGATCGCAGCACTCACCCACCAGAATCACGCCGCCGCATCCGGCGCTATCGGCCGTTCGGACGATGGTGCCAAGATTGCCGGGGTCGCGCACCGCCTGAAGGGCCACCCAGACGGCGGCGGAGGCGGGCGCCAGCGTCTCCAGGGCCGCGAAGGTCTGGTCGAACACGGCGACCACAGTCTGGGGATTGTCGCGACGGGAGACCTTTTCCAGGATGTCCCGCGTCACCTCCAGCACCTCGCCACCGGCGGTGCGTGTCGCAGCGGCGATGCGGCCCAGCACCGGGTGGTCGGCGGCTTCCGGCCCAAACATCAAGATCTTGGGCGCCCGCCCGCAATCCACGGCCTCTGCGGCGATCTTCAGCCCCTCGGCCAGGAACAGGCCGCTGGCCTCGCGGTCCTTGCGCAGGTGCAGGCTGCGCACGGTCTTGACCTGGGGATTGGTCAGGGAGGTGATCTGGCGCGCCCCCGTCATGGCGCCCCGCTCCGCCAGCGGGCGAAGAAGGAGAGGCCGATGGCGCGGGCGCCCGCCTCTTCGTCTTCCGCGAGGGCCAGCTCGCCCCAGTCGATCGCGCCGCCCCGCTCCCCCACGGCGCTGTCCACGAGATGCGCCAGGGACAGGCCGGAAATCCGCGCCGCATAGGCGTTCAGCAACAGAAAGTCCGCCTGATCAGAGAGCAGGCTGGCGCAGTGGCTGGTGAGGTCGGCCAGGTCCTCGAACAGCCGCCAGACCTCGCCGCCGGGGCCGCGGCCGTATTTGGGAGGGTCCAGGATGACGCCGTCGTAGCGGGCGCCGCGGCGCACCTCGCGCTGCACATAGCGTCGCGCATCCTCGCACAGCCACCGGATCGGGCGGTCGGACAGGCCTGACAGGTCGGCATTCTCCCGCGCCCAGCCGACCGACTTCTTCGAGGCGTCCACATGGGTGACGTGCGCCCCGGCCGCCGCGCACACCAGGCTCGCCACGCCTGTATAGCCGAACAGGTTCAAGATGCGCGGCGCCTCGCCTGAGGCCGTCCGCAGGCTGCGCACCCGCTGATCGAGCCAGGCCCAGTTGGCGGCCTGCTCGGGAAAAAACGCCAGGTGGCGAAACGCGGTCAGGCGGGCTTTGAAGCGCACCTCGCCCCAGCGCATGGGCCAGGTGTCGGGGATCGGTTTGGAGGTGCGCCAGCGGCCGTCGTCCTCCTCGTCGGTGGGGTCGAACACGGCGTCGGCGCCGGCCCAGACCTCTTCGCCCAAGGCGGGCGCCCAGAAGCATTGGGGCTCGGGCCGCACCACGGTGAAGCGGCCATAGCGCTCCAGCTTGCGGCCCGCCCCGCAGTCGATCAGGGCGTAGTCGTCCCAGGGCAGGGTGCGAAGGATCAGCGGGTCGGGAGAAAGGATCGGGCGGGTCACCGGTCTCGCTTAATGCCCTGCTCCGTCCAGCGCCAGCCCAGGGCTGAAACGGCGGGGGACTCCCACGCCGGTCCAAACCGCCTTATCAGGTCGCGCCATGACGATCCTCCCCACCTTCGCCGATATCGAAGACGCCGCCGCCCAGCTGGATGGCATGGCGGTGAAGACGCCGCTCCTCCGCTGCGACGCGCTGGATGAGGCGGCGGGCGGGCGGGTGTTTGTGAAGGCGGAAGCCCTGCAGCGCACCGGCTCGTTCAAGTTTCGCGGCGCCTATAATCGGATCAGTCGGCTGTCGTCCGACGAACGCAGGCGCGGGGTAGTGGCCTTCTCATCGGGCAATCACGCGCAAGGGGTGGCCGCGGCGGCCAAGATCGTCGGCTGTCCCGCCGTGATCGTCATGCCGGCGGACGCGCCGGCCATGAAGATCGAGGCGACGCGGGGCTATGGGGCTGAGGTCGTGCTCTATAACCGCTTCGGCCAGTCCCGCGAGGCGATCGCCGCGGCGATCACCGCGGAGCGCGGCGCCATCCTGGTCCCGCCCTTCGACGATCCCCTGATCATCGCCGGCCAGGGCACGGTGGGGCTGGAGGCTGCGCGCCAGCTCCAAGCCCTTGATCCAAGCCTCGCCGCCGACGTGGTCGCCTGCCCGGCCTCGGGGGGCGGGCTGATGGCCGGTGTGGCGCTGGCGTTCGAGCGGCTGTCTCCCGCAACGAGGGCGATCTGCGTCGAGCCCGAAGGGTTCGACGACCATGTGTTGAGCCTAAAGGCCGGCGCGCGGGTCGCCGCGGCGCCAGGCGCCAAGCCCAGCCTCTGCGACGCCCTGATGTCGCCTAAGCCCGGCGAGCTGACCTTCGCCCTGAACGCAGCCCGCCTCGCCAAGGGCGTCGCGGTCAGCGACGGCGACGCTCTGGCCGCGATGGCCTTCGCCTTTCGCCATCTGAAACTGGTGCTCGAGCCCGGCGGCGCGGTCGCCCTGGCCGCCGCGCTGACCCACAGGCTCGATCTCAATGGCGGCGTGGCGGTGGTGGTCGCCTCTGGCGGCAATGTCGACGCCAGCGTCTTCGCCCAGGCGATCGCCTAAACGCGGCTTGCCCCAAACCCTTCGGCCCGATAAGCGAGCCGCCATGACCGATGTCGCCCCCACCGCCCTGCCCGACCGCCTGGCGATCGATCCCGACAGCCCCTTCCACGACGCCGACCTGCTTCAACGCGGCGTCGGCATCCGCTTCAACGGCGCCGAAAAGACCAATGTCGACGAATACTGCATCAGCGAAGGCTGGATCCGCGTCACCGTCGGCTCCACGCTAGACCGCCGCGGCAAGCCGATGACGATGAAGCTGAAGGGGCAGGTGGAGCCCTATTTGAAGGGGTGAGCTGGAAGGCTGGGGCGTTTCGATCAAGGCGGCGGCGCCCAGGCCGCTGCTGGCTCCAGTGATGACGACGACCTTGCCTTCAAGATTCTCAGTCATGATCTCTCCCTTATATTTTGTCGGGCGTCTTTAAAGGCCCACCGTCCCCATCGCCTCGGGCGAATAGCGGTCGCCTTCGATGGCGATGTCGGCCAGGGCGGTCTGGATATCGCTGAGGTCCGCCGCGGTCAGGTCCAGCTCTGCGGCGGCGATGTTTTCTTCGAAGCGGCCAAGCTTGGTGGTGCCGGGTATCGGTATGATCCAGGGGCGCTGGGCGAGAATCCAGGCCAGCGCGACCTGGGCCGGCGCCGCGCGCTTCTCGGCGGCGATGCGCTGCAGGAGGTCGATCAATGCCTGGTTCTTCTCGAGCGCAGCGGCCGAAAACCGCGGCTGGCTCTTGCGGAAGTCATGGTCGGCGAAGACGGTGTCCTTGGCCATGGCGCCGGTCAGAAAGCCACGGCCGAGCGGGCTGAAGGCGACAAAGCCGATGCCAAGCTCTTCGCACGTCGCGAAGATGCCGTTGGTCTCCGGCCCCCGCGTCCACATGGAATATTCGTTCTGCACCGCGGCGACGGGCTGCACGGCATGGGCGCGCCGCAGCGTCTCAGCGCCGGGTTCCGACAGGCCGAAATGCTTGACCTTGCCTTGGCCGATCAAGTCCTTGACCGCGCCGGCCACGTCCTCGATGGGCACGCTGGGATCGACGCGGTGCTGATAGAAGAGATCGATCTGCTCGACGCCGAGCCGCTTCAGGGAGGCGTCGCAAACGCGTCGGATATGGTTCGGCTGGCTGTTCACGCCCGCGATCTTCCCGTCCTTAATGTCAAAGCCGAACTTGGTGGCGATCACCACCTGGTCGCGGACGGGGTTTAGCGCGTCGCCGACGATTTCCTCATTGGTGTAGGGGCCATAGACCTCGGCGGTGTCGAAAAAGCTCTCGCCTCGCTCGACCGCCTGACGGATCAGGGCCACGGCGTCTTTCACGTCCAGGCCGTCGCCATACATGTAGTTCAGGCCCATGCAGCCAAACCCGATGGCCGAGACCTCAAGGCCGCTGGAGCCCAACTTACGTGTTTTCATGGAGACGCTCCCGCGGCGTGCGTTTCATCTGGCCGCTGCCCTCATGTAGGCGCCGGGTGTGCGGCCGGTTAGAGCTATCATTTAGGCTCGCGAATGGACGCGCCCCTCACGCCACGAAGGTCACCACATGCTGGACGCCCGCGCCCGACGTGGTGGTGAGCGTTGCGTCGATCTGGCTGACGAAGGTCTGGACCAGCCGCGTCCCGAGGCCCCCGCGCTTGGGGGGCGTTGAGACGTTGGCCAAAGGGTCCAGCCCGCGGCCATCGTCCGATATGGTCAGCGCCCAGCCCGCGTCGCGCCGCGTCAGGCGCACCCGGATCGTGCCCTTTGCGCCATCGGGGAAGGCGTATTTCGCGGCGTTGGTCACCAGTTCGCAGATGATGAAGCCGATCGGCACGATTTTGTCGGCCGGCAGGTAGAGAGGCTCGCAGGCCCCGTCGAGGGTGATGTCTTGCGGCCTATCGATCATCGCTTCGAGCTGGGCGCAAAGTTCGGCGATATAGGCGCCGGCGTCGATTTCACGATCGCTCTCGGTATAGGCGAGCAAGGAGTGCAGCCTTGCAAGCACCTGGACGCGACCTTCCGCCGCCTGAAGCTGGTCCTTGGCGCCAGGGCCGGCCGCGCCCGCCTGAAGGTGCAGAAAGCTCGCCACCATCTGCAGATTATTGGTGATCCGGTGGTTCATCTCCTTCAGCAGGTGCTGTCGTTGCGCCTCCAGCGCATAGCGCTCGTTGATATCGACAAAGGTCTGCTGGAACAGCACGTCTGACACCCGCGACACGCGGATGTTCAGCCATCGGCCGGTCGCCGTGCTGCGAACGTCGAACTCCTGCATCTCGCCGGTCTTGATGGCGCGATCGGCGCTGGAGAACCACAGCGGATTGACCGGCGGGGCGATCTGGCTGACGACCGAGCCCAACATTTGCGCGCGAGTGGCGCCGGTCAGTGTCTGATGGGCCTTGTTCACCTCAAGAACCTGATAGTCGATCACCTCGCCATCGGAACTTTTGATCGCGCGACATAGGGTCAGGCCATCGGCGCTGGCGTCATAGATCGCAACCAGATTTTGACGGGTCTGCTGCAGGTCCTGTTCTTGGCGGCGCAATTGTGCATCGACCCGGGCTTCGGCGTTCAGCGCCTCGACCCGCTGTTGCAGGGCTAAGACCCGGCCGCCCTCGACCTCCACCAGGCGGCGCATGGCGCCCCGATAGCCCGCGACGAACCAGAGCATCAAGGCTTCGGCGCCGGTTGTGAGGATCAGGCTTACCGCGTCGCCTGCGGTGGCGAACTGGAAGCTCCCCTTGATCGGCAGCAGGAAATACCAGGCGAGTACCTGTCCAACGCAGACGACGAGCGCGCCGGCGCGCCAGCCGGCGAGCAGGGTCGCGCCGACGACCGCAGGAAAGATGAGGGCGAATTCCACCACACCGCCAAAGACGCGGTCGATCAGCAGTCTGGTCCCGATGGCGAGCAAAACCGAAACTGCCCCGACCAGGATTTCGGTAACGACCGGGGGCGCAATAGACTCAAAGCGTTTCGGAAGATCGAAGTTGAAGCGCCAATGTATCGCGTCAGCCCCCATAGTCCCACCGCACAACTAGGCTCAGGCCAGGGTTCATTGGCTCCCGCCAATCCAAAAAGCCCTATGAACATCGGAGCGACTTGATCCCGCGAGCGGGGTCAAAATGGCTTCTTTCAAAAGGATCGCCCCTCGCCTTTCAGATCGGTCCGATACATGTGCTCCCACCCTCCGGCGGCCGTCGACTTGCCCCGACCGCTGGCGATTATCGGTTCAATATAGGGCTCTGGCAAGAAAACGCCTGACATCTCGCAGCATTTGGGTGGGTTTTTGTGCGCCCAAGCTGAGCCTTTAGGAGACACGCGTCTTCCTGATCGGTCGTTTAACTGATGTTGCGTTCGAAGACAGCAAGGCGACTGACCGAAAAGCGGGCGCTTGGCCGGTCTAGCCGTGCCCCGATCTGCGCTAGGCGCGCGCGCCCAGCGGCTTGAGGGCCTCAGGCTTGCCGCGGCGCCCGGCGCCTGAGCTGGGCTTGGCCCCCACGAGCGAACCGCGGAAAAGGCGGCGCGCCGCCCACCAGCCAGGGATCACCGGGATCAGATACTGCAACACGTTGAGCCACGGCGCGTTCTCGCAAGCCGCCTGAACAAAGGTGCCCGCGAGCCGCACGCAAAGAGCAGCCGCCGCCGCCACAGCGATCTGGCGGCCATAACCCAAGCGGCTAAAGGCGCCGCCGATCACCGCTAGGATCGCGAACATGACGAAGGTCGGCACATAAAGCGGCGACGACAATCGCGCATGGGCTTCCGCCAACATCTTGCGCCGCATCGACTTCTTCAGCTCGACGCTTGGGTCCGGATACAACAGCTCATGCATGTAAAGGTCCGACGGCTTGTAGACTAGCGCATCGGACGAGGTATAGGGCGCAAGATCCAGGGTGTATTCGTCAAACTTCAGATAGTCGAGCGCGCCGTTATTGGAGAAGGCTTCGCGCGACCCATCCCGCATCACCAGAACCGGCAGTCCATTGCGGTGAGTGATGACGCCCGTACGGGAATCGAAGGTGTAGGAGGCGCTATTGGGCTGCGGCTGGTAGACGAACAAGTTCTTGAGCTGGCCACCCGCGGCTACCTGCTGGGCGTAAACGGTCAAGCCCTTGGCGCCGTCAGTGAACTCGCCCTCGCGCACCAACGTACCGGTCAAATCGTTGCGCGCCCGATACAATTCGTCCTGCATGGCGCGATTGCAAAGAGGCGTCAGCCACAGGTTTACCGCCAGCATGGCGATGATGAAGAAGGCCGCAACGCGCATGATCGGGCTGGTGACCTGCCAGCGGCTCATGCCCGAGGCGAAGCAGACCACGATCTCCTGTTCGGTGTGCAGCTTGTTGAGCACGAACAGGGTCGCCACGAGAGAGCTGACCGGCGCAACGAACGAAAACAGGGCCGGAGTCGAGTACATGACGAGGCGCACAAACATCAGCGCGCTCTGGCGCTCGCTGACCACGATGTTGAGGAACTTCAAGCTGCCGCTCAGCACCGTCACGCCGCAAAGCGCCGCCGCCGCCACGATCGTGGGGCCGAGCAGCTGGCGAAACAGGTATTTCTGAATGGAAGGCATGGGGTCGGGCGAACACAAAAGTTCTGACTGAAGATGTAGGCGCCTACACTGAAACCGCGCCCATTCCTATGGCCAAAGGCGTCGCCGCGCCGGCCTGCGGCGCCAGCGTCATAGGTTCGGCGGGATGCGGGCGGAAAACCGCTACGCACTTTTCCTCATCCCGCCAGAGTCTCCCCGATATCACCCTCGCAGGACGCCCCAAGGATGTGGTGATTGTGCCAAAGGGCGTAGAACAAAAGGCTCCACGCCGGCTGATGGCGCTGCGCCGCCTGCTCGAACACGCCGCGCACCGCGACGGCGGGGACGAGAGCGGCGACGCCGGGCTGGGCCGCCACCAGTTCGCCCAGCGTGTCCGCCCGCGCGGCCATCCAGGCGCCGACCGGCGGGTTGAAGCCCTTCTTGCGCGCAAACGGCCTCGCGGCCGGATTGGCGCGGGCGAGCCACTCCCTGAGCAGCACCTTGCCGTACTTCAGGCTGGCCTTGAGGTGATCGGGAAGGCTGAGCGCAAAGGCGGCGACCTCACGGTCCAGGAAGGGGGTACGACCCTCCACGCTATTGGCCATCAGACAGCGGTCCAGCTTCATCAGCAGACTGTTCGGCAACCGCTCACAGCAGTCGATCGCCTGGAGCGTGCGGAGCGGCGTCTTCCAGCGCGCGCGTTGCTCGGCTGCTTCACGCGCGAAGCCGGCGGACCAGCCCGGAAAGAGGCCCACGAGCCCCGGCGCGTCATCCAGGGCGCCGCGCCGCTCGTCGTTGCCGATGTCCAGCCCGGCCCAAGGGAGCCTGGCGCGACGATAGCGCGCATAGCCGCCGAATAGCTCATCGGCGCCCTCGCCGCACAGGGCCACCTTCAGGCCGTCGGCGCGGGCCGCCTGGCCGAGCATGAACGTCGGCAGTATGGCGGCGTCTGTGGTCGGATCGTCCAGGGCTGCGGCGATCTGGGGCGCCAGGCGCCAAAAATCCTGCGGCGTCATCTCGATGCGGCGGCACTGGGCGCCGCTGCCCTCTGCGATCTCCAGGGCTGATCCGCTCTCGTCGCCGGGAAGCTGGCCGCTATAGCCCAGCGTCAACGCCTGGACCCGCGGGCCGACCAGCCGCTGCATCAGGGTGAGGAGGATGGAGCTGTCGATACCGCCGGAGAAGAACAAGCCGTAAGGCACGTCGGTGCGCAGATGAACATCGACACTCTCGGTCATAACCTTTTCGAACGCCGTCAGCGCCGCCTCCAGGGTCAAGCGGCAGGGCTGTATATGCGGCAGCGTGGGGATCATCCGCCGGCGGCTCACAGCGCCGTCGACCACAACCAGGGTCTCCCCGGGCTCGACCCGCATGACGCCATCAAAAATCGTCTCCGGGCCTGTCACGTGTTTCAGCTGCAGCAGTTCCTCAGCTGCAGCGGCGCGGACCTTTGGGACGGCCAGGGCGGCTTGGAACAGCGCCGACGCCTCCGACGCAAACGCCAGATAGTCGGCGGTCTGAACATAATAGATCGGCTTGATGCCGAACTGATCGCGCGAGATCGTCAACGTCCGCTGCGCCGGATCGTAGAGGGCGACGCCATACATGCCCCGCAGCGCGTCGGCGTAGTCGTCGCCCAAGCGCTCGAACAGGTGCACGATCGGCTCGCAGTCCGACAGGCTCTTGAAGCCGGCGTCGCCGCCCAACTCAGCCCGCAGCTCCGGCGCGTTGTAAATCTCGCCATTGGCCACCAACACCGCGCCGGCCGGCCCGAACATGGGCTGTTGTCCGTGTTCGACATCGACGATGGCGAGCCGGGTCTCCACCAAGCCCGTCGCGTCTTGGATGTGGACGCCGCTGGAATCCGGTCCCCGTAGCCGAAGCGCGGCCCTTAGGCGCTCCAACGCGGCCGCCGGGGGCTTCTCCCCGCCCCGCATCATGATCCCTGCAATGCCGCACATGGCCGACGTTCGTGTCGAGGGTCGGGGCCGAAAGCAAGGCCAAATTCGATGCGGCCGAGCTTCGCTCCCGCGCTGGTTGTACGGTTTCCAGGCGCGACCATCTTGCGGTTATGGTAGGCAGCCGTTTGTCGCGGGACGCCAGGTGAGACGATGGGGTTTGTTTGAACAGGATCCGACCGCTGGCGCTGGATGACGACGGTCCGATCGCCGCCGACCCCGCCGCGGCGCCCGACGCTTGCGTCGGCGACGCTCACGCCGCGATAGTCCGGCCGACGCCGTGGCGCGGGGCGATCGTGGTCGGTGTCGCCGCCCTGATCACACCCGTGGGGTATCTGGGAAACGAGGGCATATCCCCCCTGGTGGCCTTGGCCGGACTCCTGACCTTGGCGTCCCTGTTTCGGCGGCGGTGGCCGCCCACGGGGGCCTGGGTCCTGCTGGCCTTGACCCTCTGGGCCGTGGCGAGCTTCCTGCGCAGCCCGGTCGAGGCGATCCAGCTTAAGCATCTGCACGGGTATAACGGCGTCCAGGCTCTCGTCGCGCCTAAGCTTGTGCTCCAACTTCTGCTTTACGGCGCCTTCGCCGCCAGCGCGCTGAGCCTGTCGCCGACCTGGCGCCGGCGCGCCCTGTGGGTGCTGGCGATCTCCGTCTCGATTACCGCGGGCATCCTCCTCGTTGAGGGTATTGAGGGCGCGATGCTTTACGAGCTGTTGAGCGAATGGGTCCACCAGCGGTGGCCGCCGGATATAGCGATGCGCAATGCGGCGCGCGGCTGCTATGGCGCGGCGGTTCTATTCTGGCCGGCGGCGGCGGTGCTTTGGCGCCGCGGGCTCGGTCCCGGCGCGGCGCTCGTGGCTCTGGCGATCATGGCCAGCACCTTGCTGTTGGGTGTGGACGCCCCCGCGGCGGCTATGGTTGTGGCCTTGGGCGCCTTCCTGGCCGTGCGTCAGCTCGGGCGCTTCGGCGTCTGGGCCTGCCTTGTCCTGACGACGATCTATTTCGCCTTCACGCCGCTGGTGTTCTTGAGCACAGGCGCGGGCGGCGCCAGCCTTCCCACCGATGTCGGCAAGATATCCTGGCACGTGCGGCTGGACGTGTGGCGGTTCACCTCGGCGCAAGTCACCGGTCATCCCATCATCGGCTGGGGCCTGGACTCGAGCCGCGCCTGGCCGGACCACATTCCCATGCATCCCCATGACGCCGCCCTGCAGTTATGGCTGGAGACCGGGGCGGTCGGCGTCGCCATGGCGGCGCTGTTTTGGGCGTGGCTTTTCGTGCGGATCGACACCGTCGTCGCCGACGATCGCCCCGCCGCCGCCGTCATGACGGCCACCGCCGCGGCCTATTTGACCATCGGCGCTATCAGCTTCGGCGTCTGGCAGGAATGGTGGCTGGCGTTGGGCGCCTTCGCCCTGGTGGCCTGCGCGATGTTGCTCAAGGATCGGCGCGCCCAGCCGACGTACGACCTCACAGCCGTGACGCCGCTTACGCCCTTGGGCGGACGGACCGTCGGCTTACAAACGGCCGGCTGACGAACAGGGAGCCGCTGAGGCCGAACCGCCAAGGCAGCTCGACCGCCTTGCTGATCCCAATCCTGACGCCGACGTCGATCTCGACCGAGGTCGCCGGGCGTGGCGTCAGCGAAAACGGCGGCGTCGTGAGCGCCATGCCGTCGTGATCGCGACGGACCTCCAGCGCCTGGCACAGGCGCCCAGGTCCCGCGCACAGCTTACGCAGGTCGTTGCGCCCGCGGCGCGCCTGCATCACCTCGACGCCCAAGGTGGGCTGGAGCGCCCGGATCAGCACCGCGCCGCCCGGCTCCGGCCCGCAAACCAGGTTCAGGCACCAGTGAACCCCATAGGACCGATAGACATAGGCCCGACCCGGCGGCCCAAACATGGCCGCATTGCGGGGCGTCGGCCCGTTGAAGCTATGGGAGGCAGGGTCGTTGCGGCGGTAGGCCTCGGTCTCGACCACCACGCCGCCGACGCCGTCTAGAGTGAGGGTGGCGCCGATCAGCGACTGCGCCACCTCTTCGACCGGTGCGCGAAAGGCGGCGTCGTCGATCATGCCAGACACCTCGCCGGCCGCGGCGACCGCATCTCCTACTCCCGACGCCGCCAAGTCGCCGTGCCGGCGGGACCATCCAGCACCTCCACGCCTAGCGCCGCGAGCTCGCCGCGGATGCGATCCGCCGCCGCCCAATCCTTGGCGCGCCGGGCCTCGGCGCGGGCGCCGATCAGGGCCTCGACCTCAGCCTTCAGCGTCTCGTCGGCGCCGCCCTCGAACCAGACGCCAGGGTCGGCTTGGAGGAAGCCCAGCAGCGCCCCGGCCAGGACCAGCGTCCGCTGCTTGATAGGCGCGTCCTCCAGCTTGGCCGTGATGGCCTGGCGCAGCGAGGTCGCGAGCGCCGACAGGGCCGCCATCGCCGCGGGCGTGTTTAGATCGTCTTCGAGTGCGACCGCGACGGCCTGCGCGCCCGCCAAAGCCTGGGCCTCCAGCGCGGCGTCAGGCAACGGCGTCGCCGCCGACCGACCGGTCTCGCGCGCCGCGTCCTGAAGCGACTGGTAGAGTCGGTCTAAGGTGCGGTGGGACTGCTCCAGAAGGTCGTCGGTCCAGTCCAAGGGCGCCCGATAATGGGCCGATAGCAACGCCCAGCGGAGCACCTCGCCGGGGAATTTTTCGATCAGTTCATGGACGAGGCGTACGTTGCCGAGGCTCTTGGACATCTTCTCGGCGTCCATGGTCAGAAAGCCGTTGTGCATCCAGTAGCGGGCGTAGGATTCGGCGGGCTCGGCGCCCGCCTCATGCGCGCAGAGCCCTTGGGCGATCTCATTTTCATGGTGGGGAAAGATCAGGTCATGGCCCCCACCATGGATGTCGATCGGCAGGCCGAGCGTGGTCTCGATCATGGCCGAGCATTCGATGTGCCAGCCGGGGCGACCTGGCCCGAACGGGCTATCCCAGACCGGCTCGCCGGCCTTTGACGGCTTCCAGAGGACGAAGTCGGCCGCATAGCGCTTGTAGGGAGCGACATCGACCCGAGCGCCGGCGATCAAGTCCTCTGGCGAATGGCCAGACAGCTTGCCATAGTCGGGGAAGGCCTGGGTGTCGAACAGCACATGCCCTTCGGCTAGGTAAGCGCTGGCGTTGGCGACCAGCCGGCCGATCATGGCGATGATGGCGTCGATGTGAGCCGTCGCGCGGGGCTCGACCGTCGGCGCCAGCACGCCGAGCGCCGCCATGTCGGCGTTGTAGATGGTGGTGAACTTGTCGGTGATGGTCGAGATCGGCACGCCCGCGGCCAAGGCCGCCGCATTGATCTTGTCCTCCACGTCCGTGATGTTGCGGGCGTAGATCACATGGTCGACGCCAAAGGTGTGACGCAGCAGCCGGAACAGCACATCGAACACGACGGCCGGCCTGGCGTTGCCGATGTGGGCGTAGTTGTAGACGGTCGGGCCGCAGACATAGAGCGTGACCCGGTCAGGGTCGGCGGGTTCGAACAGCCGCTTGGTCCGGCTATAGGTATCGTGAACAGAAAGCGGCATCGGGATTTAGGGGCGCCAGCCGGTCGGGTTCTGCAGGAAGTCGCCCAAGGCCTCGATCCGCGCCGCCGGCAGCCCGCCGACCCGTCGGGCCGCCGACAAAATGTCCGACCAATCGCAAAGGTACCGCAACGACAGGTCGGCGCCTGCGAACACCTCCTCCGCGCTCGGATAGATTCCATAGTAGAAGATCGAGGCGACCCAGTTCAGGGTGCAGCCGCACCCGCGGATTTGTTCGGCGAACGAGACCTTGCTTTGGCCGTCGGTGGTCAGGTCCTCCACCAAAATGGCGCGCCGGCCCGAAGCGTCCAGACCCTCGATCATCTCCTTCATGCCGAAGGCCTTGGCCTTCTTGCGCGCATAGCCCATCGGCAGCCCAAGCTTGCTGGCGGCGATGGCGGCGAAGGGAATGCCGGCTGTCTCGCCGCCGATCAGCACATCGACGTCGGTCGCCGCGGCGATCTCGGCGCACTCCTGCGCCAGGATCGTGCAGATGCGCTCTCGAATTTCGACCTGGGACAGCAAACCCCTAATATTCACATAAACCGGGCTATGGGCGCCGGAGGTGAATACAAACGGCTCGGTTTCGTAGGTCTTTATGACGCCAGCCTTAAGTATAAGCTCGGCCACTTCCTCGGAGAGGCGGCTTTTGGTTAAGCGCGAGGCGGGGTCGGATGGGGCCGACAGGTCTATATCGACAGACGTCAAAGCGTGATCTCGTTTTGGAATTTTCAAGGCGGCGACGAGAGCGTAATAGGCGGAAGCGGATACCGGCCCCGCCGCCCGTGACGCCCTACAATTTTGATTTTAAAAACTTTTATCCAGATCAGATGTTTCCACCTGATCTGGAGAGGCTCTAGGGCCGATTTCAAGGCCGGCGCCCACAAAGTCAATCGACAAAGTGCGCTCCGGCGCGTCCGAGCACCGTCGGCCGCGTCAGGCCATCGCCGATTGGCGGTCGGTTTGAGGCGCGTCGATCGGCCTAGGCTGCAGCAGCACTCGGTTCATGGATTCGAACAGCGCGGCGGCCGTCAGCGGCTTAGCCAAGTGGGCGTCAGCGCCCGCCGCGCGCGCCGCTTGAACATGCTCCGGCAGAGCGTTCGCCGACAGCGCCAGGATCGGAGATCGGGGGCGGTCGTGCGCCAGCTCCCAGGCGCGGATCGCCGTGATCGCACTCAGGCCGTCCATCACGGGCATCTGCAGGTCCATCAGCACCACATCAAAGGCCTGGGTCTTGACCGCCTCCAGGGCGAGCGCGCCGTTCTCCAACTGTACAAGCTCACACCCGGCGGCGCCCAGGATCAGCTCGACCACCTTGAGGTTGGTGGGGTGGTCATCGGCGACGAGGACGCGCAGGCCTTCCGCGCCCTGGATGGTTTCAGACCCGCCGGCTGACTCGGCCGTCGTCGGCGAATCTGCGCAGGCCGGAAGCGGCAAGCAGAGGCGAAATAGGGCTCCGGCCCCCTGTTCGGACTCCGCCGTCAAGCTCCCGCCCATCAGCTCGGCCAGCTCTCGAGAAATGGTGAGGCCAAGGCCGGAGCCGCCATAGCGTCGCGTAATCGATCCATCGGCCTGCTGGAAACGGTCGAAGACGGCCTTGGAGTTGCTGGAGTCGAAGCCGACGCCGGTGTCGCGCACCTCGAACCAAACCTCGCTGGCGCCGGGCGCATCGGATCGTCGGGCGACGTCCAGCCGCACCGAGCCTTCCGAGGTGAATTTCACCGCGTTGCTGAGCAGATTGAACAGGATCTGCTGAATGCGGACGGGGTCGCCTACCACGGCGCCTACAGCGTCCTCGCTGACGGTCAGCGTGAAATCGAGCGCCTTGGCTCTAGCGCTCGGCTCAAACAAGGCGGCTGCGTCGCGCACAAGGGCCTCCAACCCAAACGGCTCGCGACTGATGTCGAGGCGGCCCGCTTCCACGCGCGCCAAATCCAGCACATCCGACAGCAGGCGGTTCAAGGCCTTGGCGGACGACTGGATGATCGACACCATCTCCCGCTGCGGCGCTGTAAGCGGCGTGCCGCTTAGCGCGTCCGCCACGCCGACGACGCCGTTTAAGGGAGTGCGGATTTCGTGACTCATATTGGCCAGGAACTGGCTTTTGGCGCGATTGGACGCTTCAGCCTCCTCAAGAGCCTGACGCAGCGACGCGGCGTCGCGCTTTTGCTGGGTGACGTCCTTCGCGATCGCGAGGGAAAAGGGCGCCCGGCCCTCCCCCCCGGCGACCGCCGCGAAACGCATCTCGATGATCCGATCCTCGCCCTCGGGCGACCGGATCGTCTCCTCGACCGCCTCCATTCTGCCGGCGGCGAGCTGGCTGCGACGGCGCGCCTGAACAGCGTCCGCCACATCGGCTGGGAATAGGTCGTGATCCGTCTTGCCGATCATGAGCGCGCGCGGCAGGCCCATCCACGCCTCGGCGGCGCGATTGACCAGAATGATGCGCTCATCGGCGGCGTCCCTGGCGATCAAAATCTCGGGGATGTTTTCGACCACGGTATCGAGAAAGGCGCGCGTCTGGCGCATCCCGTCCTCGCTCCGGCGGCGGGAGGTGACGTCGAACATGGCCGAGAGCATGGCGGGGCGACCCTTGTAGGTGATCGGACGCCGGAAGGGCTCGACGATCAGCACGGAGCCGTCTGCGTGGAGATGGGGCCATTCCGCCATGCCGTCGTCAGTGTCGTGGCGGCGCAGCGCGCGGTCGAGCGTGGTCTGCAGATCGGGCGAGACCAGATCCAAAAGCGTCAACTCCAAGAACTGCTCGCGGCCATAGCCATACTGCTGCAGCGCCGCCGAATTGGCGGCCCAAATGCCGTAGGTGTCGCGGTCCGACACCAGCATCGCGATGGGATTGCCCTCGAACAGCAACTCAGCGGATTCCGCGAGCCTCTGCATCTGCTCGGCTTGGGCCTGATGAGCCAGGCTCGCCGCTTGCAACAGAGCGATCGAGTTGGCCACGCCCAGATAGCGGCCTTGCTCCACCACGATGAAGCCTTTCAGGATATCGGAGGCGTGGGTCGACAGCGTCTCTCCGGTAAAGGCCATGATCTGGGTTTGGCCGTCCACGATCAGCGGCCTGGAATCCATCAAGAGCGCCACGGGCCGCCGCGCGTAAAGGGCGCGACCGTACTCCGAGGCCATGCGGAGCGAAAACGCATTGCGCTCGACCAGTCCCAGCGGGCGACCGTCGGCATCCACCACGGCGATGGCGAGGAGGTCAGGCTCGGCAGCGAATCGATCGTACACGGTCGATCCCAAAGTGTCTTCACGCAGCGGTCGGATCGGGCTGGCGATGTCGCTTAGGCGGCTCAAAGCTTGGCTCCGTAAAAGCTGCTTCGTCCTACCGGTCGTTTAATAAAAACTGTATTAAGTCGAAATAAATTCAAATTGTCCGTCGTCGGATCAACCATGACGTTTTTAAGTCATGCGACGTTCAAACTCTAGTCCGTCAATGTCTCTCTGATCATAGCTAAAGTATCTGGCGACCGGACCAAATCTTTTCGAACGGCCGGATCTCGCAGCAGCTTTTGCATCTCCCCCTTGGCGCGGGCCGCCACGGGCCCCTTCGGCGCGCTTTCGGCCCGGGCCAACTTGAGGAGGACGCCCAGGCTTTGCAGCGTGGATTGGGGCGTCTTGATCAGCGAAGCGATGTAGCGCGTGTCCGCCTCGATCAGACTGCCGACCTCGCCAAGCCTGGTCGATATGTAGGCGCTGTCCCATTCGGGCAGACCGACCCTGTCGATCTGACGCTGGAGATCGGCGAGGGCGGCGAGCTTGGCCTCCGGCGGGGCCTGCCCCGTGCGAAGTTCGGTTTCGAACCGTAGGGCGCTTACCGTCGCGGCGATGGATCGGCCGACGGACCGCTTGTTGTTCGCGCCGACGACATTCTCGCCCAAACGTATGAGGGCGTACATTTCGGCGATGCAATCGGGCGCCCCGGCGAGATAGGCCTCTACGAAGTCGGAACTGACCAGGGCGGCGGATCGCTTGACGAAGGCGGCGTGAACGTCCTCAGGCGGCGCCAGTTTGCCGGCGAACAGGGTCAAGACCATGGCCAGCGCCCGCAGAACCACGATCTCGCCCTGGGCGTCGCCGGGCCGCAGTCGCCTTGGCCCGTTGATCTCCGACAGCACCCGGCGGGCCAGCGCCGCGCGCACCTGGAGGAAACCGGGATCCTGCAGCCAATCGGCCAGCTTCTGGATCTGCGGCGTCGGCGTTGGAAAATGGTCCTTCAACGTCGGGTCGATCAGGACGAGTTGCGCCACTTCGTTGGGGGCGACCAGGCGGGTGAGCAGCGCAAGGTCGCCGCCGAGATCTTGGGCCAGTCCGGAAATATCGGAGAGCGCACTCCGCGCGTCCAGGATTTCAGACAGCGGCTGGCAGAGAATGCCGAACGTGAATTCGCGCGCCTCGACGCCGACGGGATCGGCGAGCTCCAGCAGCCGTTCCAGCTTATCTGGCCAGGTCTGCGCCTCGGCGATATGCTGAGCGACGCCGCCGCCGAGGAGATAGGCGCCGTCCGGCGTCGTACTCAGACGCCGGCCGACCTCAGCCACGGTCTGGTCGCTTATGATCGGGAACGCCTTGCGGCGCGAATCGCGAACGACGCGTTCAATCGCCTGGTCGGTGATCTTCTGATAGCGTCGGATGACTTCGTGGGTGCTCGCCCCCGTGGCCTGGGCTTCGGGTACGGCGATCTTCTGGATCGCATGCTGCATCTCCATGCCGGACGCCTCAAGGGACTCCAGCAGATCGGCGCGGTGGAGGAGCTCGAACGGCGTGACGTGTTTGCGCTTCAGCCAGGGCGCCAACAGCCGGCCGATAATTTCACGCGCATGAACGGTGTATAAATCGCGCGCCTCCACACATAGGGGCGCCGTCTCCGTGGGCGCGGCCTTGGCCTTGGCGACCGTCAGATCGCCCTTTTCCAAGATCGTCATCGAGCGGAATTCGCGTGTGTCGGGGTCTAGCGACTCCTTCGTCACACGCACACCCACGGCCGAGCCCTCGGCGAGCACGGTGGCGGCCGTTTCCAGCGCTTGGGTGCGGTCCTCGGTCGCGAGCTCCAAGCTCCAGGACGCGCCGGCGCGCCGGCGAATGAACAGCTCGAAATGAACGAGGGCCGCAGTCATAGCGTCACCCTGGAACGACATTCTGTAAGTTAGGTTAAGAGGGCTTAAATCCGCCCAATTTACGCCAATCCTTGCGCCATCCCTGATAAGAGACGACATCTAGACCATGGCTAAGATCACCCTCGTCGATGATGATGAAAACATCGTCGCGTCCATTTCGCTAGCGCTGGAAAGTCATGGGCACACCGTCAGCGCCTATTTCGACGGGGCCTCCGGTCTCGCGGCCCTGGAAGCCGAGCCCTCGGACCTCGCGATCCTGGATGTGAAGATGCCGCGCATGGATGGCATGGAGGTCCTGCGCCGCCTGCGCCAGACAAGCGAGATGCCGGTCATCATGCTCACGTCCAAGGATGAGGAGATCGACGAGATCTTGGGCTTCAACCTCGGCGCGGACGACTACATCCACAAACCGTTCTCCCAGCGGTTGCTGATCGAGCGGGTCAAGGCGGTGCTGCGCCGCGCCCGCGCCGACGACTCCGACGACGATGCGATGCCGCCATCGGCCGCCGCCGCAGCCGCCGCCCAGGCCAAACCCTTGAAGCGCGGCAAGCTGACCCTCGATCCCCAGCGTCACGATTGCCTGTGGGAGGGGCGGCCCGTGAAGCTGACGGTGACGGAGTTCCTGTTGCTGCAGTCGCTGGCCCAGCGTCCAGGCTTCGTGAAAAGCCGCGACAACCTCATGGACGCCGCCTACGACGATCAGGTCTATGTCGATGACCGCACCATCGACAGCCACGTCAAGCGGATGCGCAAGAAGTTCCGCCACGTCGATCCCGAGTTCGACGCCAT
>Ga0116226_10001515_pt1 | contig 20154 bp, 15 predicted proteins | sample S1TSphfallax_FD_89692 | JGI IMG/M metagenome (GOLD analysis project Ga0116226, IMG submission 89692) | Host-associated microbial communities from peat moss isolated from Minnesota, USA - S1T2_Fa - Sphagnum fallax MG | ecosystem: Host-associated > Plants > Peat moss > Unclassified | place: USA... | reverse complement strand
GTTTCGGCATTGGCGCGCACCTTCAACCGACGCACGCTATCGGCCCAGACCATCAGGCTGGCGAAATCGCCGGTGAGCTCGGGCTGGACCATGGCCACCTCGCCCGCGAGAACCTCGCCGGACGAGCCATCGATGGTGACGATGTCGCCGGTCTTCAGCACACGGCCCCGGGCGCGGAGCTCGCCCGCATGTTCGTCGATCTGGATTTCGCCCGCGCCGGATACGCAAGGCCGCCCCATGCCCCGAGCTACCACCGCCGCGTGGCTGGTCATGCCGCCGCGACAGGTGATGACGCCCCGCGCTGCATGCATGCCGTGAATATCCTCAGGCGAGGTCTCTTCCCGCACCAGGATCACTGCCTCACCCAGCTCACCCAGGCGTTCGGCCTCATCGGCCTCGAACACGATCTTGCCGGTCGCCGCCCCGGGCGAGGCGGGCAGGCCGACAGCGATCACATCGCGCAAGGCGCCGGGGTCGATGGTGGGGTGCAGAAGCTGGTCCAGTGAAGCCGGCTCGACCCTCTGGATCGCTTCATGCTCGGTGATCAGCCCCTCGGCGACCTGATCGACCGCAACCTTCAAAGCGGCCTTGGCGGTGCGCTTGCCGTTGCGGGTCTGCAGCATGTAGAGCACGCCTTGCTCCACCGTGAACTCGATATCCTGCATGTCGCGATAGTGGCGCTCCAGCCGCTCCACTACGGATTTGAACTGGGCGAACACCTCCGGCATCGCCTCTTCCATCGACGGCGCCGTTTCGCCCATCTCTTCCCGCGCCACCTTGGTGAGCGACTGGGGCGTGCGGATGCCCGCCACCACATCCTCGCCCTGAGCGTTGATCAGGAACTCGCCATACAGCCGGTTTTCGCCGGTGGACGGGTTGCGGGTAAAGGCGACGCCAGTGGCCGAGGTGTCGCCCATATTGCCGAACACCATGGACTGCACATTCACCGCCGTGCCCCAGCTTTCGGGAATGTCGTGCATGCGGCGATAGAACTTGGCCCGGTCGTTCATCCAGCTCGTAAACACGGCGCCGACCGCGCCCCAAAGCTGATCGCGGGGCGATTGGGGAAAGTCGTGACCGAGCGCGCGGGCGACCGCAGCCTTATAGTCGGCCACGACAGCCTCCCAGTCGGACGCCGTAAGCGCGGTGTCCACCGTCACTTCAAGCCGATCCTTGTGGTCGTCCAGGATTTCCTCGAACATACCGTGCTCAAGATTGAGCACCACGTTGGAATACATCTGGATGAAGCGGCGATAGGAATCGAAGGCGAAACGCCGGTCGCCGGAGAGCTTGGCCAGCCCCTCCACCGTCTCGTCATTCAAACCTAGATTCAGCACCGTATCCATCATGCCGGGCATGGAGGCGCGTGCGCCGGAGCGGACGGAGACGAGGAGCGGATTGGTCGGATCGCCGAACTTTTTCCCGGTGAGCGCCTCGACCTTCTTCAGGCCATCCGCCACCTGCTGTTCCAGCTCCGCCGGATAGGTGCGGCCTTCGGCGTAATAGTGGGTGCAGGCCTCGGTCGTAATTGTAAAGCCGGGGGGTACGGGCAGGCCCAGCGCGCTCATCTCCGCCAGATTGGCGCCCTTGCCGCCGAGCAGATTCTTCATGGACGCGTCGCCGTCAGCCACGCCGCCGCCGAAGGAATAGACCCAACGCGTGGTGGCGGGGGCGCCCTTGGGCGTTTCGCTGAAGCCGTCGGCCATGGAGTCTGCTCCGTATTTTTAGCCCCTAGCGGGGATTTACGTCTTGCTAGCCCGAAATCTTCGAAAAGTCAGCCACCCGATCCGCCGCCGCCCGGATTTGCGACAGAAGGATCAGCCGGTTCTTTCGCACATCGGGTGCGGGATCATTTACAAATACCGTGCCAAAGAAAGTATCCAAAGGTATTCTGAGCTTTGACAGCGCAATCATGGCCTCTGTGTAGTCTTCCGCAGCAAGCGCTTCATCTAATTTGGGCAAGGTTTGAGCGATAGCGTCAATCAGCGCCGTCTCAGCCGCCGGAGCTTCGGCAAGGTGTGCCGCCGTACCGGAATAGGACAGGCCGTCCTTCTTTTCTTCTATCTTGAGAATATTACTGGCCCGCTTGTATCCGGCGAGCAGGCTGGCCCCGTCCTCCGTCTTGAGAAACCCGTCCAAAGCCTCAACGCGGCGAACAATGCGAACCAGATCATCATCGCCGAGCGCAAAGACGGCGTCGACTAGGTCATGACGCTTACCCTCATCGCGAAGGAGAACTTTGAGGCGGTCGGCGAAGAAGACGATGAGGTCGCTAACATATAGGTATATGCGCTTTAGACTAGTCTCAGACGCCCTCGAACCATAAGCTTGCCGCATTCTATTTCGACGTAGCCTGGTATATTCTCGCTTAGAAATCAGATCATCTTCGTAAGCGTGTATAATTTTATTTATATCGCTTTGGAGGCGCTCAAATGAATGGTCAGTCTCGACACTAATTGAAGCCTGGGTGAGTACTTCAAACAAATCGACCCGTGTGTTGCTACTCTGAGCTAGTCTAATCACCCCCAACGCCGCCCGCCGGAGGCCGAACGGGTCGCGCGAGCCGGTCGGTTTTTCGTCGATGGCGAAGAAGCCCACCAGGGTGTCCAGCTTGTCGGCCAAGGCCACGGCCGCAGTGACCGGGGCGGTAGGGACGCTGTCTGACGGGCCGAGCGGCTTATAGTGATCGCGTACAGCGTCAGCCACGGCGTTCACTTCGTCGGCGGTCAGCGTCCCCTCCCCTTCGAACCCGGCGGAGGCCAAGGCGCGCACATAATAGCCGCCCATCACGCCCTGAAGTTCCGGAAACTCCCCCACCATGCCGCTCGCCAGATCGGCCTTGCAGAGCTTGGCGGCGATCCGCGCCAGCTTGGGGTCTGCGCCAACCCGGGGGGCGATGTCTTCGGCGAGCGCCACAATCCTCTCCACCCGCTCCGCCATCGTGCCCAGCTTGGCGTGGAAGGTGACGCCGTTCAGCTTGTCCAGCCAGGCGTCGATGGCGCCGGGGCGTTGGTCTTCGGTCCAGAAGAAGCGGGCGTCGCTAAGACGGGCGGTCAGCACGCGGGCGTTGCCGTGGGCGATCACCGCGCCGCCATCCTGGGGCGCAATATTGGCCGTGACCAGGAAGTGGGGAGCGAGCTTCCCGGTCGCCGGGTCGCGCACGGCGAAATAGCGCTGGTGTACGCGCATGGAGGTGCGGATCACCTCGGGCGGCAGGTCGAGGAAGCTCGGGTCCATATCGCCCAGGATGGGGACGGGCCATTCGGCCAGCCCCGCCACCTCCTCCAACAGGCCCTGATCCTCCACCAGCTCTAGGCCATGTTGGGCGCAGACGGCCTTGGCCCGCGCCTCGATCTCCCTCTTCCGCTCAGCGGCGTCGAGAATGACGAAGCGTTTCGCCAGACCCATGGCGTAATCATCAAAATTGAGAACAGAGAACGGGTCATGTCGCTCGCCCATGAACCGATGGCCCTCGGTCACGTCGCCGCTCTCGATCCCATCGACGATGACCGGAACCACCGCGCCGTCAAACAGGCAGAGAATGCGCTTCAGCGGCCGCACCCAACGCAGGGTTCCGCCGCCCCAGCGCATGGATTTTGGCCAGGGAAAGCTACGGATAATGGCCTCCGCCATCTCCGCCAAGATCACCGGCGTCGGACGACCGGGCTTGTCCAGACAGGCGAAATAGACGCCGTCGCGTTCGGTGAGCTGGTCCCTGGTCAGGCCGGTCGAGCGCAGAAAGCCTTGCAGGGCCTGATCGGGCGCATTGGCGCGCGGACCTTTCCGCTCCTCCCGCCGATCCGCCTGGGCGGGCGGCAGGCCGTCGATCACAAGGGTCAGCCGACGCGGGCCGGCGAAGACGCGCAACTGCTCAAACGCCAGCTCCGCCGCAGACAGCCGCTCCCGCGCCATCCGCTCCAAATCCCGCGCGGCCCCCGCCTGCATCCGGGCGGGGATTTCTTCACTGAAGAGTTCAAGGAGGAGTTGCATGTTAAACCCCCTGCCCGTTGGCGGACGGGGGAAGGGCCGGGGCTGGGGGTGAAACATGGCTGGACGACGGAGTCATTGCACCCGCTCCAGGGCGACCCAGGCTTCGGCGCATTGCTTACAAAGGTCTCTGATCTTGCCGATATAACTCTGGCGTTCGGCCACGGCGATGGCGCCACGCGCGTCCATGATGTTGAACAGGTGCGAGGCTTTCAGCACATGGTCATAGGCAGGCAGCACCAGGGGCTGGCCCTGACGGCCCAGGCAGCTCAGCAAACGAGGCACTTCACGTTCCAAATCGCCGAACTGGCGCTTCAGCATCTCCACATCAGCGGCTTCCAGTTCATAGGCGGAGAATTCGCGCTCATTCTCCAGGAAGACATCGCCGTATTTGAAACGGTCATTGAACTGGAGGTCGTAGACGCTTTCCTTGCCTTGCAAATACAGAGCAAGACGCTCCAGCCCATAGGTCAGCTCGCCAGCCACCAGGTCCACATCCAGGCCGCCCACCTGTTGGAAATAGGTGTACTGTGTCACCTCCATCCCGTCGCACCAGACCTCCCAGCCCAGGCCCCAGGCGCCGACCGTGGGGTTTTCCCAGTCGTCCTCGACGAAACGGATATCGTGCACGGTAGGGTCCAGGCCGATGGCTTTGAGCGAGCCGAGATAGAGGTCTTGAAGATCGTCGGGGTTGGGTTTCAGGATTACCTGATACTGATGGTGCTGATGTAGCCGGTTGGGGTTTTCGCCATAGCGGCCGTCGGCCGGGCGGCGCGAGGGCTGGACATAGGCCGCGCGCCAGGGTTTGGGGCCGAGCGCGCGCAGGACCGTGTTGGGCGACAGGGTGCCCGCGCCGACCTCCACATCATAGGGCTGGAGGATCACGCACCCCTGTTGCCCCCAATAGCGGTGCAGCGTCAGGATCAGGTCCTGGAAAGACAAAGGTGCGGTCATGGGTGAGGTTTTGCGCCCTGGCGACGAAGCGGCCGGACCATAGGGCGCTAGGTTCGGCGGATCAAGCTTGCGGCCAAGGACCGCCCAATTGGCATGGGCGAACCCACCAGTCGGGATGGCTCTCGGTCAAGGCTTGCGCCAGGGCGTGAGCTTCCGCAACCGTCTCGCACAAAGCGAAACAGGTGGCGCCGGAGCCGGATAGCCGGGCCAACCGGCTCTCAGGTCTCGCTCGCAGCGCCGTCAGAACCTCGGCGATAACAGGGCAGACCTCAAGCGCAGGCCGCTCCAGATCATTGCGGCAGGGGGCGAGCGCGGTGATCGCCTCCGCCGCCGTCGCATAGTGATCCGCGAGCGCCGGTCGGTCCGCTCCGCCGACCGCGCCCAAAGCGTCGAAGGTGCGATAGACCTGCCCCGTCGAACAGGCCTGTCTGGGGTTGACCAGCACAGCCGGCAGGGGCGGCAGGCTGGGCGCGGACGACAGCGTATCCCCCCTGCCCTCGCCCACAGCCGGCCTGGCCCACAGGCACACAGGGCCGTCTGCGCCGAGTTCGCCCGCAATCCTCTCCAGCGTCATGTCGTCAAGCTGATGCGCGAAGTTATCACGCAAAAGCTTCAGGGCCGCCCCAGCGTCGCTGGAGCCCCCGCCCAGGCCAGCCGCCACCGGCAGGGCCTTATCCAGCGTCAGCCGGATCGGCGGTGGATTGAGGCCGGCCGCATCGAACAAGCGCAAGGCGGCGCGCCAGATCAGATTGCCGCTTAGCGCCTCTCCGGCCAGGGTGCCCGCGAACGCACCCTCCACGGCCAGCTCAAAACGGTCCGCAGGCGCAATCGAGACCCTGTCCCCCGCATTGGCGAAGACCATCAGGCTCACCAGGGGATGATAGCCGTCTGCGTCTACGGGATCGACATGCAGGAACAGATTGACTTTGGCCGGCGCAAAACCCGTTCGCCTCAAGGCTTCTTCGTCTCCGCCGCAGCAGGCTTCACGTCGACCGACGGCAGGGCCAGTCCGTTGGCCAGCTTGGCCTCTACCGACTGGCGGCGCGCCTCATCGGGTTGCAGGGTCAGGACGCGAGACCACTGATAGCGCGCCTCCAACTTACGCCCCGTGCGCCAATAGGCGTCGCCCAGATGGTCGTTCACCTCCGGGTCGGCGGCGTCCAGCGACGCGGCAAGTTCAAGTTCATGTACGGCTTGCGCATATTCGCCCAGGCGATAATGCACCCAGCCCAAACTGTCGATCACCGCGCCGTCTTGAGGATCAAGCAGGCTGGCGTGCTGGATCAGGGTCAGGGCGTGTGTCAAATCCTCCCCCCGATCCGCCAGGGCGAAGCCGAAATAGTTCAGGATTTCCGGGTCGTCTGGCTTGAGCTTAAGCGCCTGTCGCAGATCGCTCTGGGCGGCGGTCCACTTGCCGTCCCGCTCCAGGGAGGCGCCGCGCATATAATAGAGTCGCCACGCCGCTGCGGAATTGCCGGCGGTCTGAGCGATTAGCTTGTCCAATACCTGGATAGCTTCGCTATAGCGGGCGTCGTCGCGAAAGAGGCCGGCCAGGACAATCAGCGCCTGAGGATCGTTCGGCGACCGGGCGATCAACGCCTGGGCCACGGCCAGGGCGCCGGCCTTATCCCCGCTATTTTGCAGGCTGAGCGCCAGACGCCCCTGGGCCGTGGCATATTCCACTGAACCTGTGGGAACTTTGCGATAGGCGTCGCGCGCAGCGGCCGGGTCATCGGCAGCATCCATGGCGTCGCCCACCAGAATCCAGGCCTCGTCCATATGCGGATCAAGGCGCAGGGCGAGGCGCAGATAAGCCAGACCGGCGTCGCCCTGTTTTGAGGCGAGCAGAAGCGCTGCAGGACCGACAAGGGCCTGGGCTGCGCCTTCCTTTAGAGTGAGTTGCGCCGGGGCGGGTTTGCCTTGGGACGCACGCAGCTTGGCGGCGTTGAAGGCGTTGTCTGTGGGGTCCCGGGCCAGGGCCTTGTCATAAAGGGCGACGGCTTCGGCCCGGCGGCCGCGCCGCTCCAGATAGCGGCCATAGGCCAGGGCGAATAGGCCGCCGCGCGCCGCCTGCTCCTTATAAATGGCTTCAGCGGTGACGAGGTGGTTGGCCCGCTCCAGCACCAGGGCCTCGCCCAGCGCGCTGAAGGCGGCGACGCCCCGCTCGCTCGACATAGGCGGCGGCGCCGTCGCCAGAGACCAGTCGCCGGCGAGTGCGGCTGCCCAGGGCTTCAACAGCATGATGGCGTCGCCATGCACGCCCTTGTTCGCGCCGGACAGCAGGGCAAGCCCCGCCTTGGCCTTGTCATCGGCTAAGTCTACCGTGGCCCGCGTCAGGACGCCCAGCGTATAGAGCGAGGAATCCGATCCGGCGGACGGCGGCGTTAAGGCCGTAGCCAGAACCGCCGCACGGTCCACCTCGCCTGCGATCAGGGCGGCGGCGAAGGCCCGCTCCTTGATGAAATCCGCATCCGGCGATTTGGCGCTGGCCTGCTCCAGATAGAAGGCGGCTGCACGGCTTTCGCCCTGATCCAGCGCGGCCTCTCCCGCCAGATAAAGGCCGTAGACCGACGCATTGTCGCTGAGTGGGTCAATACCCCTGATGGCGACCGGCCCCAGGATGGTCGGGGGCGGCTGCACGCTGGCGCAGGCGGACAGGGCTGAAAAACCAGCGCTGACCAGGATCGCGCGGGTCAGGCGAAAGCGGGCGAGATGCAATAGGACAGGCATGGCGTCACTGCTTCCATGTATAGACGCGCCTCGCAAGAGCGCCGATGTCTGCCAAGCTCGCCCAGCCATCACATGTTCGGGTAATTCGGCCCGCCGCCGCCCTCCGGCGTCGTCCAGACGATGTTCTGCGATGGGTCCTTAATATCGCAGGTTTTGCAATGGACGCAATTCTGGGCGTTGATCACGAAGCGCGGATCGTGCGCCCCCTCGTCCTGCACCACTTCATAGACGCCGGCGGGACAGTACAGACGGGCCGGCTCACCGTATTTCGGCAGGTTGACGGCGATGGGGATGGAGGGATCGCGCAGTTTCAGATGCGCCGGCTGATCCTCATCGTGATTGGTGTTGGAGATGAAGACCGACGATAGTTTGTCAAAGCTCAGCACCCCGTCCGGCTTGGGATAGACGATGGGCGCGTAATCCTTGGCCAGGCCTATGGAGGCGGCGTCCGTCTTGGTGTGATGCAGGGTGCCCAGAAGTGAAAACCCGCCGGTCAGGTTGGTGAGGGTCATATCTATCCCTGCTGCAATCGTTCCGAGGAAGGTGCCCAGGCGGGTGAGTAGCGGCTTGGCGTTACGGACCAGCCAGAGCTCTTTCTTGATGGCTGAGACCGCATAAGCGTCGTCATAGGCCTGTAGCGTATCCCCCCCCCGACCTTCAGCTAGGGCCGCGAAGGCCGCGTCCGCCGCCAGTATGCCGGAACGGATGGCGTTATGGCTGCCCTTGATGCGGGGCACGTTCACAAAGCCGGCTGAATCGCCCACCAAGACGCCGCCGGGAAAGCTTAGCTTCGGCACAGACTGGGCTCCACCCTCTGCAATCGCTCGCGCGCCATAGGATATCCGTCGGCCGCCCTCCAGGAAGCGCGACACCTCCGGATGGTGCTTGAAGCGCTGGAATTCGTCGAATGGCGACAGGAAAGGATTGGCGTAGTTCAAGTGAACGACAAAGCCCAACGAGACATAGTTCTCGCCGAAATGGTACATCCATGAGCCGCCGCCCGTCTTGTCATCCAGCGGCCAGCCCAGGGTGTGCTGCACATAGCCCGGCTTGAACACGGCGTCGGGCACCTGCCAAAGCTCCTTGATCCCGATGCCGTACTTTTGCACATCGCACTCGGCGTCCAGGGCGTATTTGGCGATGGCCTGTTTGGAGAGAGAGCCGCGCACGCCCTCGCCCAGAAACACGTAGCGCCCGATCAGCTCTACGCCCGGCTGATAATCCGCCTTCCTATGCCCGTCCTTGGCGACGCCGAAGACGCCGGCCACCACGCCTCGCACCTCGCCTGCCTCGCCATAGACGAGTTCAGACGCCGCCATGCCGGGATAGAGTTCAACCCCCAAGCTCTCCGCCTGCTCCGCAAGCCAGCGACACAGATTGCCCAATGAGGCGATGTAATTTCCGTGGTTCTTCATGAAACCCGGCATGGGCAGCCAGGAAATGTCGATCGAGCCGGCATGGCCCAGGAAGATGAACTTATCCTCCGTCACCGATGTCTCCAGCGGGGCGCCCATGGCCTTCCAATCGGGAAACAGAGCCGACAAACCAACCGGATCGATCACGGCGCCGGACAGGATGTGCGCCCCGACTTCAGAGCCTTTTTCCAGCACAGCGACGGAGATCTCTGAGCCCGCCTCGGCGGCGAGCTGTTTTAGGCGGATGGCGGCGGCGAGGCCGGCAGGACCGGCGCCGACGATCACTACGTCATACTCCATCGAATCCCGCTCGGGCGTCGCTTCAGCCTCGTCCACCACGTCTGTCACCTGTTCATCGGCCGAAGGCGGCCGTTCCCTGCACGCTGAAGGACTCGTGCTGCATTGCGAATTTGCCCCACTTATCGGAAGCTGACGCGGCGGCGGTCAAGTGGCCTCGCCCCTGAGCCTAAGCGTGACGATGATTTCTCAAGATGTAGGCGATCCCGCCCAAACCTTCAAAGATGGACTGGAAAGCCTTCTGGCCTTCTGGATCGAGGCGGGCGTCGATGTCAGTCTTTCGCAAACGCCGGTGGATCGTCTGGCAGAAGGCGCGCAAAAGCGGAAACCAGCGCCGAGACCGGCGAGCCAGGCGCCCGCACGTCTCTCCGCGCCTGCTCCTTTGAACCTGAAGGGCGGGACAGAGACAGGCCTCGGCGCCGCCATCGCCGAAGCCGGACGCCTTGCAAAAGCCGCACAAGACCTGGCCGGCCTTGAGGCGGCGATAGCCGGCTTCGAGGGGTGCCCCCTGCGGCGCCAGGGCGCAAAATCCACCGTCTTTTCCCGGGGCAATCCCGCCGCACCGGTGATGATCATCGGCGAAGGCCCCGGCGCAGAGGAGGATCAGCAGGGAAGGCCCTTTGTCGGCCGAGCCGGCAAGCTGTTGGATCGGATGCTGGCGGCGGCGGCCCTGACCGATCGGGTCTTCATCACCAACACCGTTTTCTGGCGCCCGCCCGGCAACCGCAATCCTACACCTCAGGAACAGGCGACCTGCGCTCCGTTTCTTCATCGGGCCATTGAACTGGTGGGGCCCCGCCTTCTTCTGTTGAGCGGCGGCGTCTCGGCCAAAAGCCTTCTGAAGCGGGAAGAAGGGATAATGAGCCTGCACGGACGATGGTTCGAGTGGGCGTCAGAAGACGGCGGCCTGACGATTCCTGCGCTGCCGACCCTGCACCCGGCCTTCCTGCTGCGACAACCTGCCGCAAAGGCACAAGCGTGGCGAGACCTGCTAACGCTCCTGTCAAGGCTTGATCATCACGTTAAGAAACCCCTAACGTAAATTCGCCCACTGAGCGAAACCACAGGTTCCATCGTTCAGGCCATTTTTCCGGCGTCGGCGACTAGGCGGTTACCTGATGGTCTCTCAATACGGGGCGGCCTCGGATGTCCGCCCGAAGACGGACGATTGAATGCTCAAGACCCGCCGACCGGATTTAAGACGACAGCAGTGTCTGATGGTGGGGCCGCTGGCGATCCTGCTGATTGCGGGCCTGGGCGTCCCCCAAGCCTTGGCATTGACCTCGGCCAATACTTCGTCGCCGTCGACATCCGCCTTGCTGGTCCAGGCGCCAGCCTTGTCCGCATCGCCGGCGGCCGCGCCGCCGCTGGCTGTCCTTAATCCAGTCGATGCGGAGCGTTACATCCAAGCCTTCGCCGCCATGCGCCGGGGCGACATCGCCGCCGGACAGAGCGCGGTTCGCGGAGTCAGCGATCCAATCCTGATGGGCTGGCTGGATACGGTTCGGCTGCTCCACCCGGCCTACCGCGCCGGCTATCCGGAGCTTAGGGCCTGGCTTGACCGCAATATCGACCTGCCGGCGGCGGAACGTGTTTACGACCTAGCCCTTAAGCGCAAACCCTTCGGCGCGCCCATGCCGCGCAAACCATCGTCTGAAGAGGCCGAGGCTGGCGGGGCAAACCTTGCTCCATCTATGCCCGACCTGACGCCGCCGCCGCTTCCCAAGGCCGCGAACGCCAGGCAACAGGCGGCGCGCACAGCCTTCTACAAGGGCGATATAGCTACGGCCTTAACCCTCGCCAATGCATCGGGGGAACGGTGGATCGCCGGTCTGTCGGCTATGCGCCTTCATCTCTATGACGCTGCGCTGAGTTCTTTGAGCGAAATGGCTCATGATCTGCGCCAGACGAGCTGGGCGCGTTCGGGCGCCGCCTACTGGGCCGCCCGCGCCGCCGCTGCCCTGAATCAGCCCGCTCAGGCGCATGCCTATATGACGCTCGCCGCGCGGGCGCCGGAGACTTTTTATGGCTTGATCGCCCTGCGCGATCTGGATCAGCAGGCGGCTAAGTCCGCGCTCCAGGCGGATATGATCAATGATGTGCTGGCTGCAGCCGCCGTTGATAGCGCCGCCGTCACTCAGATCGCCCACGCTGATCCCCGCGCCCGCCGCGCCGTCGCCCTCGCCCAGATCGGCTTGCTGGGCGAAGCAGGAGAGGATTTGCGCCTTGCCCTTGAGGAAGCTCCGGCGGCGGAGCGGCCCGCCCTCACCTCCCTGGCCTTAGCCTTAAACGCCCCCATCGGCGGCCGAGCGGAGGTGGCCAAGAGCGGCTGGGCCCGGTTCGACCTTTCCCACTTCCCGACGCCCGATCTCACGCCCAAGGGCGGCTTCACCATCGACAAGGCCCTAGTCTACGCCCTGGTCAATCAGGAGAGCCGGTTCAATCCCGATGTAGTCAGCCATGCAGGCGCTTATGGCCTGATGCAACTCACCGCCGCGACGGCCGCCCGGCTCGCCGGGGACAAGTCTCTACGCCGCCATCCGTCCGCCCTGCGCGATCCGGGCTTCAACCTGCGTCTGGGTCAAGATTATGTGGCTAAGCTCCTCAGCGATCTTAACGGCGACATTATGCAGGCGGTGGCGGCCTATAACGCCGGCCCTGGCGTGATTCAGAAGCTGACCGCCCGCATGGGTCAGGACGTGGACTCCCTGATGCTGATCGAAAGCATGCCCAGCAGTCAGACGCGCGGCTATGTGCAAAGGGTGATGGCCGGGTATTGGACCTATCGCCAAATTTTCAGCCAAGCACCTCACGCCAAGACCACCCAGGCCATTGACGCCAAGGTCGCCACATCCACGGCCTCTATTAGCTGAGGCGAAACGTCGCTTTATCAGTGGCAAACCAGTTTGTTCTTTATTTGTTCACTAACGTCAGTTAAGATGCGCTCATGTCGTCGCTTGCCCTCACCGCGCGCGGCCGGGGTGCGCAATCCAACGCCTCGGGCCGCTTCGAACCGCTTCGCACAGCGGCGTTCGACGATGGCTGGACGGTGGAGGACCCCGCTCCGCCAAAGCTGAAGACGAGCCTTCAGACGGAAACGGCGCGGGTGATCCTGTCTCGGAACACCAGCCCCGATATTCCCTTCGACCGCGCTATCAATCCTTATCGCGGGTGCGAGCATGGCTGCATCTATTGCTACGCCCGCCCGGCCCACGCCTATATGGGCCTATCGCCGGGTTTGGACTTTGAAAGCCGGCTGTTCTTCAAACCGGACGCTGCGGCCCTGCTGACACGCGAACTATCCCATTCCCACTACAGGCCTGCGACGGTGCATATCGGCGGCAATACCGATCCTTATCAGCCGGTCGAACGGTCGGCGACGGTGACCCGCGACGTGTTGGAGGTTTTGGAACGCTTCAACCACCCCTGCACCATCATCACCAAATCCGCCCTCATCCTGCGCGACGCCGACATCTTGGCGCGGATGAGCCGGCGGGGACTGGCTAGGGCTTTTGTCTCGATCACCACGCTCGATAGAAAGCTTGCCCGGGCCATGGAGCCGCGCGCCGCCACGCCCGCCCGGCGGTTGGAAGCAGTGCGCGGTCTGGCTGAGGCGGGGGTGCAGGTGGGCGTGATGTTCGCCCCGGTCATACCCGGCCTGAACGATCATGAGATGGAGGCCGTGCTCGCCGCCGCCGCAGAGGCCGGCGCGACTATCGCCGGCTATGTCGTCTTGCGCCTGCCGCTGGAGATTAAGGACCTGTTCGAAGAATGGCTCCAGAGCGAGCGACCAGACCGCGCCAAGCGCGTCATGTCCCTGGTGCGTCAGATGCGCGGCGGTAAGGCCTATGACGCAGATTGGGCTCAGCGTATGACCGGCCAAGGCCCCATAGCTCAGCTAATTCGACAGCGCCATGTCCGGGCGACGACCGCGCTCGGCCTCAACCGGACCCGCACCCCGCTGCGCACTGACCTTTTCAAAGTTCCACCCAAGGCCGACGACCAGCTTGGGCTGTTCGCATGAGACGCTCAGCCTATGGGTGGCAAAGCCGTCGCCCGCATCTCATCCAAATAGCGGGCGGCGACGGGCGTCAGCGCGGCGTTCAGATCAATGACCAGCGGATTGCCCGTGGGAATTTCCACGCCGACGATCTCATCGTCCGGCACGGCGAACAGGTGCTTGACGATGGCCCGCAGCGAATTGCCGTGAGCGGCGATGAGCAGGGTTTCGCCCAGCCTCAGATCCGGCGCGATCTGCGCCTCCCAATAGGGCAGAACGCGATCCAAAGTCGTCTTCAGGCTTTCAGTATCCGGCAAAGCGACGCCGCCATAGCGCCGGTCGCGGCTGAAGTCGTAATCGCCGCCCGGCGCCAGGGGCGGAGGCGGAATGTCGTAAGAGCGGCGCCAGACATGAACCTGGGCGTCGCCGTGCAGAGCCGCCGTCTCAGCCTTGTTCAGGCCGGTCAGGGCGCCGTAATGACGTTCATTCAAACGCCAGTCCTTAATCATGGGTATCCAGAGCTGATCAGCGCCCTCCAGCGCCAAAAGCCCTGTGCGGATAGCCCGTTTCAGGACGGAGGTGTAGGCCCGGTCGAATTGGAGGCCGGTGTCCTTCAAAAGCGCGCCGCCCCGCACGGCCTCCGCTTCTCCCGCCGGGCTGAGATTGACGTCGACCCAGCCAGTAAATCGGTTTTCCAGGTTCCATTGGCTCTGACCATGGCGCAGCAGGACGAGGGTGGGCATGAATGCTCCTTGCGCAAAGAGGGGGCGCTGTGCGTCCAGCCTGGAACCGACGCGCCGCGGTGCGTAGGACGGGCGGATCGTCTGCGTCAAGCAAGGATGCGATCATACGTTTGGCTTTGGCGCCGACTGAGGTTAAGGCAGGCCCGTCATGTCTGATCGTATCTTCTTTTCCCTGATCGCCCTGGCGGTGATCGCCATCATCGCCTTGGCCCTCGTCTGGCCCCAGGGGGACGGCCGGCGTTCACCAAAGCCCTTCGGCCACGCCACCACGGCGGAGCGAGTAGCCCATGCCCCCCAGCTTCGCCCGGCCCTAGCGCCTGCAAGCCCGACCAAGGCCCCCTGATGGCGCGCGATGATCAAGCCCCTTCCTTCGACGCCGCCGTCGTCGGCCGCCGCGTCCTGGCGGTGGAGGCGGAGGCCCTGGCCCGCCTGGCCCAAAGCCTTGACGGCGCCTTTAGCCGAGCGGTCGCCCTGTGCGGTCAATTGAAAGGGCGTATGGTCTGCACCGGCGTAGGCAAGTCCGGCCATGTGGCGCGCAAGATCGCCGCCACCCTGGCCTCCACCGGCCAGCCGGCCCTGTTCATTCACGCTACAGAGGCCAGCCATGGCGATCTGGGCATGATCAGTGCGGACGACGCCGTGCTGGCGCTCTCAAAGTCCGGCGAAACCCGGGAACTGGCCGATGTGGTCGCCTACGCCAAGCGGTTCGGCATTCCCCTTCTGGCCATCACGGAAAACAGCGACAGCGCGCTGGGCCGGGCGGCGGACATCGTGCTGACGCTTCCCGCCGCGCCCGAGGCGGCGGAAGCCGTCGACGCCCCCACCACCTCCACCACCCTGCAGATGGCTTTGGGCGATGCGCTCGCCGTCGCCTTGCTAGAGCAAAGGGGGTTCACCACCAGCGATTTTCGCGTCTTCCACCCCGGCGGCAAGCTAGGCGCCGCTCTGCTGACGGTGGAAGCGCTGATGCACAAGGACGCCGAACTGCCCCTCATCAAGGACGATGCGGAGATGGCCGCCGCCCTTCTGGTGATGACAGAAAAACGCTTCGGCTGCGCGGGCGTCGTTAATGCCGCAGGCGTTCTGGAGGGGGTGATCACCGACGGCGACCTTCGCCGCCATATGAATTGCCTTATGCAAAGCCGAGCCGGCTCGGTCATGACCCGCAACCCGCTCACGGTCACGCCGGCCATGCTGGCGGCGGAAGCGCTGAAGATCATGAATGAGCGGCGGATCACGGTGCTGTTTGTTGTGGCCCAGCAAAAACCTGTGGGCATCTTGCATGTTCACGACTTGCTGCGCGCCGGCGTTGTTTAGACTGAGATCGGGTCAAGCACTTGCTGCTGTCACAATCCGACTCTACGAACACAAGTCTATGAACCGGAGCTTCCTATGCCCCTGCCGACACCGCGTGCGGACCTTGTCTCTAATACCCTTGATTATGAGATCATGCCCCTGGTCAAGGCGACCGGATTTCGCGAATACGATGCGCGCTGGATTTTGGGCAAGGAGATCAACTATTTAGGCGTCCAGGCGCTCGGTCTTGGGCTTGGAACCTACATCCATGAGATCGGGGTGGCCCCACGTGTCGTTGTCGGCCATGATTTTCGGTCTTATTCCGTCAATGTTAAGCAGGCCCTTACCCTGGGCCTGATCGCGGCCGGGTGCGAGGTGCTGGATATCGGCTTGGCGCTCTCGCCCATGGCCTATTTCGCCCAGTTCGATCTGGACGCGCCGTGCGTCGCCATGGTGACGGCCAGCCACAATGAAAACGGCTGGACGGGCGTCAAGATGGGCGCTCAGCGCCCCCTCACCTTCGGCCCGGTGGAGATCGGCCGGCTGAAGGAGATCGTCTTGGGCGGCGTGGGGGTAGAGCGCGCCGGCGGCAAGCTTGTTCAGGTCGAGGGCGTGATGGAGCGCTATATCGCTGACTGCGCCGCGCGCAGCCATCTGACTCGCAAGCTGCGCGTCATCGCTGCCTGCGGCAACGGGACGGCGGGCGCGTTCGCACCGGAAGCTCTTCGCCGCATGGGGGCGGAGGTCATTCCCATGGACGCTGACCTGGACTTCACTTTCCCCAAATACAACCCCAACCCCGAAGATCATGAAATGCTGCACCTTATGGCCGAGCGCGTGCGGGCGGAGGGGGCGGACCTGGCGCTGGGCTTTGACGGTGATGGGGATCGGTGCGGCGTCGTGGATGACGAAGGCGAGGAAATCTTCGCCGACAAGATCGGCCTAATGTTAGGCCGCGACCTCTCCGTCCTGCACCCCAATGCCAAGTTCGTGGTCGATGTGAAGTCCACCGGACTTTACGCCACCGACCCCATCCTCAAGGCCAATGGCTGTGAAGTAGTCTATTGGAAGACGGGCCACAGTTATATCAAACGCAAGACCTCCGAAATCGGCGCCCTGGCCGGTTTCGAAAAGTCGGGCCACTTCTTCTTCAACGCCCCGCTGGGCCGGGGCTATGATGATGCGTTGGTCGCTGCGGCGGCGGTGCTGAATATGTTGGACCGCAACCCGACCAAGAAGCTCAGCGATCTGAAAAAGGCCCTGCCCGTCGCCTTCACCTCGCTGACTATGAGCCCGTATTGCGCTGATGAAACCAAGTATAGTGTGGTGGAGCAGGTGGTGAAAGACTACGAGGCGCTGGCCGCCGCTGGCGGCAAGATCCTCGGCCGCGCCATCACGGACGTCATTACGGTCAACGGCGTGCGCGTGGCGCTGGAAGACGGCTCCTGGGTGCTGGTCCGCGCTTCGTCCAACAAGCCCGAACTGGTGGTGGTGGTGGAAAGCCAGTCTTCTGCCGACGACATGCGCGCCCTGTTCCGCGAAGAGGTAAAGCCTCGCCTCGCCAAGCACTCAGAGGTCGGCGGATATAATCAGGAGATTTGAACTCCTGTATTAATGCGGGATAACGGCCGCTTCCATGGGCTGGCCGGCGGCCACTTCGAGTACAGCGGCCTCGAGCACGCCCTGACTGACGCAAGCCAGGCTCGGCACGCCCTTCTTGCCCGGTGCGCCGGCTTGCAGAAAGGCGGCCTTGACTATGACGCGGGTTCCGTCCGTAGCGGGCTTCAAGATGATGTTCAGGTCGATCACTTCATGCTTGGGCGACCAGAATAGTTTTGACGGGCAGTCGGCGAAGCTTTTCAGCCCCCCCGATTTTCCGGTCTGACGGCGGCTTTCGATAATGCCGCCAGCTTGATCCTCCTTGGTCACGTCAAAGCCCTGGTTCTGCAGAAAATCATGAAGACGGGTCCAAACTTCCGTCGGCGGCAAGGGCGAGAAGCGCGAATGATTGATCGGGATGAAACCCACATCCGCGCCGTACGCAGGCAGGGCGATCAGGACAGCGGCGAGGAGCCAGGCTACGAAAATTTTCATGGTTCAAAGCCTGCACTGACTCGGCAATCATGGGAATCCCCAGCGCATGTCGCGACGCGCAGCTATCCGGCCTGCGGGCTCCACCGAAGTTGAAGGCTGGACAGCGGACTAGGAACTTGGTTAGTCGCGTATCGAAATAAGAAAGGTCATGGGGCTTATGGGGGCCACGGTCGCCGTTATCAGGGAACGCCGAAGCGGGGAAACGCGTGTCGCCGCCGTGCCTGACAGCGTAAAAAAGCTTATCGCACTGGGGCTCTCCGTCGTCGTGGAAAACGACGCAGGCACAGCGGCGGCCTATCCGGACGAAGACTATGCGGCGGCCGGCGCTAGAATCGCCTTGACGACGGAGGCCGCAGTCGCCGACGCCGATGTGATCTTCGCCGTTCGCGCGCCGGAAGACGCGCTTCTGTCCAACCTCAAGGCCGGGGCTTTAGTTGTCGGTCTCCTGAACCCCTATCAGGAAAAGGGCTTTGTCGAGGCAGCGGCCAAGGCGGGGGCTATGGCCCTGGCCATGGAGTTTGTGCCGCGCATTACCCGCGCCCAGTCCATGGACGCCCTCTCCTCCCAGGCCAATCTGGCCGGCTATCGCGCCGTAATCGAAGGGGCTCAGGCCTATGGTCGCGCCCTGCCGATGATGATGACAGCGGCCGGCACGGTGGCGGCGGCCAAGATCTTCGTGATGGGCGCAGGCGTTGCAGGCCTTCAGGCTATCGCCACGGCTCGTCGCCTCGGCGCAGTGGTCACGGCTACGGACGTGCGTCCCGCCTCCAAAGAACAGGTGGAAAGCCTGGGCGCCAAGTTCGTCGCTGTTGAGGATGATGAGTTTAAGCAGGCTGAAACCGCTGCCGGCTACGCCAAGCCGATGTCGGCGGACTATCAAGCCAAACAGGCAGCCCTGGTGTCCGAGCACATCAAGAAGCAGGATATCGTTGTCACAACCGCCCTGATCCCCGGCCGCCCTGCGCCCAAACTTGTTTCGGCTGAACAGGTAGCCACGATGCGGCCGGGCTCGGTGGTGGTGGACCTGGCGGTCGAGCAAGGCGGCAACTGCGCCGTCACCAAGACCGGCGAAATCTTCGTGACCGATAACGGCGTGAAGATTGTCGGGATACCCAATCTGCCCGGACGAATCGCTACCGACGCCTCTGGGCTTTATGCCCGCAATCTCGTCAACCTGTCCGCCCTCTTGTTCAGCAAGTCGGGCGAGTTCGCGCCCGACTGGGACGATGAAATCCTAAAAGCTGCGCTTCTGACCCGGGACGGCGAGATCGTCCATCCCGCCCTGAAGCCCCAAACGGCAGAGGCCTGATCATGGAAGCCGTAGATCCCACTGTATTCAGGCTGGCTATTTTCGTGCTCGCCATCTTCGTCGGCTATTATGTGGTGTGGAGCGTGACGCCCGCCCTGCATACGCCGCTCATGGCCGTAACCAACGCCATTTCATCGGTCATCATTGTCGGTGCCCTACTCGCCGCCGCCGCCCATGGCGCGGCTGGCCAAACACCTCCCCTACATGTCTGGATTTCCAAGGGCGCGGGCGCCGTCGCTGCAGGTCTCGCTGCGGTGAATATATTCGGCGGGTTTCTGGTGACGCAGCGCATGCTGGCAATGTATCGCAAGAAGGAGCGTGCGAAGTGAACGCGAACTTCGCCGCTGTCCTCTACCTTGTCTCGGGCGTCCTGTTCATCCTGGCGCTGAGAGGGCTATCCAGTCCGGTAACCAGCCGCCAGGGCAATCAGCTAGGCATGATCGGCATGACTCTGGCCGTAGCTGTCACCCTGCTCACCCTTTGGAGCCAGGGGGCCCTGGACGCGATTACGCTGGGCCTGATCGCCGTCGGCGTCGCCATTGGCGGCGGCGTGGGGGCGGTGATCGCCCGACGCGTAGCGATGACTGCCATGCCCCAACTGGTCGCCGCCTTCCATTCCCTGGTCGGCCTCGCCGCCTGCCTCGTCGCTGTCGCCGCTGTCTACACGCCGACCGCCTATGGCATTGCGGATGCGCTCGGCCATGTGAAACTGGAAAGCCTGATCGAGCTGTCGGTCGGCGTCGCCATCGGCGCGGTCACCTTCACCGGCTCATTGATCGCCTTCGCCAAGCTGAACGGCAATATGAGCGGCGCACCGATCCTTCTGCCGGCGCGCCACATACTCAACATCCTCATAGCCCTGGGCGTCGTCGTCCTGATCGTCCTTTTGGTCATAAGCGGGGGAGAGGCCAAGTGGGCCTTTTGGGGCGTCTTCACTCTGGCCCTAATTGCAGGCATCACTCTGATCATTCCCATTGGCGGGGCCGACATGCCCGTCGTCGTCTCAATGCTAAACAGCTATTCCGGCTGGGCGGCGGCGGCGCTGGGCTTCACGCTTGAGAACACCACCTTGATCATCACCGGCGCCCTGGTGGGGTCATCCGGCGCCATCCTCAGCTACATCATGTGCAAAGGGATGAACCGCAGCTTCATCTCCGTCATACTGGGTGGCTTCGGCGGCGACGCGGCGGCGGCCGTTGGCGGCGGGGTTAAGGAGACGCGGCCGGTCAAGCAGGGCTCCGCAGACGACGCAGCCTTCATTATGAAGAACGCCTCCAAGGTCATTATCGTGCCTGGCTACGGTATGGCGGTCGCTCAGGCCCAGCATGC
>Ga0116226_10001514_pt1 | contig 20157 bp, 19 predicted proteins | sample S1TSphfallax_FD_89692 | JGI IMG/M metagenome (GOLD analysis project Ga0116226, IMG submission 89692) | Host-associated microbial communities from peat moss isolated from Minnesota, USA - S1T2_Fa - Sphagnum fallax MG | ecosystem: Host-associated > Plants > Peat moss > Unclassified | place: USA... | reverse complement strand
GATGATCTTCACGCCGCCGATGACGCCGATCTTCGTGATAACGTGGTCATTATGGCGTCGGCGGCACCAGATTGCGGCCGCAAATGCTCATTATCGGCGCCATCAAATGCAACTGTAGTACTAGCCTGGTACGACCGGCAAAAACCTAGCTGCCTCCGCGCCCAGGAAATCCATCAGCGCCTCAGCCGGCGGCAGCAGCGCCTTATCGGCCCGGCGCACCACATACCATTGGCGCACCAGCGGCAATCCCTCGATGTGGAGGACGGCCAGACGCCCGTCTTCGATCTCGCCAGCCACCGTGTGGGCGGAGATGAAGGCGATTCCCAATCCCGCCATCACCGCCTGCTTGATCGTCTCGTTGCTGCTGATCTCCATGCCGATGCGCGGGGTCAGGCCGATTTCGCGAAACAGATTTTCCATCAGAATCCGCGTACCGGATCCCGGTTCGCGGATGATGAAGGTCTCCTTGACCAGGGTGCGAAGATCGACATGGTGAAGCTTGGCCAGCGGATGGTGGGCCGGGCCGATCACCACATGCGGATGGTCGCCGATCAGCCTTTTGTCGAGATCGAGATCGGCGGGCGGGCGGCCGCTGATGGCCAGATCGAGCGAATAGTCGCGCAGGCCCTGCACGACGTCTTCGCGATTGCCGATGGTCAGTTTCAGGTCAATGCCGGGGTGCAGACGGGCGAATTCGGCGATGACGAAGGGCGCGAAATATTTGGCCGTGCTGACCGCGCCGATCGAGACGCGCCCGCCGGTCAGGCCCTTCATCATGTCGAGCGCATTGCCGCAATCAGCCAGCGCCGCCTCCACCCGATCATGCAATCGGAGCAGCGCGGCGCCGGCCTGGGTCGGCACCATTCCGTCCGGCGTGCGCTGAAGAATCGGCAGGCCGGCCAGGTCTTCGAGGTTCTTCAGTTGCAGGGTCACGGCCGGCTGGGTCAGCCCGAGTCGGCCGGCGGCCTCGGTCAGGTTGCGGCTTTGCGCGACAGCGGCGAGTGCCCGCATCTGGCGCATCGAGATCTGGCGGAGCGGATCAGCCATAATTTCTCTTTTCCAAAGTATTTCTTTGGCGATGTAAAAGTTTTATAAATTTTCCTTATTCACTTCCGTCCGTCAAGCTCTGTTCCCAAGCCAGCGAAAAACAAGGCGAGAGGAAGCAGCCATGACGGACTCTATTTCCTTCGACGACTATCTTGCCGCCATACGCCGCGCCGATTCCGCCACGACGCCGGTCTGTGAAACGCTGGCTGCTTTAGCCCAGGTAGTGGAGGAGATCGCCCAGCGCATAGCCCTCGGTACCCTGGCCGGACGCATGGGCGATATCACCGGCACGAACAGCGACGGCGACGTGCAAAAGGCCCTCGACCTGTTCGGTCATAATAAGGTCACAGAGGCACTGGCCAGGGCGCCGGTGGCCGAACTCGCCTCGGAGGAAGCCGAGGAGATCACCATACTCGATGCCAAGGCGCCGCTGGCGGTGGCGATCGATCCGGTCGACGGCTCGTCGAACATCGACACCAATCTGTCGATCGGCACCATCTTCTCGATCCGTCCGGCCGGCTGCCCCGGTTTGCCCGAACTGCGGTCCTTCGGCGGCACTGGTATGAGTCAGAAGGCGGCCGGTTTCGCCATCTATGGCCCGCAGACCACGCTGGTTCTGACGCTGGGTGGTGGCGTCGACATCTTCACGCTGGATCGCCGCCAGGGTGGCTTCGTGCGGACCAGAAGCGGCGTGCGCATTCCCTCGGGTACCCACGAATTCGCCATCAATGCCTCGAATCAGCGCCATTGGGGCCCGCCGGTGCGCGCCTATATCGATGATTGCCGCGAGGGCAGCGACGGCGTGCGGGGCAAGGATTTCAACATGCGCTGGCCGGCCTGCCTGGTCGCCGACGCCTATCGCATCCTGGTGCGCGGCGGCATCTATCTCTATCCCGCCGATCGCCGGCCCGGCTATGGCAGCGGGCGGCTGCGGCTGATCTATGAGGGCGCGCCGATCGCCATGATCATGGAGCAGGCCGGCGGCCGAGCCAGCACCGGGCGCGAGCGCATCCTCGAGGTCGAGGCCGAGACGCTGCACCAGCGCGTACCGCTGATCTTCGGCGCCGCCGACGAGGTGGAGCGGGTCGACCGGCTGCATTGCTTCCCCGAACAGCGCACCGAATCGCCGCCGCTGTTCGCCACGCGCGGCCTGATGCTCGGCTCCGGTAACGCCTGATGTCGCTCCAGCACCCGATCATCTCGATCACCGGCTCGTCCGGTGCGGGGACCACCTCGGTCAAGAACACCTTCTCGCAGATCTTCCGGCGCGAAAAGATCGAGGCCGCTTACATCGAGGGTGACGCTTTTCACCGCTATGACCGCTACGAGATGCGCGAGCTGATGGCGAAAGGGGCGCGGGAAGGCAATAAGCATGTCAGCCATTTCAGTCCCGAAACGAATCTGCTGGAGGCGCTGGAGGAGACCTTTCGCTCCTATTCGGCGACCGGTACCGGCCGCACCCGTCATTACATCCACGACGCCGTCGAGGCCGAAACACATGGCGGCGAGCCAGGCCGCTTCACCGGATGGAGCGACCTGCCGGGCGATACCGATCTGCTCTTCTATGAGGGGCTGCACGGCGCCGTGGTGACCGACAAGGTCGATATCGAGCGCTGGGCCGATCTCAAGATCGGCGTGGTGCCGGTGATCAATCTGGAATGGATCCAGAAGCTGCATCGCGACCGCAGCGCGCGGGGCTATTCGACCGAGGCGGTGACCGACACGATCCTGCGCCGCATGCCCGATTACATCCATTACATCTGCCCGCAATTCACCCATACCGACATCAATTTCCAGCGGGTGCCGACGGTGGATACCTCCAATCCCTTCATCGCCCGGTGGATCCCGACCGCCGACGAATCGATGGTGGTGATCCGCTTTCGCAATCCGCGCGGCATCGATTTTGCCTATCTGCGCTCGATGCTGGAGGGAAGCTTCATGTCGCGGGCCAATTCGATCGTCATTCCAGGCGGCAAATTGGATCTGGCCATGCAGCTGATCCTGACCCCGATGATCCTGCAATTGATCGACCGCAAGCGGCGCGCGTGAGGAGACTGCCATGAAAAATGGACGCACAAGTGACCCATGGCGATGTCAGCCTGTCCTGCTCCGCTCTGCGCGACGCTTTCGCCGAATGTCACGCACCCTATCTGGGTGACGCTTACCGAACCACCATCAAGGCGCGCACCGCTCAAGGAGGAACATCATGACCAAGATCGACCCGATTGCCCCCAAGGACCGCTACAAGGCCGGGGTGATGGAATATCGCAAGATGGGCTATTGGCAGCCCGATTATGAGCCGAAAGACACCGACATCATCGCCCTGTTCCGGGTGAGCCCGCAGGACGGCGTCGATCCGATCGAGGCCTCGGCGGCGGTGGCCGGTGAGAGTTCGACCGCGACCTGGACGGTGGTATGGACCGATCGCCTGACCGCTTGCGAGAAATACCGCGCCAAATGCTATCGGGTCGATCCGGTGCCCAACGCGCCGGGGCAGTTTTTCGCCTATATCGCCTATGACCTCGATCTGTTCGAGCCGGGCTCGATCGCCAATCTGTCGGCCTCGATCATCGGCAATGTGTTCGGCTTCAAGCCGCTCAAAGCGCTGCGGCTGGAGGATATGCGCCTGCCGGTCGCCTATGTGAAGACCTTCCAGGGGCCGGCCACCGGCATCGTCGTCGAGCGTGAGCGGATGGACAAGTTCGGCCGCCCGATATTGGGGGCCACCGTCAAGCCCAAGCTCGGTCTCTCAGGGCGCAATTACGGCCGCGTCGTCTATGAGGCGCTGAAAGGCGGGCTCGATTTCACCAAGGATGACGAGAACATCAATTCGCAGCCCTTCATGCATTGGCGTGACCGTTTTCTCTATTGCATGGAGGCGGTCAACCGCGCCCAGGCGGCGACCGGCGAGATCAAGGGCACCTATCTCAACGTCACCGCCGCCACCATGGAGGACATGTATGAGCGGGCCGAGTTCGCCAAAAGCTTGGGCTCGGTCATCGTGATGATCGATCTGGTGATCGGCTATACCGCGATCCAGTCGATGGCCAAATGGGCCCGCAGGAACGACATGATCCTGCATCTGCACCGGGCCGGCCATTCGACCTATACGCGGCAGAAGACTCATGGGGTGTCGTTCCGCGTCATCGCCAAATGGATGCGCCTGGCCGGGGTCGACCATATCCATGCCGGCACCGTGGTCGGCAAGCTGGAAGGCGATCCCAATACGACGCGCGGCTATTACGATGTCTGCCGCGAGGATTACAACCCGACCTGTCTCGAGCACGGCCTGTTCTTCGACCAGCATTGGGCCTCGCTCAACAAGATGATGCCGGTGGCGTCGGGCGGCATCCATGCCGGCCAGATGCACCAGCTGCTGCATTTGCTGGGCGATGATGTGGTGCTGCAATTCGGCGGCGGCACGATCGGTCACCCGATGGGCATCCAGGCGGGTGCCACGGCCAACCGGGTCGCGCTCGAAGCCATGGTGTTCGCCCGCAATTCCGGGCGCGACATCGTCGCGGAAGGGCCCGACATCCTGGTCGAGGCGGCGCGCCATTGCACGCCGCTGCAGCAGGCGCTCGATACCTGGAAGGACGTCACCTTCAATTACACCTCGACCGACAGCCCCGATTTCGTGCCGACCGCGACGGTATCGGCTTAAGGAGACCTGAAATGCGCGTTACCCAAGGCTGCTATTCCTTCCTGCCCGACCTCACCGACGAGCAGATCAAGACCCAGCTGCAGTACTGCCTCGATCGCTCCTGGGGCGTGAATATCGAAGTCACCGACGACCCGCATCCCCGCAACACCTATTGGGAGATGTGGGGCCAGCCGATGTTCGATCTCAAGGACGCCGCCGGCGTGATCGCGGAGCTGACCGCCTGCCGCAAATCGTTCGGCGACCGCTATATCCGCATCTCGGCCTTCGACAGCTCGCATGGCTGGGAGTCGGTCAAGCTGTCCTTCATCGTCAACCGGCCGGCCGAAGAGGGCGGTTTCTTCCTCGAGCGCCAGGAGATCGAGGGGCGGATGATCCGCTATACCACCCGGCCTTATTCGTCGCAGCTGCCCGAAGGCCAGCGTTATGGGTGAGGCGGCGGCCGTGCTGCCGGAGACCGGCGTCATCGACCTCCGCCAGGAGTTCGAGAGCGCCGGCATCGGCGAGGTGCTGGAAAAACTCGACCACGAACTGGTCGGGCTGGCCCCCGTCAAGGCCCGCATCAAGGAGATCGCCTCGCTGCTGCTGATCGAGCGGATCCGGGCTAAGCTGCAGCTGGCCGGCGGCGCGCCGACCCTGCACATGTCCTTCACCGGCAATCCCGGCACCGGCAAGACCACGGTGGCCCTGCGCATGGCCGATATCCTGCACCGTCTGGGCTTCGTGCGGCGCGGCCATCTGGTGGCGGTCACCCGCGACGATCTGGTCGGGCAATATATCGGCCATACCGCCCCCAAGACCAAGGAAGTGGTCAAGCGGGCGATGGGCGGCGTGCTGTTCATCGACGAGGCCTATTACCTCTACCGGCCCGAGAATGAGCGCGATTACGGCCAGGAAGCGATTGAGATCCTGCTGCAGATCATGGAGAACCAGCGTGACGATCTGGTGGTGATCCTGGCCGGCTATGGCGATCGCATGGACACTTTCTTTTCCAGCAATCCCGGCTTTCGCTCGCGCATCGCGCACCATGTCGATTTCCCCGATTATGGCGAGGCGGAACTGCTACAGATCGCCGAGATCATGCTGGAAAATCAGAGCTATAAATTCAGCGCCGCGGCGCGCGATGCTTTCGCCCGCTATATCGCCTTGCGCAAGACCCAGCCGCATTTCTCCAATGCCCGCTCGATCCGCAATGCCCTGGACCGCGCCCGGCTGCGCCAGGCCAACCGGCTGGTCGCCGATCTTGACCGGCCGCTGACGGCACGCGATATCATCACCATCGAGGCGCCGGACATCCTGGCCAGCCGCGTCTTTGCCAAGGACGATTCCTGATGACTTATCGCGCGGTTCTGTTCGATCTCGATGGAACCCTGGTGGACTCTGCCCCGGACATCGCCGAAGCGTTGAACGATCTGCTGGCCGAGGAGGGACGGGCGCCCTACAGCCTGGCCGAGGTGAAGCGAATGGTGGGCGAGGGTGTCGTCCGCTTGATGGAAAAGGCCTTCCGGGAGGCCGAGGGCGCAGCGGATCGGTCCGAGCGTTTCATGGAACTCTACACACCGCGCAGCGCCCGACTGACTGTGCCGGTCGAGGGCGCCTTCGCGGCGCTCGATCATTTCAAAGAACTCGGGATTCCGCTTGCCGTCTGTACCAACAAGCCCGACGACGCGGCGCGCGAGATTCTGGCGAGCCTCGGCCTGCTGCCTTATTTCCGCGAAATCATCGGTGGTACGTCCGGCCTGCCGCGCAAGCCCGATCCGGCCACGCTGCTCGAAGCGGCGCGGCGCCTTGGCGCGGAAGCCGCCCAAACGCTGATGGTGGGCGACAGCCTGCCAGACGTCGCCGCGGCGCGTGCCGCCGGCATGAGGGTGGTGGTGGTCGATAGCGGCTATGGCGAGGTGGCGGTCGGTGATCTTGGCGCTGACAGTATATTGAAGAGTTTGTCCGACTTGGCCGGTCTAAGGGTCAGACTGCCGGCATGATCCGCATGACTCGGCGCGGCAAGCCTAGATCGTCATAAAGGAAAGCGGTCGGGTCTTCATCATCCCGGAACGGCAGCTTGGGAAGAGAGGTCACGATCGACATCATGTTATTGACGCTAGCCTGTCGTTCTGGGACATGGACACCAGATTGTTGCGGTTTCGTCCGAGCCAATTCGGCCTTTAGCGCTATCTTCACCGCTTGTTCGACCGCCTCGCCTCGCAGCATCGCCAGTCGGCGCGCGAAGTTTTCGGTATCGGCATCCAGAGCGCTAGCCATGCTGAATGTCCTCGTCTGGGGGACAATGCAATGGTGCCGGGTAGTCTTTGCAAAGTAATTGTCCGTCTGGGCCGGCATGAGGGTGGTGGTGGTCGATGGTTGCTATGGCGAGGTCGTTCCGCATGGGCAGCTGCCGAGTAATTTCTATTTTTAGCTGATAATAACTTAGGATATTCTAGCTTAAATTAGAGGTGGTCGACCGTCCATTTGGGGGGCGTCGGACGCTAATTGGAATACGATTCAGGGGAATCGAATATGCTGAAATCAGTGGGCATGCTAGCCGTTGGGTTGGCATCTAGTGGTTTGCTTGCCGGCTGCGGTTTGACCATTCCGGACATGCAGGTTGCGAGCAGCACCTCTCATCCTGAAGAAGTTGACGAAAACCTTCTAGTCAATCAGATCAAATGCGAGATCACGAGAGGCGTGTTCAACTCTCTTGTGCAATACAAAAGACCATCCGACGGAAATAATACTTTCATTGGAAATGACGTCTCTTGGCTTCTCGACTGGGGAGTCAAGGTCACTCTCACTCTCACAGTTGACGAAAAGGGCGGCATCGCTCCCGGCGCCTCTCTGACCCGGCCCTTTGCCAATGGAACGTCCACCTTCGGATCTAGTACGGTGACGACTCCGCAATCGTTCGCGCTCGGGCTTGGTGTGCAGGGAAACGCGGAGGCAACTCGTAAAGAGACGGTTGCCTTTACTTATGGCCTCGCCGACCTACTGGCCGCCAAGAGGGCGGCCGAGGCAAAAGCCGGGTTAGACCCAGCAACTCTTGCCACGACAGCAATCCCTCCTTGCAACCACCAAGGGGATTTTGTGATCGTCAGTGGTTTGAAACTCGACGATTTCATCCAAAACAAGGTTTTCCTCGCTTGGACCCCGGGTACGCTCAATCCCTCCGCCATCGGCAATGCCTCGCCGTTCTCCAGCTTCACCGACGATGCCACCTTCATCGTAAGTTACGGCGGAGAGGTAACGCCCACCTGGAAATATGTGACCTTCACGGCCACGACCAATTCTTCGGGTCAATTCCTCTCCGCGACCCGAACCAAGACTCAAGACATCTTGCTGACGCTAGGTCCGCTCACGACCCAGGCGAGTTTCACCGGATCGATCGACGGCGACATGTTAACGGTCACCAGCCTCTCCAGCGGAAACGTAATCAAACATCAAGTCATCACCGGCCAAGGCGTCCCTGCTAATGCAACAATCACTGATTTCATAGCCGGCTCGGGCGGCAACGGAGTCTACAAGATTTCCCCGGCCCTGCCTCCTGGTCAGAAAATCAACAATGTATCTATGACGATAGGAATAGAGCTCTCAGCGGACGCACAAGCCGTCCACAACGCCGGCCTAACCGCTCAGCAGATCGCCAACGCGATCCGAGGACAGTGATGGCGCATTTCCTTCACACCCCTCCGGAGGTTCTCGACCATGCCCAATCCGCCGACCGCGACCGACGCAATCAAACAAGGCCACACTGAACTCTTCGGCGATGACCAAGCGCACGCCCTAAAGAAGTACGGCGCTTTGACGGCGTTCGCCAACAATCCGGCGCTTCCACCCGGTCAACCCTGCGCCGAGTCCAATTGCTTCGATGGCTACAAAATCGTCCAGTATCCGGACAATAATGGGGATTGCACTCGGTATTTCCGGATCCCCTGCTAGGGTCAGGACCCATAAAATTGATTCCCTATCGGGTCGGTTTGTGACCCAAGGTTCCCGAAGGGAGTCCATTGATGGATCGCCACTATTTCTGGCTTAGCGACGAACAGTTTTCTCGCATTCAACCTCATCTCCCGACCGATACCCGAGGCAAGCCTCGGGTTGATGACCGCCGCGTCATCAGTGGTATCGTTCATGTCTTGAGGTCGGGCTGTCGATGGGTTGACGCACCGCCCGTCTATGGCCCGCGCAAGACACTTTACAATCGCTTCGTGCGTTGGGCGGCCAAGGGTGTTTGGGCTGCCATCGAGCGCATGTTTGGTCGCATCAAGTATTTCCGCCGTGTCGCTACTAGATACGACCGCTTGGCTCACTATTTCCTCGCCGCCATTTGTCTCGCCGCAACTGTCTGCTATTGGTTATAAGCCTGACCCTGAAAAGAGAATTGGACCGTGAATTCATGAGCTGGGCAGATCGTATGGTCACCGTCCTGTCCGTTCTGATCGAAGTCGGCACGAGGGCCAGCAAAATCCCGTGCAAGGCCGTTTGGCTCACGTTCATGGTAGGGCTATTTGCTCAGCCAAGTCTCGGTGCTGCGGGGGACTGCTCCGACGAACCTGACGTCTATTCCTGGCCCTATCCGTCCGGAGGTTTGGTGTTCGAACCCAACAACCCCTTACGGCTCCAGGAAGAGCGGGTCACTATTTCAGACGATATCGACGTCGAATATGTCTTGGCGAACGATACCGACCGAACGGTGACTATGGTCATAACGTTCCCGATCCCGGAACAACACACTGCTCGCTGGGAAACCTCGATGAGATCCATCGATCCTCATGATCAGGATTTCTCTGTATGGGTGAACGGCAGGCCGGTCGAGGCTCGCACGGACGTTAAGGCTTCCTCCGGGAAGCGGGACATCACTGCTCGACTGCGCGAACTCGGTGTTGATCCCACAAATGATGAACTTCGCGATGTCAGGCTGAAGAGGGAATTGCTTAAGCTTGGGGCCGCATGCAAGTGCAGCGATAGTGATGACGACAGCGAAGCCTTTGCATGTTGGAGCGTACAAACGACCTATACCTTCACGCAGATATTTCCACCGAAGAGCACTGTGGCCATACGACATGTCTTTACGCCATGGGCTGAGTCCGAACCGGCGTCGCCGAACCTGCTGGTTCCCGCCTGCGGAAAGGAAAATGAAGAAGCCGCTTGTGAGGAGGCCATTCAGGCAGGCGTCAGGGGCACAGTGACGACCATCAGCTTCGACCAGGCCAAGCTATCCAATCTTAATGGACCGATCGGCAGATTTACGCTGACGATTGATCCAGGGGATAAGTTGTTGGAGGGTTCCCCCGATTTGCGAGGCTTATCCCTAACGGAGATGAATGGCAAAACGACTGGGGTCGCAGAGAACTTTTTCCTGCAAGCAGCGATCAGTGTCACCCTCGTGAAGGAAGACCCTTAGGTGCGGACTCTCTAGAGTGCAGCCTGTTACCGCTTATGAGTCCTGACCCTAACTAATGCCCAACCGTTACGATAGTGAATGTCGGAAGGCTCGTATCAGGTCGGCGCATCGTAGTTTTCGCCCAGCGGCCTAGCCAAAGCGGCATAACTTAGCGATAGCGTAACCGTCAGCACCGCGGTCGATATCGCCCGCAATGCCGCCGAGAAGCCGACCAGTACATATTTCAGCGAATCCAGCGCACCGGCCATATTGGGAACCAGCTTGCTCATGCCGACGGCGGCCAGTGTCGGCAGTTCGAGCAACAGGCCAAGCAGCGTGAAGGGCAGGATGGCCAGCACGAGAACAAGGATGATTCGCAGCCAATTGCCGCGTGTCAGGCGCCAGGATTGAGTTATCGAAGTGCCTTCGCCCAGTGCTGCAGCGGGCAAAGCGAGGGACACGCGGGGCAGTAAAACCAACATGGGAATTGCCAAAGCCCCGAGCGAAACGCCGAGTTGCCCCAGAGTATTGACGTTGTGCAGGGTGACACCCACCACCAGGGCGCCAATCAAGGCACAGAGGATCGTCAGGCAGAAGATCTTGAACCAGGCCCAGGAATAGCTACGCAGATGGCTGTCGGCGCGCAGGAAGGCGATGCCGGTGCGGACGTCGCGCGCCAGGATCGTCCGGTGCAGTCCTACCGCGAAGGTCATCAAGCCGACGATGCCCGCCATGGCAACGGCTAACGCCGACAGCATTTTCGACAGAGTTGGCGTTCCCTTGGCCAATTCGCCGCCGACAGCAACGGCATATTCGATCAGGAAGACGACAGCGAGCGGCGGCAACAGCAGGCGGCGATGGTCCCACACATAGGAATAGCTTCGCCCGGCGACCGACAGGATCGGCAGCAACCTCTTCTCTTCAATCAATATTTCGTCGCTCATCGGCCCTCTACCCGGGTAAATCCACTAATGGTGGTAGGCTATAGCAATGGCTGGCCCTTGCAAAGCGCTTGTCCCGACCGCCCGTTCGATTAGACTGTGGCCATGCCGCACGCCGATTTCGTCCATCTTCGCATCCACACCGCCTATTCGCTTGCCGAAGGCGCCATTCGCATCAAACAGCTGGTCAAGACCTGCCAGGCCGAGGGCATGCCCGCGGTCGGGATCGCCGACACCGGCAATCTGTTCGGTGCGTTGGAATTCTCCTCCGCCTGCGCCGAAGCCGGCATCCAGCCGATTATCGGCGTGCAGATACAGGTGCGGCGCGAGGCCGAGGCCAGAAGCGGCTTCGGCGGCGCCGAGAAGACCCCCGAGCCCGATCAGCTGGTGCTGCTGGCCCAGAACGAGGCCGGCTATCTCAATCTGCTGAAGCTGGTCTCCAAGGCCTTCATGGAGACCGAGGCGCCGGAAACGCCGCAAGTGTCGATGGAAGACATCGAACGCTGGTCGTCCAATCTGATCGCGCTGACCGGCGGTATCCACGGCGCGGTCGGACGCTGTTTGGGCGAGGGGCACATGCCCAAGGCCGAAGCGATTCTGCTGCGCCTGGCCGCCGCCTTTCCGGGCCGGCTCTATGTCGAGTTGCAGCGCCATGGGCTGGAGATCGAGGATCGGGTCGAGCCGGGCCTGATCGATCTCGCCTATAAGCATGATCTGCCGCTGGTCGCCACCAACGAGCCGTTCTTTTCCGATGCCGGCATGTATCAGGCGCATGACGCGCTGCTCTGTATCGCCCAGGGCGCCTATGTGTCGCAGGACGAGCGGCGCCGACTGACCCCCGAGCACCGTTTCAAGACCGCCGCCGAGATGCGCGCGCTGTTCGCCGATCTGCCGGAAGCGGTGGACAATACTTTGGTGGTGGCGCAGCGCTGCGCCTACATGGTCAAGAAGCGCAAGCCGATCCTGCCGCCCTTCCGCATGGAGAACCAGACCGAGGAGGATGTGCTGCGCGCCAAGACCCTCGAAGGTCTGGAGATGCGCCTCGAAAAGCATGTTTTCACGCCGGACATGACCCAGGAGGAGCGCGAGGCGGCCGCCAAACCCTATCGCGAGCGGGTCGAATATGAGCTCGGGATCATCATCCAGATGGGCTTTCCCGGCTATTTTCTGATCGTCGCGGACTTCATCCAATGGGGCAAGGCGCACGATGTGCCGGTCGGGCCGGGCCGCGGCTCGGGCGCCGGTTCGGCGGTGGCCTGGGCGCTGACCATCACCGATCTCGATCCGTTGCGCTTCGGCCTGCTGTTCGAACGCTTCCTTAATCCGGAACGCGTCTCGATGCCCGACTTCGATATCGATTTCTGCCAGGATAAGCGCGAGCAGGTGATCCGCTATGTCCAGCAGCGCTATGGCCAGGACCAGGTCGCGCAGATCATCACCTTCGGAAAGCTGCAGGCCCGCGCGGTGTTGCGCGATGTCGGCCGCGTGCTGCAGATGCCCTATGGCCAGGTTGACCGACTCTGCAAGATGGTGCCGAACAACCCGGCCGATCCAATCACCCTGAAGGACGCCATCGAACGCGAGCCCTTGCTGAAGGAGATGCAAAAGAGCGACGAGCAGGTCGCCCATCTGCTCGATATGGGCATGAAGCTGGAAGGGCTGTACCGCCATGCCTCGACCCATGCGGCGGGTGTGGTGATCGGCGACCGGCCGCTCGACGAATTGGTGCCGATCTATCGAGACCCGCGCTCGGACATGCCGGTCACCCAGTTCAATATGAAATGGGTCGAAGCCGCCGGCCTGGTGAAGTTCGACTTCCTGGGCTTGAAGACCCTGACTGTGCTCTATCGGGCGGTCGAGAATGTGAAGCGCACCACCGGCAAGGTCATCGATCTCGCCGCCATCCCGCTCGACGACGAGAAAACCTTCCAGATGCTGGCGCGCGGCGAGACGGTCGGCGTGTTCCAGCTGGAAAGCACCGGCATGCGCGACACGGTGCGCAAGATGCGCGCCGACCGCTTCGAGGACATCATCGCCATCGTGGCGCTCTATCGCCCCGGTCCGATGGACAACATCCCGCATTACATCGCCGTCAAGCATGGCGAGGAAGAGGCGGATTACATGCATCCGCGCCTGGAATGGATCCTCAAAGAAACGCACGGGATCATGATCTACCAGGAGCAGGTGATGCAGATCGCCCAGGAGCTGTCGGGCTATTCGCTCGGCGGCGCCGATCTGCTGCGCCGCGCCATGGGCAAGAAGATCCAGGCCGAGATGGATGCCCAGCGCAAATTGTTCGTCGAAGGTGCGGTGGCCAGAGGCGTTCCCGAGGCCAAGGCGTCGGAGATCTTCGACCAGGTCAACAAGTTCGCCGGCTATGGTTTCAACAAATCGCACGCGGCCGCCTATGCGCTGGTGTCCTACCAGACCGCCTATCTGAAGGCCAATTACCCGGTCGAGTTCCTGGCCGCGTCGATGACCTATGATATGCATAATACCGACAAGCTGAACGTCTTCCGTCAGGATCTCGATCGCTTGAAAATCAAGCTCTTGCCGCCCGATATTAACAAGTCAGGTCCGGACTTTTGGGTCGAGCAGACCCCGGACGGGCTGGCGGTGCGCTATGCGCTGGCCGCCTTGAAGAATGTCGGCGCCGCGGCGATGGAAGCGCTGGTGGCCGATCGCAAGAAGACCGGGCCGTTCAAATCCATGGCCGACTTCGCCAAGCGGGTCGACGGCAAGGCGATCAATAAGCGGCAGATGGAAAATCTGGTCCGCGCCGGCGCCTTCGACACGATAGAGCCCAACCGCGCCAAGCTGTTCGACGGCATCGAGACGGTGCTGCGCGAGGCGGCCTCCTCGGCCTCCGAGCGGGAAACCGGGCAGGAGAGCCTGTTCGGCGGCATGTCGGCCACGCCGACCCTGGTCATTGCCAACCGCATCGACTGGCCGCCGATGGAGAAGCTGCAGAACGAGTTCGAGGCGATCGGCTTTTTTCTGTCGGCCCATCCGCTCGACGCCTTCGCCAAGAGCATGAAGCGGATCGGCGTGCTGACCATCGCCGAACTGCCCAAACATCTGGCCGGCGGCGGCAAGAGCCGCGTCAAATTGGCCGGTCTCTTGAATGCCAAGCAGGAGCGCGTCTCCAGCCGCGGCTCGAAATACGCCTTTCTGACCATGTCGGACGCCACCGGCCTGTTCGAAGTGATGATCTTCTCGGAAGTGCTGGCGGCGTCGCGCGACCTGTTGCAGACCAATACACCCCTGCTGATTACGGTCGAGGCCCGCCTCGAAGAGGAACAGTTGAAGCTGACCGGTCAGGTGATCGAAAGCCTCGACGAGGCCGCGGCCAAGGCGGCGGCGGGTCTGAAGATCGTCATCAAGGACCAGAGCCCTTTGGCGCAGCTGAAGGAATTGGTCGCCAAGGAAGCGAAGGGCAGGGGCCGCATCGCCCTGGTGGCGCAGAGCGAGGAGCGCGAAGTCGAGGCCTGGCTGGCCGGCGGCTTCGCCTTGTCGCCCACCATGATCGGAACCTTGCGCAATCTGCCCGGCGTGGTCGAAGTGCAGGAAATATGACAGCCGCTTGATCGGCGGCGAATTCGGGTCCAAGCTCCGTCAAATCGGCGCGAATGCTCATGTTGGATGAACCCTGGGGGGCACAGTGGCAGACCAGTTGAATGAAGAGGATGTGAAGCGCTTGCTGGCCAGTCCCGATGCCGGCGTGCGGGCTGAGATCGCCGGCAAGATCGCGGCGCAGCACGCCCATCTGACCGGCCGGGAGCGCCTGATGGCCGAGGATATCTTCCGGGTCATGGTCAAGGATGCCGAAGTGCGCGTGCGCGAAGCGCTGTCGCATCAGCTCAAGGACAGTCCGCTGGTTCCCCACGACCTGGCCATGGCGCTGGCCCGCGATGTCGAATCGGTCGCCGTGCCGGTGCTGCAATTTTCCGAGGTTCTGTCGGAAGAGGATCTGATCTCTCTGGTGAAGAGCGAGAGCAGCGGTAAATTGCAGGCGATGGCCCGCCGCGAGCGGGTCTCGACCGGCGTTGCCGATGCGCTTGCCGAGAGTGGCGACCGAAAGGTGGTGGCCGCGCTGGCCGCCAATCAGGGTGCTGAGCTGCGCGAGCCGACCTTGGCCAAGATGGTCGCGCGCTATTCCGGGTCCGACGATGAAATCGGGCGGGCGCTGGTCGACAGGCGCGACCTGCCGGTGGCGGTCGTCGAGCAGTTGATGACCCATGTCTCGGAAAAAATCCGCGCGCATTTCATGGCTCGTGCCGACCTGTCGCCCGAAACGGCCTCGGCGCTTCTGCTGCAGGCGCGCGAGTTGGCGGTTCTCGGGATCGCTCAGTCGGGTGGCGATGTCGGTGAGCTGATCGATCACCTGGCCGGCCACGACCGTCTCACCCCTTCGATCATCCTCCGCGCGGTCTGCATGGGCGATCTGGTCTTCTTCGAGGCGGGACTTGCGCGGCTGGCCGGCATCAGCGTCGAAAATGCCCGGATGCTGATCCATGACAAGGGCAAGCGAGGGTTCGCGCCGCTCTATAAAAAGGCCGGGCTGCCCCCTCCCTTGTTCCAAGCCATGTCGGCCGCCATCGATGTCGCCGCCGATATGAAATATGACGGTGGTCCCAATGACCGCGAGCGCTTCAGCCGTCGCATGATCGAACGGATTCTCACCCGCTATGGCGAAGACGGAATCGAGTTCAAGACGGACGATCTGGATTATCTGCTGGCCCGGATGAGCCAGCTGCCGTCATCGGTCGTCCCCGAGCCGACACAAGCCGATTGAGGGTAGCAAGAGCGTCAGAAGAGGTGATGGGCTTGCCCGGATGGCATTTGATCGGGCGGGATATTCGCTCCGATTGCGGTGATCTGATCGTCTCAGCTGTCGTTCCTCCGCCGCGCCTTCACCGCTATTTAAGCAAACCCTGATAAAAATCCCGTCGAAAGCGGGAATAGGAGGATTGAACTGCGGCGGCCCGACGCGGTAGCCTTTGCCGCAGCGCAACAAGGATGTCATCGACGTGCGGATCAAGTTTGCTTCCATCATCGCTCTTCTGGCTCTGAGTCTGGCCGGCACGGTCGCCTTGGCCGATCCGCCGCCGAAGAAAAAGCCGACCTATCCGCCACCCGAGCAGAGCAGTACGGTCGGTACGCTGGGTCAACCGCATCGCGACCCGAACGCGCCGGCCCAGCCGCGCGAGCCGGCGGCGCCGCTGGCCGCGCCGGAATTGCCCAAGGTCGAGGCCGAGCCGCCGATGCCATCGACCGCGCCCGAGAATTATGTGGTCCGCCCCGATATCGGCGCGGCACCTGCCGACAGCGCCGGCGGTTCCGGCGGCACCCTGGCGCCGATGATGCGCGCGCCGATGGGCCCGCCGCCCACCGGCTTCCTGCCCGACCACCCCTTCATCAGCGGCATTGTCGCCGGCCTGGTCGGTGCGGATCTGGGCGCCAGGCTTTATGGCGGTCCGATGATGGGCGACCAGGATGGCGTGGTCATCGGCTATCTCGGCCGTGTCGGCGTGATCCTGCTGCTGGCCTGGATGGTTTTCCGCCTGATCGCCCGCAAAGCCAGCGGCGTAGGCGAGCCCGGTCTGGCCCCGCCTGGGCGCCGTGAACCCTCGTTCGACCGTCAGTCCGATGGCGGCAGTGCGCGCCGCGAACCGACCCTGCGGCGCCGCGACTGAAAACACGGGCCTCTGCCCCGAAATAAAAGGCCCTGCCGCGAAAAACGGCAGGGCCTTCATTCTGTGCAGTGCCGCATGGATGAAGCTGGTGCCGCCGTGTCAATTTGCTATCGTCATCGCAAGGGATGAGCGGGGATAGCAATTCATGTCTGCATACGATACCGCCCAGCAGCTCAATCGTCAGGCCATGCACGCGATGGCGGCGCGTCAGTGGACCGAGGCCGAGGACCTGCTTCGCCAGGCGCTCGATCTCGATCCGCGCGCCTTGCCGGCCTGGATGAATCTCGCCGCCGTGCGCCGGGCCAGCGGGGATTTGACCGGCGCCCTGGCCGCCGTCATTTCCGCCAAAAAGATCCAGCCGCTCCATTTCCCGGCCTTGCTGATGCTGGCTTCGCTGCAGGAGGCGACCGGAGCGCTGAAACAGGCTGCCTTGTCCTATGGCGCCGCGTTATCGCAAATGCGGCCGGAGGATACCGCCGACCCTGCGACCGGGCGAGCCGTCGCCCATGCCCGCGAGTTCCTGGCCAAGTACCGGCGCGAGATGGAGGCCTATTTCATCGAAGAGGTCGACATCCCCAAGGTCAGCGGCACCAGCGCCCCGGCGCGCCGCATGGGCAATTTCGTCGATCAGCTGATGGGCAAGCGCAAGACGTTCCATTCCACCCCGGCCAATTTCTACTATCCGGGCCTACCGTCGATCGAGTTTTACGACCGCGACGATTTCCCCTGGTTCGCCGAGCTGGAGGCGGCGACGCCGGGGATCCAGGCCGAGCTGGCGGCCGTGTTTGCCGATCAGGCCCAGCTCGCCGATATCCAGCCTTACGCCCAATTCTCCGACCCCAAGACGGCGGAGCACTGGCGCACGCTCAATTTCTCGCTCGATTGGTCGGCCTATCATTTCGCCACCCAAGGCCAACTGATCGAGTCGCACCGGCAGAAATGCCCCTATACCACCAGCGTGCTGGATGCGATGCCGCAGCCGGTGCTGAAAGACCGTTCACCGGCGGCCTTGTTTTCGATTCTCAAGCCCAAGACGCATATCCCGCCCCATTGCGGCGTCGCCAATTTCCGCCTGATCTGCCATCTGCCGCTGATCCTGCCGGGCAATTGCCGATTGCGCGTCGGCAATGTGACGCGCGAGTGGAAGATGGGCGAAGCCTGGGTGTTCGACGACACTATCGAACATGAGGCCTGGAATGACAGCGACCATATGCGCACGGTGCTGATCTTCGATATCTGGCATCCCTATCTCAGCGAAGACGAGAAGGCGCTGATCACCCGGTCCGTATCTGTGGTCGATCGGTTCAATCAGGCAGGCTAGGTGTAGCGGCCTGCCTTCATCGGAGAGCGGGCGCGAGAGTCTAGCCGATTCTCGGCCCGAATTGCCTGAGACTATCCGATCCGGCGAACCCGGATCAGATGAGACTCGGCAGGAAACCCGTTGCACCCGCGCATATCCTGCCGATGAATTGGTTACCGGGTTTCTTTACCGGAAAGAGGGCGGTTCCCCGTTATCGTGTCGGAAACGACCGTTTTCCTGCCCTGGTAGACATGATTGCCTTAACACATGTTTGTAGCTACAATGTGGTCACATTGAAAGGGAGTGCCATGGCAACTGATTCCATTGTGAGGGCGCGGATCGACGCGGCCACCAAAATGGAGGCCGCCGCAGTGCTGGCCGGGATGGGCATGTCCGTGTCCGACGCCATCCGCATTTTGCTGACGAAGGTGGCACGCGAACACACTTTGCCCTTTGACGTACGCCCGAACGCCGACACCATCGCGGCAATGGAAGAAGCGCGGCGTGGCAACCTGCCGTCCTTTGCTACCGTCACCGACCTGATGGCCGACCTGAACCGTGCGGAAGACTGAGCCCACAACCACCTTCCGGCGGGATTTCAAGCGCGTCAAAACTCAGCCCCGGCATCGTGATATGGATATCGCGCTGGCGGCTATCTTGGAACTTCTTGCAAGCGACGAGCCTTTGCCAGCAAGAAACAGAGACCATGCCCTAACGGGTGATTGGATCGATCACCGGGAATGCCATATCAAGCCTGATCTCCTGCTGATCTATCGCAAGCCAGACGAGGACACCTTGCAACTCGTCCGTCTCGCCTCGCATAGCGAGCTATTCGGTCGCTAAATCTCTATCCGTCTCACGGACAACGGGTCCGCGCCGATGATTGCGGGTCCGTCTCACGCAATCCGGGTCGAGTCGCAGATAATGCGGGCCGCTACAGCTGGGTCTTACAGCCGAAAACTGAACCGCGCCCCGCCCAGAATTGCCGATCGATCCAAGCGCAAATCGACGCCGTGGCCGGCCAGGATCTGGCGGGCGAGCGGCAGGCCGATGCCGCTGCCGGTCGGTTTGGTGGTGAAGAACGGCAGAAACACCCTGTCCTGCAGTTCGGCCGCGACACCCGGCCCGTCATCCTCGATCGAGATCAGGCAGTGATCGCCGCTGCGTGACGCCGAGAGCAGCACCGTACTTCGAGAAGCCTCGCAGGCATTGGACAAGAGGTTCAGCAGCGCCTGGCTCATCTGTTCGACGTCAATGTGCAGCGAGACCGGCAGATCGGCGAGATCGGTGCGCAGCGCCGTGCCCTTCCAGCGGGCGCGCGTGATATCGGTGATACCCTCCAGCCAGGGCCGCGGATTGGTCGGTACCGGCGCCGGCGGCGGCAGCTTGGCCAAGGCGCGGTAATTCTCGGCGAAATGCAGCAATTGTGCCGATCGATCGGCGACGCGGCTGATCGCCGTGCGGGCCCGTTCGCGATTTTCCGCGCCGGTATCGGCCAGGAGGTCGGCGGCGGTCTGCGACAGCGAGGTAATCGGCGTCAGGCTGTTCATCAGCTCGTGATTGACCAGCTGGAACAGATCGCGCATCGCCGAAGCCTCGGCCGCGCGCCGTTCGGCCGAGATGTTGGTCAGCACGCCGAGACGCCGACTGGCGGGGCCGCCATCCTCGATGTCACTGAGCGACAGGCTATAGGTGATGTCGTTCAACACCAGCTGGCGGTCCGACGGCGCCCGCTCGAACGCGGCGGCCAGGACGGTACTGTCCGAGATCGCGTCATCGGTACGAAACAGGTCGCGCGCCGCCCGATTGACGGCGAGAAACCCGCGCACGCCATCGCGCAGCACCAGCGGCGTGGGGGTTAGATCGAGCAAGGCGAGCAATTGCTGACGGTCGATTCGGGCCGGGATGCCAGTCTCGGGGGCGGTGAGGATACGGGCCTGGCGGCGTCCCAGCACCAGGCTGGCGGCGAACAGGCAAGAGAGCAGGCAAAGCAGGCCTGTGGCCGGCAATCCCTTGCCAAGGGCGGCGAACGCGGCCACCGCCAGGATCAGCGCCGCCAGCTGCAGCGCCACGGATTTGACGTCAAAGACCATGTTTTTCCATACGCCGGTACAAGGCGGCGCGGGTCAGGCCGAGAT
>Ga0116226_10001513_pt1 | contig 20168 bp, 14 predicted proteins | sample S1TSphfallax_FD_89692 | JGI IMG/M metagenome (GOLD analysis project Ga0116226, IMG submission 89692) | Host-associated microbial communities from peat moss isolated from Minnesota, USA - S1T2_Fa - Sphagnum fallax MG | ecosystem: Host-associated > Plants > Peat moss > Unclassified | place: USA... | reverse complement strand
GCCCTGGCCTGGATCGTGGAAGCGGTGGAGAAGCCAAAGTCTTTTGGTTCTTTTCGTAAGACAAAGAACATCTTCCTTCCTTAAGCCTGATTGATCTCGATCAACGACCGCCTGATCTTCCGCCCTCGGCCGATCTTGTCCTCGATATAGGCCGCATCGCCCCAGCGCACCGCGCGCGCCATCGCTTGCGCATCTTCCGTGAACCGTGCCAGCATCTCCAGCAGTGCCTCCCGGTTGTTCAGGAACACATCGCGCCACATTTCCGGATCCGACGCCGCGATTCGGGTGAAATCCCTGAAGCCCGAGGCGGCGAATTGCAGCACCTGCTGCCGTGTTTCGTCCGCCAGATCGTCGGCCGTGCCACAAATGGTGAACGCGATCAGATGCGGCAGATGGCTCACGATCGCCAGCACACGGTCGTGATGCGCCGGCTCCATGATCGACACCATGGATCCCATGCGCTGCCAAAGATCCCTGATACGCTCTACCGCATCCGCCTCCGTGCCGGCCGGCGGCGTCAGCAGGCACCAGCGGCCTTCGAACAGCGTAGCGAAGCCTGCATCGGGGCCCGAATACTCGGTGCCCGCCAACGGATGCGCCGGCACGAAATGTACGCCTGCCGGCACCAGCGGCCCGACATCGCGGATCACCGATTGTTTGGTCGATCCCACGTCCGAAAGAATGGCGCCCTCGGCCATATGTGGCGCAATGGCCTCAGCCAGCGCGGCATAGGTGCCAACAGGGGCGCACAGGATCACGCAGTCTGCACCTTCCACTGCAGCTGCGGGATCTGCCTCCACCCGGTCCGCGATCCCAAGTTCAGCCACGCGCGCCAGCGTTTTCGCCGAGCGCGCGTTCACCACGATTTCGCCGGCCACGCCTCCTTGCGCGCGCGCGGCGCGGGCGATGGAGCTGCCGATCAGGCCGCAGCCCAGCAGAGTGAGCCGACGGAACAATGGCGGTTGCGTCATGGGTGTGCCGCCGCGAAGGCGGTGAGTGCGTCGGTCAGCGACTCATTCTCCTCCGTCAGGCCCACGGTGATACGCAGGCATTCCGGCAGGCCGTAGCCGCCGACGCGGCGGACGATCAGGCCGCGGCTGCGCAGATACAGGTCCGCCGCATCCGCCCTTGCGGGTGAGCCCATGTCGGCCAGCACGAAATTGCCTTCGCTCGGCGTGATGCCGATGCCCGCGTCGTGTAGCGTCTTGGTCAGCCTTGCGCGCTCCGCGTTGTTATGCGCGCGCGACATTTCCACCCAGCCCGGGGCCGCCAGGGCCGCCAGGCCCGCCTCATGCGCCGCCAGCGATACGTTGAACGGCGACCGCACCCTGTTTAGCAGATCCACGATGGGCGCCGGCGCATAGGCCCAGCCGAGGCGCAGGCCGCCTAGCCCAAAGATCTTGCTGAACGTGCGGGTCATGACCGTGTTCGGCGTGGTCTCCACCAGGGCGCTCCCCGCGTCGTAATCCGGGCGATCCACGTATTCCGCGTAGGCGCCATCGAGCACCAGCACCACGTCCGGCGGCAGCGCCTCGCGCAGGCGCGCCGTTTCGCTGGCGGGGATGAAGGTGCCGGTAGGATTGTTCGGGTTGGCGATGAAAACCAGGCGCGTTTCGGGCGTGACAGCCGCCAGGATGGCGTCCACATCCGCGGTGCGCTGGTGCTCGGGGGCTTTGATCACCCGGCAGCCGGCGAACTGGCCGGCGATCTGGAAGATGGAGAACCCATGTTCCGTCATGATCAGCTCGGTGCCGGCGCCCCCGAAAATATGGCAGAGCAGGTAGATCATGTCGTCCGACCCGGCGCCGCAGACGATCCGCTCCGGATCGAGGCCGAAGCGGGCGCCGATGGCCTGGCGCAGCGCGGTTGCATCGCTGTCTGGGTAGCGGTGGAATTTGCCGGCAAGCGCCGCCACCGCCTCGGCCACGCCGGGCGGCGGCCCGAAGGCGCCCTCGTTGGACGAGAGTTTGAGGATGCGGTTCACCCCCTCGATCTTCGAGACTCCGGGCGTGTAGGGGTGGATATCGAGGATTTCGGGGCGTGGCTGGAGTGTCATGGCGGTGCTGATATACGAAGCCCGCCGCTTTTTCACCTGCCGGCGCTGCGTGACAGCTGCCCGGTGCCTAGCCCTGCGCCTCGGCCGGGGCGATATCCACCCCTTCATAGAACGCGGTCACCGGCACCTCGATGCCTACCTCCGGAATGTGCAGCACGTCGTCGGCGGTCAATGCCCGACTGATCCATGGGTCCGCCCCACCCAACCGCTCCAGCACCGTCAGACCGATGCTCGTTCGCTCGACGATCACGTAGCGCCGGATCGACGGCACCGCCTGGTATTCGCGCACTTTTACGATCCGGTCGGTATAGCCGGACGTCTTGCTCAGCACTTCGAACACCACGGACGGTTCGGGCACCAAGTAGGAGTCCGGATCAATCTTCCCGCCAGTGATGACCGCATCCGGATATCGGACGGCCTCGCCAAAGGTGGCAACACCGGCATCAGGGCCCATTGGCTGGCACCCTGTCCCCTTTAGCCTAGCCTTGATCACACTCAGAATGTTTATTGTTATCTGAGTGTGGCTCATGGTCCCACCGGTCATCGCCACCGGCCGAATACCATCGAACTCATAGCGAGCGTCCTGAGCCTGCGCCCAGGGGAAAAACTGTTCCCGCGTCATCGCGGGCTTTTTCAGCGCCACGTTCATGGATGTCACTTTAGCACGATCCCACTCCAACAGGCCATTCCGCTGCCAACATCGCCGCAAGCCAAGGCAGCCGCCTTGCCCCCTGGCCCAGGCGCGCCTATTCACGCGCCCGCATGGATACGGTCCCCACCCTGCCCGATATCGAGCACCAAACCGCCGACTTTCCGGCGGGGCTAACCCTCGAGTGCGGCCGGCATCTGGCCCCCATCTCCATCGCCTACCGCACCTACGGAGCGCTGAACGCCGCCGCGTCCAACGCCATCCTCGTCTGCCATGCGCTGACCGGCGACCAATACGCCGCCGAACCCCAGCCGCTCACCGGCAAACCCGGCTGGTGGTCCAGCATGGTCGGCCCCGGCCTGCCCATCGACACCAACCGTTTCTTTGTCATCTGCAGCAACGTCCTTGGCGGCTGCATGGGCTCCACCGGGCCTCGCAGCCTGCGGGCGGACGGAAAACCATGGGGCACCGACTTCCCCCCCATCACCATCGGCGACATGGTGCGCGCGCAGAACCTGCTGATCGGCCAGCTCGGCATCGCCCGCTTGTTCGCCGTGGTCGGTGGATCCATGGGCGGCATGCAGGTTCTGGAATGGGCCGCGAGTTTTCCGGAAAAAGTGTTTGCCGCCATCCCCATCGCGGCCGCCGCCCACCACTCCGCGCAAAACATCGCGTTCAACGAAGTCAGCCGCCAGGCCATCTTCGCCGACCCGGATTTCTGCAACGGCCGCTACTGGGCGGAAGGCAAAACCCCCTCGCGCGGCCTGGCCGTGGCGCGCATGATGGCGCACATCACCTACCTCTCCGAAGAAGCCCTCACCCGCAAATTCGGCCGCAAGACCCGCGCCGGCGCCGGCCCGCAACCCGCCAGCTTTTTCGGCGAAATTTTTGAGGTGGAAAGCTACCTGCGCCACCAGGGCAGCACGTTTGTCCGGCGGTTCGACGCCAATGCCTACCTCACCGTCACCCGCGCCATGGACTGGTTCGACCTCGCCGCCGAACATGACAACGACCTTTCCGCCGCCTTCGCCGGCACGAAAACCCGCTTCTGCCTCGTATCCTTCTCGTCCGACTGGCTGTTTCCCACCGCCCAGTCCCGCGCCGTGGCGCGCGCGCTCAATCGCGCCGCCGCCAATGTCAGCTTCGTGGAAATCGACAGCGACAAAGGCCATGACGCCTTCCTGCTTGACGAACCGGACTTTCACCGCACGATCGCGGGCTTTCTGTCAGGCTGCGCGGAACACGCAGGGCTGGCATAAGGAAGAAAGGAAGTCCTTCTTTTCTGAAGAAAAGAAGCAAAAGACTTTTATTCCTGCGCCAGCGGAACGATGCCGGCCATGTCCCGGATCTATCCGCGGCGCCGGACGCAAAAGTCTTTTGGTTCTTTTCTTCAGAAAAGAACATACTTCCCTTGCCTGATCATCGAGGACCAGCAGATGGCACTGGCAGACATCGAAACGATCGTCTTTCTGATGATGGAAAACCGCTCCTTCGACCACGTCTTCGGCTATCTCGCCACGGCTACGCCGCCTCTGCCCATCGAGGGCATCAATCCGGACCCGGCCTGGCTTGCCGCCCACGAAAACGCCTATGCCGACATCCGCGCTGCCCCGCACCCAACCGCCCTCCAGCAGATCGACGATCCGCCGCACGACCACGCCAGCATCGCCTTGCAGATCGGCATCCCACCATCCCCGGGCGCCCCGCCGCCGATGGATGGTTTTATCGCCAGCTACCTCTCCCGCCAGCCAACCCCCGCCGACCCCACGGCTGTCATGGGCTACTACGAAGCCACCTCGCTCCCCGCCTACGATTTCCTCGCGCGCAGCTACACCGTGTGCGACCACTGGTTCGCCGCCCTGCCCGCCGGCACCCAGCCGAACCGCATGATGGCGATGAGCGGCAGCAGCCCCATCCTCAACAACGCCGAAGTGGCGCTGCCCGACCAACCCTTGGTTTACGACTGGCTCACCGCGAAAAACGTTGCCTGGTGCGCCTACCAGTCCGGCGACTTTTTCCCCTTCTTCAGCCTCATGCCCGGCTGGCTGCCTGAAATCGTTACCTCGCTGGCCTTCTCCGCCCTCGGCGGTCGCGGCCGCTTCCGCCGCTACACCCAGTTTGCCGAGCACTGGTCATCCGCCGCGCCCATGCCCAGTGTCATTTTCATCGAGCCGGAATACACCGACGGTCCGCACGGCACCCCCAACGACGATCACCCGCCCACCGGCGTCGCCCGCGGCCAGGCCCTGGTGGCGGACCTCTACACCACTCTCATCTCCAACCCGGCCCGCTGGGCCAACACCCTGCTGATCGTCACCTACGACGAGCATGGCGGGTTTTACGACCACGTGCCGCCGCTTCCCATCCCGTGCACCGTCGCCGGCGTTCCGATCGCGACAACCGGCATCCGCGTACCCGCCCTTCTCATCTCTCCCCACGTCACACCAGGCACACCCTTCAGCGCCCCGCTCGACCACACATCGTTCCTGCAACTTCTCGCCGACCGCTTCACTCCCGGCCAGGACTATGCACCTGAAGTGACTGCCCGACAGGCCGCGCTGGGCCGCATTGCCGATGCCCTCACGGCGGGTCCCGCAGGCGCGGCACCCCCCGCCCTGCCACAGCCTGTGCTGGCCGCCATTCAGGCCCAGTCAGCCGCCGCCCCCGCTTCCGCCGGCACCGCCGACTCACCCGGCGCCGCAAAAACCACCGCGGCCTTCCACAGCACGGCCATGACCGTCGCCCGGAACCACCCCGACCTGCTCGCCCAATCAGGCTGGAGCAGCCTTGCCAACTACGTGGCCACAGCCACCGGGAAGGAATGAAAGTCCGTAGTGTGGACGACGTCCACGTCTCAATCGGGCGAGGGCTGTAGCGGTCGTGAACTGCGTCCACGTTACGGTCTGTTCCCCGTCCCCATCCGGCGGCGATGGATTAACCGCTCCGCTACACTCGTGCGCCATCTTGCCCCGTCCGCATGGATCGGAGCTACAGATTGACCGGTCAATTCATCCCCCCGCGCCGCACCGCCCTGCCGGCCACGCTGCTGATCGCGTGCGTGGCCGGGCCGGCCGTGGCGGCGCCGATCGTCGGCAATGTCGATGCCATCAGCGGCAGCGTTGCGAATGGCTGGTCCTGCATCAGGGGGTACGACCAGCCCGATGCGGTGGCCCTGTATGCGGGGATGCACCGCATCGCCATCGTTCCCAACGCAATCGACCGGCCCGATACAAGCGCCGTTTGCGGTGCCGGCATCATCCATAACGGTTTCCAGATCGATCTGACACCGCAGATCACCCAGCAATTCTACGGCCAGACCAGCCTTTCCCTCTACGGCATCAATCCAGCCGCGGCCGCCTCGCTGTTGCCGCCCTCCAATCCGCGCGCAGCCGACCCCTATTTCTTTCCCAGCGGCTTGATCACCACGCTATCACCCGGCGGCCACCTCACCGGCCTGATCTCCAAAGTGCCCGGCGGAAACGTGAACAATGCCGTCGCTATCGTCGCCGGCGGGCCGCTTGCCGCGGGTGGGACCGTGCTGGGCAACGCCACGCTCGCACCATCCGCGCAGGCGCCGCAAACATTCTCTTTCACCTCGCCTGAACTCGGCGCTGCGCTCTCGCTCTCCCCGCCCGGCTATGCACTTCCTGTGTATGCCTATTACAGCCGCAATGCCGGCCCGGCAGTGCAACTCGGCAGCCCCGCCGTGCTCGGCGCAACCTACCTGCCATTGACGGCGCAGCTTGCCCAGGCCGGCCGCCGTTCCGGCATCACCAATTCGCTCGTCACGAAATGGATACCGCCCGGCCTCGGTATCCGTGGACTTTCAGGCAGCATCACCTTCTTCGGCAATAATCCCAGTTTCAGCGAAGCCCTTGTTACCATCGGCACCACGGCCGACACCCAGCTCGCCTGCAAACTGGAAAACGCAACGTCGCCGCTCAGCCCGCCCAGCATCTCCCGGATCGCCGCCTTCACCCTGAAAGCCAACGACACCAACCCCGACACGATCCCGGCCAACATCGCGCTGCCCTACGCGCTGCCACCCGCGGGTGCTTCCGGCACTTGCCTGATCGCCTGGATCAGCGCCGGCTACGCCTATCTGAATGCCCAATCGGCCAAATATAGCACCACACTGGTCAACATCGCCGCCGTTCTCTCCCCCGTAGGGGCCAATGGGCCGATCACGTTCGCGGGAGGAATCGGCAACGAATTCCGCTTTGCGTCCGCGTCGGAGCCCAGCCTCACCACCGTCGTTGCATTGAAAATGCAGCGCCCCACCCAGCTCGATGCCATCGCCGTTTCCGCGAGTGCCGCCGGCGTTGCGGGCGCACCCCAAACCTCCGGCTGGCAGCCAAACCCCATTGGCAGCTGGACAGCCACCACCAGCTTTTACGCCTATCCGGAAGCGGCGTGCGAAGCCCTGCGCCTATCCTTCACCAATGCCGGCGCGTTTTATGCGGTCGGGCTGAGCAAGACGCCCACCAACACCGTCATCCCGCCTGGCGCCGCCCCGCTGTTCAGCGTGCCCTTGTTTGGAAACGGCCCCTTGGCCACGCAGCAGACGGTGTTCCAAACCTTCCCCGATCCGGCGCAACCCGGCACATCGCGCATTACGCTCGGGGCAAACGAGTGCCTGGTGGCTTTACATAATGTCTCTGCCCCAGGTGACAGCCTGTATGGCAACCTGGATTTCGAGAACCAGTCCACCGCCTATTTCCATCTGGCGCCGAACTGATCCGTGCCGCTGCGCTGATTACCGCCGCAACTCCACCAATTCGTACCAGGTTTGCATATACCCGCCGACGCCGCCTTGCAGGAAAATGGCGTCCTCATCCGCTGTGACCCACAGGTGGTAGTCGGGATGGGCGCCCTTGTCGGTGACCATGCCGCCGCGCGAATCGCTGAAACAGAAATGCCGGGCGTCGAACATTCCCGCAGCCACCTTGACTGTCTCGTCACCGATATAGGCGAGCTGGATAACCGATTCCGCGATCAGCGGCGGTGTGGCACCGCGATGATCCACCGACGGAAGAAACGTCCGCACATCGCGCTGATGCGGCCCGCGCGACAGATCCATCCGCTTGGTCAGATACGCATCGCCAACAATCGGGTGCGTACCAAAACCGTCATAGTCGCCGATCACCGGAACCGACTGGCTGACCCGGCCGATGGCAGGACCATAGCTTTCGCATTCGATCCGGTCCGCCAGCATGCGGAACCAGCCGGAGCCCATGAAACGGTCGCCGATCGTCAGGCGCACAAAACAATCCATTGGCCGGTCGTGCTCGTCGATCGAATAGATCACGTCGCGCAGCACCGTCGGATCGGGCTCCTCGATCTCGCACAGCGCGCGCAGGCTGCGCTTGCCGTCGGTATGTGCAGTGAACGTAAAACGCTCGCGCCCGCGCACCTGGCCGAGCCGCTCCGGCTTTTTCGACGTATAGCTGATCAGGCCATCGATCGTGCGGTGCTTCATCAAGCTGCGTGGCTCCGGAAAAAAAGGAAGAAAGAGTCTTCTTTTCTGAAGAAAAGAAGCAAAAGACTTTTATTCTCCGCCGCCCCCGCCGTAGGATGTGCCGCCCTTTGGCGACGCATAGATTCCGAGCCTTCAGATCTCCGCGCAGAGTTCAATGATCTCCCCGGCCGCACCTCTGATGCACTGGGGTGAGCCATGCTCCGTCCGGAACGAAACAATGGCCATGCCCGGCGGCAAATGCCCCGGCACGACGGCGCGCGGCCCGGCACAAGGCGGATACTGATCCAGCTCGATGCGCGTGCCCTCCGGCAAAGTCACCAGCCCGAGCTTGTATTTGGTATCGGCCGGCAATCCATTCGCGCGGCTGATCACGCCGATGGGTATCTCTACAGGATCCATCACGTCATTCGGATAGCGCTCGCGATAGAACGCGGTGAGTGCATCGATGTCCGGCCCAGCCACGACCACGATGAACACCTGCCCGACCGCGGCGGTCGGCTGCGCCAGCGAGGCGTCGCCGCCCACATCCGTCAGATACAGGCACTCGCCCGCCGGGCCTACAACCTGCATGGCCCTGATCCACTCGAAACCCGTCAGATTGGCCGGCGGCCCGATGATGCGGAACGGCGAGCCTTCCAGCCGCAACGCCAGCGCATCGGTATCTCGCACGGTCATTTCCGTCGCGTTCCAGCCGTGGCTGACGAAGGGCGCACAGGCGCCGGCTGCCGCGTCTTCGATGAAGCGCAGGCACGTCGCCTCGCCGATCTCCGGCACCAGGGTGATGAAACGACACCCCGCAGTGAGCGGTGCCCCCCATATTTCAGCAGTATCCGCCGACACCTCGCCGCGGGCGATGACACGCATCCCTAGAGACGCGGTGTAGGCCTGCTCGATCGGCCCGAGATCGGGCACCACAGTGGTCACGGCGCATATGGAACCAAGCAAAACCACCGCTCCTTCAGGGATCCGCTATCTGCCGATGTTGCTGCGCGATCGCTCGACATGCTTAACATCCCAATGCGCTGGCGTAAGCACCGGCCGCAGGCTTGCACCACATTTCGGACAGGCTTCACCATGACCACCCCACAGGGCGGCGAATTCGCGCGCGGCTGGAAGCTGCTGTTCTCCGCCACGCTTGGCGTGGGGCTCGGGTTATCGCCGCTGCCGTTCTATACCTCCGGTGTCTTCGTGGCCCCGCTCAGCCACGCCTTCGGCTGGAGCACGGCGCAGGTGCTCTCCGCACTGATCGGCACCACCCTCGGCGCCGCGGCCGCAGCACCTTTCGCCGGATATGCGGCCGACCGGTTGGGCGTGCGGCGAGTCGCACTCACCTCTTGCGTGCTGTACAGCTTCTCCTGGCTTCTGCTGACCTTCACCAATGGGTCGCTGCTGCTGTTCGATGCAAGCTGGGCTGTTGTGGGCATCGTCGGCACAGGCACGCTGCCGCTGACATGGACGCGGCCGGTCAGCAACCGGTTCATCGTCAACCGCGGCCTGGCTTTCGGAATAGCGTTGTTCGCGACGGGTTTGTTCGGGGCGGTTGTAAAACTCTACGCGGGGTTTCTGATCGGCCATTTCGGCTGGCGCGCCGCCTATGCGGGCATTGGTCTGCTGCCGCTGTGCATCAGCCTGCCGGTCGCGATCTGTTTCTTTCACGATATACCGCCGACCGAAGCGCAAGAGGTGCAACCTGAAACCACAGGCACGTCCTTGGCCGGCGCGCTGGCCGACCGGCGGTTCTGGACGCTCGGCGTTACGCTGATCTGCAGCGCCTTCGCGCTCGGCGGCCCGATTCCCAATCTGGAACGTATGCTGGGAACACACGGGTTTGCGCCCTCGACCGCCGTGCTGCTCGCGAGCTTTATCGGCTACGGCGTGGTTGTGGGCCGCGTGGGCGGCGGCTGGCTGCTGGATCGCGTATGGGCGCCGCTGGTGGGGTTCGTGCTGCTCGCAGCACCCGCAGCGGGGCTGATGGCCCTGGCCAGCACGCAAGCGCTGGGGTTTGCGCCTGCTGCGGGCTCGATCTTTCTACTCGGCATGTCGGTTGGCTCGGAATACGACCTGATCGCGTTCATGACGGCACGCTATTTCGGCATGCGCAGCTACAGCGCGATCTACGGCGTGCTGTATGGATTTTTCACGCTGGGATCAGGTTTTGCGCCGAGTATCTTCGGCCACAGCTTTGATATGTCAGGCACCTATGCGCATGTGCTGCATGCTGCGGCGGGTCTCACGTTTTTGGGCGCGCTTCTACTGCTCACCTTGGGGCGGTATCCGGATACGACGTACACCGCACCTTAATCCGGGCTCTTTGAACGCATCGCCCGAGCGTTGCTATCTACAACACAAAACTTTTTCGTCGCAACGGCGCCTCCAGCATCATGGATACCACCGTCAGCCCCAGCGCCACTGCGCCCAGCGCTGCGCCCAGCCAGGGCAACGCCGAATACGTCACACCCGCGCCGATCGCCACACCCCCAAGCCACGCGCCGGACGCGTTGCCCAGGTTGAAGGCCCCCTGGTTCAGAGTGGCTACCAGGTTGGGCGCTTCCGGCGCCGATTCGACCACGCGCATCTGCAAGGGTGTGCACACCGCGAACGTCAGCACGCCCCACAGCAGCAGCGTCAGCGCCACCGGCCACGCTTGATGCACCGTAACAGTCAGCACGGCGAGCGTGGCGATCAGTGCCACGAAGGTGCCTGCAACGCTGGGCATCAGCCGCCAATCGGCCAACCGCCCGCCCAGGAAATTGCCCGCCGTGATGCCGACGCCGAACAGCAGCAACAACCAACTGACGGCATGTGGCGACAGGCGGGTGATGGTTTCCAGCATGGGCGCGATATAGGTGAACACGCTGAACAGGCTGGCCGACGACAGCACGCTGATCGACATGGCAAGCAGCACCTGCGACTTTTTCAGCACGGCGAACTCGCCCAGCATGTTCACGTTGCGGGGCATCGGCAGGCGCGGCAGCGCCCAGGCAATGGCGGCTGCGGCAGCCAGGGAAATGCCGACCACCACCCAGAACGTCGCGCGCCACCCGGCCGCCTGACCCAACGCCGTGCCTGCCGGCACACCGAGCACATTCGCCAGCGTAAGGCCTGAGAACATGATGGCAATCGCCTGCCCGCGCTTGTTCCACGGCACCAGGTCCGCCGCAACGACCGAGCCGATGCCGAAAAACGCGCCATGGCACAGCGCGGTCAAAACCCGGGCGCCCATCAGCATCGCGTAGCTTGGGGCAATGGCGCACAACAGGTTGCCAAGCGCATAGGCCCCGATCAACCCAAGCAACGCCGCCTTGCGCGGTAATTTCGCCGTGGCGACCGCGAGGATAGGGGCACCCACCACCACGCCAAGCGCGTAGCCGGTGACGAGCAGCCCGGCCTGCGGAATGGTGACGGCAAGGTCGCGCGCCAAGTCGGGCAGAAGGCCCATAATGACGAACTCGCTGGTGCCGATGGCGAAGGCAGCGAGCGCCAGGGCAAAGAGAGGGAGCGGCATTTCGAACAGAGTGGGTGCCAACTATGCCAGGATCAAGGGCATTTTGCTGCATTGCACAAAAGATGAGTAAGAATGCTCTTCCTGAAGAAAAGAACCAAAAGACTTTTGTTTCCTGCGCTGAGCCAACGCGGAAGCCTATTGGACAGCCTCATGGCGCGGCGGCATAGAAGCTTTAGGCAATGGAGCAATGACATGAATCTTCTGAAGGCCGTAGTTGTGTTTTCCTTTGTATGTTTGAGCAGCACGGCGCTGGCGCAGCCGGCCAGTGATGCGGCGCTGGCGCCGGTCAAAGCGTTCGTAGATGCCATCAATGCCGGCAGCACGCCTGCGGCCGCGGCCGCAATGACAGCCTCGCCGTCCATCACCGATGAATTCGCGCCCTTCCACTGGCAAGGCAAGGGCTCGGTCAGCGCGTGGATGGATGGCGAGGCGGCGGATGCCAAAGCGCATGGCGTGACCGATGGCGTGGTGACCATCGGCAAGCCATTGCATCTGACGCTGCAATCCGATCATGGCTATGCGGTGGTTCCCATGCAGTACGCCTACAAGGAGGCCGGCAAGCCGGTGACCGAAACGGCGCTGTTCACAGCGTCGCTGGTGAAGCAGCAGGGCAAGTGGCTGATATCGAGCTGGGCTTACGCGTTGAAGTAGAACCACGGTGCCGTGGTTGGCGGAAGGCGCTTCGCTTTTCCGCCCTACGGTGCCTCGGAAAGTAGACCTTCCCTTTCATCACTTGAGCGCATCTCCTCCTCTGCACCGGCGGCGAGGAGCGTGCGGAGCCGGTCGATCAACTGGGAGTCTTCCACCGGTTTACGCAGCAGCGAGAAGGTGCCGCTGATGGCGCCGCTGACAGCCAGGGCAGCGTCGTCGCCCGCGTAGCCGGTCAGCAGAATGGCCGGCAGGCGCGGCTGGCGCTGCTGGGCTGCCTTGATCACGGCCAGCCCATCGACCTGCGGCATGGAAAGATCGGTGACGAGCGCATCCACGCAGAAACCGTCGCCGAGCAGGGCGATCGCCTGCGCGCCCCCGGCCGCCGGCACCACCTCGAACCCCGCATCGTTCAATTGTGCGGCCAGGATTTCCCGTACCGAGTCCTGGTCGTCCACCAGCATTACGCGCTGCCTGGCCGCACCACCCGGGGCGGAGTCCGCGAGCGCATCGTGTACGGGCACAAGCGCCAGGGTGTCGGCGGCCGCTGCCGGCAGCCAGAGGGTGATCGTGGTCCCCTGGCCCGGGGCGCTGGCGAGTGCGAGCGCGCCCCCGGACTGTTCGGCGAACCCCTTCGCCATGGAAAGGCCCAGGCCGGTGCCGTCGCCATGTCCCTTTGTCGTGAAGAACGGCTCGGCGGCGCGCGCCAGTGTGGCGGCGTCCATCCCTAGGCCGGTATCGGCGACCGCCAGCCGGATGTAGTGGCCGGGGGGCAGGCCGGAGGAATGCGGCGGCCCATCCTGCGCCAGAGTCTCCGGGTTGGCTGAAAAAACTAGGCGCCCGCCCGCCGGCATGGCGTCGCGTGCATTGGTGGCGAGATTGACCAGCACCGTCTCAAGCTGGCTGCGATCCACGAAGGCAGGTGCCAGGGAGTCGGCCACGGCAACGTTGACCTCGATGGCGGCGCCCAGGGTGTGGCTGAGGATTTCCTGCAGCCCCGCCAGAAGCCCGGCGATCTCCACGCGCCCGGCGCGCAATTCGCCGCGGCGGGCGAAACCGAGCAGGCGGCGGGTGATCGCCGCACCCCGTTCGCAGGCCTGCGCCGCCATCCGCGCGATGCGCCGTATGCCCTCGCGATCGTCCGGTCGGCGTTCGATCAGGCTGAGCGCGCCCAGCGTTGCCTGCAGCACATTGTTGAAATCATGGGCGATGCCACCGGCCAGCTGACCCAGCGCCTGGATTCGCTCGGCCTGGGCGGCGCGGCTTTGCGCGGCCTCGCGCGCGGCCACCTCCTGCTCGATGCGCTGCTCGAGCGTTTTCGTCAGGCTGCGCAATTCCTCCTCCAGCCGGCGGCGCTCGGTAATGTCCTGCAGCGTACCGCGCAGGCCGGTCACTCTGCCGTCCGGGCCGGAAATGGCTTCGCCGCGAATGTTGACCCAGATCGCCTCGGCGCCGCGCCGCGCCGGCAGGTCCAGCTCAAAACCCTGGCCGGTAGCGATGGCGCGCTCGATCGCCGCGTTCACCTGGTGCCAGGCGTCGTCGGGATAGACCGAACCGCGCTGCGCGAACCGAGGCGGGACGGGTTCTGCCATGCCTAACCCAAGGATACGGCGGACTTCTTCCGACACCTCCGACACTTTGAGTACGACGTCGTGGTTCCAGTTGCCCAGCCGCGCGATTCGGTGCGCCTCGTGCAGTTCGGCCGTCACCTGGCGCAGCTTTTCCTCGGCCTCGCGCCGTTCCGTGACATCGAGCGTGACGCCGACGGCGCGCTGCGGCGTGCCATCTGGTCCGCGCAGCATTTTTACTTTGTCGTTCAGCCAGTGAACCGAGCCATCCGGCCACACCACGCGGTATTCCGTGGTGCCGCGGTCGGCGTCGCCGGTGCGGATCGCCACGCGGAATGCCTGCAGGGCGGCAAGATCGTCGGGGTGGATCAGGGCATTGTATACAGCGTCCTCCGGTCCGCCCTCACACGGTGTAAGGCCGAATAGGCGCCACTGGTCTTCCGACCAGGACCGCGTGTTGGTCGCGTAATCGCGTTCCCAGATGCCGAAACCGGCCGCTTCGCGGGCGAGTTGCAGCCGCGCCTCGCTGTCGCGCAGGGAGGCCGCGGTCCGGCGCTCCTCGGTAAGATCGCGGGTGAATACCGTAAGCCCGCCTGCAGCGGGGTAGGCGTTGATCTGCAGGTGGCGCTTTTGCGTTACCACGTAGCCTTCCACCTGCGTCGGCTTGCCGGTTGCGACGGCTGCGTGCAACGCGGCGGCAATCGGCGTCCCGACGGCTTGCGGCGTGTCCTCCCACATGATCTTGCCCGTCCGGTCGAGTCCGTTCAGGGCCTTGGCGGCGGCGTTCATGTAGACGTAGCGCCAGTCACGGTCGAGCACGATCACCGCGTCCAGAGTGCTTTCCAGCGCCATGTTCAGCGCATTCTCGCGCGCCTGCAGGGTTGCGGCCATGGTGTCGAAAGCGGTGGCGAGCCGGCCAAACTCGCTGCGGTCCTGGGCAAGTTCGCTGCGGGCCGAAAGGTCGCCGGCGCGCCAGCGTTCGGCTGTTTCCAGCAGGCGGGCGACGGGGCGGTTGATCAGCCGGCGGCCGGCGGCGCCGGTGAGCAAAAGGGCGAACAGGCTGCTGATCACGATGAGTCCCAGGCGGAACCGGTTACCCCTGGTGATCGAGGGAAACGCGGTTTGTGCATCCAGCGCCACGAGGACCGCCAGGTGCTGCGGGCCTGCGCCCGGCGGCGCGTATGCCATAAGCCGGTCCCGTCCTTCGCGGTCCGTAATATGGGTGATCCCGATCGCGGATCCCTGCAGCGCGAGGCGCGTCTCCGGCCGCAGGGGCTGGCCGATGCGGCTCGCCTCGTAAGGGGTGCGGGCCAGCACGATGCCGTTGCGGTCCGTGATGGCGGCGATCGTGCCCTCCGGAAGTGCCAGACCTTCGAGCTGGGACTGCAGCCATGTCAGGTTGAGCGAGACCATGACGATTCCGGTGATCGCGCCCTTCGCGCCCTTCACCGGCTGGGCGAAGTGCAGGCTGGGCTTGCCCGTGCCGCGACCGACAGCGTAATCGCCGACCGAGAAGGCGCCGGTTTGCACGGCGCGTTGAAAATAGGGCCGGTCCAGTGCCATGATGCCAGGACTGCCGGTGTTGGAGCCGCACACCATGTGGCCATCCGGCGCAATGAGCGCCGCGAAGCCGTAGCGCGGCGCGGCGGTGACAAAATTTTCCAGCAGGCGCTGGCAAGCCGCCGGGTTGCGATCCTGCACAGCCGGATCGGCGCCGATGGTGTTCAGAACCAATGCGGATCCGTCGGCGATGCGCTGTTCGGCATCGGTCACCAGGCCCAGCAGGCGAAGGGCCTGGCTGTGCATGATGCTCTGGCGCGTGAGCCGGTCCTGGCGTTCGGTGTAGGTTTGCAGGGCCAGGCCCGGCAGCAGGGCAATGACCACGACCAGCACAACTCTTGAGAGCAGACTCTTTCCGCTCATCTCGCTCCTGGCGGCTTGCGTGTGAATCAAGCTACTTACGGACGGCCGACCGGCAATCGGCCACGCCATACGTTACGGCATGATCGCGGACTCTTGATACCCCGCAGGACAAGCGAGTGTGCAGCGGTATGTAGGGCGCCCGCGAATTTTTCAGGTGGGCGTGACGGGCGAGACTAATCTTTTGTCATTAACGACCGCGCTATGCCTGCGCTGGCGCTGGCCGGCTCAGCCTGAACAGGCTGACCGTTGCTGCGGCAACAGCGAAGCCGGCGGCCAGGAACAAATCGATCGTCTCGGCGCCCCCGTGCGCGAGGCGGAACACCAGAACCGCTATCGTGGCGCCGCTCGTCATGCCCGTCAGGCGGGCGGTGGCGAGCATGCCGCCCGCGGCGCCGGCGCGCTGTCGCGGTGCTGCGGAGAGCAGGATGCGGTTGTTCGGCGCCTGGAAAAAGCCGAAGCCGAAGCCGCATACCGCCATGCGCCAGACAATGGCGGGCGTGGAGGCATGCAGGTCCATCGTGGCCAGCAAAGCGAGGCCGGTGGCGAGCACCGCCAGGCCGAAGCTGCCCAGGACGCTCGGTTGAATACGGTCCGACAGGCGGCCGGCGAGCGGAGCGGCGAGGCCGACCGCGACCGGCCATGGCGTCATCAACAGGCCGGTTTGCACCTGGCCGCGGTGCAGGGTTGTAAAGAAGTAGAAGGGCAGAGCCAGGAAGGCCAGCATGTAGGCCGTGAACGCGCAGACCGACGCCACAGTGGAAAGCGCGAAGGAGGGTATTCTCAGCAGGTCGATCGGGATCAGCGGCGAGGCTGCGTTAGCCTCGCGGCGGATCAAGGCGACGCCAGAGGCCGCGGCCAGGCAGGTGACGAGGGCGGCCGGCACGTCCTGGGCATCGCCGTGGGTGAACAGGTCGGCGCCGATGAAGACGCCGCCGAACATTGCTGCGTTCAGCCCCGCGCTCAACCAGTCGAACCGGCGCGACGATGTGTCGGAATACGGCAGCGCGCACGCGGCCAGCAGGAGGTTGGCGATGCCGATCGGCACGTTCACGGCGAACAGCCACTGCCACGACGCGACGGCCAGGATGGCGGCCGCGATGCTGGGGGCCGCGGCGGCTGCAATGGAGACCACCAGGGCGTTCAGCCCGACGCCGCGCCCCAGCAGGCGCTGCGGGTAGGTGTAGCGCACCAGCGCACCGTTCACGCTCAAAATGCCGGCGCCGCCGAACCCCTGGGCGGCGCGGGCGATCACCAGCGCACCGAGGCTGTGGGAGAGAGCGCAGGCGAGCGAGCCTGCGGTGAAAACGACCAGCCCCACGAGATAGACTCGCCGGTAGCCGATCCGCTCGCCCAGCGACGCGCAGGAGAGAAGGGCCGCGACCACCGCAAGCTGATAGGCGTTCACCACCCAGACGGCGGCGGCGGGTGTGGCGTGGAACCGCTGTGCAATCGTCGGCAGGGCAACGTTGGCCACGCTGCTATCCAGCACCGCCACGGTAATGCCGATTGCGATCGCCAGCATGGCCCAGGCGCGCTGCGGCATCGGCAGCCCATCAGGATGGACCGTTCTGTTCAAGCTGCGTCCCCGGTTGCTTGGATTGAAGCGGCATAGATGGGGGATTTCCTCAACGTAGGACAGAGGGGCAGAACAGAGGGGCAGGACAGGGGGGGTGGATGCGGGCTGTGCCTGCTTGCGTGGCCCTGGCTGTGCCGCCAAAATCGCACCTGTCGCCAGAGGAGAGCGCATGCGCCTTACAGCTTGGTTTATCGGGCTGTGCGCCCTTTGCGTGTTGCCGGGTGTTTTGGCCCAGGCGGGGGAAGCCGGACCTTCCTTCGCGATCGCGTTCCCTGCCTCCCGCAGCGCGGCGCCGCTGGATGGGCGCATCGTGCTGCTGCTCGCAAAGGACGCCGCCACCGAGCCGCGCCTGCAGTCCGATCCCGACGAGCCGCTGAAAACGCCCTTCATGTTCGGCCAGACGGTGGACGGCTTGAAGCCGGGGGAGAGCGTTGTTGTAGGGAACGGCGCGTTCGGCTGGCCGGCCGCCAGCCTCGCCGCGTTGAAGCCCGGCGAGTATATCGTGCAGGCGGTGCTGAACCGCTACGAGACATTCCATCGGGCGGACGGATCAAACGTGAAACTGCCGCCCGACCAGGGCGAAGGCCAGAACTGGGCGATCAAGCCCGGCAACCTGTATTCGAAACCGGTGCATGTGCATCTGGATCCGGCCCATCCCAAGAAGCAAAGCCTGTTGCTGGACCAGGAGATTCCCCCAATCGCGGCCAAACCGGATTCCGCCTTCGTGCGCCACATCAGAATAAAGAGCGCGCTTTTGAGCAAGTTCTGGGGGCGCCCCATGTATCTGGGCGCCTATGTGCTGCTGCCCTGGGGTTTTGACACGCATCCGCAGGCGCATTACCCGCTGATGGTGTTCCACGGGCATTTCCCGTCCGGTATCGATGGGTTGCGCACAACGCCGCCCGACCCGAATCTGAAGCCCGACTATTCCGAACGTTTCCATGTGGCGGGCTACAACCGCATCCAGCAGCAGGAGGCCTATGCCTTCTATCAACAATGGATCTCTCCCAAATTCCCGCGCTATCTGGTGACGGAAATCGAACACGCCAATCCGTATTACGACGACAGCTACGCGGTGAATTCGGCCAATCTCGGGCCGTATGGCGACGCGATCAATTACGAACTGATTCCGGCGATCGAGAAGCAGTTTCGGGGGCTTGGCCAGGGCTGGGCGCGCTTCACCTATGGCGGATCTACCGGCGGGTGGGAGGCGCTGGCGACGCAGGTGTTCTATCCCACGATGTATAACGGCAGTTTTGCCGCCTGCCCCGACCCCATAGATTTTCGCGCTTATACCGTGATCAACCTCTATGCCGACAAGAACGCCTACACCGTCGGCGGCCAGGCGCTCAGCGTGGAACGGCCGGCCATCCGCAACTATCTGGGCGAGGTGTTCGCGACACAGCGTGATGCCAACTACATGGAACTGGTGCTGGGCGATCGCGGGCGTTCCACCGGGCAATCGGATATCTGGCAGGCCGTGTTTAGCCCGGAGGCGGCGGATGGCTACCCGGCGATGATTTATGACAAGCGCACGGGGGTGATCGACCCGAAGGTTTCAGCCTATTGGAGGGAGCATTACGACCTCAGCCACATCATCGCGCGCGACTGGGCGCGGCTGGGGCCGCTTCTGCAGGGCAAGATTCATATCTATGTTGGCAGCGCCGATACGTTCTACCTGAACGATGCGGTGTATTTCGCGCAGTCCACGCTGGAAAGCCTGAAGAACCCGGCCTATGGCGGGGAAGTGGCGTATGGCGATCGCGCGGAGCATTGCTGGAACGGCGACCCGAAGCTGCCGAACGCGTTGTCTCGGTTGCATTACAATTTCATGTATCTGCCGAAGATTTTGGAGCGGATTGCAAAGACGGCGCCGCCTGGGGCGGATCTGACGAGTTGGAGGTATTGAAGGCAAGGAAGAAAGGCCTTCTTTTCTGAAGAAAAGAAGCAAAAGACTTTTATTTCTTCGCCGCTCCCACGATCGAAGCCCCAACGCTTAACGAATGGGCCTCGATCTTTACGTGGGGACAAAAGTCTTGTTGTTCTTTTTCTTCAGAAAAGAACTGCTTTCTTATATTAAGGTTCCCGCATGCTCTCACTAAAACCACGGGTAATCGGATACAGGAAGTAACCCAGCACATTGCGGCTCCCTACATTCACCTCCGCGGTGACCGTCATGCCGGGGAACAGCGTGGCAGCGCGCGGCATCGGACCCGTAAGGGTGATTTGCACGCGATGCGTGGCGGCGCCGGTTTGCGGGTCGGGGGCGGATTCCTCGGCGATGGAGCGCACCGTACCATGCGCAAGCCCGTGCTGCTGGTAGGGAAAAGCGTCTACTTTCAGCACCACGTCCTGCCCGGGTGCCAACTGGCCGATATCGGTGGATGGAACCGACACGTCGGCAATCATTGCTGCGCCAGCAGGCAAAATGGTGATCAGCGGTTCGGCTTCGTGCAGCACGGAGCCGGCAGCGCGGGGGGCGACGTCGAGCACGATGCCGTCGGTAGGCGATTGCAGGCGGATCAGGTCGTGCAGGCGGGTGGCCTTGGCGAGTTCGTCCGTGATGTGCGCGCGGTCGGCTTTCGCGGCAATCAGATCTTCCATGGCCGTGCGCTGCCATTGCGCGATGAACGCCTGGCGGTCGGCGCGGGCGGCGTCGATCGCATGGGAAAGTTCCTTGATTTGGTCTCGTGCCTCCTTGAACTGCTTTTCCGCCTCGATGCGGCCTGTTTCCGCGGCCAGGTATTGCAGCTTCGAGCCGTCG
>Ga0116226_10001512_pt1 | contig 20170 bp, 20 predicted proteins | sample S1TSphfallax_FD_89692 | JGI IMG/M metagenome (GOLD analysis project Ga0116226, IMG submission 89692) | Host-associated microbial communities from peat moss isolated from Minnesota, USA - S1T2_Fa - Sphagnum fallax MG | ecosystem: Host-associated > Plants > Peat moss > Unclassified | place: USA... | reverse complement strand
AGCCGCTCGACTCCCACGGGTCCGCACGCGTGGATACGACGACGCTCGCGAGCGACCCGGCTTCGACACGTGAAGTTTGGCGTATCCTCGGCCATCTTCAAACACCTGAAGGATCGCACGTGGACGTTGCGATGACATTCTTCCGCTACGCCGAACGCGGACCGCGCGGCACCGTCACGGTCTTTGCAAGTGCGTCGTCGGTGCTCGATGAGGAGCGTCGCGTGTTGCGTACGGCCACGCGTGTCGAGCGCGACGGTTTTGATGGAGCGAGCTCCACGGCAAAGCTCGACGTACGCGTGGACGATTGGTACGTTCGCGAAGATGGTGACCCTCTCGCGCGCGTTCGTTCGTTTTCACTTGGCATGCGCGACGGAACGACCGCTCTCGTCATGCACTTCCGTTCGCAAGGAACGCTCGCCGCGCTCGGCCCCGGCGGCATCGCGCGCAGCGGATCCTGCGCAGGATGCGTCGTTGACGACATCGCGCTGCCAAACGTGCACGCACGTGGAACCTGGACGGATGGAACCCGGTCAAGCCAACTCGTCGGGACGTTTTGGTTCGAGCGTGAGTCCGGCGGCACGCGCCTTGGTGCGCACGATCTCGGGTGGGAACGGTTTGTAATTTCGTTCGACGATGGTCGTGCGCTGCTCGTTCGCGTCGTCCGTCGGGACGGTGCACGCCCACCGCTTGTGAACGGCGCATTCATGGCGAAAGATGGTCGTGTCTCGTACCTCGATGCGCGCGATGTCGATGTGTATCATGCGCCGCCGCCGATCGGGACGACGTGGCGCAACTCGCGCGGTGCGTCGTACCCCTCACTCTGGGGAATCGGCGTGCCGCAGTTTAATTTGGACTGCGTTGTCGACCCCGATATCCAAAATCAGGAAGCCGCATTTGCGCGTGGCGCTCGCTACTATCAGGGTAGCGTCGATGTGGAGCGCGAAAATCCCGGCCCGCGCGATTACGGACGCGGTTACGCGGAACTTACCGGTTACGATGGCCCGTTCGCGTTTTAGCGCTCCCTCCGCACTCGCGTTGGAACGACGCGACGAGATACGCCTCGTGCGCTACGCCGGCCTCTCGCGTGCCGGCGTGCGCGAGATGGTTCGCGTCGAAGCGGCGGCACTCGGCGCACTTGGAGGCATCGCGGGTTTCGCGCTCGGAACGGCGCTTGCGTGGACGTTGATCGCGAGCGACCGCGCGAGCTCGGGCTGGCTGCTACATGCGGTGGTGCCGATCGCTCTTCCATTTTTGACGCTCGCCGGAAGCATCGCCGTGGCGTTGGTCGCCGCGCTCGGCCCGTCTCGGCTCGCCGCGCGCTTGCACGTGCGTGGCGCGCGCGCGCTGACCGTCACCGCGGTGTTCTTCATCACGATCGCGTCGAGCGTGACGCGGCCACTCGATGCCCGCGGGTTCGAACGCACAGCGACGACGACGCTCGCGAGCGACCCGACCTCGACACGCGAAGTGTGGCGCGTCCTCGGCCATCTTCACACGCCCGATGGATCGCACGTGGACGTCGCCATGACGTTCTTTCGTTACGCCGAACGCGGACCGCGCGGCATGGTCGTCGTGCTTGCGGGCGCTTCGTCGGTGCTCGACGACGAACGCCGCCTTCTACGAACGGCAGCTCGCGTGGAGCGTGCGGGCTTTGCTGCCGACGCGTCTACCGCGAAGCTCGACATACGCGTGGACGATTGGTACGTCCGCGAGGACGGCGATCCGAACGCAGCCGAACGGTCGTACTCGCTCGGCATGCGCGATGGAACGACGGCGCTCGCGCTGCAGCTCCGATCCAAGGGACCGCTCGCGGCGCTCGGCCCGAATGGGATCGTGCGAAGCGGAACGTGCGCGACCTGCATCGTTCGCGACGTCGCGCTTCCGAACGTAAGCGCGCGTGGGACGTGGACCGATGGAACTCGCTCGCGTACGATCGCCGGGACATTTTGGCTCGAACGTGAGTCCGGCGGCGCACGCCTCGGCGCGCACGATCGCGGATGGGAGCGGTTTACAATTTCTTTCGACGACGGTCGCGCGCTGCTCGTACGCGTCGTACGAAACGATATCTCACACGATCCGATGATCACGGGGACGTTCATCGCGAGGGACGGTCGGGTTTCGTATCTGGACGCACGCGATATCGAGATTTACTATCCACCGATCCCGAGCGGGACGACGTGGCGTAACGCGCGTGGCTCGTCGTATCCCTCGCTCTGGGGAATCGTCGTGCGGAAGTTCGATCTCGATTGCGCGGTCGTTCCCGATATCGAGAGTCAAGAGGCCGCATACGCGCGCGGCGCGCGGTACTATCAGGGAGCCGTCGACATCGAGCGCGCCGATCCCGGCCCGCGCGATTACGGACGCGGCTACGCGGAACTTACCGGCTACGACGGCCCGTTCGCGTTTTAGAGCGTCGCTATACGCCCATCACTTTCACGACGATTCGTTTCTTACGCCGGCCGTCGAATTCGCCGTAGTGCACGCGTTCCCACGGGCCGAGGTCGAGCTCGCCGCGCGTGATCGGGACGATCACCTGATGTCCCAGTAGCATGCGTTTGAGATGCGCGTCGGCGTTATCTTCGCCCGTGCGGTGATGGAGATACTCGGGCTTCGCCGGCGCGAGTTCTTCGAGCCACGTCATGATATCCGCGTACAATCCGCTCTCGTGATCGTTCACGAACACGCTCGCCGTGATGTGCATCGCACTTACGAGCACCATCCCTTCCGAGATACGCGCCGCGGAGACGATGCGCGTCACGTCATCCGTGATGTCTCGTATCTCATAACGCTTCGTCGTTTCTATCGTGAGGTAATCCGTGTGTGCTCTCATCGCGTAATTCTCATCGTCGCTTCACCTCCGCATGCAACGCGCGTTCGCGGTGCGTCGTTTCTACGAGTGTCCGATAAGGAGTCGCTCATGCCCAACCGTCTCATCCTCGCACCACTCGCTCTCGCGGGTGCGTTGCTCGGGGGTTCCGTCGCCGCCTTCGCACAAGCCGCCCCGGCCCCCGCCCCCGCTGCCGCCGCGCCACAAACGACCGACGGCGCACCGGCACCCGGTATGCACCGCCGTTCGAAGATGCACGCCGTCCTCTCGTCGCTCGATCTCACGGCGGATCAGCGCACGCAGATCAAAGGCTTCATGAAATCGTTCCACGATTCGCGTCAGACCGCAACGCCTGAAACGCGCAAGCAACTGCTCGCGCAGATCGAGGGCGTTCTGACGCCCGATCAGCAGAGTAAATTCGAGGCCGGGATGCACGCACCGGCAGCCGACCAAGCACCGCCAGCCCAGCAGTAGAACGCCCGCCCGCGCCGCGGGGGTGAAACTCGAGGAACGTCCCTCCGTTTCCAAGGGTCGATGGCACATCTCTTCGACCCGTACACCCTTCGCGGCGTCACGTTCCGCAACCGCATCGCCGTCTCGCCGATGTGCGAATATTCGAGTGTCGACGGCTTCGCGAACGATTGGCATCTGGTGCATCTCGGAAGCCGTGCCGTCGGCGGCGCGGGTCTCGTCATCACCGAGGCCGCGGCCGTCGTCGCGGAGGGCCGCATCACGCCGTTCGACCTCGGCATCTATCGTGACGAGCACGTCGCGAAGCTTCGCGAGATCGTCACGTTCGTACACGCGAACGGCGCGGTCGCCGGCATACAACTCGCGCATGCGGGGCGCAAAGCCAGCAGCGCGCGTCCCTGGGATGGCGGCCTCCGCGTCGGCCACGAGCATGGCGGGTGGACGCCGGTCGCGCCGAGTCCGATCGCCTTCACCGACGGCGATTCCGCCCCGCACGAACTCACGTTGCACGAGATCGGCGACGTGGTCGGCGATTTCGTCGCCGCCGCACAACGCTCGCTCGAAGCGGGCTTTCGCGTCATCGAACTGCATGCGGCGCATGGCTACTTACTCCACGAATTTCTCTCGCCGCTCGCGAACCAGCGTACCGACGCTTACGGCGGAAGCTTTGAGAATCGCACGCGACTCTTACGCGACGTAACGAGTGCCGTGCGCGCGACGCTTCCGGATGACGTCGCCCTCTTCGTGCGCATCTCCGCGACCGATTGGGCCGAGGGTGGTTGGGATATCGATCAATCGATCCGCCTCTCCGCCGATCTCGGCAAACTCGGTGCCGATTTAATCGACGTGTCGTCGGGCGGCGCCGTCGCCCACCAGCAGATCGTGATCGGCCCCGGTTATCAGGTTCCGTTCGCGGAACGCATTCGCGCGGAAGCAACCGTTCCGACCGGCGCGGTCGGATTGATCACGCAAGCGGCGCAAGCCGACGAGATCGTGACGAGCGGTCGCGCGGATCTCGTGCTGCTCGCACGCGAACTCTTGCGCGATCCCTATTGGCCGCTGCATGCGGCAGTCGCCCTTGGGGTGGATGTCGCGTGGCCCCCACAGTACGACCGCGCGAAGCCACGCCCCGCGCACGTGTAGCGGCGCGCTAAAACGGCTTCGCGTACAGCGCATCGTTGTCGTAATCGAACCAGAGATCGAGCGCCGAAAGGAGGCGCGTTCCGACGATCCCATCGAGCGGTATTTCGATCGAATCTCGTTCCGGACGTTCGATTTGCGCGGGCACGTCGACGAAGTCGATCCCACCGAGGGAAAGCTTCGAAACATTCGCGCCGTACGCCGTCAGCGGGCCCTCCAAGTATCGTTGAACCTCGTACGGTCCGATCTGCTGCTCGGAAAATTTCTCACCCGCACGCTCCCGTAAGAGCGTCGGCAACACGAGGCCCGGCGAACCCGTGTCGAGTGCGAAACGGTCGCCCGCCATCGAATCGATGCGACCTTCAGCGAGCGGCATGCCCTCCGCATACGAGATCGGAATGGAGATCGCCCCGGGGGGCGGCGTGAAGTTTTCGTGGGGAATCACTTCGACGAATTGTCGTTCGTAATTCACATGGACGACGTAGCCGCGAAAGAATTCGTTTCCGAGGATTCCATCGAGGCCGCCGAAGCGTTCGCCGAGACCGACCGTCAGAAACGGAACACCCGTCATGGTCACCGGGCCAGCTTCGAGCTCGTGGACGGTCGTGTGATCGAGCGTCTCTTGAAGCCCGAACCGATGCGCGGCACCGCCGTCGATCAGCATTTGCGTCGTACCCGTGTCCAAAACGAATTCGGTCTTGTGCCCATCGACGGCGACGCTTACGAAGATCGCTCCCCATTTCGAAAACCGTGCCGGCAATCGTGCGCTCCGCCCGCCTCGGAGCGTGAGCGCAAACGTTGCGGGCGCACTTCTTGGAATGTCGAGCGACTCAGGCGGAACGTCGCGTTCCTCGATCGACGTCACCGCAACATCGGCCGACCCGCCGGCACCATCGACGTGCCAGGCGTACGCCCGTCGAACGCCGCTCGTCGTTCGAAAATCCGCAAAGTCGAACGAGACGACGCGCGATCCGTCCCGCGTGATCTCACGCCGAATCTCTCCCGTCTTCGCATCGACGTACAGCCAGTGCGGTACGTCGCCGACCGCACGATCCTCGAGGACGTACGAAGGCGCATTGGTGTGCGTCTCACCGACGACGCGACAGTCGGAGAAATCGAAACCGAGTACCGCGATCGGCCAGCGATCGATATCGTCGCCTTGCACGTCGCTCGCGACGATGCGCACGACGCCCGTCGGCGTCTCGCGCCACCGTCGGCCGCCGGTCCGGCCGCTGCGGTAGACGTCGCCCGCGACCGTCGTCGCGATCGCGAAATCCAGACCACGAATCGTCGCGGTTGAATCGAAGGGCGTTCCTTTGGCCACGGTGCGATACGTCTCGACACGCTCGCCGTACGATGGTGCCGCGACGCCGGCGCCGCCGGCGTATCGCGCGCGCACGTCGTCGAGCGTGGCGCCGGTCGCGGAAAGTCCCGGCGGCTCCCAGCGGTCGCCGGCGCGCGCGGGAGCCGACAGCGTGCCGAACGCGCAGAGCAACGCGCAGAACGAACAGACGTTGCGAACGAAACGCATCGTGCGGCCTGCGCGAGCGAGGCCATGCGTTCCTCCGGCCGGATTCTCGGCGACGCCCGGAGTAGAATCGATACGGTGACGAACGAACGCGATTCCGATACGTACGTCCAGTCGCTCGCGCGCGGCCTCTCCGTCATCCGCGCGTTCGGTCCCGGCCATACGACGATGACGCTCTCCGAAGTCGCAGATGAAGCCGGCATCACGCGTGCCGGTGCGCGACGTATCTTGCTCACGCTGCAAACGCTCGGCTACGTCGCGCTCGACGGACGTCGCTTCTCGCTCACACCGAAGATCCTTAGCCTCGGATACTCGTACCTGAGTTCGCTCGATTTTTGGTCGTTCGCGGAACCGATCATGGAGGCGCTCGTCGACCGCGTGCACGAGTCGTGCTCCGCAAGCGTGCTCGACGGCGACGACATCGTCTACGTGTTACGCGTTCCGACGCGTCGCATCATGAGCATCAATCTCGGCATCGGAACGCGCCTCCCGGCGTATGCGGCATCGATGGGCCGCGTTCTGCTCGCCTCACTCTCACCGGCCGAACTCGATGCCTATCTCGCGAGCACCTCGCGTAAGGCCTACACCGGCACGACCCAGGTCGATGCCGACTCGCTGCGGCGGATCGTGGCATCGGTCCGCGAGGCGGGTTGGTGCTTGGTCGACCAGGAGCTCGAGGAAGGCCTCCGTTCGATCGCAGTACCGCTGAGCAACCGCAGCGGTCGCGTCGTTGCGGCGCTGAATATCAGCGCCCACGCGTCGCGGGTCTCCCTCGAGCGAATGGTCTCCGAGCTCTTGCCGGAGCTCACCCGAGCGCAGCGCGAGATCGATCTCGCCCTGCGCCTGCAGACTTAAGCATCCCGAACGAGCCCTACGGAGCCTACGTCGGAGCCTGAAACGTGCGCCGGTGCACGATTTCACCGGGTTCGCCGCCGAGTCAGGATTTTTACCCGGGCGTCGATAATAGACGTAGACCCGCAGCCGACGAGCGAAAGGACGCACACCGCATGGCAACGATCAGAGCGAGTTTTCTCGTAGCGATCGTAGCGGCGTGGGCGACCCTCGGCGCGGTGGCCGAGGCCAATCAAACCGCCCCAGCAGCCGCGTCGCCGCGCTGCGACTCCGCGACCGCCGCGGCATCGGCGGAAGCCGCGCGCGAGGACACGTTCGTCGAGCTTCCGATCGCGTGTGAATCGCCGAGCGACGTGCAGCAGGGCGCGTGGCCCTCGCCGCTCCAGCCGTACGATGGCTTCGGCACGAGTGGAGCACCGATCGTGGTGAAGCGCGGCGGCAACGAGTTCTTCGGAACCGTCGCATCGCTCGCACACGTCTTCTTCGCCTTCAACGTCGCGGCGGCGCATCATCTGATCCCGCACTTCGCGCACCATCATCGCGCGGTTCCCCCGCCCGATTCGCTCCCGAACTTCTAGCGATCTCCCGTTAGTCGGCGGGCATGACGAGCCGCACACGTCCGCCCGAGACGGATATTGCGACCGCGTCGAGCGATGCGCCCAGGCACGGCCCTTCCACGCAATATCCGTCGTCGAAGCGGAACGCGGCGTAATGATTCACGCAGAGCACGTGTTTGCGAAACGTCTTAATACCGCGCCCGACGTCGAGCGCGATACCGAAATGCGGACAGCGATTCTCGAACGCGCGGACTTCGTCGCCGTCCCGCACGACCACGACGCTCGAGGCATCGTCGCGCTCGCATCGTAGCGCCCCACCGTCGGGAACGTCGGCGACGGCGCAGAGGTCGATGACGCTCACGCCGGTACGGGCGCGCGCTCCGGTACGAGCACGAAATCGTAATGCAACGTGGCGTGCGGTTCCGGCGCGTCGTGGCGAACGTAGTTTCCGACGAGCGACGGTTTCACGCCAAAGACCGCATCGCCATCGATATAGGGATCGCCGCCGACGTAGAGCGCCGTCGTCAGCGGCGCGAAGCCCGGCGCCGTAAATGAGAAATGCAAGTGCGCCGGACGCATCGTGTGGCGCCCGAGGCTCGCGAGCATCGCGCCGACCGGGCCGTCGCCCGGAATCGAATAGCTGACGGGCAACGTGGCGTGAAAATCGAACGCTCCGGACTCGTTCGTCCGCACGCGACCGCGCGAATTCGGCTCGGCACGATCCGCGTACTGAACGTCGTAGAGGCCGTCGCCGTCGACTTCCCACGCTTCGATTGAGGCGCCGACGATCGGCGACCCATCCGGCGCCGTGACCGTGCCCGTGACGTGCAGCGGAATGCCGCTACCCGGGCGGCTGATGCTCCCGCCGAACGGTACGTCCGGCGCGTCCGTCGTGAAGAACGGGCCGAGGACGGTCGATTCCGTACCCGCGCTCGCTCTGCGATTCGCGAGCGCATCGACGAGCATGGACACGCCGAGCGTATCGGAGAGCAGAATGAACTCTTGCCGGACGTCGTCGCATTTTTGTCCCGTGGCCGTGAGGAATTTGATTCCGGTCATCCATTCGTCCGGCGTCAGCTCGACGTCGCGCACGAACGCGTGGAGATGCTGCACCAGCTTACCGTAGATGTGGCGCCAGCGTTCGTCCGGCGCGTTCGCACCGCTCTCGATGACGTCTCTCGTGAGGCTTGCGGCGATTGCGGAATCCGACATGGCGAGCTCCTATGGATCGCGGAGAATGCGCTGGACCGGGAAAAAGCGCCACCCGAAGCGTGCGGCGAGTTCGCCATAGATGCCTCGCGGAAAACGAATCATGATGACGATCGCGAGCAGGCCGAGCGCGATCAGATACCAGGTTCCGTAGTCGGCGAAGAGCTGGCGAAGCGTGAAATACAGCAGCGTGCCGAGAATCGGCCCTTCGATCGTCCCGATGCCGCCGATGATCACCGTGAAGAACAGTAATGGAATCCAATCCATGCCGAACGCCGCATCGGGCGAGATCCGTAACGCGTTGAGGAAGTAGAGCGCACCCGCGCAGCCCGTGCCAAACGCGGAGATCACGTAGACGAGCAGCTTGATGCGCGCGACGTCGACGCCCTGGCTCTCCGCCGCGACGTCGCTATCGCGCAGCGCCGTCAGCGCGAGTCCGAGCCGCGAGCGCAGGAGCGCGTAGACTCCGCCCGTCGTCGCGATCAGAAGCGCGACCGCGAGCCAAAACGTGATCGACTCGCGCGTGCCCTTTTCGAACGCGAGCATCGCCGTCAAACTCACGCCCGCGCCGCTCCCGAGCGCCGAAATGTTCGCGACGAGCAGACGATAGACTTCGGCGACGACCCACGTCGCCACCGCGAAATATCCGCCGCTCAAACCGAATAGGACGCGCGACGTCGGCAGCGCGAAGAGCGCCGCGACGAGCCCCGCGAGCGGCACGCTGAGAAACGGGTTGAGACCGAGTTGGTTCGCGAGCACGAACAACGCATAGCCGCCGATACCGATGTAGGCCTGTTGCCCGATCGAAACGAGACCGCCGTAGCCGACGAGCAGATTCCACATCTGCGCCATCGCGAGCAAACACACGAACTCGACGACGAGTCGCATCGCCTCGGACGAAAGCCAAAACGGCCCCGAGATAAGGCCGAGCACCACGACGATCGCGATCGCGAGTAGTGCGCGGCCACCCGTCGCGTAACGCTCGACGCGCACGGCGCCCGCGACGCTCATGCCGACCTCGCGAAGATGCCGGTGGGCCGCACGAGCAGGACCGCGAGAAACACGAGGTGGCCGGCGAGGATGCCCCAGCCGGGATTGAGCGCGAACCCGATCGCTTGCGCGATTCCGAGGATGATGCCGCCCGCGAGCGTTCCCCAGAACGACCCCATGCCGCCGATCACGACCGCTTCGAATGCGTAGAGCAAGAAGTTCGGGCCGAGCGACGGACTGAACGTGAATTTGATCCCCATGAACACGCCCGCGATCGCGATGACGCCGAACGAGATCGCCGTCGCATATCCGAAGAGCCGACGGTCGCGAACGCCCATGATCGATGCGATCTCACGATCGTCGGAAACCGCACGAAACGCCATGCCGAGACGCGTGCGGTTGAAGACGATCTCGAGCACGATCGCGACGACGATCGCGGTGACCAGCATGATGAGCGGAAACGCGCCGATCGCGAGTCCCCCGCCGAGCGGCAAGCTCGCCGTCTCGAGCGATCCGAGCTTGAGCGATTTCGGATCGCCCGACTGCGTTTGCTGCAACACGTTTTCGATCACGATCGAGAGACCGTAGGTCACCACGAGCGGCGGGAGGATGTCGCTTCCGAGCGTGCGGTTGAGAACCGTGCGCTGCAAGAAATACCCGAACGCGCCGAAGACGACGATCGCGAGTGGAATCACGAGGAACGGATGCAGTCCGGTCGCCGCGACGATCCCGAGCGCGACGTATGCGGCGAGCACGATGAAATCGCCGTGAGCGATGTTGATCTGCTTCATCACGCCGTAAATCACGGCGAGACCCATCGCGAAGAGGGCGTACAAACCGCCGAGGAGCGTTCCTTGAATCACCGTGTCGAGCCAGTTCACGCCGCCACCTTCCACGCCATCAAACCCCGAAATACGCGGCGGAAATCGCTTCGCGCGAAAGCTCGGTACTCGCCCCCGAGAGCGACACCGTTCCGTGTGTGAAGCAATACGCGCGATCGGACATCGTGCGCGCGAGCTCGATATCTTGCTCAACGATAATCGTCGAAACGCCGTGCTCGCCGCACACGACCGAGAGCGCCGCGTACACTTCTTTGACGACGGCGGGCGCGAGGCCGAGTGAGATCTCGTCGCACATCAGCAACCGCGGGTTCGCCATCAGCGCGCGACCGATCGCGACCATCTGTTGCTGGCCACCGGAGAGCGAGGTGGCCGGTGCGTTCTTCTTCTCCGCGAGCACGGGGAAGAGTTGGTACACGCGACTCAAATCCCACGGCCCTTTGCGACGATTGAACGCGCCCATCGAAAGATTTTCTTCGACGCTTAGGCTCGCAAAGAGTCGGCGACCCTCTGGAACGAGCGCGATGCCGAGCGCGGCGACGTCGGCCGCGCCGAGCGCGCCGATCGGCGAACCGTCGTACCGGATACTCTCCGGAGCGGAGCGCCGCATGCCTGCGATCGACGTCAGGAACGTCGACTTTCCCGCACCGTTGGCGCCGATCAACGCGACGCGCTCGCCCTCGCGAACCTCGGCGTCGATCCCGAAGAGCGCTTGAAAATCGCCGTAGTGTGCGACGAGCCCGTGGGTTTCGAGGAGCGCGCTCACGCTTCGATTCCCATGTAGACCCGACGCACCTCGGCGCTTGCGAGAACTTCTTTTGGATCGCCTTCCGCGAGCTTCGCACCGGCCGCGAGCACGAGCATGCGCGTGGCGACCGCCATCAACGCATGGACCACGTGCTCGATCCAGATGATCGCGATCCCGCGTTCGCCGATCGCGCGAACGGTGTTCACGACCTCCGCCGCTTCGTGCTCCGTCAGTCCGCCGGCAATTTCGTCGAGCAACAAGACGTCGGGATTCGTCGCGAGCGCGCGCGCGAATTCGAGACGCTTACGATCGAGCAGCGTGAGCCCGCCCGCGAGTGTGTTTGCCTTCGGAAGCAAACCCGTGAGCTCGAGGACCTCGACCGCGCGTGCGTTCGCTTCGGCATCGGCATTGCGTCCGCCGAAGAGCGCGGCCACGAGAACGTTTTCGAAAACGGTAAGCCCGCCGAACGGGCGCGCGATTTGATACGAGCGTCCGATTCCACGGCGGCACCGCTCGTGCGGGCGCAGCTTCGTCACGTCGGTGCCTTTGAGTAACACCTGGCCGGCATCGGGCGCCACGTCGCCGCTGATCACGTTGAACAACGTGGTCTTCCCCGCGCCGTTGGGGCCGAGGATACCGAGCACCTCGCCCGCCTCGAGCGAAAACGAAACGTCGCGCGTCACGGTGAGGGCACCGTACCGCTTGGTCACGTTTCGAACTTCGACGAGGGGGCTCGGCACGTAGTCCTTCTTGGCGACTCCATACTTGGAGCCGTGGTGGAGACGTTCTTCGGGAAGCCCTAGAACGCGCTGAGGGGTTGCACGTGTCCGCCGACGGGGATTTCCGGTGCGGTCACGTTTTGAACGATGACGAGGTCGAACGGGAACTTCTTCCCGTGAACCCACTGACCGCCCACGAGCGGCGTCTTTGCGATACCCGGGACCGGGCCTTTCGAAAAGTCGATCGTGCCGACGGTCGATCTGAAATTCGTCGCCTTGATCGCGTCGCGAATCGACTCTTTCTTATCGAGGTCTTGCGTGCGCTTGAGGGCATCGATACCCGTCTCGAACAGTGCGTAGATGTAGCCGAGCGGCTGGGTCCACTGCTTGCCGGTCGAGCTTTCCCACGACGCTGCGATCTCGGCCGACGACTGATGCGTCAGCGGTGAGCTGAACGGGTGATGCGGCGACCACCAGACTTCCGTCGTGAGGCCGTACGCGCTCTTGCCGATCGCTTCGACGGCGCTCGGGAAGAGCACGGCCTTCGCGATGGACGCGACCTTCGGCTTGAGACCTTGCTGCGCGGCCTGCGTCCAGAAATTCTTGAAGTCGGGTGGAATCGGAACGCCCGTGAGGATCTGCGTATCGGCCTGCTTGAAGCGCGCGATCTGCGCGCTGTAATCGGTCGTGAGATCCTCGAAGCGGCCGGGGTCCGTCACCTTGTAGCCCATCTTCGCGAGCGCCGGCGGGAGGCCGTGATCCGGATCGCCCCACGCGTTACCGTCGCCATCGTTCGGGAACAGTCCGCCCACGAGCTTATTCGTCGAGACCTTCGACCAGATCGCCGTGTACGATGCAATGACGTCTTCGAGACCCCAGAAGAAGTGATACGTCCACTGGAAGCCCGTTTTCGGATCGCCCTTACGCGGAAAGAAATACGCTTGCCACGGCGTGACGGTCGAGATGCACGGGACGCCGTTGAGTTCGCACTGGTCGGCGACCGGATTCGTCGTCTCCGGCGTCGACGAGACGAGCATCAGATCGATCTTATCTTTGAGGATGAGATCGGAGGCCACTTCGCCCGCGCGATTGGAGCTCGACTGGCTGTCCTTCACGACGATCCGAACGGGGTGCTTCGTGCCGCCGACGGAGATGCCGCCGGCGAGATGCTTGCGAACGCTCGCGAGCACGAACGCATCGGCTTCACCGAACGGCGCGAGCGGGCCAGTCTGCGGCGAGACGTAGCCGATGACGATTTCACGCGGGCTTTGCGCGTTCGCGAAGAGGCTCGTTGCGGAAACGGACGAGCCGGCGGCGACGGCACCCGCACCGAGTTGGAGAGCGCGACGACGAGTGAACATGAGACCTCCTTCAGCGAGCGGCCGGCGTCCGCTCGGGCGTGCGTATCGCCCAGCGCTATAAGCGTGAGCGAGAATCCGGAAGAGTAATTGAAGAACGAAGAACGACTAGCGTGCGTAGAACGGCGGGATTTCCGCGTCGACGTTCACCCACACCGCTTTCGGTTCGGTATATTGGCGCATCGCTTCGAAGCCCATCTCGCGACCGTGGCCCGACGCGCCCATACCGCCGAACGGCGAACCGGGGTGAACGCGTTTGTAACAGTTAATCCAAATCATACCGCTACGAATCTCGCGAGCCGTGCGATGGGCGCGCGAGAGGTCGCGAGTCCAAAGGCCGGCGCCGAGACCGTACTGCGTTGCGTTCGCGATCTCGATCGCTTCCGCATCGTTCGCGAACGTCGTCACGGTGACGAACGGTCCGAAGACTTCTTCTTGCGACACGCGATCGCTCGGCTTCGCGCGAACGACCGTCGGTTCGACGTAACAGCCGTTCGCAAGTTCCGAAGCGTTCGGCGCCTTGCCCCCGAGTAAGATCTCGCCGCCTTCATCGCGCGCGATGTCGCAGTATGCGAGGACGCGATCGCGGTGGAGCGTCGAGGTCAGCGGCCCCATCTCCGTGAGCGGATCGAACGGGTCGCCGAGGCGAATCGATTTTGCTACGGCGATGAACTTTTCGAGAAACGCGTCGGCGATGCGCTCGTGCAAGATGAGTCGCGACCCTGCGATACACGCCTGGCCCTGGTTGTGGAAGATCGCGAAGAGCGAGCCGCCGACCGCGCGCGGAAGATCGGCATCGTCGAAGACGATGTTCGCGCCCTTCCCACCAAGTTCGAGACCGACGCGCTTGAGATTCCCCGACGCGCCGGCGAGCACGCGCTTTCCGACGGCCGTGGAACCCGTGAACGAGACCTTCCCGATTTCGGGGTGTTGCACGATTCGCTCGCCCGCATCGGCGCCATATCCGGGAACGATGTTGACGACGCCGTCGGGAATTCCGACCTCGGTCATCAGTTCGGCGATACGGAGCGCCGTGAGCGGCGTGATTTCCGACGGTTTGAGCACGATGGTGTTGCCCGCCGCGAGCGCCGGCCCCATCTTCCAGCTCGTGAACATGATCGGAAAATTCCACGGGACGATCTGTCCGACGACGCCGATCGCCTCGTGCGTTACGAGATCGAGAAAGCCCGCATCGACGGGAACGATCGAGCCTTCGAACTTATCGGCCATGCCGCCGAAATACCGGAACGTCGCGGCGGTTCGCGGCACGTCGAGCCCGCGCGTGTCGCGAATCGGGTGGCCCGTGTTCAGCGTTTCGAGGCGTGCGAGTTCGTCCGCGTTCGCTTCGATCGCATCCGCGAGCTTGAGAAGCAGACGGCCGCGCTCGCCCGCCCCGAGGCGACTCCAGCGCGGGAACGCAGCCTTCGCCGCGTCGACGGCACGATCGACGTCCGCCGCACCGGCGAGTGCGACGTCCGCGATCGTACGGTTATCGTGCGGGTTGAAGACGGCCAGCGTCCGTCCGTCGAGAGCGTCGACGAAACGGCCGCCGATGTAGAGCTTATCCGGTACGTTGAGCCCCTGCGAATGCTCGAGCGTCGACGACAATCAGAACTCGACCGGATATACGGGGAGCTTGCCGCTCTCGTAGAGGTCGGGCAGACCGGGCGTCGCGTTCTCCCAGACGTAGAGCATCGAACGCTTCGGCGAGTACCCCTGATGGCGGATGTCGGCAGGCATCGCCGCGACGTCGCCGGCCTTCATCGTGATCATCGCGCGCGGACGTCCCGTTTCTTTATCTTGCACGTCCCAGACGATGTGGTCGGAGAGTTGGATGAACCACTCGACGCGATCGTTGCCATGGAACACCGGCAAGATGAACTCTTCGGTCGTGGGGCACGCAAGGCTCGCCTTGCATACGCCCGTGACCGACGGATTCCACGTGACGTCGGAACGCGAGAGATACTTGAAGAGGCTAAACGCACTCAACTGACCCTCGAAGCCCGGCTCCGCATGCACTTCGGGCTCTTCTTGCGAGACGTCCGTAAAGTGACGGTTGACCGGGTACTTCTCTTCGTCGCGCAGCGGCGAATCGCCGACGACGCCCGGCATGCGTTGCGTGTTGAGGCGCGTACGCTCGATCGCTTCGAAATTGTTGCCGTTCTTCGGACCGAACACCGACGTGCTCGTCTCTTCCGGCGCCGCGAAGGGATCGAAGCCCGCGTTGACCCAGTCGGCGAGGATCGCTTTGAACGTGGCCATGATCACTGGCTCGTCGAACGTTTCGACGTACGAGAGGCCCGCTTGATGGTACGCCTCGTTGTAGCGACCCGCGTACATCTCGACGGTACCGTACAGATTTTTCGTGCCGAAGATGTGGTCGAAGTTGACCCAGCCGTAGAAAAAGCCCCATGCGACGTCGCGCATCATCGCGCGCAAGAAGTAATCGACCGGCATCTTGTGGATGTGGCGCTGACCCGCGGCCGGCCAATCGATCGTTGCGAAATACGCATCGCGCGTCAGCTTGAATTCGCCGAGCGTGAACGACTTGTAGCCCGTGACGGCATCGGGTGCGGAGGCCTGAACGAGATCGAGTGCGAGTGCCATTACGCGAGTACCCCTTCGTGCTGCGGCTGCATGCAGATCTCGGCCCATTTCTGAACCGAAAGAACACCGAGGATCGTCTGCATCAGCAAGACGCCCGGCCGCTCCGAGTGAAAACGATAGGCCGCGCCCGCGGGCAGCAGCGCTTGGTGACCGTGCTTGATTTTGACCGTGCCCATCTTCTTTCCGACCGGCGCACCGTTCACGGCAACGGTGCCTTCGCGATCTCGCGGGGCGACCGATGCGGCGTCGTCGAGCTTCACGAACTCGATCGTCACTTCGCCGTCCATGCAGATCACGAACTCATCGTGCGAGCACGCGAACCACGGTGACGTGCCCTCGGCGCGGATGGCTTCCATCACGTACTCGAGGTTCTTCGCGACGACGACTTTCTCGTACGGAGCCGACTTCGACGCGACGGCGAAAATATTCGAGAACGCATAGTGCTTGACGTTCCCGCTGATGATCTCAGCCTCGCCCTGCTCGTAGTTGGCGAGCGATGCAAAAATCGTTTTGACAGCCATATCCAGCCTCCGGTTTGTTCGCAAGACGAACATAGATTTCGTTCTGCGAACGAAGTGAAAAGTCCTCTGCTTCGATCGCGCTTCGCGATGGCGGAAATCTCCGCGCGCGGTTTACGCGAACGCGCCGATTCCCGTCAACGCCTGCCCGAGAATGAGCGTATGTACTTCGCTCGTCCCCTCGTAGGTCAAGACCGATTCGAGATTGTTCATGTGCCGGATCACGGGATACTCGAGCGTGATGCCGCTCGCGCCGAGAATCGTCCGCGCCTCGCGGCAAATCTCGAGCGCCTCGCGCACGTTGTTGAGTTTGCCCATGCTCACGTGTTGCGGCGTCAGCGCGCCCGCATCTTTGAGTCGGCCGATCGCCGTTGCGAGCAACTGGCCCTTTTGCAACTCGAGCATCATATTCACGAGCTTCTGCTGCGTGATCTGGAACGATGCGATCGGTTTGTCGAACTGCACGCGCGTCTTCGCGTATTCGAGTGCCGTCTCGTAACACGCGCGCGCCGCTCCGAGCGCGCCCCACAATATTCCGTAGCGCGCTTCGCTCAAGCACGAGAGCGGGCCGCGCATGCTCGCGACGCCGGGCAAGATCGCGGACGCCGGCAGGCGACAGTCCTCGAGAATCAACTCCGACGTCACCGAGGCACGAAGCGAGAGCTTCCGCTCGATGTTCTTCGCACGGAACCCCTTCGTCGTGGTCGGTACGACGAAGCCTCGTACCGCGCCGGATTTCGGGCCGTTATCCGGGTCCGTACGCGCCCACACGATCGCGACGTCGGCAACGCCGCCGTTCGTGATCCACGCCTTCGACCCGTTGAGCACGTAGTCGCTCCCGTCACGGCGCGCGACCGTCCGCATTCCCGAGGGATCGCTCCCGTGATCGTATTCCGTCAGTCCGAAACAGCCGATCGCCTCGCCGCGCGCCATGCGCGGCAACCACTCGAGCTTCTGCTCCTCCGACCCGTAGGCGTGAATCGGAAACATCGCAAGCGACCCTTGCACCGAAACGAAGCTGCGCAGCCCGGAGTCCGCTGCCTCGAGTTCGCGACACGCGACCCCGTACGCGGTGCCGCTGGCGCCGGCGCAGCCGTACCCGTCGAGGTGCATGCCGAGCAACCCGAGCTCGCCGATTTCGAGCGCGAGCTCCTTCGGAAACACGCCGCGCTCGAACCAATCCGCGATATTCGGGAGGATCCGGCGCCGCGTGAAATCGCGGACCGTATCGCGGATCAGCCGTTCGTCCGACGTGAGCGACGCGTCGAGGTCGAGCATGTCGAGCGGATCGAGCGCCTGCGGGCGCGAGAGGGTCGTACTCATCGCACGTACTTCCGCTTTCCGCCTAGCGTTCCATGCGTTTGACGGCGAGCGGGCCCGGTGCCTGAATCACGGGCATCATCTGAATCGAGTTGATGTTCACGTGCGGAGGCCGCGTCACGACCCAGTGGATCGCATCCGCGATATCGTCGGCGCTCAGCGGCGTCGTGCCCGCGTACACGGCGTCGGCCTTTTCGGCATCGCCGCGGAAGCGGACGTTCGAGAACTCCGTGCCGCCGCAGAGGCCGGGCGCGATGTCCGTCACGTGCACGTTCTTGCCGAGCAAATCCGCGCGAAGATTCAGCGAGAATTGGTGGACGAACGCCTTGGTCGCGCCGTAGACGTTGCCGCCCGGGTAGGGAAACTCTCCAGCGGTCGAACCCAGGTTCACGATGTGGCCGCGATCGCGCGCGACCATCCCCGGCAACACCGCGCGCGTGACGTACATCAGACCCTTCACGTTCGTGTCGACCATCGTGTCCCAGTCGTCGAGTTGCGCGTCCTGTGCCGGCTCGAGACCGATGGCCAAACCCGCGTTGTTGACCAGAACGTCGATCTCGGCGAACGCCGACGGGAGCGTCGCGAGACCCGTGACGACGGACTCTCGATCGCGTACGTCGAGCTGAAGTGGGTGGACGAGCCCGGGAAATTCCGCCGCGAGTTCGTCGAGCAGTTCCGCGCGCCGGCCGGTGGCGACCACGCGCGCACCGTCGCGCGCGAAGCGCCGCGCCGTCGCGGCTCCAAATCCGGCCGTGGCGCCGGTTACAAGTACGATCATATCGTCGAGGAGTGTATCACGGGCGCGCCCACGTCCCCTTGAGCTTCTCGTACGAGGGGAGCTGCAGGTAGCGTGCCGGATCGTAACGCCAAAATTGGCTGACGCTCGGATACGTCTCGATCACGTCGTTGCGAAAGCGGCCGCCGACTTGCCGGACGCGCCGCACGTACACTGCGTCCACGACTTGCCCGTATGAATCGAAGCGAACCAGTCCGCGTGGCGCCTGCAGCGTCACGCCGCGCATTTCGACGGCGAGCGCATCGCCACGAACCGGGCCGCTCGGCAATCGCGCGAGCGCAGCCCCGAGCGCCTGCGCCGCCACATATCCGTTCTCCGCGAGTTGAGAGACCGACTGCCCGCCGAGCGACTCGTACCCCAAGCGAAACGCGGTGTTCTGCGGACTCGGCAAGGTCGCCGCGTAGTGGAGCGACGTGATCGCGCCGAGCGCGAAATCGCGTTCGGCCGAGAGAACCGATTCGTCGGTCAAGAGGCCGCTCCCAACGAGCGTCGTCTTCGGACCGTTCGTGCGATAGGCCGTCAGAAACGGTTGGGCCACGAGGCTCGAGATCGAAACGAACACGACTCGAGCGCGTCGATCGAGTTTCGCGACGAGCGCGTTCCAATCGGTATCGTCGCCGGCGACGTACGTCTCCTGGAGAACGCGGCAGCCCGCATCGGTGTACGTGCGCGCGAAGCCACCCGCCGACTCCCAACCGTAGGGCGCATCGACGGCGAGGATCGCCGCGGTCTTGCGCCCGAGCTTGCGGCACACGTAGTCGCCGAGCGGCATCACGTCTTGCGAGGACGTATGCGCCACGCGAAAAAACGTCTTGCGTGCCGTGCCTTGCGTGAGACCGTCCGCGCCCGCGCCCGTGATGACGAGCGGCTTCTTCTGCGCGTCGACGTAGTCCGCGATGCCGAGCGCGTCGCTCGAGTTTACGAGCCCGACGATCGCATCGACCATGTCTTGCTCGACGAGCTGGTGCGCGCTCGCGAGCGCACTATCGGGCGAGCTGCCTTCGTCGGCCGTGCGGAGCTCGACACGAAAGCCGCCGAGTTCGTCGCCGTGCGTCGCGAGATAGTAGCGAAAGCCCGCATCGACTTCCCGACCTTCCGTGGCGTACGTTCCGCTGACGGGATCGAGCAGGCCGATGCGCACCGTGCCCTTCGAGACCTCGGCCGCGCGCGCTCGGCTCAAACTCGACCACGGCAGGACGACGACGAACACCGCGGCCAGAAAAAGCGTCACGGAGCGCATACGTCTGCGGTTCGACGCGCATGGCGTCGGGCACTACCAGCGAAGTGGAGCTTCGTGCCACGACTCATCGATGCGGACGCGCGCGCACAGCTCCTTCGGGCGATCGTCGACTACGTACTCGCTCACGGCATCGCCGATCTCTCGCTGCGTCCGCTCGCGCAAGCCGTTGGGTCGAGCCCCCGTATGTTACTCTATCACTTCGGTTCGAAAGAAGAATTGATCGTCGCGATCGTCGATGAGACGCGTCGGCGCCACGCCGATCTCTTGAGCGCGTGGTACGAACGCAGCGCTGAATACGACGCGAGAACGTTACTCTTGCGCGCGTGGCAATGGCTCACGGCACCGCGCAACGATCGCCTATTGCGGCTGCTCTTCGAGACCTACGGGCTCGCCTTACAGGATCGCAAACGCTACGCGGTCTTTTTACGCTCCGCCGTCAACGATTGGATCT
>Ga0116226_10001510_pt1 | contig 20199 bp, 15 predicted proteins | sample S1TSphfallax_FD_89692 | JGI IMG/M metagenome (GOLD analysis project Ga0116226, IMG submission 89692) | Host-associated microbial communities from peat moss isolated from Minnesota, USA - S1T2_Fa - Sphagnum fallax MG | ecosystem: Host-associated > Plants > Peat moss > Unclassified | place: USA... | reverse complement strand
GCCCGAAAGCTGCTCAAAAGCGTGGGGCACCAACAATCCGCCCCTCGCCGGAGTTGAACGACCGATCAAGGTCAGGAAGCGCTGCGACTCCGGTAGCATCTACCCTACACAGCGTAGCATTCCGGCAAGGCCGCGATGCATTTCGGACAGCGTGTCGTGCTCGGGGATAGGTTGGCGGAGGGGATGAGATTCGAACTCACGGTACGCCTTGACAGCGTACAACGGTTTAGCAAACCGCCGCCTTCAGCCACTCGGCCACCCCTCCGCCGGGGTGCAAACACGGCGTTTGCCAAGTCGTTTTAGGCAGGCGGGGGCGGCGCGTCAAACGGGGCCGGCGGGATCGAGGGGTTGATGGAGGACCCATTCGCCGCGGCGGCGGAGGACCAGCCAGTAATAGGCGGCGGTGGCGGCAATGACGGCGGCGGTGGCGTACAGGCTCGGGCGGCCGACATCGGGGTCGAGCGCGCTCGCGTAGATGACGTAGGCGAGGCCGGCGAGGCCGAGGATCGAGGGCCAGGGGTGCAGCGGCATGCGGTAGCGGGCGGCGGCGGTGCGGCCGGTGCGGCGGCCGACCAGGGCGGAGATGCAGAGCGAGCCGTAGACGACCACGATGGTGGTGCCGGTCAGCACGGTGAGCGTGTATTTCGTGACGAAGCAGAGCGAGGCGGCCAGCGCGCCGCAGGCCAGCGTCGCGACCCAGGGCGATTTATATTTCGGGTGGATGCGCATCAGCGCGCGGTTGACCGGGGCGGGCCACACCTGGTCGCGGCCGGTGCTGAACAGCAGGCGGGCGACCAGCACCACGAAGGCGATGTTACAGTTGATGATGGCCAGCACGATGCTGAGGCTGATGATGATGCTGAGCGCGCGGCCGCCACGGTCGGCAACGAAATTGCCGAACATCGAGTCGCCGCCGGCGAATAGATGGGTCAGGTTCTGCGCGCCGGTCAGGACGGCGGCGAGCGGAATGATTTGCGTGACATAGCCGATTACCATGGCGAGCAGCACGGCGCGCGCGATCTGACGGCCGGCATCGTGGGTTTCCTCGCCAAGGAAGATGGCGTTGCCGAAGCCATAATTGGCGAACATAGAGGCGGAGCCGGCGAGGCCCAGGGCGCCCAGCGAGGTGGGAATGAGCGCGTTGCCGGCGAGCAGCGTGGGGTGGGTCAGCATCGGGCCGATGGATCGTTCCGGGTGCATAACGCCGAGGACGGTCAGGACGACGAGGGCGAGGGCTTCGAGGGCGAGGAAGCCGCCGGTGATCAGCGCATTGGTGCGAATATTCAGGATGCCGCAGAGCGTGGTGAATATGACCGAAACGAGTGCCGCCCAGGCGGGGTCGATGGGGCCGAGGATGGGTTCGAGATAGGGGCCGACGCCGAGGGCGACGACGGACATGTTCAGAAGCAGCACGAGGAGGTTGACGCCAAGCACGATGAAGCCGGGGAACGGGCCGAGCACGCGGCCGACGATGGCGTATTCGCCGCCGGTGAGTGGGAAGGCGGAGCAGAGTTCGGCGTAGACATAGGCGATCAGCATGCTGACGGCGGCGGCGGCAGAGAAGCTCAGCAGCACGCCGGTGCCAGCCTGACTGACGATGTCCGGCATGATGATGAAGACGGAGGAGGCGGGGGTGAGGGAGGAGAGCGTTATGAGCAGGGCGCCGAAGAGCTCCATGCTGCGCTCTAGGGTGGGGGGGGCGGATGCTGCCATTAGAAAGAAGGCAAGGGGCTCTGCCCCTTGACCCCGCTGGGGCCTGAGGCCCCAGACCCCCATCTGTCTAAGAGCGCCTTAGGTAATGGGGCCTGGGGACTTGTCCCCGTCGTGCGAATGCACGCTGCGCGTGACGGGGCCCAGGGGCAGAGCCCCTGGCCTTTCTTTCTTCTCAAGATATTAGACCCCCAGAATTCGTTTCAGCGCCTCATTCACCAGAGCCGGGTTGCCCTTCCCGCCCATCGCCTTCATCACCTGCCCGACAAAAAAGCCAAACAACTTGTCCTTGCCGGACTTATACTCCGCCAGCTTGTCAGGATTCGCCGCAAGCACCGCGTGCACGGCCGCGTCAATCGCGCCCGTATCCGTCACCTGGCGCAGCCCACGCGCGTCGATGATCGCAGCGGCGTCCTCGCCGGTGTCCATCATCGCCTCCAGCACTTCCTTGGCGATCTTGCCGTTGATCGTGCTGTCTGCAATCAGATCCAATAACTTGCCGAGCGAAGCGGCCGAGACCGGGCTCGTTTCGATGCTGTTGCCAGTGCGGTTGAGGCCCGCGAAGAAATCGCCGATCACCCAGTTCGATACGATCTTGCCGTCGCGGCCTTTAGCGACGGACTCGTAGAAATCGGCGGTCACCTGTTCGGCCACCAGCACGCCGGCATCGTAGAACGGAATGCCATAGTCGCGCACGAAGCGCGCCCGTTTCGCATCCGGCAATTCCGGCAGGCCGGCGCGCAGCATTTCCACCCACGCCTCGTCCAACACCAGCGGCAACAAATCCGGGTCGGGGAAATAGCGGTAATCATGCGCATCTTCCTTGCTGCGCATCGAGCGGGTTTCGCCACGCTGCGGATCATACAGGCGCGTCTCCTGCAAAACCGTGCCGCCATCCTCATACAGCGCGATCTGCCGCTTCGCCTCCGCCTCCACCGCCTGCTGCACAAAGCGGATCGAGTTGACGTTTTTCACCTCGCAGCGGGTGCGGAACGCTTCGTCATGCTTGCGCACCGACACGTTCACGTCGGCGCGCATGGAGCCTTCCTCCATGTTGCCGTCGCAGGTGCCGAGATAGCGCAGCACCGTGCGCAATTTGCGCACATAGGCGCCGGCTTCCTCGGGGCTGCGCAAATCAGGCTCGCTGACGATTTCCATCAGCGCGACGCCGGCGCGGTTCAGGTCGATGTAGGATTTGGTCGGGCTCTGGTCGTGCAGCGACTTGCCGGCATCCTGCTCCAGATGCAGGCGGGTGACGCCGATTTTCTTGGTGCTGCCGTCGGCGAGTTCGATTTCGATCGTGCCCGCGCCGACGATCGGATGCTCGAACTGGCTGATCTGGTAGCCGCTGGGCAGGTCGGCGTAGAAATAGTTCTTGCGGTCGAAACGGCTCATCAGGTTGATGTGCGCGTTCAGGCCCAGGCCGGTGCGCACAGCTTGGGCCACACATTCCTGGTTGATAACCGGGAGCATGCCGGGGAAGGCGGCGTCGACAAAGCTGACCTGGGTGTTGGGTTCGGCACCGAACTCGGTGGCGGCGCCGGAGAAGAGTTTTGATTTGCTGATGACCTGCGCGTGGACTTCGAGGCCGATGACGACCTCCCACTTTTCTCCGGTGCTGCCTTCGATGGTGTAGGTCATGTCAGTGTCCCAAGGCGATTTTTGTTTCGGCGAAACACGGCTTTGCAGTACACATTAGCGCGTGCCCTTCCTCTTGAGCGCGGCGAGCAACCTCTGCGACCTTCGCCCTCGCCTCATCCTCGTGGTATACACCACAAAGTGCCTCGCCGCTGTGATGGGTGCTTAGCATGATCCGAACCGCCTCGGTGCGTGTCTTGCCAAAAACATCTTGCAAAATTGTAGCAACGAATCCCATCGGCGTCGTTGAGTCATTGATTAGCTTTACGACGAACTGTCCAGCCAGCCTACTACCGACCTCTGCCTCGACTGACTTATTCGCAGGAAATCTCGTATCTCCGTGACCATCGCGCGACGCAAAACGCGACTGCGAGGCCCTCACGATCCGATCGCTGCGGCTGTTCGTAAACCCAAGTTCACGTGCGCGATCAAACGCTGCCCTTGCCTGCTCGGCGCGCTCCAATCGCGTGTGCAGAATACCAAGATTGTAATACGGCAACGGGTTCTCCGGATCTGCTTTGATAGCGTCCTCAAGATTACCCTCGGCCAGTTCAAATTGGCCTAGCTCAATCTGGGCCGCGCCTAGATTTGTTAATGCCATCGCTTCCGGATCCCGCGAATATGCGGCCGAGCCAAGCCAAATCAATTTCTTGCGCCACGGATGCGCTCGAATTGTTGCAATAAATTTTTGCGAATAATGCTCCGATTCCACATATTTTCTTTCGCGAAGTAGCTTAAGCCCCGTAAGCAAGTCCCTCCAGTAATAGCCCAACACGCGCCCTGGGACAAAAAACATGGCAATTAGAATGGAAAACCCGCCAAAGCGTGCAAGGGGCGCATGGAACAGCGAAGAAAAAATGTCAAAAATCGCCGAGAAGATCAGGAGCGTGCACGCCATAATCCCAAAGTATGCCAGCTTGTAGCGGAAGGTGCGTGTCATCTCGCGCGTTCTTCCGACCGGATTGCCTAGGCGCCAACTCTTACAGCCGGCAACGCGGAAAATCCTGCCGCGTCCTCAATCACCTGCGCCACGGCAAACACCGTTTCTTCATCGAACGGGCGACCGATCACCTGCAAACCCAGCGGCAGCCCTTGTGCATCCAGCCCCGCCGGCACCGACATGCCCGGCACGCCGGCCATGCTCGCGGGGACGGTGAACACGTCGTTCAGATACATCGCGATCGGATCGTCCATCTTTTCGCCTTGGGCGAAGGCGGCGGTCGGCGCGGTGGGCGTCAGCAGCGCGTCTACCTGCTTGAAGGCGTCGGTGAAGTCTTTCAGGATCAGGGCGCGGACTTTCTGGGCGCGCAGGTAATACGCATCGTAATAGCCGGCCGACAAAACATAGGTGCCGATCATGATGCGGCGCTTGACCTCGTCGCCGAAACCGGCGGCGCGGGTGCGTTCGTACAGATCGATCAGGTCGACGCCGTCCTCGCGTACCCCGAAACGAACGCCGTCGTAACGGGCGAGGTTCGAGGAGGCTTCCGCCGGGGCGACGATGTAATAAGTGGCGAGCCCGTATTTCGTGTGCGGGAGCGAAACGTCGACGATGCCGGCGCCGGCGTCACGCAGCCAGCGCAGGCCGTCCTGCCACATACGGTCCACGTCCGCGTTCATGCCGTCGACGCGGTATTCGCGCGGCACGCCGATGCGCAGGCCGCGCACGCCGCGCTTCGTCGCCGCGACGTAATCGGGAACCGGGCGCTCGACGCTGGTGCTGTCCTTCGGGTCGAAGCCGGCCATGCTGCCGAGCAGCAGCGCGCAGTCGGCAACCGTGCGGGCGAACGCGCCAGCCTGGTCGAGCGAACTGGCGAAGGCGACAATGCCCCAACGGCTACAACGGCCGTAGGTCGGCTTGATGCCGGCAATGCCGCAGAACGCGGCCGGCTGGCGGATCGAGCCGCCGGTGTCGGTGCCGGTGGACCCCATGGCGATGCGCGCCGCCACGGCCGCGGCGGAGCCGCCCGACGAACCGCCCGGCACCAGCGCCACGTTGCTCCCGCTGCGCTGCCACGGATTCTGCACCGACCCATACGCCGACGTCATGTTCGACGAGCCCATGGCGAATTCGTCGAGATTGGCCTTGCCGAGAAACACCGCGCCGTCACGCAGCAACTGCGCCGACACGGTGCTCTCATAGGGCGGCACGAAATTGCCCAGAATGCGGCTGCCGGCCGTGGTGCGCACGCCCTGGGTGCAGAACAGGTCTTTTATCGCCAGCGGAATGCCGGCGAGCGGCCGCGCCGTGCCATCCGCCAACGCGATATCCGCCGCGTCGGCCTGCGCGCGCGCAAGCTCCGGCGTGACAGTGATCAGCGCGTTCAGGCGTGGATTCAGCGCGGCGATCGCGTCGAGATGCGCATCCACCAGCTCGCGAGCGGAGTAGTCGCGGCGGCGCAGGGCAGTCGCTGCTTCTATGATCGTTGTATCTACAAGCATTCAAACAGGCCTAAAAAGAAAGGAAGGTCTTCTTTTTTGAAAAAAAGAAGCAAAAACTTTTGCTACCTGGCACACGCGGCGCTTTTCGACATGGGCCGCGTATACCAACGAGTAAAAGTTTCTTGGTTCTTTTTTCAAAAAAGAACATTCTTTCTTACTCAACTACCTTCGGCACCGCAAAGAACGCCCCAGCCCGATCCGGCGCATTCGCCAGCACACGCTCAGGCTGGCCGCCATCCGTCACTGCGTCCTCCCGCACGCGCAATGCAATCTGCGCGCCGCCGGTCAGCGGTGCCACACCCTCCACATCCACCTCAGACAATTGCTCGATCCAGTGCAGGATGCCGTTCAGCTCGCCTTGCAGCCGCGCCAGCTCGTCATCCTCCAGCCGGATGCGGGCGAGCTTGGCGATGCGGCGGACGGCCGCGAGTTCCAGCGACATAGGGGGGCCTCGAATGGGGGGATAGCCTTTGGCAGGCGCGCCGTAGGATAACGGCGCCGATGCAAGCCTTCAACCACACTCGCCGATGCTGCTGACCTTGGCCGACCTGTATGGCGGCCTGGCGAACGCCCAACGCCTGCTCGGCATCGATCCAGGTTCCAAGCGTGTGGGCCTCGCGCTGTCCGACGTGCGGCGCAGCGTCGCGAGCCCATACGGGACGATCCCGCGTGGTCGCCTAAAAGTGAACGCGGCCGAAATCGCCGCCATCGCGGCGCGCGAGGATGTGGGCGGGCTGGTCATCGGCTTTCCGCTGTCGATGGACGGCACGCTGGGGCCGGCCGCCCAGGCGGCACGGGACTGGGCCCGCGCGCTGTCCGAGGTCACATCGCTGCCAGCCACACTCTGGGACGAACGGCAATCCACCGAAACGGTGACACGTGTTCTGATCGAGGAGGCGGACATCGGGCGCCGCCGCCGCGCCGCGCTGGTGGACCGGATGGCCGCGTCCCATATCCTTCAAGGTGCGTTGGACGCGGGCGCCGCACTGCACACCGCGCTGGACGCGCCCGGTTCTTTGCGCCAAAACCCCCGGGCCTCCGGCGGCTTGCCCTAGGCTGCTTTGCCTCCCTGCCCCCGATTTTTTACCGGAATCCACTTCATGCTTCGAGCCGAACTATTGCGTGGCCTGGCAAACCTGCTTGTCGCAGTTGAAGCCAGCGAGGTTCTGTCGGTCACCGACCGCGTCTATCGCGATCTGACTCGCCAGTCGGGCGAGGTGGAGATGTCGGAAATATTGACCGCGTACCAGAAATTCCTGATGGCCTACAGCAGCTTCGCGGCCACCGAGAAGCAGTTGATGAAGCAGTTGGAGGTCGCGGAATACGCGTCGGCGGAGTGGTGGTCGGTGGTGATCGCCGCGGCCGGCGGATCCGCGAAGTCGCCGGACGCGGCGGCGACGATCGGGCGGCCGGCGTTCCGGCTGCGCTTCCTGATGGACTATATCCCGTCCATCATCGGCCTGCTGAAGAATGACAGCGTCGCCGGGCCGCCGGCCGGCAGCCTGGTGCTGATCCTGCCGGAAGAGCAGGGGAAATTCTCCAGCCCGACGCGCATCATCTCCGCGCTTGAGTCGGTGTCGAGCCTATATGAGGCGGTGGCGGAGTTGAGCGTACAGTCCAGCACCGACCTGGTGGTGGTCGGGTGTGACTCGGGCCGCGACAAATTGTTCGAATTCCAAGGCACGCCGGATCTGATCGACAAGCTGAAGGAGCTGCTGCTCGATTTGTGGGATAACGCGATTTATTTCCGCGAGAAGAAGTTCACCGAGCGGCAGGATTTGATTTCGAAGAACCTGCCGATCCTGCTGCATATCGCCGGACTGGAAGAGAAGAAGCAGTTGCAGCCGGAGCGGGCCGAGCTGCTGCGGCGGAAGTTCATCGCGGGTGCCAGCAAGTTCTTCGAGACCGGTGCGTCGATCCCGGACATGGACAAGTTTGCGACGTATCAGCCGCGGGAGCTGCTGTCCGCGAAGGAGACGTTGTTGCTGGCGGCGAGAAACGCCGCGTAAAGGAAGGCCTTCTTCTTTGAAAAAAGGAAGCAAAAAACTTTTGTCTGTCGGGACCCGCGCTAGGTGACCGGTAACGCGCATGACGCCGAGAGCATAAGAGCAAAAGTTTTTTGCTTCTTTTTTTCAAAAAAGAAGTCTTCCTTTTCACTTTCTCCGTGCAGGCCCATCTTGGGGCAATGCCCCCAGTCGCCACGCTTGTCCGGCCGCCGCCGGTGCCGTTCACCCCGATCCGCCAGCCAGTCAAGCCGGTCACCCGCCGGCTTGAGGTGGTCAGCGAGTACCAACCCGCCGGCGACCAGCCGACGGCGATCCGCACGCTCGTCGGCGGCGTCAACGGCGGCGAGCGGGACCAGGTGCTGCTGGGCGTCACCGGGTCCGGCAAGACGTTCACCATGGCCAAGGTGATCGAGGCGGTGCAGAAGCCAGCGCTGATCCTGGCGCCGAACAAGACGCTGGCGGCGCAATTATACGGCGAGATGAAATCGTTCTTTCCGAACAATGCGGTGGAATATTTCGTCAGCTATTACGATTACTACCAGCCCGAAGCGTATGTGCCGCGCACTGATACGTATATCGAGAAAGATTCGCAAATCAACGAGCAGATCGACCGCATGCGCCATGCCGCCACGCAGTCCCTGCTGGAACGCAACGATGTCATTATCGTCGCGTCAGTGTCGTGCATTTACGGTATCGGGTCGGTTGAGACCTATTCGCGCATGGTGGTCAAGCTGGAGGTCGGCGGGCGGATCGACCGCGATACTTTGGCAAAGGCGCTGGTGGAGCTGCAATATCGCCGCAACGACACCGCGTTCCAGCGCGGCACGTTCCGGCTGCGCGGCGAGAATGTCGACATTTTCCCGAGCCATTACGAGGATCGCGCCTGGCGGGTGACATTGTTCGGCGACGAAATCGAAAGCATCGACGAGGTCGATCCGCTGACCGGCGAGCGCACCACGAAGCTCGGCGAAATCAGCGTCTACGCCAACAGCCACTATGTCACCCCGCGGCCGACGCTGAACCAGGCGATGATCGGCATCAAGCAGGAGCTGAAGCTGCGGCTCGATGCGCTGACGGCCGAAGGCAAATTGCTGGAGGCGGAGCGGCTGCAGCAGCGTACCACTTTTGATCTCGAAATGATGGAGACGACCGGGAGCTGCAAGGGGATCGAGAATTATTCGCGCTATTTGTCCGGACGAAATCCGGGCGAGCCGCCGCCGACCTTGTTCGAATATCTGCCGGAAAACGCCCTGCTGATCGTGGATGAAAGCCACGTGACGGTGCCGCAGATCGGCGGAATGGAACGCGGCGACTTCGCGCGCAAATCGATCCTGGCGGATTTCGGCTTCCGGCTGCCGAGCTGCATCGACAACCGGCCGCTGAAATTCGCCGAATGGGAGAATTTCCGGCCGCAGACAGTGTTCGTCAGCGCGACGCCGGGGCCGTGGGAAATGGAGCGCACCGCGGGCGTGTTCGCCGAACAGGTGATCCGCCCGACCGGCCTGATCGATCCGGTGACGGAGATTCGACCGGTAGAACATCAGGTGGACGATCTGCTGGCCGAAGTGAAGCAGGTGGCGGCCGCCGGCGCGCGCACGCTGGTGACCACGCTGACCAAACGCATGGCGGAGGACCTGACCGATTATCTGACCGAGCACGGCATCAAGGTGCGTTATCTGCACAGCGACGTGGATACGCTGGAGCGGATCGAAATCATCCGCGATCTGCGGCTGGGCGTGTTCGATGTGCTGGTCGGCATCAATCTGCTGCGCGAAGGGCTGGATATTCCGGAATGCTCGCGCGTGTGCATTCTGGACGCCGACAAGGAAGGCTTCCTGCGCAGCAAGACGAGCCTGGTGCAGACGATCGGCCGCGCCGCGCGCAATATCGACGGTCGCGTGATCCTTTACGCCGACCACATGACCGAAAGCCTGCGCTACGCCATCGAGGAAACCAACCGCCGCCGCGCCAAGCAGACCGCGTGGAACGAGGCGCACGGCATCACACCAACATCGGTGCGCAAACATATCGGCGAGGCGCTGGCCTCGGTGTTCGAGCAGGATTACGTCACCGTGGCGCCGGTGAAGGATTCCGGCATCAAGGAATTCGTCGGCAAGGATTTGCGCACGACGATCGCCGAGCTGGAAAAGCGGATGCGCGCCGCGGCCGCCAATCTGGAATTCGAGGAGGCGGCACGGATGCGCGACGAAATCAAGCGTCTCGAGGCGCTTGAATTGGGCCTGGAGCCGCCGCCGGCGCCGTCCCAATTGCGGCAACGGCGGGATCGCACGCCCGAGCCGTTGGGGCCGGGTGGTGGCGGGTATGATCCGAGCAAGATGAAGCGGGGGAAGAAGCGCGGGCGGGGTTAGGGACCTACAGGCGGCCGGGGCGCGGCAGAAGCTTTGGTTTCGGCATCAAAGCAGGGCTGGCGCGGACAGTTGATCCGCCCCAGTCCTGCCTTGATTGCCTTAAGCTCAGCCCTGTCCGGGATATTTGTACTCGGGCGCGCTCTTCAACTGATCGGCAGTCGTGTCGAGCGAGGCCTGCCAACTCTGGCTCGAGTGATCGTACTTTACCTGTAGCGCGGCAGGATTCACGGCGACGTAATGATCACCCATGCCGAGGAAGCCACCGACGCCGATGATGTAGGCCTGCACGCGCGATTGCGGACCGTAGGCGATGTCCTTGATGGTGCCGATTTCCTGGCGGTCCTTATTGTAGACGTCGGTGCCGATCAATTTCGAGCTGAGCCGGTCGGTCGACGGAACTGTGGTGAACGCGCCGGCCGACGCCATCTGGCCGTTGGTTGCGCCGGCCTGCGTAGCGGCGGCTTCATTGACCGTTCCCTCGTCGATGATTTCGGTCATCGAATTCGGGTTGATGATCATTGCGATCGGATCGCCCGATTTGTCTTTCGCCTGCACGAGGAACGAATCCGGCATGACGCGGACGTTGGAGAACCCGGCGTGTTGCAGGTCGTTCTGCAAATCCTGCCGTAGCGACGCGGATTTGCTACCCTGCATCGCGGCCGGCGCGGATTGTGCCGCACTATCGGCGGCCGGCTCGTCATGCTTGGAATTTTGCGCAAAGGCGGCCGGCGCTAGCAGCATGCCGGCGGCGGTGGCGGCGGCGGTGATGGACAGGAAGCTCTTCATGGTGACCTCCGATTGCAGTTGACGACATTCGGAAAAGACGACGGAGGCGGTGATGGGTTGCGCGCGCACGCGAACACGTCCGATGTTTAATCCGGCGGATAGGATCGCGCCGCGGGGTGCAAAATTCGATGTCATGGTGGTGGCGGATGGGCAAAGGCAAAGTTGGACGCACGCGTGCGCTGGCGGATCGCTCTATAGTACTGGTTTGGATGTGGCGGAGCGTCCTCTGCACGTTGCTGATGTCGGTGAACCTGGTGGCCGCCAGCGCTGCGTGTGGCGCCACGGGCGCAGGCTGTATCGACGCGGCGCGGCTGCGGGCAGCCAACACGGAGCCGCAGAACTGGTTCACCGGCGGGCGGGATCAGGACGGGACGTATTTCTCGCCGCTGACCGGCATCAATGACGGGAATGTCGGGCGGCTTGGGTTCGCCTGGCAGTACGACCTCGGCACGCGGCGGGGCCAGCAGGCAACGCCGATTGTCGTTGATGGCGTCATGTATAGTTCGGGTACCTGGGGTTTCGTGTATGCGGTGGATGCCGCCACGGGGCGCGAACTATGGCGGTTCGATCCGCATGTGGACGGGCAGGTTGGGCGCAATCCGTGCTGCGATATTGTCAATCGCGGTGTCGCGGTGTGGCAAGGGCGCGTCTATGTGGCGTCGCTCGATGGGCGGCTGCATGCGCTGGATGCCGCGACCGGTCGCCCGGTGTGGGAAGCGGATACCATCATCGATCACGCCATGCCCTATGCCAGCACGGGCGCGCCGCAAATCGCGCATAATAACGTCGTCATCGGCAATGCCGGCGGCGATATGGAACATGGCGGGGTGCGGGGTTACGTTTCGGCGTACGATCTGCACACCGGCGCGCTGAAATGGCGCTTCTTCACGGTCCCGCCGGCGCCGGGCCGGCCGTTCGAGCATCCTGAACTCGCGCTGGCGGCGCGCAGCTGGAGCGGTCAGCGCGATCCCGCGCTCGCGGGTGGAGGTGCCGCGTGGGACGGCACCGCGTACGATCCGAATTTGAATCTTTTTTATGTCGGCACCGGCAACGCCGCGCCGTACGACGCACGCCTGCTCGGGGCCGGGAACGGCGACCATCTGTTCACCGCCAGTATTCTGGCGCTGGATGCGGATAGCGGCAAGATGGCGTGGTATTATCAGACGACGCCGCGCGACCAATGGGATTTCGATGCGGTGCAGAAATTCGTGCTCGCCGATCTGCGCATCGGCGGCACGCTGCGGCATGTCATCATGCAGGCGAACAAGAACGGGTTTTTCTATGTGCTGGATCGCATCACCGGCGCGCTGATTTCGGCACAGGGATTTACCACGGTCACCTGGGCGAAGGGCGTCGATCCCGCCACCGGCCGCCCGATCCTGGCGGCACAGGGCGATTATTACGCAACGCCGAAGAATGTGTATCCGTCCTGGGCCGGCGGCCATACATGGTCACCAATGTCGTTCGATCCACGCACCGGGCTGGTCTATATTCCGGTGATCGATGCGCCAAGCGTGTGGGATAATCTGCCCGGCAACCATGCCGCCGTGAAATACATCGACGGTTTTTTCACCACGAACGGCATCATTACGGATGACAGTTACGATGCCGCTGCCATGCAGGACCTCTACGGACCGCTGCCCGATCTGGCCACACTGCGCGCGGCGCATAAAGGCCGGCTGGTGCGCGAGTTGCTGCGCGCGTGGGATCCGGTGGCGCAGAGAACCGTTTGGGAAATGGAGACGTCGGCCGGCATGCGCGGCTATGACGGCGGTGTCACGTCAACGGCGGGAAATCTCGTGCTGCAGGGCCGCGGCACCGGCGCGCTGTGGATTTATGCGGCCGACACCGGCCGCGTCCTGAAGGTCATTGAGACAGGTAGCCATATCATGGCCGCGCCGATGATGTACGAAGTAGGCGGTGTGCACTATGTGGCCGTACAGGTGGGCTATGGCGGCACCGCAATGGCGGTGGGCGCGATCCCGCCGCAGAGCGCGGCTTTGCACTATGAGAATGTGAATCGTATTATCGCATTCCGGCTCGATGGCGGCAGCGTGCCGAAGCCGCCGCCGCGCGTCGATCCGCCGTTTCCGCCACCGCCGCCGCAGACGGCGACCGCGGCACAAATCCAGCTGGGCGCAGTCAAGTTCGCGGAACAATGTTCCCGGTGCCACGTGTTCGGGCCCAGCATTACACCGGATTTACGCAAGCTTTCGCCAGAGACGCATGCCGCGTTTCGGGATATCGTTCTGCATGGCATGTTTGCGTCGGCCGGTATGGGGCGGTTCGATGATGTGTTGTCAGCCGGTGAGGTGGATGCGATTCACGCGTATCTGATTGCGCAAAACGGTGAGGCTTACAAAATCCAGGAAGCAAGGAAGTAAGGACTTCTTTTTTGAAAAAAGAAGCAAAAAAACTTTTGTCTGTTGGTTTTGGACGTTTCACCCCATACAGCGGGGGTTCAATCCGCCGCGCTTTCTCCCGCCTGGGCTGCGTGGTAACGGCCCGGATATGCTCACTGCTTCCTTCACCGGCGCGCTCAGCGGCACCCTTCGCGTGCCGGGCGACAAGTCCATCTCCCACCGCGCGCTGATGTTCGCCGCACTCGCCATCGGCGAGACGCGGATCGATGGGCTGCTGGAGGGGGAGGACGTGCTGCGGACGGCGGCGGCGATGCGGGCGCTTGGGGCGCAGGTGACGCAAGAGAGGCCGGGGATGTGGCGCGTGACCGGCGCGGGGCTCGGCGGCCTGCGCGAGCCGGAGGACGTGCTCGATATGGGGAATTCTGGGACGGCGGCGCGGCTGCTGTGCGGCATTCTGGCCAGCCATCCGATCTTCGCGGTCATGACAGGCGATGCCAGCCTGCGGCGGCGGCCGATGGCGCGGGTGACCACGCCGCTGGGTGAAACCGGGGCGCGGTTCAGCGCGCGGGACGGCGGGCGGCTGCCGCTGGCGATCGAGGGCGCGCGGGACGCGCTGCCGCTGGATCACCGCATGACCGTCGCCAGCGCGCAGGTGAAGTCGGCGATTTTGCTGGCAGGCCTGAACGCGCGCGGCATCACGCGCGTGGAGGAGCCGGTGCCGACGCGGGACCACTCGGAAAATATGCTGCGGCATTTCGGCGCCGATGTGCAGGTGACCGAGGCGGATGGCGGCAAGCTGATCGAGCTGGTGGGCCAGCCGACGCTGCGTGCGGCGGACGTGGTGGTGCCGGGCGATCCATCATCGGCCGCATTCCCGATCGTCGCGGCGCTGACGGTGCCGGGGTCGCGGATCAGGATCGAGGGCGTGGGGCTCAACCCGCTGCGCACCGGGTTGTTTTTGACGCTGCGGGAAATGGGGGCGGCGCTGACGGTGGGTAACGAACGCGTCGAGGGTGGCGAACCGGTCGGCGATATCGAGGTGGCGGCGTCTTCGTTGCGCGCCGTGGACGTGCCCGCGGCGCGCGCGCCGAGCATGATCGACGAATATCCGGTGCTGGCGGTGGCCTGCGCCTATGCCGGCGGCACCAGCCGCCTGCGTGGTCTCGGCGAATTGCGGGTGAAGGAAAGCGACCGGCTCGCGGCAACCGCAGCTTTGTTGGCGGGGAACGGCGTGGACGTGGCGATCGAGGGGGACGATTTGATGGTGACGGGTGCGGGCGGGCCGCCACCCGGCGGGGGGACGGTGGTGACGCATATGGACCACCGGCTGGCGATGAGCGGGCTGGTGCTCGGCGCCGGCGCGCGCGCGGCGGTGAGCGTGGACGAAGTGGCGTTCATCGATACGAGCTTCCCGGGGTTCGCCGCGCTGATGACCGGGCTGGGATGCCGGTTCGCGTGAGCGCGCCGTTGATTGTCGCGATCGACGGGCCGGCGGCCGCGGGCAAAGGCACGCTGGCGCGGCGGCTCGCGGCGGCACTGGGGCTGCCCTATCTGGATACCGGGTTGCTGTATCGGGCCACCGCGCGGCGGGTGCTGGATGCCGGCGGCAACGCCGACGATCCGCAGGCCGCGGTCGCGGCCGCGGAGACATTGACGCCGGGCGATCTGGAGCGCGGCGATTTGCGCACGCCCGAAGTGGACCGGGGGGCGGCGTCGGTCGCGTCGATCCCCGGCGTGCGCGCGGCGCTGCTGTCGTTTCAGCGTCAGTTCGGGCACACGCGCGGCGCGGTGCTGGACGGGCGCGATATCGGCACGGTGATTTTCCCCGAGGCGCGGGCAAAATTGTTCGTCACCGCCAGCGTGGAAGCGCGGGCGCAACGGCGCTGGAAGGAGCTCGCGGCGCGCGGCGTTGCGGTGTCGCTACAAAGCGTGGCCGACGACATGGCGGCGCGCGACGCGGCCGATGCGGCACGGGCCGCGGCGCCGCTGCGGGCGGCCGACGATGCGGTGGTGCTAGATACGACAAAGCTGGATGCGGATGCGGTATTTGCGCGCGCGTTGGAAACAGTAAAAGAACGAATTCTTCTTTGAAAAAAGAAGCAAAAACTCTTGCTCCTGCGCTGTCATCACCTGACGCGAATCTTCTTCAGCTTGCGCGGCGCCAAAAAGGCAAAAGTTTTTTGGTTCCTTTTTTCAAAAAAGAACACTGCCTTCCCGTTGCAGTTGGCGCAAGGCCAAGCACTCAAACTTGAATCCCACCGGCCGCCCGTCCTCCGGCACGCCCATCGATTTGCGTGACGGACAGTCAGGATGTTGAACCACAACCGCCAGGACCAGGTAAAAAGAACCAAAAACCTTTGTCTGTTTGGCCCCGCGTCAGTCGAACCAGACTGACGCCAGGCGATGACCGCGCAGGAGCAACAGTTTATTTCTGTTCAAAAAAGACACTCTTCCTTCCTTCGACCCGCCGCAGCCATGCGCCCATCGCATGGCGCCCTGCGCAAATAAGTTGCTCAACGCAGACCGTTCCCGCTTATACGCGGCGCCCCGGCACCCATATCGGGCGCCGCTGACGCAATCCGCACGTGCCGCGAGCCCCCGACGACGGGCACAGCAACGACGTAACGCGTCCTTTGTGGTCGACCCGGCCTGAAACGCCGGTGCTGTAAAGGATACGGGTATGGTTGATGCCATTCGGGTGGCCGCGCGAAGTCATCGCGACACCGCTTTAGCCTGATACGCCGGCCGCGGCCCCACGCTGCCGGCATATCGCCGCTTTTCGTTCCATCTGCCGCACCAGCGGCCCTGGAGCGTCCCGCAGAAAACTGCGTGACGCCGTCGTGAGGACTTTTCACATGAGCGTATTTGAACTCCGCGGCCCTGTTCTCGCCGCCCGCCCGCCCGCCGATCGCGCCCCCGCCCTGCCCTGCGTCGATGACCTGGTCGCGTCGTTCCGCCCCACCGAGCCGATGATCTGCCTGCGCCCGGCGACCATTTCAGCCGCCGCACAAGAGTTTGTCGCCAGCTTCCCCGGTGACACGCTGTATGCGGTCAAAACCAACCCCGACCCGGCCGTTCTGCGCGCGGTATGGGGTGGCGGCGTCCGCCATTTCGACTGCGCATCGATCGCCGAAATTGAGCTGATCCGCGGCATGTTCGCCGACGCCGGCATCTATTTCATGCACCCGGTGAAATCCCGCCCGGCCATCGCGCAAGCCTATAAGCTGCACGACGTGCGCTGCTTCGTGCTCGACAGCGCGGTCGAGCTCGCCAAGATCCTCACCGAAACCGGCAATGCCGGCGACCTCGACCTGGTTGTGCGGCTCGCCATGCCGCCGCTCGGCGCGGTCAGCGACCTGTCGGCCAAGTTCGGCGCGCCGCATGACGAGGCTGTCGCCCTGCTGCGCGCCGCCCGCCCGGCCGCACTCCGGCTCGGCGTCGCGTTCCATGTCGGCTCGCAGTGCCTCGATCCGCTAGCCTGGCGCCGCGCCTTGGCGATCGCTGGCGCGGTCATCGCCGAGGCCGGCGTGCCGGTGGATATCATCGATGTCGGCGGCGGCTTTCCGGCCGCCTATCCGGGCATGGAGCCACCGGCGCTCGGCGCCATCATGGCAGAAATCGAGTCGGCAGTTGAGGCCCTGGCGCTGCCCGTCCCGCCGAGCCTGTGGGCCGAGCCGGGCCGCGCGCTCGCCGCAAACGGCACGTCCGTCGTGGTGCAGGTGCAGGGCCGCCGCGCCGATGCGCTCTATATCAACGACGGCGTGTTCGGCAGCCTGTCGGACGCCGGCGCGCCGGGCTTCCGCTACCCGGCCCGCCTACTGCGTCCCTCCCAGGCCGACACGCACGCATTTACCTGCTGGGGACCCACCTGCGACAGCAACGATGTCATGCGCGGCCCGTTCATGCTGCCGGCGGATACTGCCGAGGGCGACTGGGTCGAAATCGGGCAGCTTGGCGCTTACGGCGCGGCTTTGCGCACGGCGTTCAACGGGTTTGATCGGGCGACGATCGTGGAAGTGCGGGACCTTCCGCTTCAGTAAGGAAGGCTGGGTGGGACGAAGGCGTCCCGCCCAGACCCGCCGCCGCTCTTTATGCCCACCCCTGGGGTGGCACGAAGCAACACCCGTCTGCTTCAAGCATTTCTGCAACCGCGATCGTTGTCAGGTCACCGTATAGCGGCCCCGCGATTTGCACGCCGATCGGCAGGCCACTGGCCGACATCGCAACGGGCGCCACGCTCGCGGGCAAATGATACCCGCACGTAATGCCGGGCCAAAATAACAGATCGTTATACGGAACGTCCTGCCCGTCGACGGTCAATCGCCGCTCCCACATTTCGCCCGTCTGCAAATGCGCGAAGGCGGTCACGCCCAGCGCCGGGCAAAGTACTACATCGAAATCCTGAAAGAACGCGCCCCACGCGCGCCCGATCTGGTGCCGCCGCTCGTTCCCGGCGAGCCACGCGCGATGCGGCATGTCCACGGCCCGCAACATCACCGCATCGGCAGTCATGTCATCGTCGGCCAGCGCTGCTTTGCTCGCCCGTCGCCGCGCCAGCGCCTGCTCCGGCATCCGCCCGCTCAGCGCCGCATCCAGCAGCGTCAGATACAAATGATACGCCTCCACTGCATCGAACGCCGGCCGCGCGGTGAAATCGACCCGCGCGCCGAGCGCCGCCAGCCGGCGTCCCACCGCCTCAACCGCCGCCACGGTTTCCGCGCTGGTGAGCTGCCTGTGCTGCGACGCCCACACGGCCACGCGCAAATCCTGCGGCTGCCGCGCGCGCGCCGGCGGCAGAGTCGGTTTCAGTGCCGTTATGGCCGGGTCAGGTCCGGCCATCGCGGTGAGCGCCAGCGAAAGATCGCGCGCCGAGCGTGCGAGCGGACCGATGACGGAAATATCGGTCATGGCAGCCGCGTCGCTCAGGCTGTGCCCGACGGGCGCGCACAAGCCCCAGGTCGGCTTGTGGCCGAACACGCCGCAGAAATGCGCCGGCACGCGGATCGACCCGCCGATGTCGCTGCCCATTTCGAGGGCGGACAGGCCGGCCGCGAGCGCCGCCGCACCGCCGCCTGAAGAGCCGCCCGGCGTGAGCGCGACATTCCACGGATTATTTGTGGTGCCGTAGACCGGATTATAACTTTGCCAATCTCCGAGTGCGACCGGCACGTTGGTTTTGCCGAACACGATGGCGCCCGCGGCTTCGATGCGCCGCACCGCCAGCGCGTCGGCGGCGGCGCGATGGTCGCGGCGGAACGCGTAGCCCCAGGTGGTCGGATGCCCGGCGAAATCGAAGCTTTCCTTTACCGTCATTGGCACGCCGTAAAGCGAACCCGCAGCGTCCGGCCCCGCTTGATCAAGCGCGCGGGCGCGCGCGCGCGCGCGATCAATATCCTGCAAGATAACCGCATTGAGCCGTGGATTCAGCCGCTCGCACCGCGACAGATACGCATCGAGCAGTTCGAGACAACTGATCTGCCGCCCGCGTGTAAGTTCGGCAAGGCGCCAGGCCGGGAGAAAAGGATCCATGGTCAACACACCGCAAGAGCAAAAGTTTTTTGGTTCTTTTTTTCAAAAAAGAACCATACTTTCTTTCGGAAAAACGTTTGCTCTTTAGGACCGTGTCGTCAACGGCGCCGTCTTTGGCACGATAATCGCGGGCGCTTGCGGCACCGCGCCCGGCAGCGTGGGCAACAGCGTCGTGGTTTGCGCCGGGCCGCTGCGGTCGACCAGCGCGTAGCGGGTCATGATATCCCGTGCATCGAGTTCGATCACCAGCACCTTGTGGCGAATGTCGGTGCCATCGGAATGAGTCCACACATAGGTCATGTGGCCTTTGCTGTCCGGCACGAACGAGAACGCGACGGATTGCCCGCTGGGTGCGCCCATCAGGCCGATAATGTCGTTTCGGGTGGTGCTGCCCTGATGCAATTGTGCCAGCCGGGCATCGTCGATCGGCGGATTTTCCTCACCTGGCATGGTGCTGTTCACGTCGTAGGCGGCGAGGCGGCCGCCAAAGAAAACCAGCGTCGCAAATTTCCCAACGGCGCGGCCCGAGACGGCGGGGCCGCCATTCGACAATCCATACGCGTAGGTCAGCACCGACATGCTGAGCGGCGTGCCGACGGGCAGCGCGCCGAGCGGGTTTGCCGCGGTGCCCTGAAACGCGAACCGCTTGTAGGGCGGCCCCAAGGCGGCTTCGGCCTGCTCAGCGGTGGTTTCGTTCAGCCTGAGCGCGGCGAAGCCCGCAGTGGGGAAGTCGCGCCCCGCCATGCGGACCGGCGCGCATGATGCTGCGAGCAGCGCCATGGCACACAGAATGGCGCTGCATCGCGCCCAGACCCGATTGCCCCGCCCCAATTTGCCGCTACCCCCCGTTGGTTGGATCAATCCAGCCGATATTGCCGTCGGCGCGACGGTAGATCACGTTCAGTTCGCCGGTGCCGCTGTTGCGGAACATCAGGACTTTCTGGTCCGCCAGATCCATGCGCATCACCGCATCACTGACGGTCAAACGCACGATTTCGGTGTGGGTTTCCGCCACCACGGTCGCGAAACTTTGCGGTGCATGGCCGTTGGCGGGCGCGGCCGCGGCCGCGCCCACATCGTCCTCCGGTTCGGCCGCCAGCACGACGGTGCGCGCCTTCTGCGGCCGCTCCCGGCTTGCTTCGTCCCGATGATGGTCGTTCAGGCGCTTGCGGTAGCGCCGCAGGCGCGTGGCGATGTGTTCCGCCGCGTCATCGAATGCCGCATGCGCGTCCGCCGCCTCGCCCTCGCCGCGCAGCAGCAGACCGCGGCCAGCATGCACGTTGATGTCGCACGTAAAAAAGCTGCGTGCCCGGCCGAACGTGACATGCGCCTCCATCGCCTGATCGAAATATTTTG
>Ga0116226_10001509_pt1 | contig 20203 bp, 19 predicted proteins | sample S1TSphfallax_FD_89692 | JGI IMG/M metagenome (GOLD analysis project Ga0116226, IMG submission 89692) | Host-associated microbial communities from peat moss isolated from Minnesota, USA - S1T2_Fa - Sphagnum fallax MG | ecosystem: Host-associated > Plants > Peat moss > Unclassified | place: USA... | reverse complement strand
GACGAGAACCTCGGAGTTCGTTTTTCCATTTTCGCGCGCGAGCAGTGACGGCATGCTGCTGCCGGGTAAGCTCTGCAAATAGAGGATGCGATTTTCGACCCGAACTGCGCCCGAGGTGCTCGTCGCACTACCCGCGCCCGTGTCGATATCGTGCAAGGCCTGCAGCACGTGCGGACGCCCTGGATTGGCTGCGAGCAACGCTTGAGTGTACGTGGTCTGCCCATCGAGATATTCGTCGAAGTCGGGACCGCCGCTCTCCATCCAATGGTACGGATCGCTGCGCATCGTTCCGTAGAACGTCTGGGTGAATGGGACGACCTTGGCGGTAGGCGGCGCCGTTGTCGCGGAAACTGCGACTGCCGCGATGGCGGAAATGATGAAAATGAATCCGATCTTCAAGATTGGATCTCCTAACTGGAAAGCTATTCCGCATGTGGATGACGAATCAATTGCGCTCAAATCAATAGTCGTTTGCGCGGCAAGCTCTACCGCCCGCGCGCCATGAAGTCGAGAATCTCGCGTCCTAGATATTCGTCCGGAGTATTGAAGGCGAGCACTTCGGACATGTGGTTGTGGCCATTGAGTCGTGCGAAGCGTGGACAGGCACTGTCGCGTTTGCACAATGCCGAGAACAGCTCTCCACCAAGCACGTCCAGCCCAGGTTGCTCGTACTCCGAGATGACGATGAACACCGGCACCCGAGCGCCATCCCCGATGTGGGTGATTGTCGATCGGTTTTCATACTGCGCTGGGTCGTCGCCGAAATAGGCCTGCATATTCTTCCCAAAAGGATCCGCGGGGTTGTAGACGAGTCGGTAACGGCCGCTGATGAGCACCGCTCCCGCGATGCCGGGGCCCTCCGCCGGCTGGAGAGTCTTGTCAAATAGGTAACCCGATACGTGAGTCGCCCCGGCCGAGTGACCGACTAGATAGATGCGACGTGGGTCCCCTCCATAACGGAGCGCATTAGCCTTCGCCCAGGCCACCATGCCTCGCACGTCCTCGACACCGGCCGGCCACTTGGCGGCCGGTGCAAGGCGATAATTGGCGTTGATGCCGAGCATGCCTTGCCGCGCGAACCACGTTGCCACATTCCCATAAGGTTCTCCGATGTCTTTGTCGCTGGCCGTATATGCACCTCCATGCACGAAAATCACCACCGGTGCACCCGTGCGCACGGTCGGTTCGTAGATGTCGAGCACTTGGCGCGGATCAGACCCGTACGCTTGGTTGAGCATGACGGTGATGCCGTCCTTGGGAGCCGCCTTCAGTATCGACTGGAATGCCTCGACGGTCGCGGGAATCGCACGCTGACTATCACTCTCGTATCGAGGACCCAATTGCGCCAGCGTTTCCTGCAGATACGGCGGCAGCTTGTCCACTTGCGCCCGCAATGAGGTCGCCGCAAGAATACCGAGGCTCAGTGTGGCGACGGATGTCAGCAAGTACTTGATCATGATTTAGGCAACCTAATGGAACCAGCGGCGCTTGACCCTCGATCTAGCCTGCGCGCGTGATCGCCGCAAAGGCTCGGAGCGCCGCTCCCTGTGCCCATGGAGAGGGTTCGGTAGGACAGTTCTCATAGGTCTTGATGTTCCAACTCGGCAGTACGTCGGCGGTCACGCCGGTATACGTGCCGTTCGCGTCCAGCGCCGCTCGGCAGGCCGCGATTGCCCGCGCCAACGCGGCACTGGGCAGAGATACCAGCCCGCGAGTTGCCGGATGCAACGCGGCAGCGACGTAGAAAGCCGCGGTGGACGATTCGCTCGCAGCGGCAGGATGATCGAGCACCGCAGCCCAATTCCCATCCGAACCCTGGGTCTTGGCGAGACGTTCCAAGACTTGCGCCGCAAGATCTGATGCCTCGAGCGTGCCGCGGCCCTCCAATAAATGGACGAGATCCAGCAAGCCGAGTACGGCCCATCCCAGGCCGCGCGACCACGCGATGTCGTTGTTGCGCGCTACCGTCGGATCAAACCATTGTGCCCAGCCGGCTTTGCAGGCAAGGGCACGCATGGCATCGACGGCGAGACGTACGGCCTTGTCGGCGAATGCCGGTTTGCCCAACCACTGCGCCGCCAGAGCATAGGTCGCCGGCAAGTGGTAGACCGCATCGATGCAAAGTCCGAAACGAAAGAATTGTCGATGCGGTTCAAGCGCCGGCACCGCGCCGAAAGCCGCGGGAAGTCCTTCGAGCGAGTTCAACACACGTTCCGCCGCAGGCGCCGGCAGATCTCCGTCCATGACGCAGCGGATGATCGCGGCGCCAGGTGCCAGTGCGTCGTCAAAATTTGCGATGCAGTGCCGCTGCCAGCGATGCAATGTCTCGAGCACGTGGTCGCGACACCCGGGAACGCCGAGCGCGTGCGCCTCGAGCAATCCATCAATCGCTATCGCGTCGCCCCAGTACCAGCAGTGGAAACGCCAGTCCAACGTGCGTACGGCGGTGCGGGTCAGTAGGGTCTGGGCGGAAACTTCTGTCGACATTAATCCGTGATCACGCACCGGTGTACCCGCCGCACTGCGCCGAGTATCGCCGCAGTTCACCGTGACGTTAACCGACCCGCGTCCCACCGTGCGGGACAGCTTGCGGGACAGCTTGCGGGGCGGGCACTGCTCTTGATCGTGCCCGCCCCACAAGCTATCCGGCCCGGCAAAACGCAGCGCCGGTCAAACGTTACGGACTCTTCAGCGACGCAGTCGGCGGAGCCGTAGCTGTATCCGTCCCTTCAGCAGGTGCCTTATGCATCTCGCCCTGCAGCTCCGGATAATCCTTTGCCATGCTCACGCCGTACAACGGCTTGAACACGCCCTGATGACACGTCGCGCAGTTCACCTTGGCAACATCACCCAGCACGCCCAAACGATGTTCCGGGAACACCGACGTCAACGGCTTCAAGTAGTCGTTGTTCAACTCGCGCGCCATCCGGATGCCATACCAAGCGGTGGTGCGCTTCGGTGTGCTCGTGTCCCATACCGCGAAGGAGCGCGAATTGTGGCAGTAGGTGCAATTGACGCCCAGGGATTCCGACATGTGGATCATCAATGCGTAGGTCCTATCCGTCTGCTTGATCGAGCTTCGATCGCCGTCGGGAAGCGCCGTGGTTGATATCACGCGGATGTTCTTGTCGCCGAGCAGATACGGCGTGAACGGATCGTACGGCAGCGAGCTCAGGCCCACCGAGGGTTTGTTCTTGCCCGCATTGTCCGCGATCAAGCCGCTGGTGCTGGATTCATCGGCGCTGGTGAACCAGACATTTTTCGGTACCGCGTTGCCGCGATGACACGTGTAGCACGTGACACCCGTAGCTCCGACGTGATCCTTCCAATCGCTATTGATGTGCCGCACCATCTGCAGCATCCTGCGCGCCACCACTTTGGTATAGCGATCATCGCTGGCCATGTTGGCCCCATGACAATAATTGCAGCTTTGATCCGGGGGAGCGACCCACTGCGTCATGGCGAGCATCACGCGCGTGAACTGCGCCACGTTCAGATCTTTGAGCACCTGAATGTTCTGATACACGCTGCTGGCCAGCGGGCCGTCCGCGGGTGCCGCCGGGATGGCCGCCGGCACTATGTTGCGCTCCGCCTGGGCCGCATCGATTCTCTTGTTGACGAGTTCCTCCATGGCAGTTCCCCGGTATCCTCCTTGGATGACATCGGGGGACGGGCGCTCGCAGCCCGCAAGCCACAGCATGCCGATTCCCGCCGCGCACAGCGTCGAGTAGATGCGCAGCTTGGGGTTCACACGTCGCTTGGAAGGATTGACATCGCTCATTTCATAGCCCCCGGCAAGGTCGCAGGATCGATCACGGGCGGAAAGACGTGAGGATACATCGGCGCCACATGGTGTTTCACCGCCCAAAGGTACCAGTTGTCGACCACCGTGCCTGTCAGCAAGATGCCGATACCGCCGACCAGCGGACATAATACCGCGAACCACCACGCCCAGCGATGGATAGATTCCATGGTGGCATTGAATCCCATGGTCCAGCGCCAGAACAAGGCGGCGCGTTCCGATGCCGTGCCGCGGTCGGCGATCTGCTCGAGTTCGCGATCGCCGCCTAAGCGGCTCACCGCCAGAATGGTTCCGCCGTGCATGGCGAACAGCAGCGTCGAGCCGTAGAGGAATGCTATCGACAGACAATGGAAGGGATTGTAGAACAGATTGCCGTAGCGGATGGAGAACGCGGCGGTCCAGTCAAGATGCGGGAAGATGCCGAACGGCACCGCCTCCCCGAAGCTGCCCATGAGCACCGGACGGATGATGCCGAGCACCAGGTACAGCCAAATGGCTGCCAGAAACGCCCAGGCCACGTGAGTGCCCATGTTGAGCGCGCGTGCCCGGCGGTACATGCGCAACCACCATAGCAGCACGGAGGTGGTCAGGAAGAATCCTGCCATCAGCCACCATCCGCCGTCCTGCAGGCGGGGGAAGTGCAGACCGTTCGAAGGTGCAGGCGGCTCGAGGGCGAGCCACGGCAACTGTCGTACGAATTGGATCGGATTCCAATGCACCGACGCAAACATGTTGAGACCAATGATCTCGAATGCGATGAATCCGCAGATCAACGACAGCAGTCCGGTCGTCCCCAGGTAGATGGGACCGATCTGAGCATCGCCGAAGCGGCCCAACAGGTGGATGAAACCACCCCGGGTTTGCCGCACCCACGCGCCTCTCGGCAACGCGACGCCTGTGTATACGGGAGCTCGGATCTGCACCCGCGTAAAAATGTTCTGATATTCGGCCATAACAGTCCCCTCGTCCTCGAGCGCTTAGTTCCAGATTGAAAGATTCAACCACCAGCCCCACCACTCCGGCCAACCTCGTGTCCAGAACGGTCCGCTGATCAAAATACAGACGGCGCTCCAGAAGCCGGCACTGATCGCCAGAAACAGCCCCAGGCGGTGGATGCCCAGAGAGCCGATCGAGTAACCAATGGTGTCGCGAAAGTAGGTGTTCTCATGTTCGGCGGTCTGCATCGGTCCCGTCTTGGGATTCGCCGCCGACAGGATGACCGCACCGTGCAGCGACAGCGACAGCGTGGTTGCAAAGAAGAAGCTGACCGCGAGCATGTGTGCTGGGTTGTAATGGAAATGCAGGTATTGATAACCGGTGTTGGATACCCAGTCGAGATGACTGAATATGCCGTACGGGAACCCGTTGCCCCACGCGCCCAGCAACATCGGCCGGAACACCTCGAGCGATACGTAGGCGAAGATGGCGACGCCGAACGCGAAGGGCACATGGTATCCGATGCCCAATTTCCGGCAGATCTCCACTTCGCGCAGCGCCCAGGAGGCGAACGCGCCGGTGGCGCAAATCGTGATGATCTGCCACAGCCCGCCTTCGCGCAGCGGTGCGAGGCCGAGTCCGTAGCTCAAGTCCGGGGGTGCGATATTGATCTGCCAGATATTCCAGGTGGGGCCGATGGCCGCGCCGTAGACGATGAGCGCAGTGCCCAGGATCGAGAAGAAGGCGGTGGTGACGCCAAAGAAGCCCACATAAAACGGGCCTACCCAAAAATCGAACAGATCGCCGCCGAGCAGAGTACCGCCTCGCACCCGGTATTTTCTTTCAAAACTGAGCATCGACATGCTGGTTCTCCCTCAAGAGCGTCCGGCGGCAGCCGGAACAAAAGTTCCGGCCACCACCGTTAGCTGTCAGCGTTAAGGCTTTGCCGGATCGGGCAGCGTGGACATATGCTGCGCGGTTGCCGACGGCGAAGAATGTCCGCCGAGCCAATTGAACCTGTCGGTGCTGAGCAATATGAAATGAATCAACAGTGCCAACACGAACAGGAATGTAAAGAGTGCTATCAGCACTCTGCGTGGGTCGAAAAGAAGCCAAACTCGCCACATTTCCTATCTCCTAATTAGAGCCAAGGCCGCCATTGCCACACCAGAACGTGTGCCACGATCGCGATCACCGTAAAAATAATGAAGCTGGTCACGAAGATTCCGTGGAATTCCTTCGCCTCACCCTCCGTCAGTCCCGACAGCGATACTCTTTTTTCATCAGCCATACCATTCACCTCCTCTTATCGGCCTGTTGCCTGCATTTGAACGGCGCCTCATGGCGTCGCACTCGCATCCGGACATGCCGGATGTAAATCCCTGGGGCTTGAGCGCGTGCATTCACGCGTTCTCCGTCTGCAGGCGGTGCACGCCCACCTCGTGTTCGCCGGCATGTTGCGCGGCCCGCTCGGCCGCATCGCGCAGGCGCTTGGCCGCCGAAATGCGCACCAGCACCGGCTGTGCGTCCACGATCGCATCGAAGGCCGCCCTGGCCGCATCGGTCCAGCGCAGCTCGCTCGGCATTCGCGACGGCGTGGCTTCGACCTTGTCCAGTTCGCTGCCGAGCGGAAGAATGTGGAACAACGCATCGAACAGGGCATTGCACACTTCCTGCACGATGTAAGTGGCGCCGCTGTACCCCATGAACGGAGTTCCCGTGTGCCGGCGGATGATCGCGCCGGGGAACGAGGCTGGGATGTACATCGCGCGCACGCCGCTCTCGGCCATGTACATGCGTTCGTTGTAGCTGCCGAACATGATGAGCGGCGGCGTTTCCTGGATGGCTTTGCGCACGGCGTCGTTGTCGGGCTTGACGCCGGCCTTGCGCGAAAACGCAAAATTGCACGGCAGGCCCATTTCGGTCTCGAGGAAATTCTTCAGTCCGCGCGTGTAGGTTTCGTTGGCCACCACGGCGAAGCTCGCGGTGCCGAAGAAGTCCTGTGTGACGGAACGCCACAAGTCCCACAGCGGCTTGATGGTGGTGTGCTTTTCACGCTCGATGAAAGGCTCCGGGTCGAGTCCCGTCAATTCACCCAGTTTGCGCAGGAATTTGGTGGTGCTGTGCAATCCGATCGGCGCCTGCAGATACGGGCGCTGCAGTGTTTCGCACAGCAGCCGGCCGAATTCCCGGTACATGCACACATTGACGTCCGCATCGACCAACTGCGGCACGTCCTGTAGATGGCTTCCGAGGGGGAATACCAGGTTGATTTCCGCGCCGATGCCCTCGATCAGGCGGCGCACCTCGGCCACGTCGCTCGGCGTATTGAAGGTGCCGTAGATGGGTCCGATGATGTTGACCCGCGGCTTTTGATCCGGGGCGCGCGCTGGGCGCTCCGGTATCTTCTTCTTGCCGTATTCGGTCCACAGCCAGCACATGGCGCGGTTCGCGCTCTGCCATTGATCCTCATCGATGGTGCGCGGCAGGAAGCGCTGGATGTTGGTTCCCTCCGGGGTCACCCCGCCGCCGATCATCTCGGCGATCGAGCCGGTGACGACGACGGCCGGCAAATCCGGATTCAGGGTTTTGTGTGCGCGCTTCATCGCGCCCTCGGTGCCGTGCTGGCCGAGCTCGTCCTCGCCCAATCCGGTGACGACGATCGGCAGCTCATGCGGAGGCAGCGCGTCGGTATAGTGAAGCACGGAGGTGACCGGCAGATTCTCGCAGCCGACCGGTCCGTCGATGATCACTTGCAGACCTTTGATCGCGGCGAATACGTACACCGAACCCCAGTAGCCGCCCGCCCGGTCATGATCCAAAACCAACATCAGATCATCGCCTCGGCTTTGCGCTTGGAGGCGAGTTTCGCCAACTGCGACTTGTAGCGTTCACGGAATTGCGGATGATCCTGCGGCAATTCTTGCCACACGCCGGCGGTGTGACCGGTGCCGACGCCCTCGAAGAACTCCTTCATGGCGTCGAACCTGCCTCGATTGCCGAGCGCCGCGTTCACCACCTGCGCGAGGGAACCCGCGCCGGCCGGTCCCATCAGCGGACGGGCCGAAATGAGATTCGTAAAGTACAGACCCGGAATTCCCAGCTCCTTGGCCGCCTGCACCACCGGTGTCGTGCCGACCGCGAGGTCTGGCCCGAACTCGTGCATGGCGGCGATATCGTTTTCCAAGGACGCGCGGTACTGCACGCGCACGCCTTTTGCTTCCAGCCACTGCCGGTCGACGTCGGACCACGGAGTCTTGGGGCATGCCGTGCCGACGTAGGGAACCTCGGCGCCGCTTTCGATCAGCAATCGCGCCACCAGCAATTCCGAACCCTCATAGCCCGACAGCGTGATGCGGCCGTGAATCGGCAGCTTCGCCAACGCCGCACGAACGGCCGGCAGTATTCGATTTTGTGCCGAGCCGATTTGCGCGGCAGCGATGCCACACGCCTCGCCGATGGCCGCAAGCCAGGCGGCGGTGCCGTCGTAGCCCACCGGTGCCGAGCCGACGATGCTGCGGCCGGCCGCGCTGAATTCGCGCATGCTTGCCGTATAAAACGGGTGAATGGCCCCGACCACCGCACAATCGAGCGCCGCATACAGTTCGCGCCATTCGCGGGTCGGCACCACCGGGCCGGCGGCCAGGCCCATCGGTTCGAGCATCATGCCGATGCCCATGGGATCCGCCGGAAACATCTCGCCGAGCAGGGTCACGGTGGGTTTGGCATTGCGGCCGCCGCGCGGCGCTTGCACCGGGCCCTCTAGCGCCTCCGTGCGTGCATATTTCAGCATCGCGCCGGCCAGCACGTCTTTCGCCTCGGCATGGGTCGGCACGCCGAATCCCGGCACATCGATGCCGATGATGCGCACGCCGTTGATCTGCTTGGGGAGAAGCTGCAACGGCACGCCGGAAGCGGTCGGCACACACAGATTGATGATGACGACGGCATCGTAGAGCGCCGGATCCGCGAGCTTGAAGACCGCCTCGCGGATGTCTTCGAACAATTTTCCCGTCACCAGGGATTCAGAATTGAACGGCACATACCCGACGCTGCGGCGCGCGCCGTAGAAATGCGACGTGAACGTCAATCCGTACACGCAGCAGGCGGATCCCGACAGAATGGTCGCGGTTCGGCGCATGCGCAATCCCACCCGCAGCGAGCCGAACGCCGGGCACATGCTCTGCGGCTGATCGTGCGGTCCCGCCGGATAATCGGCGGCGTAACGCGCCAGCGTCTCGCTCTTGCCGGCGCTGCTCGCTGCGCGCTTCAGCTCGTCGGCCCCGGCATGGCAGCCGTGGCCATCGCTCTTGATGGCTGCGGTGTCGATTGCGTTGACGGTGTTCATCGTGTCAAACCGTGTCGTAAACGATCTCGAGGGAGGGACGCTCGACGGCGCTCAGGCCGCACATGTCTTCATGCGACGCGGGCTCGAGGCGCACGTTGCGGCCCACCGCTTCGCTCTTGAACAGATTCAGCAGCCCGTCCTGAGTGAGGGGCTTCGGACGCAGCGGCGGTGCTTCCGCGACATTCGCCGCCAGCTGTTCGAACAGCGGGCCCCACTTCGTTCCGGGACGCCCGACGATGTCGTAGTTGGCGCTCATGCGCCGGATCTCCTCGTTGGCCGGAATGGCCGCGAGAATCGGGATGCCCGCCGCGGCGGCGAAGGCTTGTGCCTCGCCGGTGCCGTCGTCTTTGTTGATGACCAATCCGGCGACACCGACGTTGCCGCCCATTTTGCGGAAATACTCCACCGCCGAGCAGACGTTGTTGGCCACGTACAGCGACTGCAGATCGTTCGACCCGACGACGATGACCTTCTGACACATGTCCCGCGCGATCGGCAGACCGAATCCGCCGCACACCACGTCGCCCAGGAAGTCGAGCAGCACGTAGTCGAAGCCCCACTCGTGGAAGCCGAGCTTTTCCAATAATTCGAAACCATGAATGATGCCGCGCCCGCCGCAGCCGCGGCCGACTTCGGGTCCGCCCAACTCCATGGCGAAGACGCCGTCGCGCTTGAAGCACACATCGCCGATGAGCACCTGCTCGCCGGCCAGCTTCTTCTTCGCGGACGTCTCGAGAATGGTGGGGCAGGCCCGTCCGCCGAACAGCAACGAGGTGGTATCGCTCTTCGGATCGCAGCCGATCAAGAGCACCTTCTTGCCCTGCTGCGCCATCATGTAAGAGAGATTCGCCAGCGCGAAACTCTTGCCGATGCCGCCCTTGCCGTAGATCGCGATCACCTGGGTGCTCTTCGTCGGCGTGACCGAGATGGGTGCGTCCGGCTCGATGGCCGCTTCGGCGCGCAGCGCTTGCAGCCTGGCCTGTTCCGAACGAAGTGCCGCCGGGCTGGCGAGATTCGTGCTCATGCGTGTTCTCTCCAATCCAAGATCATTTTTAAACAGGAAGGATCGGTAAACGCGGTGCGGTACGCGGAGGGCGCTTCGCTCGCCGCTTGCCGATGCGTGATCAAACCGTCGAGGCTCAATTGGCCGGAATCGACCAACGCCTTGACGGCGTGCAGATCCGATTCCTTCCACTCGGCCGCAATGCGCAGGCGCGCCTCGCGCATGAAGGCCGCGGGAAAAGCGAACGACAATGACTCGCCGTAGAACCCTGCGAGCACCACTTCGCCGCCGGGCGCCAGTTTTGAGATGAGCGTGTCCAGCAGCGCGCCGTCACCGCTCACATCGTAAATCGCGCGATAGTCGCGCCGCGTGTCGCTCGCCGGATCCACCACTTCATAACCCAAGGCGCCGTCGGTGCGATTCGGATTGCGCTCCCAGACGATCGGCGGCTGTTTCGCCAGGATGACCGCGACGCGCGCGAGCAAGCGGCCGAGCACACCGTGTCCGATGATCAGGTCCGGCGGCGACGAGCGCTCCGCGGCGATCGCATGATAGGCAGTCGCCGCGAGCGCGAGCAGCACGCCTTGTTCGCCAAGATCGTCGCCGATGAGGGTCACGCGAGCGTCGGGAACCACGACTCGGGCGGCGGCGCCGCCGAACAGGCCGCGGACCTCGCCGTAACAGCGCGCGCCGGGGACGAACACCCGCTCACCCACTTTTCGCGTGCCCTGTGCGCCGACATGGACGACGCGACCGACAGATTCGTAGCCGGGAACCAGCGGATAACCCAAACCCGGGAACATCGGCATGCGCCCGCTCCAAAGCAGCCGCTCGGTGCCGGTGCTGATGCCGGACCATTCTATCTCGACGATGAGGTCCGCATCTCCGGGCGTGCTCAAGTCGAGACGCCGGACGACCAAATCCTCGGGTTTCTGCAGCACCACGGCGAGGGTGCTGAGAGATCCCAAAGATGAAATCGAAGTCATAATGTAAAGATACGCTGACTATTAAACATGTCAACCTGTTGGAACACTTTTTTTAACGTGCCTGTTTCCGGGCCACGATCAGCTGCCCCTGCAAGGGTTGATGCGTGCCGACTAGTTGCGCGCTCGCGAACCCCGCGCTGCGCAGCAGATGCTGCAGCTGCTGCGGCGTGCGCGGCCGCCCCCGGCCCATGGCGAGCAAATAGAAGCCGAAATAGGCGTCGCCCACCGGCGCGGCGCCGGGTGTCCCCATCATCGGTTCCGCGAGCAGCAGTACGCCGTTCAAGGGCAGCGCTTGGTACACGGCATTGAGGATGGCTGCCGCGGGGCCATCGTCGTGATCGTGGATGACCCGCACCAGCGAGATGACATCGGCACCCGAAGGCAGAATTCCATTCAGGAAATCACCGCCCACCGCCTTGGCGCGGTTGCTCAACCCCAAGGTCTCGAAGCGCTTGGACGCTCGTTCCGCGACCGGCGGAAGATCGAACAACATCAATTGAATCTGCTCCGAGCGCTTCGACACCTCGACCAAGAAGCTGCCGTCGCCACCGCCGACATCGAGCAGGCAGCGATGCTTGGTGACCGGGTAAGCATCCAAAATTTCGCCGGCGACCAGGGGCTGCGAGTTGGCCATGAGCTCCGTGTAGTCGCAGCGCTGCGATTCCGCGTGCTTCGACTCGGCGTGCTGCGACTCGGTCGTCGGCAACGCCTCGCTGCCGGGGCCATAGGTCCAATAGCTCGACAGCCGCGTGGAACGCTGTTCGCGCCGCAGCAGCCGGACCGGATCGCACAGATCCGCGTACAGAAGCCGGTTGTGTTCGATCATCGCGCTGACCGCCGGATTACCCACCAGGGCAGCGCCGAGAACGCCCAACCCGAAGCGCTCCCCGGCGCGTCTTTCGACCAGCCGCAACGACACCGCCGCCTCGAGCAGCCGTTGGGTCGAATCAGGCGGCACGTCGAGCTTCGAGGCGATGCCGGCCGACGTTTCGGGTCCTTCAGCCAGCAGATCGAACAGCTTCAAATGGACGCAGGCATACAAGATCTGCGAATACACGAACCCGGCGCATACATCGAACAGCGCGCGGGCGTGGCGCCGTGCCGTCGGGCGCGTCAGCGGGAAGGCGGCCGCCCATCGTTGAAATTTAGGACTGGAGAGCCAACGGTCGCGGATGCTTAAGAACCGGTCAGTCCATGACACAGGAGGACATCACGCCGCGGGCCTGGCCAGTTTTCGAGGCAGAAGCCGGTTGGCCTCCGCCAGGATATGCGCGCGCAGATCGGCGGCGCCCGCACACGGCGGTATCTCACCGATGGCGGCCCGCACCAACTCCTCCAACTTCGCCACCGCGGCGGTCATGCCCATCTGTGCAACCGCATTCGGCCGGCCCAGTAATTGGTCCCGGCCGGAGGGTTTGCCCATCTCGTCTTCTGTCGAGACCACGTCCCGGATGTCATCGGCAATCTGATAGGCCTCACCGATACGCTCACCCAGCAAGTGCCAGTGATCCGCATCGCGTCCCGCGGCGCCCGCGCCGGCGGCGGTGGCCGCGGCGAACAGAGCACCGGTCTTTGCCCGCTGATACTTGGCGAGCGCCACCTGCGGCTCGCATTCCCATGCCTGTCCGGCAATGATGCCGTTGGGCGCGCCCATGGCGCGCGACAGGATCAGGATCAGTGGTCCGAGCCGGGTCTGGGCTCTCTCGGCGCAGTGAACCAGCGATTGAATCGCGAGCACGATCAGCGCGTCGCCGGCCAGTACCGCAATTTTCTCGCCAAAGGCACGCTGTACGGAGGGGCGCCCCCGGCGGGTCGCCGCGTTATCGAAACACGGCAGATCGTCATGCACCAACGATGCGCAATGGATCAATTCGATGCTGGCCGCAACGCCGCTGGAGAGCGTCGGCCGATCTTCCTCACACGCACGCGCCACGGCCAGGCACAGCCGCGCCCGTATACGGGCGCCGCCGGGGAATACGGCATAGCGCATGGCATTGACCAGGTTGGGGGGTGCGTCACAGCCTTGCGCCAGCCCGAGGGCTGCGGATAAGGATCGTTCGACTCGGGTCATGGCGTCCAAAAGGCCTCTCCCAAAGTGTATAGTTCAGTTGTCACTTCAAAGTGTAAGTCAATATAGACATCCCTGGAGATTCGGTCAATCATTATTCGACAGTCCTTCGCAGGTCGGCGGGTGGCGATCATCGGCGCCGGGATCGGCGGCCTGACGGCAGCCATGGATCTCGCGCTGGCCGGCTTCGAAGTCACGGTTTTCGAGCGCGCCGCTACACCCGGCGGCAAGATTCGCGAGGTCGAGGTCGCCGGCCGGCGCATGGATGCAGGACCGAGCGTCTTCACCCTGCGTGAGGTCTTCGATGATTTGTTTGCCGACGGCGGCGAGCACTTCGACGCCCACGTCAAATTGATTCGCGCCGACCTGCTCGCCCGGCACGCGTGGAATGATCATGAGCGGCTGGACTTACACGCCGATCTGCGCCAATCGATTGCGGCGATCGCGGAATTTGCCGGCATCCGTGAGGCGATGGGCTTCGAGGCGTTCGCGGCGCACGCGCGCCGGGTGTACGACACCTTGCACCACTCCTTCATACGGGCATCGCGGCCCTCGACCTTGGGATTGATGCGCCGGCTGCCGCCGCATCGATGGATGGAGCTGTGGGGCATCCAACCCTTCACGACCCTCTGGAGCAGCATCGAGCGCTACTTCAAGGATCCGCGCCTGCGTCAACTGTTCGGCCGCTATGCCACCTACTGCGGTTCATCGCCTTTCGCCTCGCCGGCCACCCTGATGTTGATATCACATGTGGAACAAGCGGGAGTTTGGTACATCGAGGGAGGCATGTACCGGCTTGCCGAACAGCTCGCGGCCGCCGCACGGCGGCGCGGCGCGAACCTGCGTTACGGATCCGAGGTGACCCGCATCTGCGTGGCGCGCGGCCGGGTGAACGCGCTGCAGCTGGCCGACGGGTCGCGCATCAGCACGGATGCAGTCGTCTGCAATTCGGACACCAACGCACTGGCCGGCGGTCATTTCGGCCCGCAGGTGATGTCCGGCGCGCGCGCGACGCACCGCGGCGCCCGCTCGCTCTCCGCCATCACCTGGAACATGGTCGCGCGTACGTCCGGCTTTCCGCTTGCGCACCACTCGGTGTTCTTCAGCGGCGACTACCGCGGCGAATTCGACGCCATCTTTGGCCGCCGGCAGCTTGCGGACGTGCCGACGATCTACGTCTGCGCGCAGGACCGGCGCGACGCAGCGCTTGCCGACACCAACGGCGCAGCCGGCGAAGCCGGCGCAGACGCCGGCAGCGCCGAACGGCTGTTCTGCCTCATCAACGCGCCCGCCGTGGGCGATACACACGAATACACTTCTTCGGAGATCGACACATGCGCAGCGCAATTATTGCAGCACCTCTCGACGTTCGGCCTGAAGGTCGAGCAGCATTCGGCGCCGGCGCTCGCGACCACGCCGTCGGACTTCAACCGCCTGTTCCCGGCCACGGGAGGTGCGCTCTATGGCCCGGCCTCCCACGGCTGGAGAGCATCCTTCACCCGGCCGGGATCTCACAGTCGGATTCGAGGCTTGTATCTGGCGGGGGGCAGCGTGCACCCGGGGCCGGGGGTTCCGATGGCGGCGACCTCAGGTCGGCTGGCGGCAGCCTCCCTGATCGAGGACTTCGCTTCGACCGGGCGGTAGCCGCGAACGGCTACGCGTGGTGGTACGTGGACGCGCTGAGCGAAGACGGCGCGTACGGCCTGACGGTGATCGCCTTCATCGGCAGCGTGTTCTCGCCGTACTATGCGCGCGCACGCCGCCGCGGCCGCGGCGATCCCTTGAACCACTGCGCATTCAATGTCGCCTTATATGGTGGACGCGGCGCCCGTTGGGCGATGACGGAGCGCGGCAGCGCACAGGTGCAACAGCACTCGACGCTGCTGACCATCGGACCGAGCAGCATGCGCTGGAGCGGCAGCGCGCTGGAATTCGACATCGACGAGATCTGCGCGCCGGTGCCGCGTCGCCTGCGGGGCACCGTGCGGGTCACGCCGGACTCCCTGCATGCGATGAGTTTTGCGCTCGATGAACAGGGTCTTCATGGCTGGACGCCGTACGCGCCGCGCGCACGCGTCGAGGTGCGCATGAAGGATCCTGACATCGCCTGGACCGGGATCGGTTATTTCGATCACAACCACGGCGAGGAGCCGCTCGAGGAGGGGTTCCACGAATGGACGTGGTCGCGCGCCAGTCTGCCCGACCGCACGGCGATCGTGTTCGATACCAAACCCCGTGCCGGACGGCCTCGCACCCTGGCATTGCAGTATCGATCCGGCATGGACGCCGAACACATCGACGCGCCGCGTGAGATCGCACTGCCGGGCACGCGCTGGGGTCTTAAGCGCAGCACCCGCTGTGAGGACGATGCACGGGTGGTCAGAACGCTGGTGGACGCACCTTTCTACAGCCGTTCGCAGCTCGATATCCGCATCGGAGGGACATGCGGGCCGGCCATCCACGAAGGCCTGTCGCTCGAGCGCTTTCGCTCGGGATGGGTGCAGGCAATGCTACCCTTCCGGATGCCTCGAATTGCCCGCCGCGTCGCCGTCGACCGTTGATGTGCGGCGTTTATCCATGCGCCGCGTCACCCACTCCAAGATTCCCCAGCCGGCCGCGAACATCAACACCACCAGCAGTTCGATCAGACCGCCCCAGTGATTCATCGCGCATGCTCGCGCCGTTCGAGCCGCTCGAACAATTGTGCGACCCACACCACGCGGTCCTGCAGGCGCGGCCGGCGCGAGCGCAGCGTTTGGCTCTCGGCAGGTTCCGCAACCGAGTCGAGCAGGAACAGACACTCGTTCAGCGGCGCATCGCTGCATTGACACCGGCCAAATCCGGCCTGTATCAGCGCATCCAGCAGCCGCTTCGTCTTGCGCTGCCAGGGAACCACCGCGCGCCGGCTGACCGAATCGTATCCTCGCCGCGCCACTTCATGACCGATTTCCGCGTACAACAGCCGCGCCGCGAACATGCCCGGCCGGCATCCCGCGGGCAGCCTCGCGAGTCCCGCATCGGCGCGCCGATAGAGCGCGTCAGCCGCGTGCAGAAGCCGCTGGATGACGCTGCGCAATGGGTCATTGAATACGGGATTCGCGAGCCACTCGTCGGGGTCGAGGCCGGCCGCTCGCATCCAGTCCTGCGGCAGATACAAGCGTCCGCAGCGCGCGTCCTCGCCGACGTCGCGCGCGATGTTGGTCAGTTGCATCGCCACGCCCAGATCACAGGCACGTGCGAGCAACGCCCGGCTGCGCACCCCCATCACCATCGCCATCATCGCACCCACGGTGCCCGCCACCCGGGTGCCGTAGGCATACAGTTCCGTGATGGACTCATAGCGGCGGTTGAGCGAATCCCACTCGAATCCCTCGAGCAACGCTTCCGGTAGAACCTTCGGAATACCGTGGCGCATCGCCGTATCGGCGAACGCGCGATCCGCCGCGTTGTCGTGAGGCGCACCCGCATAGATGCCGTCGAGACGCGCATGCAGATCCTTGAGGGCCTGTCCACGGTCGGCTCCCTGATCGATGGCATCGTCCGCCACGCGGCAGAATGCGTACAAGCCGATGGCAGCGGCGCTCACGTCCTTCGGCAGCACCAACGAGGCGGCGAAAAAAGTCCGTGAGCCGCCGCGCAGCAGCGCGGCACAGACGGCCGCGTCGGCCGCGGAAGCCCAGGTGCGGTCAGACGAAAGTCGCTGCATCGGGAACCACCGTATCGAGAATTCGAGCCGACGATAACACGCCCGGCACCCCGGCCCCGGGGTGTGTGCCCGAGCCGACCAAAAACAGGTTTTCGATATCTTCGCTGCGATTATGCGGGCGGAACCATGCGCTTTGCATCAGCGAGGGCGCCAAACCGAAGGCAGCACCCTCGGCAGAGAACAACCGATCGCGAAAATCCAGCGGCGTCATGATGCGCGAACTCACGATCCGCGTCTCCAATTCCGGCAGCAGCGTGAGGCTGAGCTGTCGTGCAATCGCGCGCCGGTAACCCTCCGCCTTGGCCGGCCAATCGACATTGGCGCCAAGGTGCGGAACCGGGGACAAGACATAAAAGGCATCGCACCCCACGGGCGCAAGCGAGGGGTCCGTCGCCGTGGGGCGATGCAGGTACAGGCTGAAATCATCCGCCAGTATCCTCCGCTCGAAAATGTCGCGAAGCAACTCTTTGTAGCGTGGTCCCACCAAGATCGTATGGTGCGGCACCTGGGGATACTGCCGGGACGTTCCGAAATACCACACGAACAAACTCATCGACAGCTGCGCACGCTTGAGCTTGGGAGCCGTCCACCGCCGCACGGCTTCCGCCGGAATCAGATCGCGGTACAGCGTCACCGAATCGGCATTCGAGACCACGATGTCGGACTTCAACTCCTCGCCGTTGCGCAAGCGAACGCCGATGGCGCGTCGTTTCTCGAGAAGGACTTGTTCGACCGCCGCACCGTAGCGTATCGATCCGCCCTGCCCGCAGACCAGATTCACCAAGCCTGCGATGATTTGGCCGGTACCGCCGATGGCAAAATGCACGCCCCAGCGCCGCTCGAGAAACGCGATCAGACCGTAGATCGAGGTGGTGGTGAACGGGTTGCCGCCGACGAACAGCGGATGAAAGCTCAACACGAACCGCAATTTCGGGTGTTTCACATAACGGGCCGCCAGGCCGTGGACGCTGCGGTAGCTGCCGAGGCGGATGAGATCCGGGAGCAACTCCCACATGCTGCGCAGCGAATCGAACGGCACGTGAGCCAGCCGGTCGAACGCCACCGCATAGATCGCTTCGCTCGCGCGTAAGAATGCTTGGTAGCCCGCAAACTCGCCCGGCGCAAACAGTTCGATCTGCCGGCGCATGGCCGCTTCATCGGCGCTCACATCGAGTATCTCCCCATCGTCGAAACGGATCCGATAGAAGGGATTGACCTCGCGCAGGTCGATGTCGTCTTCGAAGCGCCGGTCGCAGAGCTGCCACAGGTCACGCAGCAAAAATGGCGCGGTGATGATGGTCGGACCCGCATCGAAGGTGAAGCCGTCCTGGTGGAATACGTAGGCGCGTCCGCCGGGTGCGTCGAGCTGCTCGAGCACCGTGACCCGGTAACCGCGCGCACCCAGGCGAACGGCCGCCGCCAGACCGCCGAATCCGCTGCCGATGACGATGGCGTGCGGCTTCATGTCGAGCCACACACCGCCGCCACCTCGGCGGCGAACAAGGCCGGCCTCTCCTCATGCGCCAGGTGCCCCAACCCTTCCAGGCGGCGCACGGTCACGTCCCGGGCGGATTCCTGCACGATGGCCGCTTGCCGCGGCGGCACCATCAAGTCGTTGCCTCCCACGATGAGGGTGATCGGCACGCCGATCTTGGGCAGTGATTTTTGAAAGTCATGCAGCCTCCAATTCGCCATCATGCGCAGAGCGCCCGCCACGTGCCGCGATTTGCGCACCAACCGCACGTACAGGTCGACGCCTTCTTCGTCCAAGGTCGATCCGGTACGCGCGATCAGCCGTGTTACCGCGGCGCGCGCGCGGTGAGCGCGGGGCGCAATCAAGCGCGCCAGGCTCGGGTTGCTCGCGAGCACCCGCGCAAGCGGCGCGAATACGCGGCTCGCGGCGCCCCCGAGCGGCAGAAAGGCGCCATTGACGCAGACGATTCTGCGCGGCCGGATGTGCTGCTCCAGTGCCATCTTGCACAGGATCACCGCACCCGCCGAGTGCCCGACGCAGAACACGGGGCTGACGTGCAGGATGTTGAGCAGTGCCGCCAGCGCGTCGCTGATTCCTTCGATCGACGTGCGTGCCTGATTCAAGGGATCGGTGAAGGCATGTCCCGGAAGGTCGATCGCGATGACCGCATAGTGCCGCGCCAGCAGCGGCATCACATTGCGCCACGAATGCGTCGAGGCACCGGTCCCATGAACCAGCAGCAGCGGCAGCCCCTGCCCCATGCGTTGCACGTGCCAGCGGATGCCGGCGGCCTCCACGAAACAGCTCCTGTCGTGATGGGGCCACGTGTGCCGCTCCTGCTCCCATCCGTTCACATCGGTTTCCGGCGGCGTATGCATTCGACAGCTCGCGCACTAGCCCGACGCCGGGCGCCGCGAGTTGGCAGCGCCGACCAATCGCGACAAAGAGCGCGCATCGGCGAAGGGCAGCGGCACATAGGTCGCGTTCATGCCGCGCGCCAGATCACGGGCGAGATCCTGCGGCCGCGGCGATGTGTCGACGAACAGGGCGCTGATCCCGGCGGCGGCGAATTTTCGGGCGGCGCTCATCGCATCCACCTGCCCCGGCTCGCGGCCCAGGCGGCCATCGCGCGCCACATTGCCGCGTCCATCTGTCAACATCACGACGATGGCGCTCTCGCCGCGGCGCTGCGCTTGGGCTGCCATCAACGCCGCCGAGTCGATCGCGGCCGCCAACGGCGTGCCGCCGCCGCCCGGCAGAGCGGATAGGCTGCGCTTGGCGCGCACCAGCGAACGGGTGGGCGGCAGAACGACTTCGGCCACGCGACCGCGGAAAGCAATGACGGCCACTTGATCGCGTCTCACGTAGCAATCGGCCAGCAGCAATTCCGCGGCGCCCTTGGTCTCTGCCAGCCGGTTCAATGCCGATGAACCCGAGGCATCCACCGCGAAAATCGTCAGCGTGCGCGAGCGCTGCTTGTAGCGCGTCACGCGCAGATCCTCGGGGCGGATATCCAGTCTTCCCGCCTTACCGCCGGTGCGGCCGCGGACCGACTGCCACGGCGCCGCCGCGCGCAGCGTCTCCATGACGTTCAAGCGGCATCTCTCGGCACCGGCCGGGGCAACCCCCGTCGGACGGCCGCGCGCGCCTCCCTTGCGCAGTGCGCCGAACCGACCCAAGGTGTTGCCGGCCGCGCGCTGGGCAGCACCCTGCAACCTCAGTTGTGACAACAGCCCGCTGGGGATCGCCGCTTGCGTGGCTGCCAACACCACATCCTGCATTTGCTGCAGGTCGGCCGGTGATGGTTGCGGCGGCTGTTGCGAAGCTTCCTGCGGTGTTTCCGGCGGAGTCTCCGCGGGGGCCTGCGATGATTCGTCGCG
>Ga0116226_10001508_pt1 | contig 20204 bp, 13 predicted proteins | sample S1TSphfallax_FD_89692 | JGI IMG/M metagenome (GOLD analysis project Ga0116226, IMG submission 89692) | Host-associated microbial communities from peat moss isolated from Minnesota, USA - S1T2_Fa - Sphagnum fallax MG | ecosystem: Host-associated > Plants > Peat moss > Unclassified | place: USA... | reverse complement strand
GATGCAAGTGCCGCGGGGCCGATCCGCCCGGCGGCTTCGTCCATCGCCGCCTGCTCGCGCCGGCTCGCCGCCGCCGCGGCGGCGGCGTCGCGCTTTTCCAGCAATTTCCCGACCGCGTCGGTGTCGGCATGGCGCTCGGACAGCAGCGCACGGGACAGGGCGGTCTCGGCATGGCGCCGCCGCAGCAGCGTCGCGGCATCGCGTTGCGCCGTGCGGGCGTGCGGCAGCCACTCGGCGAAGGCCAAGGTCGCCTCCGGCGGGCAGTCGCGGCGCTCGCGCGCGATCGTGGCACCCGCGTCGGCCAGCGCCTGCTCGGCCGCGATCTCCCGCGCCAGGGTGCGTGCCAGATCCTGCCGCGATGTGGTCAGCAGCGCCTGCCGCAGGCGCAGCAGCACGCGCAGCGGATCGCGGCTCATGGGCTACGCACACAGCACCTCGGCCAACTGCGCGAAGCCGTCGGCGACGCTGGCGGGTTCGTGCTTGGATTGGGTGAGGAACGCCTCGATGCCGGGCGACAGCCGCACCGCCTGATCGACCAGCGGGTCGCTGCCGGATTTGTAGGCCCCGAGCCGGACCAGGTCGGCCATGTCCTGCCATGTCGCAAGCAAGGCGCGGGCCTTGCGCGTGGTGTCGTTCTCGGCGTCGTTGTTGACGGCCGGCACGGTGCGCGACAGCGATTTCAGCACGTCGATGGCGGGGAACCGGCCGGATTCGGCAATGCGGCGGTCGAGCACGACATGGCCGTCGAGAATGCCGCGCACCGCGTCGGCGATCGGCTCGTTGTGGTCGTCGCCTTCGACCAGCACGGTGAACAAGCCGGTGATCGTGCCGCTGCCCGGCAGGCCGGGGCCTGCGCGTTCCAGCAGCCGGGGCAGTTCGGCGAACACGCTCGGCGGATAGCCGCGCGTGGTCGGCGGCTCGCCGGCCGACAGGCCGATTTCGCGCAGCGCCAGGCAGAAGCGGGTGACGCTGTCCATCATCAGCAGCACCGACTTGCCCTGGTTGCGGAAATGCTCGGCGACCGCCATGGCGGCATAGGCGCATTCCCGCCGCATCAGCGGCGGCTTGTCGGAGGTCGCCACCACCACGACCGAGCGGGCGAGGCCTTCCGGCCCCAGATCGTCCTCGACGAATTCGCGCAATTCGCGGCCACGCTCGCCCACCAGGGCGATCACGGCCACGTCGCAGTCGGTGTAGCGCGCCATCATCGACAGCAGTGTGGACTTGCCGACGCCGGATCCGGCGAACAGCCCCAGCCGCTGGCCCTGCCGGCAGGTGACGAAGGCATTGAGGGCCTTGACGCCGAGATCGATCCGCGGCCCGAGCCGGTCGCGCAGCGCCGCGTTGGGGGGGTCGGCGCGCACCGGCATCGGGTCGTCGCCGCCCGGCAGCGGCCCGAGCGCATCCAGCGGCTGCCCGAGCGGGTCGATGACGCGGCCGAGCCAGGTGTCGGAGACCGGCAGGCGGCTCGAGCCTCCGACGGTGACGCGCGCACCGGGGCCGATGCCGTCGAGCTGCCCGAACGACATCACCCGCGTGATCGCCCGATCGAAGCCGATGGCCTCGGCGGCGATCTCGCCGTTGTCGCGGGCTCGGATCCAGACGCGGTCGCCGATGGAGACTTGGCCGGCAATGCCCTCGACATCCAGCCGCAGGCCGGAGATGCCGGCGACGCGGCCGCTGATCTCGTAGGGCCGCAGCGACTGCACCCGTGCCCGCACCGCGTCGATGCGGTCGCACGGGCGGCGGCCCGGGCGTGCGACGCTCATCCGACCGCGAGCACGCGGTCGGTGTCGAGGATCACCAGCAATTCGTGGTCCAGGCAGCAGATCCCGACACTGTTGTCGCGCCAGACCGCTTCCAGCGTCGGCGGATCGGATTCGAACTTGACGCCGTCGAGGTCGAGCACCTCGCGCACCTCGTCCACCAGCAGGCTGTAGAGTTCGCCGCCGCGTTCGACCACCACGCTCATCCCGCGCTCGGTTCCCGGACGCGGCGGCAGGTCGAGGCGTCGGCGCAGATCGATGGCGGTGACGATGCGGCCCCGCAGATTGAGGCTGCCGGCGATTTCGCCGGACGCGAGCGGCACGCGGGTGAGCGACTGCGTCACCACGATCTCGCGCACGTCCTGCAGCGGCAGGCCGCAGAGCTGGTCGCACACCATCATGGTGACGAAGGTGGTCGGCGCGGTCTTCTGCAAGGCGGGTTGCTTGCCGGCCCCGCCGCTGGCGGCGGGACGGGCTGCGTCGTGAGAGGCTTCGACATGGGACATGTGCTGCGTCCTAGACCCTGGCGGCGTGGGTGGGGGCGCCCGACGCGGCGGGCTGGCCAAGCCGCTCGGCGATGGCGGAGAGCAGCGCGCCCTGATCGAGTTTCGAGACATGGTCGTCGAAGCCCGCTTGCCGGCCGCGTTCGACGTCGGCCGGGGACGAGCGGCCGCTCAGCGCGATCATCGGCAGCTCGCGCCATGGTCCGCCGGCGCGAACGGCGGCGGCGAAGGCGAAGCCGTCCATCTCCGGCATTTCGATGTCCGAGAGAATCAGGTCGAACATGCGCCCGGCGTCGCGCAGCTTGAGCGCCGCGATGGCGTCGGGCACCGCGACCAGTTCGAAGCCCGCGGCCGACAACGTCGGCATCAGCAGGCCACGGAAGAACGCGCTGTCCTCGACCACCAGCACGCTGGGCCGGCGGTTGCGCGCGCCGGTGCCCGGCGCGAACCAGTCGGCGAAGGCGCGCTTCAGCCAGAAGCCGGCATCGATGATGGCGGTGGCGCGGCCGTTGACGATGGCGGTGCCGAGGAACCCGGGCCGGTCGCCGCGCAGCGAGACGGTCAGCACGTCTTCCACGACATTGACGATCTCGTCGACCATCAGCCCCATCGTCCGGTCGCCGTCGGCGAGCACCAGCACCGCCTGGCGGGCCGTCTGGCCCGCCGTCTCGCCGGGCGGGGACGGCTCGGCGCCGCCGATGCCGATCAGCGGCATCAGCTTGCCGCGATACTGCGTGACCAGGGCGTCGTTGACCCACTCGATACGCTCGCGCTCCACTTCCTCCAGCCGCGAGACCAGACTGAGCGGCACCGCCTTCAGTTCGGTGCCGCCGGCGCGGAACAGCAGCAGCGCGGTCTTGCCGTTGGAGCCTTGCACCTGCGCGTCGTCCTGTGCCGCCGCGTTGCTGGCGGGCCGCGTGCCGATGCCGATGGCGCGCGCGATGCCGTTCGGGTCCAGGATCATGATCACCGAGCCGTCGCCGAGGATGGTGTTGCCGCTGAACATGGTGATCTGCCGCAGGATCGGGGCGACCGGCTTGACCACGATTTCCTCGGTGTCGAACACGCGATCGACGATGATGCCGAAGCGGCTCGCGCCCACCTGGTTGATGACGATGTATTGCTCGCCCGCTTGGTCGCCGGCGGGTTCGCCGTGTGGGGCCGCGGCGGTGTCGCCGAGCTTCAGCAGGCCGCCCAGATGCACCAGCGGCAGCAGCTGGCCGCGCAGGCGCAGCATCGGCGTGTGGTTGATCTGTTCGATGAAGCTGCCGTTGCGCTGGCCTGCCGCCTGCTCCGACTCGTCGGTCGCCGCCGGCCGCCCGGCGTGGCCGGGTGCCCGCACGCCGGCGCGCACCAGTTCCACGATGCCGATTTGGGGAATGGCGAACCGCTCTCCGGCCGCTTCGATGATGAGTGCGGAGACGATGGCAAGCGTCAGCGGGATCTTGATGGTGAACGACGTGCCGACACCTGGCTCGCTTTTCAGGTCGATCGTGCCGCCGATGCGGGTGATGTTGGTCTTGACCACATCCATGCCGACGCCGCGGCCGGAGACCGAGCTGACCACGGCGGCGGTGGAGAAGCCGACATGGAAGATGAACGACTGGATCTGCAACTCCGACATCTCGGCCAGGGCAGCTTCGGTCGCCAGGCCGTTGGCGATGATCTTCTTGCGGATGCGGTCGACCGGCAGGCCGCGGCCGTCGTCGGATATCTCGATCAGGATGTGGCCGCCCTCGTGATAGGCATTGAGGGTGATGCGGCCGGTCTCGGGCTTGCCGGCGGCGCGGCGCTCGGCGGTGCTCTCCAGGCCGTGGTCGCCGCTGTTGCGGACCATGTGCGTCAGCGGATCGCGGATCAGTTCCAGCAACTGCCGGTCGAGTTCCGTGTCGGCGCCGCGCATGACCAGTTCGATGCGCTTGCCGAGTTCCAGCGACAGGTCGCGCACCAGGCGGGGCAGGCCGGTCCAGGCCGAGCCGACCGGCTGCATGCGGGTCTTCATCACGCCTTCCTGCAGGTCCGACGTGATCTGCGTCAGGCGTTGCAGCGGGACCGCGAAGGCGCTGCCTTCCTCGGCACGGGCGGTCTGCAGGAGCTGGTTGCGGGTCAGCACGAGTTCGCTGACCAGCGTCATCAGGTTTTCCAGCACGTCGACGGTGACGCGAATGGTCGTCGCGGCGGCTTCGGTCTTGGCGGCGGGGCCGGCGGCCGGCGCGACCGCGGTGGGTGCCACCGCAGCGGGCGCGGCAGACGCGGGCGCGGCAGAAGCGGGCGCGGCAGAAGCGGGCGCGGCAGAAGCGGGCGGCGCGGGCGCGCGGGCCTCGGGGTCCGGGCTGTCGGGGTGGGCAATGTCCGCGACGGCCTCGGCCTCGGCCACGGGGGAGGGGGCGGGGGCGGGGGCGGTGCCGCCGGAGGCCACGGCGTTCAGCGCATCGACGAGCGCCGAATCGTCGCCCACCGGCTCGGCGCCGGTCTCGGCGATGCCGGCGACGATTTCCTTGAATGTGTCGAGCGCGCGCAGGATCAGCGTGATCGAATCCGGCGTGACCGCCACGATGCCGTCGCGATATTTGCCGAGAACTTCCTCGGCCGCGTGCGCCGCGTGCTCGAGGCGGGACAGGCCGAGAAAGCCGCAGGTGCCCTTGATCGTGTGCACATGGCGGAAGATCGACGACAGCGTTGCCTTGTCTTGCGGCGCCTTTTCCAGCCGGACAAGAGCGATTTCCAGTTCGCCCAGGCTTTCATGGGCTTCGATCAGGAAGTCTGGAAGCAGGTCATCCATATTGGCTCTCTGGAATATGCGGTGGACGCGGTGCGGGCGGCAAATATCCATATGGCGCGATTGCGCTAAATGGCACGGCGGATGCCGCGGCGACAGGCGCGGGCGGGATACGCCCCTATATAAACCGTGGGCCTGCGGCGGGATTTCCGTGCGTGGGACAACGGACCCGCGAAACGTGAGGACTTTTTATGGCAGGCAAAGGAGATGGGAACGACCGGAAGGTGGTGGTGATCGTTCGCGGCGACGATGGCGGCGAGCCGCCGCATCACGGCGGTGCCTGGAAAGTTGCTTACGCCGACTTCATGACGGCGCTGATGGCGTTCTTCCTGCTGATGTGGCTGCTGAACGCCACCACGGAGGAGCAGCGTAGGGGGCTGGCCGACTATTTCAGCCCCACCAATCTGTTCGGCCATACGCTGAGCGGCTCCGGCCAGCCGTTCGGCGGGCACACGCCCAACGACACCGGCAGCATGATTTCCGACCGCGGCGCGCAGCAGATCATTCCCGGCAAGGCGGCGGTGCAGCTCGATGTCGAGGAAGACAATACCGATACGCCGGCGCAGCCCGAGCAGCATCGCGACGGTGGCGAGACTCCCGACCCGTCGCACGCCCGGCGCGATCACCCGGCCGCCTTGCAGGCGGCGCAAACCGACGGCGTGCGCGACGATCCGCGCGTGGTCCCCCCGACCCCGGCGACCCCGCCGGTCAGCCCGGCCGTGGCGGCGCGCGAAGCCGCGGCGAGGGCCGCCACCGAACGGGAGGATCGCGTCCTGCGGAACACCGCCGTGCAGTTGCGCGAAGCGGTGCAGCAGGACGAGTCGCTGCGCGACATCGCCAAGCAGCTCGTCATCGAGCAGATTCCGGAAGGGCTGCGCCTGCAATTGCTCGACAACGATGGCGGCGCGATGTTCGCGCTCGGCAGCGCGGCGGCCAACGAGCGAGCGAAGCTGCTGGTCCAGAAAATGGCGCCGATCCTGATGAAGCTGACCAACGCGCTGTCGATTTCCGGGCACACCGATTCCTCGCCGTTCCCCGGCAAGGACAAGACCAACTGGGAACTCTCCGCCGAGCGCGCCAATGCCACCCGCCGGATGCTGGTGGAGGGCGGCGTGCCCGAGGCCCGCATCCGCAGCGTGACCGGCAACGCCGACCGCGATCTGCTGGTGCCCAGCGATCCGCTCGCGGCCGCCAATCGGCGCGTCGCCATCGTCGTGCTGCGCAACACCGCGCCGGGCGTGCCGCCGCCGCCGCCGCAAGTTTCAGGAATAGCGCCATGATCCCCGCTGCCGGCTTTATCTTTCTGCTGCTCGCCGTGTTCGGCGGCTTCACCATCAGCGGCGGCAGCCTGCCGGCGATCCTGGCCGCACTGCCGTTCGAGTTCCTGGTGATCGGCGGCGCCGCCATCGGCGCGTTCGCGATGGCCAACAGCCTGCACGTCATCAAAGCCTGCGGCGGCGGCATGAAGAAAGTCTTCGCCGGCAGCCGCTACAAGGCAGCCGACTATGTCGATCTGCTGAGCCTGCTGTACAGCCTCGTCCGCCTGCTGGCGACCAAGGGCAGCATGGCGCTCGAGGCGCATATCGAAAAGCCGCAGGAGAGCCCGGTCTTCGGCAAGCATCCGAAGATCCTGAAGGACAAGCACACCATCGCGATGATCTGCGATTATTTCCGCATGATCGGCATGAACGCGGACGACCCGCACCAGACCGAGGACGTGATGGGCCGCGAACTGAAGAAGACGATGATCGAGGAGATGCACCCGGTGCATGCCTTGAACGTCATGTCGGACGGCTTGCCGGCGCTGGGCATCGTCGCGGCCGTGCTGGGCGTGATCAAGACGATGAGCCACATCAGCGACCCGCCGGCGGTGCTGGGCGAGATGATCGGCGGCGCGCTGGTCGGCACGTTCCTTGGCGTGCTGCTGGCGTATGGGCTGGTCGGCCCGCTGGCCGCGCGGATGAAACAGGTCGTCGAGGAGGAGGGGCGCTATACCGAGGTGATCCGCGCCGTCGTGATCTCGCATCTGCACGGCAATCCGCCGGCGATTTCCGCCGAGACCGGGCGCAAGATGGTGCCCAACGACCTGATGCCGAGCTTTGCCGGCTTGGAAGCGGCGATGGAAGCGGTGCAGGAAGCCGGGCGCTAGGCCCCCCAGAGGCCCCTGCGGTGCCGAAAAATGCCCTTCGTTCAAGCGGTGCGTGGTCATCGGCCGGAGACGATGCCGAAGCGGAGCGTCGCACCCTGCAATGCGTCGAGGCGTACCGCCATCTCGGCATCGTCCTGCAGGGGCTCGGACGTCTAGCCGAGGCGGCAAACGCCTATCGTGAGGCGCTGCGGCGACGGGCGGACCTTATTTCGTGCAACAATCTCGGAATCGTATTGCAACAAACCGGGGACGACGACGGCGCGCTCGCCGTGCAAATCCAAGCGGTGCGGTTGTGGCCGGAGTGCGCCGAGGCCCACAATAATCTCGGTACTTCGCTGCGGCGCGCCGGCCGGCACGAAGACGCGATGGCCGCCTATCGGCGGGCGCTGGAGCTGCGGCCCACCTACGCCGACGCACATTTGAACGTTGGCATCGCCCTGCAGGAAGCCGGCCGCACGCGCGAGGCGCGGGCGGAGGTCGAGCAAGCGATCGTCGATAGTCCCGCGCATGCCCAGGCCTGGTATCTGCTGAGCGACCTCAAAACCTTCACCCCCGACGACCCCGACATCGCCCGGCTCGAGGCGTTGCAACGCGAAGACCGCCCGGCCAACGAGCGCAGCCACCTCGCCTTTGCCCTCGGCAAGGCGCTGATGGATTGCGGCGCCCCCGACTTGGCCTTTAAGAACCTCGAAATCGGAAACCGGATCAAACGGTCGACCTTTTCCTACTCGGTGGAAGCCGACACGGCACAGATGTCGCGCATCGCCGAGACGTTCGGGACGGAGTGCCTTCGGCGTTTCGGCGGTGCCGGCGTGGCGTCGGACCTGCCCGTGTTCATCCTCGGCATGCCACGCTCCGGCACCTCGCTGGTGGAGCAGATCCTGGCCTCGCATCCGGCGGTGGCCGGCGCCGGGGAACTGCCGGTGTTGTCCGAGGTCGTCGGGCACGGCTTTGTGCCCGAGGATTGGCGGACTCTCGACGAGGCGCGCATTCGCACGGGCCTGCGCGACATGGGCGAGCACTACCTGCGCCGGATGGCGCCCTTGGGCGCGGGCCGGCGGCGGCTCACCGACAAATCGATGGGGATCTTCCGTTACGCCGGCTTGATTCACCTGATGTTGCCCGGTGCCCGCTTCATCCATTGTCGTCGCGACCCGGTGGACACCTGCTTCTCCTGCTACACGAAGAACTTCAGCGGAGAGCAATTTTTCGCCTACGATCTGCACGAACTCGGCACCTTCCATCGCGCCCATGCCGAACTGATGGCCCACTGGCACAATGTGATGCCGGCCGAGTGCGTCCTGGCGGTCGACTACGAGGCGCTCGTCGACGATCTGGAGGGGCAGGCGAGGCGTTTGGTCGCGTTCTGCGGCCTGGAATGGGACGCAGCCTGCCTCGATTTTCACCGCACCCAACGACGTGTCGCCACCGCGAGCGTCAACCAGGTGCGCCGGCCGATCTACCGCTCCAGCGTCGGACGGTGGCAGGCTTACGAACGCCATCTCGGCCCGTTGCTCGCCGCGCTTGGACCGCGGTAGTCCCCGACACGCGCGGTCGTGGAGCAGGGAGTCGGCAGGCCGGACGCTAAACCACCACCAGCGCGCGGCTGCCCGCCCAGGCGGGGTCGGCGAGTTCCGCCTGCCACCAGATATCGCGCACGATGGCCCGATGCGCGGCGGCGAGGGGACCGCCGCCGAGTGCGATGCGCTCCAGATCGTGCAGCAGGTCGCGTTCCCCCCCGGTGCGCCAGGCGGCGCGCTGCAACAGACCGCGAATTGTCGTGAGCCAATCGCCGTCCGGGGCCGGTGCCTCGCGGCGCGTGCGTGGCTCGTAGAAAACCGGCGGCGCGACCGGCGGCGGCGGCGTGTCGTCGTCGTCCGGCCGCGGCGGGGCGAGCATTGCCGGCAACACCGCGGCCGTGGGCCAGCTATCCTGCCGCCGTCCCAGTTCGCGCACGGCGTGCCGCCAGGCGGCCTCCCGCTCGGCCGGAAAGTCCGACCCGAAGCGGCCGCAGATCTTGGCAAGCGTGGGATGGCGCGGCAGCAAATCGTGCCATGTCAGCCGGTTATGGCGCAGCAGGGCGTCGATCGCGCGGGCCGGGGGCAGACCCTCGCCGGCTGCGTCGGCCGGCGACAGGCCCTCGCGGCCGGCATGGTCCAGCGCGTCGAGCAGACGGAGCAAATACGTGCGACCGGTCTGGCTAGCCGGCATCGCGCCAGGCCGCCAAATCGTCGCGCAGGCGCGCGAACACCGTCTGCCAGTCGCCCGGCTCGGTTTGCCGATAAATCGTCAGGCCGGGATACCACGGGCTGTCCGTCCGGTCCGTCAGCCACCGCCAGCAGCCGTTGTAGCGCGACAGCAGCCAGACCGGCTTGCCCATGGCGGCGGCCAGATGCGCGGTGGAGGTATCGACGCTGATCACGAGATCCAATTGCGCCACCAGCGCCGCCGTGTCGGCGAAATCGGCGACGTCGTCCATGACATCGACGATCTCCAGCCCCGGCGGGGCCGCGCGCAGGTCCTCGGCGGCCTCGCCCTTTTGCAGACTGTAGAAGCGAATGTCCGGCACGCCGGCCAGCGCCGCGAACGGCGCCAGCGCCACCGAGCGTTCGCGGTTGACGTGGCGGCCGATGCGCTCGGCGCCGGCCCAGACGAGGCCGACCCGCAAGCCGTCGCGCGGCCCGAGCCGGGCGCGCCACGCCGCCGACAGCTCGGGGTCGGCGGCGAGGTAGGGGTCGGCGGGGATCGTCGCCAGCGTGGTGGCGAACAGGCGCGGCAGGCTGAACAGGGGGCAGTGCAGGTCGAACGGCGGCAAAGGGTCGCCCATCGCCACGACCGCGACAGGCCCCGCCAGGCCGCGCAGCAGGCGGACCAGGGGGGCCTGCGCCTCCAGCACCACGCGGGCCCCTCGGGCTGCCACCAGGGCCGCATAGCGGGCCATTTGCAGCGTGTCGCCGAGGCCCTGTTCGGGGTGCAGCAGGATGGTGCGCCCGGCGAGCGGTTCGCCGTCCCACAGCGGCTGCGAAAAGTCGCGCGGCTTGCTCCACGCCAGGTGCCACCGCCATTCGTACTGGCGCCAGCCGTCCTCGTACTGCCCCGCCATCAGCAGCGAGACGGCATGGTTGTAGTTGGCATCGACAAAGCCGGGGTCCAGCGCCAGCGCCTGTCGCTGCGCCGCCAGCGCCTCGGGCAGCCGCCCCTGCGCGGTCAGCACGACGCCGAGATTGGACAGGAACGGCGCCCAGTCCGGTCGCAGCCGGATCGCCGCGCGATACGCGGCCTCCGCCTCGGGGAAGCGCAGCAGCGGCTGCAAGGCGTTGCCGAGATTGCAGTGCGCGTCGGCACTGTCCGGCGCCAACGCGACCGCCGCGCCGGCGGCCGCGGCCGCGTCCGCGAACGCCCCCAGATCGTACAGCGCGTTGCTCAGGTGGCTGTGGGCCGCGGCCAGCGTCGGCTGCAAGGCAATGGCCTCGCGGTAGCTGGCCGCCGCCGCCGCGTGCGCGCCGCGCGCATGGTAGACGTCGCCGAGGTCGCAATGGGCGGCGGCGAGCGCCGGCGCCAGCGCGACGGCTTGCGTGGCCGCGATCTCCGCCGCCGCGTGCTCCCGCAGCGCCAGCAGCGCGCGGGCGAGGGCGGACCACGCATCCTGCCGGTCCGGCGCGTGGCCCAGCGCGGTCTGCAACGGCGCCAGCGCCTGGTGCGGCCGGTCGAGCCGGTGCAGCGACTGGCCGAGCCCGATCAGGCTGTCGATCTGCGCCGGGTCCAGCGCGAGGGCCGCGCGGAACGCCAGGGCGGCGTCGTCGAACTGCCCGAGGGCGTACAGCACGGACCCGAGCGTGGTGTGCGCCGCCGCGACCTGCGGTGCCAGCACGATGCTGCGGCGCAACGCCGGCAGCGCCGCCGCCGGCTGGCCGGCGGCGGCGAGCGCCTGGCCGAGGCTGAAATGATGGAACGCGCCGTCGTCCAGCGCGACGGCGTGGCGGATCAGGCCGATCCCCTCGTCGAACCGGCCGCTGCCGCACCGCGCCAGCCCGAGCAGGGTGGTCGCCATGCTGTCGCCGGGCGTGCGGGCCAGGATGTCGGCATAGATCGCCGCCGCGCCGGCCAGGTCGCCCGCGCGCTGGCGTTGCAGCCCCGCTTGGAGCGACCGCGCCCCCGCGCCTTCCACCGCCGCGCGCGGTTGCATCGCGGCCTGCGTCTTACAGGATCATGTTCAGCGACTTCGGCGTGATCAGCGACGAGGTCATGTCGGTGCTGGCGCCGCTGCTGCTGCCGCTGCTGCTGCTCGCGCTGCTGCCGTTGCCGAACAGCGTCAGCAGCGGGTCGGAGGAGCCGGTGCCGCTGGAGGTGCCGTTGACCTGGTCCATCGCGAGATATTTGTCGATGTAGGCCGAGACGCCGGCGGGCGTGGCGAACTGCTTCATGTCCACGCGCGACGTCAGGATCGACACCTGCTGCGAGAAATCGAGGTTGCCGAACGCGGTCGGCAGGCCCTCGGCGACCCGCACCACATCCAGCAGCGCGGGGTCCGCCATCAATTGCGTGATGGTGGTGGCGCCGCCGGCGGTCTGCTTGAAATACATCGCCTCCTGCAGCGCCGGGTTGTCGGCGCCGACGGCGGTCTGGAACTGGTTTTGCTGGTAGCCGGCGGTGATGGCGGTAATGCCGGCGGCGGTGGACGAGTACAGCGGCTTGAAGGTGGACAGCGCCGTCGCCAGCGCCAGATAGCCCTTGTTGCCGGATTGCTGCGCCACCGACGTGCTGGCGGTCGGGTCCTGCGTCAGCAGATTGGTCAGCACGCTGGGCTGCGTGGCCAGCGCGGGCACGCCGTAGGCGGTGGCGATGTAGGCGGCCGCCGTCGGGTTGGCGGCCACGGCCGCCGGCGTCGTCAAGCCGGGCGCGACCAGCTTGAAGAACTCGGTCTGCGCCGCAATGGAGAGGCCGCCGCCGGGCGGGGCCTGGTTATCGGCGGCGGTCGTATAGGCGGCGCTCACGCTGGCGATCGCGGCCGAGCTCAGCGCGGGGGGAGGAGCGACGCCGGCCTTGGCGGCGGCTTGCGTGGACGAAAAGGTCGACAGCGCGGTGGCCAGCGCGAGATAGCCGGCGTTGCCGGATTGCTGCGCCACCGAATTGGGGTCGGTCGGGTCCTGCGTCAGCAGGTTGGTCAGCACGCCGGGCTGGTTGGCCAGCGCCGGAACGCCGTAGGCGGTGGCGATGAATGTGGCGGCCGTCGAATTGGCGGCCACGTCCGCCGCCGTTTGCAAATTGGGCGCGATCGTCTGGAACGTCTGGACCTGCGCCGAGGTGGCGGCGCCGCCGGGGGCCGACAGCGCATAGGCGGCGGTCAGGCTCGCGATCGAGGCCGAGGTGAACACGGCGTTGGGCTGATAGGTGGACATCGCCTGGGCAAACTGCAGGTAGCGACTGTCCGAAAGCTGCTGCGCCAGCGACGACGAGGCTTTCGGGTCCTGCGTCATCAGCTTGCTGAGGATGGCCGTCTGATCCACCTCCGACCCCAGCCCGAAGGCGGAGGTGACGATGCTCAGCGCGCGATAATTGCCCAGCAGCGCCGCCGGCGTCTTCAGCGTCGGCAGCACCGACTTCAGGTAGGCGACATCGGACGCGGTCGGCGTCGTCGCCGCATAGCCGGTCTGGAGCGCGGCGCTGTTGTTCTGCAGCAGCGCCCATCCGGTGAAGTCGTCGACGCCGCTGAGAAGTCCCATGGGGAAAATCCAAAAAAACGCAGGCCCGTGCTATGCGCCCGTGGCTGGCGCCGTCGCGGGTTTCTGCAGATTGAGAGCGTCCAGAACATCGTTGTTGATGGCGATGACGGCGGACAGATCCTTGTCGTTGGTCATCGCTGCCACACTGGTTTTTTGGGCGAAAATGCCCAGCGAAATGTAGCGCGCCTTCAGCATGTCCGGCAGCAGGTTCGTCGGCTCCTGCAAATCCTGCATCAGCAGCGACCATAATTTGCTGTTGCCGTTCAGCGCACGGAGCCGGGCGATCCTGTCGGCGCCGGGCTTGTTGGCGTCGGCGAGCTGGCGGGTCACATGGCTGATCGCCCGGATTTCGAGGTCCCGCGGGGTCTCGTTCGCGGACTGCCGGGCGGCGTAAGCGGCGTAGCTCATGGGTTTTTCCAATGGGAATTGGCGTGTGTGCGGACGTCTCGGCCACGGCGGACGGTGGCGCGGCGGAAGGCGACGATGGGGCGGCGCGCGCGCCGCCCCATCGCCGTGTCTCTTAGCGGAACAGCGACAGCAGGGCGCCCGGGCCCTGGTTGGCGAGCGACAGCGACTGGATCGCCAGCGACTGCTTGGTTTGCAGCGAGGCGAGCATCGCGCTTTCGCTGGACAGGTTGGCATCGACAAGCGCGCCGAGGCCGGTCGTCACCGAGGAACTCAGCGCCGAGGTGAAGGACGAGAGGCCCTGCAACTGCAGCGTGGTCGCGCCGAGATAGGACAGCGTGGTGCCGATCTTGGAGATCGCCGCGTTGACGAGGGCAATGGCAGCGGCGCCGCTCGACACGTTCGCGGTCACGGTGCCCGCGGACGAGGTCGTGGTTGCGCCGGCCACCGTCAACACGCCGGCGGCGTTAGACGTCGCGGCAATGCCATTGGTCGTCATCTTCGTGGCCAGGTTCGCCATCGACTGGACCGCGTTGGCACCCACGTTCACCTGATAGATGGTGGATGGCGTCGCGGTCGCCGCGATGAAAGTATAGACCTGCGCGACGGTGCTGCCTGCGGGAGTGGCCGTGACAGTGTCGGCCGCCGCCGGGCCGCCGGTCGTCGCATAGTTCGCGGTCGAGCCGGTCACATAGCCTTTTGTGGCAGTCAGAACGCCTCCAGAAACGGTGACGCCGCTGATGCCGGCGGTCGCCATCGCGGTGGACAAGTTGAGAATTGAAGCCGTTGCAGATGCCCCGACCGCAACTTGACCGGCGCCGGTGCCAAATGTGAAGCTCGTCGTCACGCCTGTCGTGCCGTCGGTGTAGTTTACCACATCGCCAGAGGTCGCGGTCGCGGTCGCGGTCAATATGCTGCTGTCTTCGACAGTGGTGCCGATAGCGGTCGCGGACAGGCCGGAAAGGCCAAGCCCGGCGGAGTTCGAGGCGGTCGCTGTCGTCACCGTCGTGTTGGCGCCGGAGACGTTGCTGAGGATGTTCAGCGAGCCGGCCGTGGCCAGCAGGTTGGTGCCGTTGATGGTCGCCGCATTGGCGTAGGCGTCGATGTTGCTCAGCGCGCTCGTGATGGTCGTGTTGTAGGCGGCGAGCGCGGTGCCCGTCGAGTTCTGCGCCTGGGTGACGGTCTGCAGCAGCGTGGTCAGCGCGTTGGAGATCGACGTGGCACCCTGCGTGGCAACCTGCGTGGTGGCCGTGCCGCTGGCCAGCGAGTCGCTGACGGCCTGCAGTGCGTTGACGTTGGCGCGCAGACCCTGCGCGATCGAGAACACGGCGGGATTGTCGGACGCCTGGTTGACCTTCAGGCCGGATTCGATCGCCGACTGGGTCGCGGTCAACTCGTTGCCGATCGCGGTCAGCGACTGGACGGCGGCAAGCGCGTTGATATTGGTATTGACTGACGTAACCATAGTGGTGTCTCCGGTTATTGGGATAGCGAAACCGACACTGTCGGGGCGGGATTTTCCCGGAACACCCTCAGCGAGCCTGACCTGGAGCTAAGCAGATGAACCAGGGCCTCGGTGAAGCCTGAAAAGGGTTTATAGTCGGTCCGCCCAAAATACCCGGTGGCGTGGGGCAAAAATGAAAATAATTCTTTCGTGCCGGCCGGCTACGGCGTGCTCGCGCCGCTCCGCTACTTAAGCAGGCATGCGACACGATATAAGGGCATCCGTCATGTCGTGATCACCGGCCCCCGAACGCGGCGGTTAAGTAACGCAGCAATTAAGTCTCGACCTCGCACTCGTCACCGACCTGCAGCGGTTCCTCGGCCACGGGAGCATCGCGACGACCCGACGCTACGCCGAAACCACGGCCGCGGGCGTTTTGGCACGACGCGCTATATCAATGCTCCCGGCGGCCGGACGCTCTATGAACCGGTGCGTTTCGACGCCTGTCGCCTTACCCGCCGCTCCGTCTACGCGCGGCGGGATACGCGTAGGGGCCAATCGGTTCGGATACAATTCGTTGTCTGGAGGACGTGCCGTGCTCATCCCAACGGACCTCGCGACAAGATACCTTGAATTGCTCAAAAAATCCCTGATCAACGAGCTCTACATCGAGAACGAGCGTCGCTACTGGCAAGCATTCAATGCGGCACTCGGAAAGAGCGTGCCAACCCTCGTCGATCTGTATCATGTGGCGCCGGACGACTCCCTCCTGGCAATGCTGCTCGCCAGCAAGCAGGGAGGCGACACCATCGTGCCCATCGACGCGGCCAGCGGGCTGCCGGCGCATTTCCTGCGCAATTTCGTCGAGCTGTCGCACACGATGATCGGGCGAAAGCGCCTCGACAACATCCAGTATTGCATCGAGACGGTGCTGGCGGATGGCATTGCCGGCGACGTGATCGAGACCGGAATTTGGCGCGGCGGCGCCATCATATTCATGAGGGGTGTCCTCGCCGCGTACGGCGTCACCGACCGCACCGTCTGGGCAGCGGATTCCTTCGGCGGCGTGCCGGTGCCGAGCCTGCCGGAAGACCAGAACTTCGACATCAGCGAACGGGTCTACCCGTTCCTCACGGTCAAGCTCGATCAAGTGAAGGCCCTGATGACCAAATACGATTTGCTGGACGACAAGGTCCGCTTTCTGCCGGGCTGGTTCAAGGACACGTTGCAGGATGCCCCGATCGAACGGCTTTCCGTCCTGCGCCTCGACGGCGACCTGTACGAGTCCACGATGGACGCCTTGAACCCGCTTTACGCGAAGGTCAGTCCTGGCGGGTTCATCATCGTCGACGACTATTTCTCCTGTCCGCCGTGCATGCGAGCCATCGACACATTCCGGATCGCGCACGGCATCACCGATGCGTGCATTCAGATCGATACGCAAAGCATGTTTTGGCGGAAGACGGGGGAGGTTCGAGGCCCTGGGTCTGTTTCAGCAGGCGGCCGCGGTGGCGACCGGAAATCCTCTACAGTGGCCGAGGCCGGCGACGCTGGGCGCCGGGGCGGTAAAGCACCTCGGCGTCATACGGATGGGGCGGGGTGGAACCGGGGAGGGGGTTCAAATCGCACAACGGGTTTCGGGGCGGACACCAAAATACGAAACGCCGTCACCGCCGGCGCCCTGACCGCGGCGATCGACGCCGCCTGCGCCAGCCAGACGGCGGCGGAGGGGCGCCTCGCCGCGACCCGCTTCCGCAAGGCGCTGCGGGTCAATCCCCGCGACGCGGCGGCGGCGAACGAGCTCGGCGTGCTCGCGCATCGGGCCGGGGCCGACGAGGCCGCGCGAGAGTTGTTCCGCCAGGCCATCGCCTTCGCGCCGGGCCATGCCGACTATCACAGCAACCTCGGCCTCGTGCTGATACGTCTCCGCCGCTTCGCCGAGGCGGAAGCGGCGGTGCGCGCGGCGATCCGCCTGCAACCCGGCAACTTCACGGCCCAGGCCAATCTCGGCGTGGCGCTGAGCGAACTCGGACGGAACGACGACGCCATCGCGGCTTACGACGCGGCGTTGCGGCTACAGCCTGGGGATCCGGCGGTCATGTGCAATCGTGGCGCCGCGCTACAGGCGGAATGCCGCTACGGAGAGGCGCTGGCTTCGTTCGAGGCATCGCTGCGCGGCAACCCCGACGACGGCAATACCCAACTGGCGCTCAGCAACCTGTTATTGATACTCGGCCGGCCGGGCGAGGCGATGGCGGCGTTCGACGCCGCCATCGGGGAGCGGCCGGCTGCGCTGCCGGCACGCCAGACGCGCATCCTGAGCATGAATTATCTGCCGGGGGTCGGCATGGCCGATATCGGCGCCGTGGCCCGCCGTCTGGCGCCGCAGCCGGCCGGCCCCGCGTACCGGCCGGCGCCCGGGTTCGACCGCGACCCGGAGCGCCGGCTGCGCGTGGGCTATGTCTCGGCGGATTTCTACGCGCATCCGGTCGGCTTTTTCTTGGAATCGGTGCTCGCCGCCACCGACCGGGCGCAGACCGAACTGGTGTGCTACGACAACAGCTTCAGGGCGGCGGACGCCGTCACGGCGCGCCTGCGCCTCGGCGCCGACATCTGGCGGCCGATTGCACCGCTTTCGGACGCGGCGGCGACGGACCTGATCCGCGCCGATCGCATCGACATCCTGGTCGATCTGTCCGGGCATACCGGGGGCAACCGGCTCGGCGTGTTCGCCAACCGGGCCGCGCCGGTGCAGGTGGCGTGGCTCGGCTATTTCGGCACCACGGGCGTCGCGGCGATGGACTATATCCTCGCCGACCGCTTCGTGGCGCCGCCGGGCGAGGAGGCGGATTTCAGCGAGACCGTGATCCGCCTGCCGGACAGCTATCTGTGCTTCACCCCGCCGACCGAGGCCGGGCCGGTGGCACCCTTGCCCGCCGGCGCCGACGGGCCGATCACCTTCGGCAGCTTCAACAACAGCGCCAAGCTGAACCCGGGCGTGATCGCGCTATGGTCGGCCGTGCTGGCTTCGGTGCCGCACGCGCGGCTGCTGCTGAAGGCGGTGCAGTACAAGAACGAGACAATGCGCCGCGAGGCGGCGGCGGCATTCGCGGCGCACGGCATCGACGCGGGGCGGCTGCTGTTCGAGCCGGCCGGGTCGTTGGCGCAGATGTTCGCGGCCTACGGCCAGGTGGATATCGCGCTGGACCCGTTCCCGTTCGCGGGCGGTGCGACGACGGCCATGGCGCTGTGGATGGGCGTGCCGGTCGTAAGCCTCGCGGCCGCCACCTGGCCGGGGCGGCAGGGTGCCAGCCTGCTCAACGCGGCGGGTTTTCCCCAACTGGTGGCGGCAACGCCCGACAGCTACGTGGCGACGGCGCGGGCGCTGGCCGGGGATCGCGCCGGGCTCGCGGCCTTCCGCGCGCTGCTGCGCCCGCAGATGGCGGCCTCGCCGCTGTGCGATGCGGACCGGTTCGCGCGCAACCTGGCGGCGGCGTTTCGCGACATGTGGCGGCAATCGCTGGCCGCAGCCCGTGCGTGAGGCGCGTTAAGTCTCGACCACGCACGCAAAAGCGTCGTCGTGGCCGGGTCGAGCCCGGCCACGACGATATGCCATTCAGGCCGCGATACGCTGCATCGCCGGCCTGGAAGCGGCCAGGTTGCCGGTCGGGATGCGTTCCAGCACGAATTCCGGGACGGGCGCTGCCCGGGATGCCGGCGGGGCGGCCAGGGGGGCTGCCAGGGGGACTGGTAGAGCGGCCGGCGCCTCGGCGGCCGGCTGGGTCTTGTGCATGTTGACGCCGCGCGACGGCCCGATCAGCACGCCGTAGCGCTGCATCAGCTTTTCCATCGCCAGCGGGTCGGTGGAGATGGCGGCGGCTTCGATGCTGCTGACCATCTCCTGCACCGCCACCGCGGCGGCGCGGCGGGCCGGCGTGTCCTTGACGCCGGATTCGGCGAGGGCGCGGCGGATCTCGGCCAGGCCGCCCTCGCAAATCTGCCGGATCCGCTCGCGCGACATTTTCAGCACGTCGGAGACGTGATCGAGCTTCCACTTGGTGCTGAGCAAAAAGCGGGTGATCACCACGAACCGGTCGCGCGGCCGCAGCGTCATCAGATGGGCGCAGACGGCATTCCAGGTGTTGACCGAGGCGATGCGGTCGATGATGTCGTCTTCGCTCTCGGCGCGACTGTCGGCGAGAATTTCGCCGCGCGAGGTCTGGCCGTCGCCGACCGGCTCGTCGAGCATCACGTCGCCGGCGGCATGATACATGGCCTCGCGGACTTCGTGTTCGTCGATGCCGAGATGGCGCGCGATCCGCTCGACATCGCTGCCGCGCAGCGGCGTCTGCAGGCTCAATGCCCGCTTGGCCTTCGACAGCGCGAAGAAGGCGGTGCGCGTCTTGCGGTTCTTGGTGCGGGCGACCATGCCGCGGCCTTCCAGCACGCGGTCGTTCAGCAGCGTGCGCATCCACCACATCGCGTAGGTGACCAGGCGCGATGCGTGCTGCGGCGCGTCCTCGCAGATCGGGTCGGGACCGGTCAAATCGGCGGCGCCCACGCCGTCGTCCCCGTCCTCCTGGGCCGCGCCTTCCTGGGCCGCGTCTTGGTGGGCCGCGTCTTGGTGGGCCGCGTCTTGGTGGGCCGCGTCTTCCTGGGCGGCGCGGTTGCCGGCGGCGTCGGACTTGTTGAACGACCAGCGATTGATGGCGATCAGCAGACCCTCGGTCGCGGTCTGCACCAGGTCGTTGAGTTCGACGCCCGGGTTCAAGGCATTCTTGCGGGCGGTGCGAACGATGATCGGCATATGGGAACTGACGAGTTCCTCCATCGCCGCGCTATCCTGGTCGGTATGGTAGCGGAGGAGCAATTCGCGCTCCCGTGCGGCACTTAATACCTTTGTGTCCGCGACCGCTCCATGCCGTAATCCAAAGGGAGGTCTTTCAAGAAGTCCACTCATTCTGAATGCACCTTCGCAATTATTACAGTTTTTGAGATGAAAAGGTCGTTTGCGTTATCTTAATGTCGTGTTCACCGCTTTGTGATAGATAATACACGGAAACGTGTCAATAAAATTTTGGTTAGGGAAAAACACGAACGTTGAATACAATATCCGGTATTGTTTACTTTATCACATATACTGATCGTTCGATTATCGCGTATGCGCGCAGGGTCGTTTCGCTCGGCCGCTGGCACCCCCGCAGCCCCCAATCTCCGCGTCGTGCCCGCGAAGGCGGCGGTCATTTTGTGCTTGCCCGGTGACGTCATTTATGGTAACTGTCGGACGTGATCGAAACTTCACCCCGCTCCCTGTCCGAGCCATTCGAGGTCCACCTGCTGCACCTGACACGGTCGGCGGAAGCGTATCCGAGCTGGTCGCCGTACCGGATGCTGCTGCTGATGCTGGTGGGCTTCTTGCGGGACCTCCGGCGGAT
>Ga0116226_10001507_pt1 | contig 20213 bp, 14 predicted proteins | sample S1TSphfallax_FD_89692 | JGI IMG/M metagenome (GOLD analysis project Ga0116226, IMG submission 89692) | Host-associated microbial communities from peat moss isolated from Minnesota, USA - S1T2_Fa - Sphagnum fallax MG | ecosystem: Host-associated > Plants > Peat moss > Unclassified | place: USA... | reverse complement strand
TTCTTTTTTGAAAAAAAGAACCAAAAAGCCTTTTACTGTAAGGGCACCACCTGATTGGCCCATTTCGTCCGGCGGCTGGGCGTAAAGAGAAAAAGTTTTTTGTTTCTTTTTTTCAAAAAAGAAATGCTTCCGTTTCTTCGCTGGTGCTGGCCGCGCGCTTCATCAAGGCACGTCGGCTTCGGCGGCAGCCGAAAGAGGGCTCGCGGTGCCGCCGGGATCCACGCTGTAGGCGCGGTAGAGGTGATTGCCGGCGCCTGGCGTGTCGGTGCAGTGGGGGGTGGTGCCGATGCATTTCGCCAGTTCTGTGCCGTCGCGCTGGATGTGATAGGTGAAAGGGCCCGGCACCTGCGGGTTGGTGACCGGCTCCCATGCGATTTTGACTGTCGCCAACTGGCATTGATCCGAATTGTCGGTGGCGTCGTTGCGGCAATGCACCTGAAGCACGGTGGGGATGTAAGTGGACAGGATCAGCGGCGACAGCGGCGCCTGGGTGAAATCGAATTCGTCCAGCAGATCGCCGACCGGGGCGGTCGAGCCGTCAGGGAACGTCACTTGGGTGATCTCGTCGCGGATGTCGGGACGGTTATCCGGGTTGCCGAGCTGCACCGGGTCGAGCCTGGCGCCGCCGGCGAACAGGTTTTCAAAGAACATGGCGTAATTGTCGAAGCTCAGGAGCTGGCTGTCGATCAGGCCGGGGCGGGCCCAGGCGCTGATCATCATGCCGCCGACACGCAGGCCGTAGCCCTGGATCGGCGTTTTGGTATCGTTATCGTCCACGTTGGGCGGGATTGCGTGGTCGTAGAAGCCGCCCCAATCGTCCCACGCAATGAAGATCGCGGTGTTGTTCCAATACGGCGACTGCATGACCGCGTTGACCATGGAGGTGACATATTCCATCCCGCCGGTAAGGCCGCGCGGCGGGTGTTCGCTGTAATCGTTCGTCGGCACCACCCACGAGACTTGCGGCAACTGGCCGGCATTGATGTCCTTCAGGAACTGGTCGATCGGCGGGTTATGAGCCGTGATGTAGGCGAGGCCGCCGGCCTTGACCGAACTGAAATAGGGCGCCGGATTCCAGATCGAGGGCACGGTGGATTGTTGCGCCTGCGGGGCGCAGGTCATCGCGCCGTCTTCGCAGTCCGGCTCGGTGCCCTGGCCGAGATACCATTTCCAGGTGACGCCGTTCACGTCGAGCAACTGGAACAGGTTGGCCCACGGGAAATTGGTGGTCTTCCCAGGCGTCCAGGTGACGGCGTACGGGTCGGTGGTGCAGGTCATCGCCTGCAGCGGATCGGTGCAGACGGCGACCCATTCGCTGGCGAGATCGAGATGCGAGGGCAGCGACCAGGTTCGCACGCCCTCGAACATATTGTCCTGCAGCACGAAATGTTGCGCGTATGCCCAGTAATTCGGAATTTCGGCATCGGTATGATAGCCCATGACGTCGTGCCGGGCGATGCCGTCCGCCACCACGCCGCAGACGGTGCCGGGCGGGCAGGCGATCTTGCCGTATTGGGTTTGCCGCCAGACGAAACCGTCCAGTTTGTCGGTCGTGATGCCGTCATCGAGGTCGACCTGGGCATCGGGCGAGCTATGCGGGCCGCCGGCGTTCATGTCGTGCGGATCGTGGAAGGGCGCGACGCAGCCGCCGTTTGGGTTGGCGGGGTTGAGCGGCACGCAGGTGCCCGGCGGCGGCCCCAGGGCGCCCGGGAAGGTGCCGAAATACTGGTCGAAGGAACGGTTTTCCTGCATGATGATGATGACATGCAGAATGTTTTGCGAGGCCTGGGCGTAAGTCGGCCGGACGTGCTGCGCTACGGCCGCCGTGGAAATCACCGCCAGCACAAACGCGCTGCGGCCGATATGAGCGGCCATTGATTATCCTCGTGTACGGACTCGGGTGTGAATACGAGTCGTTTCGGCCAGGATTACAACCCATTGGTTGCGTTTATCCATAGTTTTTGGCAAAAGTAAGAAAGCAGTTCTTTTTTGAAAAAAAGAACCAAAAAACTTGCAACTATTTGCGGGGCGGCGCCGAAGTGGCCGTCTTGAGACGGGGGCCGGCCGCATTGAGTAAAAGTTTTTTGCTTCTTTTTTCAAAAACGAAGGCCATCCTTCCTTGCGATCGCGCCGCGCGCCGCGTTGAATGCGCCGATGGACACACAGCCGCAATCGGCCGACCTGGCGCTGAGGGACGCGGCGCTGGCGGCACGGGAGGCCTCAAGGGCGCTTGCACGGCTGCCCGCGGCCGCGCGGGATGCGGGCTTGCGCGCGGCGGCGTCCGCGTTGCGCGACCATGCGGCCACCATTCAGCAGGCCAACGACCGCGATCTGGCCATTTTTGCCGGCACCGACGCGTTTCGCGACAGGCTGATGCTGAATGCGGCGCGCATCGAGGCAATGGCGCGGGGGCTGGACGACATCGCGGCGCTGCCCGACCCGCTGGCCGGGAGGTCGGAGGAATGGGTGCGGCCGAACCGGCTGCGCATCCGCCGCGTGCCGAGCCCGATCGGGGTGATCGGCATGATTTATGAGTCGCGGCCGAATGTGGGGGCGGATGCGGCGGGGATTTGCCTGAAAAGCGGCAACGCGGTGATCTTGCGTGGCGGCAGCGAGAGTTTTCATTCGGCCGGCGCGATCAATGCGGCGCTGCGGGAGGGTTTTGCGGCGGGCGGAATTCCGGCCGCCGCGGTGCAGAATGCGCCGACGGCCGACCGGGCCTTTGTCGCCGCCATGCTGGGTGCTGCCGGGCTGATTGACCTGATCATTCCGCGTGGCGGCAGGTCGCTGGTGGAGCGCGTGCAGGCGGAGGCGCGGGTGCCGGTGCTGGCGCACGCGGCCGGGCTTTGCCACACCTATGTGCACCGCGCCGCCGACCCGGAAATGGCGGTGCGGGTTGTGCGCAACGCCAAGCTGCGGCGCCCGTGCATTTGCGGCGCCACCGAAACGCTGCTGATCGATGCGGAGGTCGCGGCCGCGCTGCTGCCGTCGTTGATTGCGTCACTGGCCGAGGGTGGCTGCACGTTCCGGGCGGACAGCCGGGCGCGCGCCGTGCTGCCTGAATTGCCGGCGGCCGAGGCCGCGGATTTCGATACGGAATGGCTCGACCGCGTGCTGTCCGTGGCGGTGGTGGACGGCGTGGATGCGGCAATCGCGCACATCGAACTTCATGGCAGCGCCCATACCGAGGCGATCATTACCGAGGATGCCGCCGTGGCCGAATATTTCCTGGCGCGCACCGACAGTGCGGTGACGATGTGGAATGCCAGCACGCAGTTTTGCGATGGCGGCGAGTTCGGTTTCGGCGCCGAAATAGGCATTGCGACCGGACGAATTCACGCGCGCGGACCGGTGGGGCCGGAACAACTCACCTCTTTTCGGTATCAGGTGAGGGGGGAGGGGCAGGTGAGATAAGGGTGCAGTTCTTTTTTGAAAAAAGAACCAGAAAACTTTTGCTGATTGCGTCCACCGCGCGGCTCAAATGGGCCAATATAAGCTGCCTGTAACGGGTAAAAGTTTTTTGGTTCTTTTTTTCAAAAAAGAACTGCTTCCTTCCTTCCCTTACCTGACACTCAAATGCGCATACATCACCCGACCGCTGTCGGTTCCCACCAGGAACAAATTACCAAGATCCACTTCGTTATTCGACGTAAACGCGGCATTGGCGAATTCGGCATAGGACATCTGGCTGCCGTTGAACCCGAGCAGGGTTCGGGCGCTCCAATGCACCAGGTCGGACGAAAACCGCAATGCGATCCGGTGGCTTGCACCGTTGCCGTTGCCGTCGCCGTAGTCGATGAATTGTTCCACACCGATATAGAGATGCCGACGCGGATCGTAGGCCACCGAGAAATGGGTCGATTGCAGCGAGTAGCCCTGCCGTTGCGCGGCCTCGGCCGCGAACAATGAAGCGACCTGCGGTCCGGGGCGGGCGATGGAGGCGGCGAGGTTGTTCTTGTCAAAACCGGCCGGCAGCGCCGGCACCGCGAATGCGTGCCCGTCCCATGCGAGGAAACTGCCTGGAATTCCCTTCGGCGAAATGGCCGCGCGGGCGACCTTGGTGCCAAGGACGGAAAGCCCGCCGATCACGCCCTTACTGGTATCGAAATAATAAATATATATGTAGCCATTGGCAATGATCGAGCTGGGGTGGCGCAGGCCGCTTGACAGCTTCCCGGCGGCGCCGCGCGAAAGGTCGAAATAGCCGGCGCTGGGCCACACCACCGGCCCGATTTCGGATTGGTTCGGCACGCGGCCGTAATTTGTCCGCGCCGACAGCTCGTTCACTTCTACCGAAACGAAGGCGCCATAGGCCTGCCAGCAGGTCAGAAACCCGCGCGGCCCGCGGCCGGTGTAGCCGCTGTAGCCGCAGGAAGCGGGCAATTCGGATGCCGGCGGCGCGAAGGGGCTTTGATAATTGTAATAGCGCGGCACAACCTCGTTCTTGACCTCGTTGTGATTGACCGTGAGAATCAGGTCCGTGTTGGTGGCGCTGTCGTGCGTGATCTGCGCGGAAAAAACGGCGTCGTATTCCAGCTTCCATTGATGAACGATGGCGGGCACGGCGGCGGGCGCCAGATATTGCCGCGGGCTCGCCTGGTTCGCCGGCACATCGACCCAGGCGCAATCGGATGCCGCCAGAACAACAGGCGCCTGCAGCGGATTGCCCGACGTTTCACACAGATACGTGTAGGTTGTCGGCAGGTAGATGAGGCGCGTGCCGCCGGGGCCCGCCAGCAGGGGAGGCGCCACCTCGGTTCGTGCCGCGGTACCGGCCGGCAGGGTGAGCGGCAGGGGCACGCTCTGCGAGGCGGACAGGATCACGGGTGCCGCGGGCGGCGTTTGCGCGTGGCCGGGCCAGCTTGCCGCACAGATCGACATGCCGGCAAGCAACGCCGCGGCGGTGGAGGGACTGGTGGGTGTGGCCATGCTCGTTTGCTTCCAACTGCGGCCGCGCGGGCGATGCGCCGCCGCCGGCCGGATGCGCGATACAGCATCACTTCAAGCAAGGAAATGCGCCGCCGGGGCCGCGTCCGTCCGGTCCGTTCAATCAGCCGCGATCGCCGGCCGGCCGGTGGCCGCGTGCATTTGTTCGCACAGGCTGAGCCACGACTGGTAATCGGTATTGACCTGGGAAAAACGTTTGATCGCCCCGAGATACAGGCCGTCGCCCAGGGTGGTGAGAACGCCGGCCTTGTGCCGGCTGTTCTCCTTGCAGACGCACAGCAGCCGGTTTGCTGGGTTATAGCGCCGCAGCCCGGCCAGAATCGCCGGCAGGTCGTCGATCGGAAAGCACCGATAGACGTAAATTCTTTCGCCCGCCGTCACGTCATCCAGGAACTGCCGGCGCAGGAAGGTCAGGCGCCGGCATTGCTGCTTGAAGAACTTCTCGCGGTCTACCTGGGTAGCCAGGGTGAAGGTGTGCATGCGCAATTTGTAGCGATCGTCCAGCGTATAGAGTTCGCCGGTGCGCTCCTCGGTGGAAAGCACGGTCTGGCCAGGCTCGCCGATCCCCTCCCAGCCGGCGGCAAGGCCGTCGATCAGGCCCAGGGACGGCACGGTGGACCAGCGCAGCAGGCTGATCGGTTCGGCACCGCAGCGTCGCTGCACCAACCCGAATTCGCAGCCGTTTCCCAGGCTTTCGAACGCCATGACGAGGTCGCGCAACGCATCGGTCCGCGGCGCTTTTTCGTCGCAGAAACGCGCCAGGCTCTCGGGAATTTCAAACGGGCTGCCAAGTGTGGGGTCGGCGGCGCCCTGATCGGTGCGGGCAAGCAACAGAACCCGGGCGACCTCCTGGCGAAGCTGCGCCGCTTTCGGCCCGGCACCGAATCGCGCCACCATCCGGTCCAGGCACGCCAGCGCCTGCGGCCAGGACCGCCGGTCGGCGTAGGTCAGCGCCTGAAACTTCAGGAGGGAGAAATCGTCGGGCGAATGCCCGATAAACCGTTCCGTCGCTTCAATGGCTTCGTCGAACTTCCCGTTGCTGCGTAAAATGGACACAAGCCGGCGCTGCAAGGTCAGCGACTCCGGAAATTTTGCGATGCCCTCGCGCCAGGCAGCTTCGGCCGCTTCCATCCGGCCGGCCCGCTGAATGATTTCCGCGCGCGCCACGGTGACCAGTTCGCCGCGCGGCTGCGGCACGCGCCGCGCGCGGAACTCCTTCTCGCAGCTCAACGCGCCGTCCCACGCGGCGTTGGCAAGCCCGATATGCGGCTCGGGCGCCTCGGGAAAACGCGCCGCGGCCTGCGACCAGCGTTGTATTGCGTTTACCCAATCGCCGCGCCGGTCCGCGGCCTGAGCATGGCAGCAGGCGATTTGAAGATTGTCGGGAAAGCGGCCGATCGCCTGGGCCAGCAGATTTTCCGCGTCCTGGGCGGCGTTGCGTTCCAGCAGATTTTCCGCGGCGTGTAGCCAGATCTCGGCATCGTCGGCAAAGCGTGCCAGCAATCCGTCCCATCGCCGTTGCGACTCCGCACGGTCCGCCACCAGGCTGCCGGCGCGCGCGTAAAGCAGATCGAGCCTTGGTGCATCGGGGAACAACCGCCGCGCCGATGTCAGCACAACTTCCGCATCGGCGGCACGATCGAGCTTCAGCAACGCCTGCACGATGCCGGCATAGCCGTCGGACGATTCCGCGGCGGCATCCTTGAACGCCTCCCACCGCGTCAGCGCTTCGGACCAGGAGCAGCGCTCGTCGGCCAGCGTGGCCCATTCGCGCAGCACCGCGGGTTCGGTCGGGAAGCGCGCCGCGGCGGCGGTGGCGATCGTTTCGGCTTGCGGCAGCCGGCCCTTGCGTCGCCACATGTCAATGGCGCCGAGCCAGCCTATGGAACTGGCAGGGAAGCGGTTGCGCAATTCGGCCCACCGGCTCCGTGCCTCGGCGACGGCCCCTTGTCCGTTCGCGGCCCATGCGCGGGCGGCGAGAAAATCCATGCTGGCGGCAAACCGGGGATATCCGGGCGCGGTGACGGCGTCGGCTTCGTCATATCGGCCGAGCGCGCACAGCACCGTCGCGGCACCGATATACGCTTCGACGCAGTCGGGGAATCGGCTCAGCACCAGTTGCCAGTATTGCAGTGAAGCGGGCCAGTCGGTGCGTGCGACGGCGGCCTCGGCCTCGGCGATGAGGATGTCACGCTCGGCTGGCAATTGAAGCGATTTTGCAGCCGACATTTCAATACCTTCGGTGACCTTGGGACGCCAATAATGCCATTTTGGCGCTATAGTTTACCACGGCGCCGGGGAATGCCAAACCGGGTAATGCGTGAGGCGGGGCGAGCCGCCCCACGGACGAAAATGTTATACCAAGCCGCCGGTTCAAATGGGCCGATCAGGAGGTGCCCTTAACATGCAAAAGTTTTTTGGTTCTTTTTTCAAAAAAGAACTGCTTCCTCGGCATCCGTCCAGCCGCTCTCGTGGCTAAAATCCAAGGAAAGAGTCCTTGGATTTTGCCCACGACCATGTTGTTTGCAGAGTATTTGTGTCAGCCTCTGGTCACCGGGCCCCCGGGCCCGATTCCAGTCAGGCTGAAAATGCCCTAATGGTGGTCGTCGCGGTGGTTGCTCGGCACGGTCCGCTGATGGAAGTGTGTTCCCGGCGCTGACGGGCTGTGCGGCGGGAGGACGACCATGACCACGTGCGGCGTGATGGCGGCAATCGGCCCTTCAATGAGCGCCTGATAATGGCCGGCGACAGCGGCGTGAAGATCCGCGCCGGCGGCCGACAGGTCGGGGCCATTCACCACGTCGATGCCGCCGACACCGAAATGGTTTTCATCCTTGCCGCCGTGGACGGCGTGGACCGGGTGGGCAAGATGGACAAGCTGGGCCATGGCGAACACTTCATCACTAAACATCGGGCACTCCTTTATTCGTGCCGCGACACTAGGCGTGCTATCTTGAACGCCCGGTTAAGGATGGCGACTTGTGCTGAGAATATTCCTGATTAAGGGCGTCTTGACGCAACAAGGAAGGAAGTATTTCTTTTTTGAAAAAAAGAAACAAAAAACTTTTGCTTATGGGCGGTTCGCTTCGTGACACTTACTACCGCCAGTCTGCATGTTTTGTTGCCTGCGGCACATCCGGACCCGCGCGACGGAGTCATGCAAGCCTACCGTGGGTTGGGATTCGGGCCCTCCCGAATTGATTCCGCGGCGGCGCGCGAGGCGGTGCTCGCGCAGGGCGATCCGTTTCTGTCGATCTACGATTCCGCCTGCGCGCATGTCGATGACGGCACGCTGCGGATGTTGGCGGCCAGGCTGTCGGGCAGTTGGAAGACCTGCGCGGTTGTGACCACCGTGCAGGACAATACGGATTTCGAATTTCTGCTGTATCATCTGGGCCAGCAGGTGGATAGCGCGGTCGGCGATCCGGACGGCCATCCGGGCGGCCTCGCCGCGGTGCGCGGGCTGCAGCAGGCGGAGACCTGGCGGGCGGCGCTGGGAATGAAACGGTTTAGCAGCCTGCCGCATCGGGCGGGTGATGATCCGGACGACCCGGTGTCGCGCTTCGTGGCGATCGCCGAGGCGGCGGCGCGCGCGGCACAGCCATATGCGGAGGACCGGCTGGCGGCGTGGTGCCGCCTGGCCCATCTGCCGGCGCGCGCCGCGCTGCGCGGTTTCGTCGATGCCGCGGCCTCGCCGGGCAACCGGCGGCTGGCGCTGGCGCCCCAGGCGCGCGCGCCATACCCCGGCAGCTCCGGGGCCACGCGTGGCCCGGGACCTGCCGGCGTATGGCGCGCCGCCGGGCTTTCGGCGCATCGTAACGATGACGATTTTCCCTATCATCGTTTTTTTCCGGCCGCCTGGCCCACCGAGGCGGGGGCGGAAGCGGGCTTCGTCTGGCCGGTGCTGTGCCGCGACCACGGCCTGCACAATTTGCGCGTGGCGCTGCATATTGACCAGTCCGACAGCCATCCGGCCGATGGATTCGTGCCCCTTCACGTGGCGCTGGCGGCCCATGCCGCGCAGAACGGGCGGATCGTTTCGGCAACACCGCTGGCGAGCTTCGGGCAGTCGGTGCCGGGCGAGGTGGCGCGGCGGACGGCGGATATCGCCTTCGATGCGCATCCGTTCGGCGTGCCGGAACCGCCACCGGGCCAGCATGGCGAGGTGATGCTGCTGCTGCGGGTTGAGTTGCGGGCGCCCGCGGCGGGCGAGGCGCTGATTACGCCGACGCTGCGGGTGGGCGGGCCCGAGGGCGGGACATCGAAGGGCGCGCCCTTGATATTGCCGACTCTGCGCCTGGCCGCGCGCGGGCCCGGCTGGATGCCGATCGCGGCCGATCCGATGGACGAGAATCCGGCCCGCCGGCAGGCCGTGCTGCGACTGAATGCGCCGGCGTGCCTCACGCATGTCGCGATTCTGGCGGACAGCGGGCCGGAATTGCGCGACGCGCTGCGCACGCTGGCGGAGGCGTTTTTGCTGCCGATGACGGATACCGACCTGGTGGCTTCGATCCGCACGCAGAAACATCGCACCGCGGACGGCAGCCTGGCGGACGCGAGCCCCGGCGGCGCCAGCCATATCGTTCCGGTGGCCGGCCTGCTGCAGGGCCAGCTCTGGCCGAAATTGTTCCAGGCCTCGCGCGACCTGCAATCGTTGCAAATAGAGATACTGGCCGCCGGTGCGGCACATGGGCTGGCGGGATTCAGCATGCAGACATCGTTGCGTGACGCGGGCGAGGCAGCGGGCGGCGAGGGTGCCACGGTGGCCGTGGCGTTATGGGTGATCGGCGACGCGGCGGCGCTGCGGCTGCTGCGGCTGGATATGGTGGCGGTGCGCGACACGTTCGCCGCCTGGGTGCGCGGTGCTGCACCGTTGCAGGCATGGATGGCCGATTGCACGTGGGTGCCGGATTTCGACCATTACGAATCCTATGCGATGACCCTGTATGAGGCGGCCGCCGCGGTGGACTGGATGGGGCGGGGGCTTGCCGGCACGCTGTGCGGCCGGGCGTGGCCGCGGCGGCGATTGCGCTTCGTGGCACCGCATATGTGGCTCGGGTGGGAACTGGCCGCGCTGGTCGATACGTCGCGGCTGGCGTCGGTGGCGCTCGTGACGGCGTATGCCGACGGCGTCGAGGTGGAATTGCGACGGCCGGCGGATTTGTCGGTGATGGAACGATTGCTGGTGCCGGTGTTGCCGTTGCACGTTTAGGAAGGAAGCAGTTCTTGTTTGAAAAAAGAACTGCTTTCTTCCTTCCTTTTGTCTCATTGCAGCGGCCTCCGCGGCAAATTGGCGATATCAAACGCCAGCGCCTGCAGCAAAAGTTGCACGCCGACAATGATCGGCAACACCGACAGCATGACGGTTCCGGTGGTTGCCGCCACACCCGTGCGCGCGGAAATGATCCAGTGCCACGCGCCAAAACCGCCGCCGCACGCCAGGAGCGCCAGTCCCGCCAAAGTGCTAATGGTGCCGACATTGAAATCCCGCAGCAGATACATATAAAAAAATCGCTTCGCCAGCCTGGTTGCATGGCGGCCCGGAAACGAAAGCAGCACCGACATGATGCGCAGGTTGCTCGCCTCCTCGCCATAGCGCGGCGGCATCGGCACATCGCGCACCACGGCGCGGATCGTGCTGAGCCGGAACAACATGTCGGACTCGAAGAAATAGCCGCAATCCAGGCGATCCAGCGGCAGCCGCGCCAGTGCCGCGCGATGGATGGCGGTGTAGCCGTTGGTGGGGTCCATGACGTCCCAGTAGCCGCTCGAAAGTTTCGTCACGAACGACAAAGCGGCATTGCCGATCAGCCGGGCCCGCGGCATGCCGGCCGCGGTATAGATGTCAAAGAAGCGGTTGCCTTTCGCATAGTCCGCCTCGCCGGCCAGCAGCGGCGCGAGCAGGGCCGGCAGCAAGGCTGCGTCCATCTGGCCGTCACCGTCCATCTTCACCACGATCGTGTGGCCATCCGCCAGGGCGGCGCGGTATCCCGTAACCATCGCGCCGCCGACGCCGCGATTGGCCGTGTGGCGCAACACGGTGACGGCCGACGGCGGGAACCGTTCGGCCACCAGCGCGCCGCTGCCCTGCGGGCAGGCATCGTCCACCACGTAGATGTGCTTGACCTGGCCGAGCAAGCCGGCAACCACCGCCTCGATGTGGCGCGCGACCTTGAAACACGGAATGACTGCGGCAATCGCGATGGCGGCCTCCGGTTCCTGGGCCGGCCAGTCGGTGCGCTTTTTGGGAGTGGGTGCCTGTGCCACGCTGCTGCATTACGCAATCATGGCGCTGCTCGCCAGCCTGTGCGGCGTGGCGGCCCTGCCGGCCTCGCAATGCGGGTTTCTCGCCGGCGGGGTGTTGAGCTATGCGCTGAACCGCGCGGTCACCTTCCGTGCACCGGTGGCGCACCGGCGCGCCTTGCCGCGCTACGTGCTGGCAACCCTCGTCGGCTGGTGCGTCAATGGCGTCGCCCTCGCATTTCTGCAGGCCCTGGTCGGCAGCATCTGGATGGCGCAGGCGGGCGCCTCCGCCGCGGTCGCAATAATCTCCTTCATGCTGCAACGGCGGATCGTTTTCGCCGGCTCTGCCAAACCCACGCACAGGCCAGCGCCGCCAGGGTTAGCGCCGTGAAAGCGCCGCCGATATATACCGTCACCGGCACAAACCGCATGACGACGCGGTGCGTGCCGGCGGGCACAAGAACGGCGCGGCCCAGCACCTGCGCCGGATAAATCCGGGCGGGCTTGCCATCTATGTCGGCGCGCCAGCCGGGATACGGCGCGTCCGCCACGAAAAGCCAAACGGGGGCAGCGGCCGTGACGCTGACACGGTAAATCGTATCGCGCGCTTTCAGGACGGTAAGGCCCGGTGCGCCGCCGCCGCCCGCCGCCGGGAGCGGCTCGGCCGACTCCACCACCAGGGCCTGTCCGGCGCGCGCCAGACCGACGGCCGCCTCCAGCGAAGCCGCCCGCACGGCGTGGCTGAACAATTGCACCCGTGGCCTCGCAAAGTCGTTGCGACAGATCCGGTTTACGCCAAGCTCGGGCGTGGGCAGGGCCTGCGCAAGGCCGGGCGCCGTGCACGGATGGGGCAGGGCGAGGGCGCGCACGCCGAACACATCGATCACGCGGCTTCCTGGCGGCGCGGCGGTCGGGCCGGCCATTTCCGCGTCCATCACCGGATCGAGCAGCGCGCGCCGCCGCAACGCGAGCGCCAGCGACCCGTCCATGCTGTCGATCCCCCACAGTTGGGGCGACATGCCAACGAATCCGGTGAGCATGTTACGAATGCGCTGTGCATAGCCGGGCGTGAACGGCGAGGTGAGCGACACCAGCGACAGCGGGGTGCGCTGCGTCGTGCGATAAGCCTGCCAGCCGGGCACACTCTTGAACGAGGCGGCGCTGCGCGGTTCGGTAATGGTGTCTGCGGGAAAAAAGCGAAACGGCGCGAACCGCAACGTTATCGTTTCGCCCAGCAGCAGCAGGAGAAGCGCGGGAGCCAGCCATCTGGTGTGCCTCGTCATCGCGAAGGCTACGGCACAGGCGGCGAACCCCAGTTGGAGAAAGCGATTTGCGGCGGGGGCGCTTAGGGCTGCCAGTGCGGCCCAGAGGGGTAGGCTGGCAGCTAGAAGAAGAAAAAGCAGTTCTTTTTTGAAAAAAAGAACCATAAAAGTTTTGTCTGTTGCGCGGCGGGCCAGGGCGTCAATTCCGATCGCGGCCAGCAGCGCGGCGCCGGGGCAGGCCAATATCGTATAGACTTGTACCAGCCTGAAGAAATGCAGGCCTGGTATCAGGCCGCCATCATAAAATAACGGGAACAACGGGTCGGCATATTCGGTGCCTAGCAGCAGCATCAGAACGAGTGAGGCGAGATGCGCGGCGGCGATCCGCCGCCGCACGGAAAGCAGGCTGAAGGGTGCCAGCACGCATACCAGCACGCTTCCCAGAGTGCCCGGGAAAGTGAAACTGTCGCCAGGCGAGAACAGCATGCCGCGAAGGTAGGATGCCCCGGATTGAGGAAACAGCAGCCCGATCCCGCCCGCCCGGTGCGACAGCGGAACAAGCTCCAGCAGCGGCAGCCATTGGATCGCTGACAGACCGAGCGCCACCGCCGCCGCCGCCGCCAGGCTGGTCGCCAATTTTCGCCAATTCTGGCGCAAATGTTTCGGCGGCGCCGCCACAATCCGCACACCGACATAAAGCGCCAGCGCGTGCACCGACTGCGGGTATCCCGCCAGCACCGCGGCGGCAAAACCTGCACCCAGCAGCGCTCCCCGCCATGCCCCCGGCCGCGCCGCCCACACCTCCGCGGCCCACAGCACCCAGGGCATGACGGACAACGAATCCGACATGGTCAGGTTCTGCTGCTGCTGGGTGAAAGCCGGCGAAAACATCGTCGCCACGGCCGCGAACAGGGCGGCGGCAAGGCCTAGCCCAAGCTGCCGGCACAGCGCCACCATACCGACGCCGCCCAGCAGCATCGTTGTGGCGTGCAGCCAGGCCATGCCCCGAAGCGCGCCGATCAACGGCGTCACGGCGGTGGCGAAAAACAGGTTTATCGGGTCCGCGTAACCCCCTTGCCCCTCGGCGAACACCGGGTGGCCGCCATAAATCCCGGGGGACCACGTCAAGGCGGCCCGTCCCTGCAGCCAATTCGCCTGGCGTACCATCAGCGGCAAACCGTGCTCGATCGAGTCGCCGTGGATCAGCGCCTGGCCGCCGAACAACGCCGGCCACCAGAACAAGGCGGTCAACGCGGCCAGCAACAGCGACGAAGCGGCGAGCGGCTTCCCACGCAGGAAATTCATGAGATTTTCATGGTGGGGGAGGGCCACCGGATGAAGCGCGCGGAGGGCGCCGGGTTTCGCCTCGTCCAGTTTATGCCGAGCGCCCGTCTATATATATGTGTGTATCTTATATAGTGTAGTCGAGCGCCGGCATGCTCTGGTCCATGGTCAGGGCGGGCATCTGGGTGTGGATGGCGCCGACCCGGCGGGCCGGGTTGCCGACGACGGTGCTGAACGGGGCGACATCCTCCAGCACGATGCTGCCGGCGCCGATCTTGGCACCTTCGCCGACCGTGATGTTGCCGAGAATCTTGGCGCCGGCGCCGATCAGCACGCCGCGGCGGATTTTGGGGTGACGGTCGCCGGACTCCTTGCCGGTGCCGCCGAGGGTGACGTTCTGCAGGATGGAAACATCGTCGTCGATCACCGCGGTTTCGCCGACCACCACGGCGGTGCCGTGATCCAGCAGGATGCCGCGGCCGAGGCGGGCGGCGGGGTGGATGTCGACGCCGAACCCTTCCGAGGCACGGCTTTGCAGGTGCTTGGCCAGGTGGGTGCGTCCGCGCTTCCACAGCCAGTGGGAGAAGCGGTAGGCCTGGACCGCCTGGTAGCCCTTGAAGAACAGAAAGGGGGTGAGCAGGTCGGGGCAGGCCGGGTCGCGGTCGCGCACGGCGTTGAGGTCGGCCAGGGCTGCGGATTCGATCGCCGGGTCGGCGCCGAACGCCTCGCAGAAAATCGCCTCCAGGCTTTCGATGCTGAGCGCATAGTCGGCCAGCTTGCGGGCCAGGCGGTGGGCCAGGGCGTCGCCGAAATTGTCGTGTATGAGCACGGTGTCGCGGATGATTTCGCTCATCACCCGGTCATGCTCCACGGCGGCCACCGCTTCCTCGCGGATCTGGCCCCAAGTGTCGCGCGACAGCCGGGTGACAGCACGCCCGCCGCAAATGCCAACCTGTTGCATACCGGTTCCCCTCTCTGGCGTTTCGCGCAGATGGGCGCAGACAAAGCAGAGTAAAAGGCCTCGCTTCAAGTAGGAAGGTTGGCTTCAAGTAGGAAGGTTAGAAGTAGGAAGGTTGGGCGGCAGGAGGATGGCGCGTTTTGCCCCGGCCCTGCTTAGGACCTATGTTGGCGGGTCCCATCTGACCCGGAACCTTGCATGCGCCGATCGGCCGCCTTTCTGTCTGCCGCCCTCCTCTCAACCACCAGGCTGGCGGCCGGCGCCCCGCCCGCCGGGGCGAATTTCCTGCCGCACCATGCGCTGTATGACCTGACGCTGAAATCCAGCACCGAGCAGGGCGTGCTCGCCGCGAAGGGCAACCTTACCTACGACATCGCCGATGGATGTTCCGGGTGGTCGACGTCGCAGCACCTGTTGATCCACATGACCGACCGCGACGGCCGCGACACGACGATGGTGTCCGATTATGCGACTTTTGAAACCAAGGACGGCACCCACCTCAACTTTCATGCCCGGCAAATGACGGACAAGGAAACCACCGAGGTGCTGGACGGCACCGCGGTGCTGGATCATTCCGGCGGTCGCGGCCATGCCGATTACGCGGGCCCCGAGCACCGCCGGGTGGCTTTGCCGCCGGGCACGATGTTGCCGAACGCCCACACGGCGGCCATCCTTCAGGCCGGGCACGCGGGAAAGCGCTTTCTGGCCATGCCGCTGTTCGATGGCACCGGGGCGGATGGCGCACAGGACACTTTCGTCACGATAGAGGGATGGCGTCCGCCGCGCACCGAAAAATGGTCAATTCTCTCCGGGTTGCCATCGGGCCGTGTGCATGTTGCGTTTTTTGATCGCGATGGTTCCAGTGAAGAACCAGACTATGAGATTGGAATGCGTTATTTCGACAATGGGGTGTCCGATGACCTTGCGATGAATTTTGGCGATTTCGTCATGGCTGGCAAATTGACAGAATTTGAGCCTTCGAGGGCTCCGCGTTGCTAATTTGCTTTGGTAGTTGCCGGTTTTTTTGCCATGATGCCGTTGTGAATTTCATCCTTCGGGAACATTGCGCGGTAAACCCAGTATGTCCTCCACCACCTCCACATCAACGCCGGGCGACCAGGAACGTTATAGCCGCCGGCTGAGCGATAAAATTCAGGCTGCCTTTGATCATGCCTGCGACGAAGGCGAACTCGTCGTGGCGACGGAATTGCTGCAAACGTTGGAGCTTGTGTTGCTGCGCGTGGCGCCCCGGCCGGAGCGTCGTGAGACGATCGTGGCACCGTTGCTGGCGTCCCATGAGCGGCTTTGGCACTTGAAGTCGCAGGGGCCGAGCCGGGCGAACGGAATGGCGGCGGCGTTTGAGGAGTAAGGAAGCAGTTCCTTTATGAATAAAAGTTTTTAGGTTCTTTTTTTCAAAAAAGAACTGCTTCATTCCTTGTCTTACAGAGCCGCCAGCAACCCAGGCAGCGCGTCCCGCACCTTCGCGATATTGGCCTCCTTCACCACATCGTAGCCCCGCACCTTGTCGTGCGCGCGCAGCACTGCCTCCGCGGCGGCAATGTTGGTTTGCGTCACTCGACCGAGCACCTGCTCGACCAGCGCCTCGTAGTCGTGCACGAGTTGGCGCTCGACGCGGCGGTGCGGGTGATAGCCGAACACATCCAGCTTCGTGCCGCGCAAAACGCGCAGGCGGGCGAGGGCTGCGAAGGCGCGGCCCATCCAGGGGCCGAAACGCCGCTTGACCGGGCGGCCGGTCGCCGGGTCGCGGCGGGCGAACAGCGGCGGGGCGAGGTTGAACTGGGTGGTGAAATCGCCCTCGAAATTTTCGCGCAGCCGAGCGGCGAAGCCCGGATCATTGAACAGTCGCGCGACTTCGTATTCGTCCTTGTAGGTCATCAGTTTGGCCGCGACGTGTGCGACGGCGCGGGACAGGCGGCCGTCCGCCCCCGGCAGGTTGGCCTCCGCCGCCTCGACCTTGGCGACGAGGGCGCGATAGCGTTTCGCCCAGCGCGCGCCGCCCCACGCGGTCAGGCGCGGCATGCGGTCGCCCAGCAGGTCGCCGAGCGTGTCGGGGATGGAGGCGGCTTCGTGGCCGCGTAGCCAGGTGTCCACCAGGTCCGGCCGGGCGGCGGCGATGCGGCCGAGGCCGAAGGCGCGGCGGTTCATCGCCGCCTCGGTGCCGTTGAGGTCGATGGCACGCATGATGCTGTCGGCCTGCAACGGGATCAGTCCGCGCTGCCAGGCGTAGCCGACCAGCAGCAGGTTGGCGCCGATGGTGTTGCCGAGCATGATGCCGGCGATTTTCGTCGCATCGATCGAGAAAATCCGTTCGCCATCGGCGCGCGGAATGACTTTTTGCAGCATCGGATCGAAACCAAGATCGAGATCGGGGTCGCGCGCGAACAGCGCGTTAGGGGCCACGAACCGGTTCAGGATGACGGCGCTGCGGCCAAGGCCCAGCTTGGCAAGTGTTTCAGGAATCGCGACCACCATCGGGTCGGCGCCGATCACGAGATCCACATCGCCGTTCGGAATGCGCGGGCTGTGCCGGTGCGCGCCGTCGCCCAGGCGCAAATGGCTCGTGACCGATCCGTTACGCTGGGCGAGGCCGGAATTGTCCAGCACGGTAAGCCGCTGTTCCTCCAGGTGGCCGGCCATGCCGAGCAGGGCCGAGACGGTAACGACGCCGTTGCCGCCGATGCCGGCGAGCAGAATGTTATAAACCTCGCCGATGCGCGGCAGGGTCGGTTGTGGCAGCGTGGCCAGAATGCCGGCCTCCTCGCTGTCGTCCTCGGCGCGGGCGCGCGGTTTGCCGCCGGTGATGGTGACGAAGCTGGGGCAAAGGCCCTTGGCGCAGGAGAAATCCGTGTTGCAGACGGACTGGTTTATCCGGCGCTTGCGGCCGAGCACGGTTTCTTCCGGTTCGACGGCGATGCAGTTGCTCTGCACGCCGCAATCGCCGCAGCCCTCGCACACTTCGGGGTGGATGAAGAGAAGCTCGTTGGTGCGCGGCAGCTTGCCGCGCTTGCGCAGGCGGCGGCGTTCGGTGGCGCAGCTCTGTTCGTAAATGATCGCCGACACGCCATGGAATTCGCGCAACTCCTTCTGCACGGTGTCCAAAGTATCGCGGGGATGAAACGTTACCAGCGCCGGGTAATCGGCGCGGTTGTGCCGCATCGGATCGTCGCTGACCAGCGCGATGCGCTTGACGCCTTCGGCGGCCAATTGATTGGCGACATGCGGCCCGGTGACCTGTCCCGCGAACTCCTCGCCTTCGATTTCCTGCCCGCCGGTCATGGCAATCGCGCCATTGAGCAGGATCTTGTAGGTGATGTTCACGTCGGCGGCGACCGCGGCGCGGATCGCCAGCAGGCCGGAATGAAAATACGTGCCGTCGCCGAGATTCTGAAACATATGCGGCGTGGTGGTGAACGGCGCCTGGCCGATCCAGGGGGCGCCCTCGCCGCCCATCTGGGTCGCCGGCATGGTGCGCCGTTCCGGCAACGACGCCGCCATGATGTGGCACCCGATACCCGCCGCGGCGATCGATCCTTCCGGCACCACGGTCGAGGTATTGTGCGGGCAGCCGGCGCAGAAGCTTGGCGGGCGCAGTAATTCCTTCACGCCGTAGCTGATGGTGGGAATGCCGGTCTGCAACGGCCGGGTCGCGACGATATTTTGCAGCAGTGCGGCATCGTCGATGCGGGAACGCAGGCGGCCGGCCAGGATAAAGCGCATCAGGTCCGGATCGAGCTCGCCCACGGCCTTCAGCAGGGGCGCGCCGTTCTCGTCCAGCTTGCCGGTGAGCATCGGCCGCGAGGCGGCCGGCAGATTATAGAGGATGGTCGAAATTTCATCCTCGATGATCGGGCGCTTTTCCTCGACGACGAAGATCTCATCACAGGATTCCGCAAACGCACGGAGTTTTTGCGGCTCCAGCGGCCACACCATGCCGACCTTGTAGACCGCAATGCCGAGTTCGGCGGTGCGCGCCTCGTCCAGCCCCAGGCCGCGCAGGGCTTCGACCACGTCCAGATAGGCCTTGCCGGTCGAGACGATACCAAAACGGTTGCGCTTGGCACCTCCCCAGGCAACCCCGTCCAGCCCATTGGCGCGCACCCAGGCCTGGGCGGCTTCGAGTCGTTGCTCGTAATGACGCTGTTCGACCTCCAATGCGGAGCCCTGGCCCGCGCGCAGATTGAGGCCCTCGGGGGGCAGCCGGAAATCGGTCGGCAGCACGAACGAGCCGCCGTCCATGTCGGCTCGGATGGTGGCGCCACCTTCCACCGTGTCAGTCAGCGCCTTCATGCCGATCCAGCAGCCGGAATAGCGGCTCATCGCCCAGGCGGCGAGGCCGAACGATACGAGTTCCTCCACGGTTGCCGGGTTCAGCACCGGCATGCCGTAATGAATGAGTGCGATGTCGCTCTGGTGCGCTAGCGTGGAGGAGCGCGCGCCGTGGTCGTCGCCGCACAGCGCGATGGCGCCACCATGTTTCGGCGTGCCCTGGTAGGAGGCGTGCTTGAGAACGTCACCGGAACGGTCCACCCCGGGACCCTTGCCGTACCAGATGCCGAACACCCCGTCATAGCGGGCGCCGGGGAGCAGGCCGACCTGCTGGCTGCCCCACACGGCGGTGGCGGCGAGATCCTCGTTAATGCCGGGGCGGAACACGATATCATGCGCGTCGAGATGCTTTTTGGCGCTCCACAGGGCGAGGTCGTAGCCGCCGAGCGGCGAGCCGCGATAGCCGGAGATGAAGCCGGCGGTGTTCAGGCCCGCGGCGCGGTCGCGGCGTTTTTGCAGCAGCGGCAGGCGCACCAGGGCCTGGATGCCGGTGAGATACACGCGGCCGTCGAAGCGCGCGTATTTGTCGTCCAGCGTGACAGGCGCCGCTTCGGCCTGTCGCGGCGAGATCGTCGCAGCTTCGCTGTCGGAGGCATAATCCATCGCGGCGACCCTTCATGTTGCGGCGCAGCATCCAAAATGCTGCCCGGCCTTTGAAGAGTGTAGAACAGATTACCGCGGTTGTGGGTCAAGCGGTGCCGGTCGCGCGGAAAAAAATGGACCGAAGCATGCGGGATCGGCGGGCGGCGGCGGAACTTTCGCCACTTTCGCCCGGCCGATCCGGCAATTTAGCTAGCCGACCCAGCAGCGCCCGCCATGCACGCCGCCATAGGGGCCAACATAGCCCGGGCGGCAGCCGCATGCGGCGGTGGACAGGGCCAGGCCGGCCAGAAGAGCAAGAGTAAGTGCGCGTTTCATGAGCATCTCCTTTCCGTCGGTTTATCGCACCGCTTTGTAACAAGAAGACGACGGATCTGGTTTCGATATGTAACCGCCGTCCTGGTTGTCATCGTACGAAAGCGGCTCGGGCTTGACGTGTCGCTCTACAATTTCCTACAGGTCATTTCCGTCACAGACTTCGAAAAAATGCCGATAAAATCAGCGATCGCAAACGAACCCAACACATCCGACCAACCACAGGACGACAACCAATTGAATTTTGTTCACAATTT
>Ga0116226_10001506_pt1 | contig 20214 bp, 18 predicted proteins | sample S1TSphfallax_FD_89692 | JGI IMG/M metagenome (GOLD analysis project Ga0116226, IMG submission 89692) | Host-associated microbial communities from peat moss isolated from Minnesota, USA - S1T2_Fa - Sphagnum fallax MG | ecosystem: Host-associated > Plants > Peat moss > Unclassified | place: USA... | reverse complement strand
GCCCGAAACAGCACCGGCCGCACGCCAAACGCCACCTCGAACCGCCCGATCAACGCCAGCAACTTCCGCTCCTCAACAACCGGATCGAGGCTGCCGAGATACGACGCATACTCCGCCGGCTCGTCGAACGGCGGCGTCACCCACGGATGCAGCTGAATGCCGATATCGCACTCGCCTTGCTCGGTCTGCCGGCGAATGATGCGCACCACATCCGCATCCTCCAGCACCGGATAAGTCAGCAAATACGTCGGCCGCAGCCCATACGCGCCCGCAATCTCCCGCAGATCGACGATCCGCCGCATGGAATCGGTCGTGTATGCCGTGGTGCGCGCCGGCCGATCCCAGTCGAAATCCTCCTCCGCATCGATCGCCAGGCAACAGACGGGAACCGCAGGCATCCCAGAGGGCGAGCGAACATTCCGGAACAAACCCGCCGACATCATCGGCGCATCAGCCGGCAGACGGCTTGTCGAGGGGGGCGGGAACGGCGAGCATGCATGATGCGCACAATGTTGAGATCAGAGCGGGAAGCAAGCGGTTCTTTTTTGAAAAAAAGAACCAAAAAACTTTTATCCGTTTTGGCGGTGGCCCTGATCGCGCAAGCGGCGCCGGCGCACGCGGGGTGGGACGATTATCCGATTATCGTCTGGCAGGATCAAACACCCGCCCGCGCCGCCGGCTTAAAGCGACTGGGCGTGGACGCCCAACGCGTCTTCGGCGTGCGCGGCCCCCTCACCACAGCCGAGGTCGCCAACCTCACCGCACCACCAAAGGCCGCCGGCTGGTCTTTCTACCTGGAGAACATCGCGACGGACTTCTACGCCGCCTACCACCGCTACCAGCCAGACCACCCGGTCACCTGGGCCTTCGACCAGGCCCGCGCCCTCCCGCGCGACGACCCCGCCGCCTTCCTCCGCACCCCCAGCCTGTCCGACCCCCACGCGCTCGCCGCCATCGAGGCTCGCCTCGCCACCCACGCGCGCCTGTTCGCCCCGTACCATCCGCTCTTCTACAATCTCGGCGACGAAACCGGCATCGCCGACCTCGCCGCCGCCTGGGACTTCGATTTTTCGCCCGCCTCACTGGAGGGAATGCGCGTCTGGCTGCGCAAACGCTACGGCTCCCTCGCCGCCCTCAACACCCAATGGGGCAGCCACTTCGCCAGCTGGGCCGAGGTCATGCCCACCACCACCGACGCCGCCATCCACGGCCCCGCCGACAATTTCTCCGCCTGGTCCGACTTCAAAGCCTGGATGGACACCGCCTTCGCCCGCGCCGTCCGCGCGGGCACAAAAGCCATCCACAGCGCCGACCCCAATGCCCTGTCCGGTCTCGAAGGCACCCAGATCCCCGGCTGGGGCGGCTACGACTACACCAAGCTCGCCTCAGCGGTTGACGTCATGGAGATGTACGACGCCGGCAACAACGTCGAAATCGCCCACGCCCTCAACCCGCGTTTGCGCATCCTCACCACCACCACCCCCACCACGCTTGCCGCCGCCCCCGCCGAACAAGCCCGCCTCTGGCACGAGCTCCTCCTCGGCAACCGCGGCCTCATCATCTGGGACGAAGCGGGTGTTCTGGTCACCGACGACGGCACCCCAACCCCCCTCGGCCAAAGCGTCGGCACCCTGTTCCACGAATTCCACGACGGCATCGCCACCCAACTGGCGGCCACCCCCCCAGCCCCCAGCCAGGTCGCGATCCTCTATTCCCCGCCAAGCTTCCGTATCGCCTGGCTGCTCGACCGCCGCGCCGACGCCGACCGCGGCCAGGACTGGCGCACCCGCGACTCCGAAATCGAAGGCCAGGACTCCCCGCTGCGCGCTGCCATGCGCGCCGCCGCCACCACCCTCACCCACCACGGCATCCCAGCCCGCTGGATCTCCCCCGCCATGCTGGCCGACGGCGTCCTGCGGAAGGGCATCCGCGTGCTCCTCCTCCCCCACACCATCGCCCTATCGCCGGCGGACATCACCGCCATCACCGCCTTCACCCACCACGGCGGCCTCGTCCTCGCCGACACCCCCCCCGCGCTCTTCGACGCCCACGGCCGCCGGCGCCCCACCCCGGCCCTGACCGGTCAAGTCCACATCACCCCCGGCTGGCAGGATCTCCCCGACCAGCTCACCCAGGCCGGCATCACCCCGGCGGTCTCCCTGACCCACCCCGACGGCACCCAAGTCCAAGACATCGATATCCGCGCTCACCGCCACGGCCCCACCAATATCCTGACCCTGCAGCGCGACATGGACCCCCCCGGCACCACCGGAGAGGACATCGTCTTAACACTCCCCAACCCCGCCAAAATCACCGACCTCCGCCAGCACCAAAGTCTCGGCCAAACCAACCAGATCCGCCTCCATGTCGGCGCCGCCCAACCCGTAATCGTGGGATGGGCAGGCGAAGCGACACCCGTCAATTCCGTCACTCAAAAATAAGAAGGAAGAATCTTCTTTTTCTGAAGAAAAAGAAGCAAAAAGACTTTTGTCCATTAAGAAAAAAGAATCAAAATACAGTATTAATAAACAGAAGTTCTTTGGTTCTTTCTTTCAAGAAAGAACAAACCTTCCTCCTCCGCCTCAAGCAGGGTGTTTTCCCCCGCGCCCATCCCGCGCTAGGTTGCCGCCGCCCGCCACCCTCACGGCGGGCACCTCGATCGCACGGAGAGCCCCCATGTCCGCATTTCGCATGTCCCGGAGCAGCCTATCGTCCCTTCTCGCCGGCATGGCCATGCTGGCAAGCCTCGTCGCCTGCGGCCCCGTCGCCGCCCGCACTCTCGAGGTCGGCCCCGGCAAGGCCTACAAAATGCCGTCGGACGCCGCCGCCGTCGCCGCCAACGGTGACACCATCGTCATCGCCCCAGGCCAGTATTTCGACTGCGCCGTGCTCCGCGCCAACAACCTCACCATCGAGGGCAGCGACCCCGCCGGCACCGCCGTCCTCACCGACAAAACCTGCCAGGGCAAAGCCCTCCTGGTCACCACCGGCAGCGGCATCACGGTCCGCAACCTCACCCTCACCCGCGCCCGCGTGCCCGACGGCAACGGCGCCGGGATACGCGACGAAAGCACCAGCCTCACGGTCGACAATGTGCATTTCATCAACAACCAGGACGGCATACTCACCGGCGCGCCCGACGGCTCAACCCTGATCGTCCGCGACAGCGAATTCCTCCGCAACGGCGCCTGCGTCAGCGCCTGCGCGCACGGCATCTACGCCGGCCACATCGCCCTGCTCCAGGTCATCCACAGCAAGTTCTTCGAGACCAAGGAGGCCCATTCCATCAAGTCGCGCGCCGAGCGCACCGAGGTCACCGATTGCGACATCAGCGACGGCGACAACGGCACCTCCAGCTACCTGATCGAGGCCCCCAACGGCGGCGCGTTGGTGGTCACCGGCTGCACCCTGGAAAAAGGCCCGCAATCGCAGAACCACACCACCGCCATCATGATCGGCTCGGAGGGCGTCACCCAGCCAACCCCGGAAATCACCATCACCAACAACAGTTTCCGCAATGACGGCAGCTACCCCACCTCGCTGGTCGATAATCTCACCGCCACCGAGGCGCAGTTGAAGGGCAACCGCATCTCCGGCACCGTCAAACCACTGATGGGCGACGGCACGGTGCGATGAGCGGACGGTCGCGCCGTCGCCAGGGCGCGGCCATTCTCGCGGCGCTGCTCGGGCTCACGTCGCCGCTGGCCGCGGCCACCCTCCAGGTCGGCCCGGACGCGCCGCTGAAAACCCCCAGCGCCGCCGCCGCCGTGGCGCAGGACGGCGACATGATCGAGATCGCCGCCGGCGACTATTTCGATTGCGCGATCTGGCGCGCCAACGACCTCACCATCGCAGGCGCGCCCGCCGGCGCGGACGGCAAAACCGCCACCCTCACCGACAAAAGCTGCGAGGGCAAAGCCGCCTTCATCACCCGCGGCGCCCGCATCGTGCTGCGCAACCTGACCTTCACCCGCATCCGCGTGGATGACCGCAACGGTGCCGGCATTCGCGTCGAGGGCGGCGACCTCACGATCGAGCACAGCCGCTTCATCAACGACCAGATCGGCATCCTCGCCGCCGACAACCTTGCCCGCACCCTCATCATCCGCGACTGCGATTTCACCGCCAACGGTCTGCCCGACGCCGATCGCGCAACCGCGGACATTCTGGCGGGCAGCAGCGCCCGGTTGCTGGTCACGCAGTCGCGGTTCGACGCCAAGAAAGGCGGGGCCGCGATCTCCTCACAGGCCCGCGCCACCGAGCTCGTCGGCAACCGCTTCACCAGCGCCACCCCGATGACCTATCTGATCGGCGACATGACCGGCGGCACACTGACCATGACCGCGAACATCATCACCCTCGCCCCGGGCGGCGCGCCCCGGCTCGGCGTGGTCACCACGGCCGCCGACGGCGACCTGCCTGCCGGCGATATCGTGGTCGAAGGCAACAGCCTCACCAACGACAGCGGCAAGCCCACGACGCTGCTGCTGAACTGGCGCGGCATCACGCCCCGTCTCGCCCGCAATATCGTCGCCCGCGCTGATACCGAGGTCAGCGACAGCGGCGCCATCCAGCACCGCCTTTCCACCGCCGTGCACAGCACGATCGACACGCTGCGTCACGCGGCAGGCATGGCCAGACATCTGGTCGGCATCGTCAGGCAGCAGCTCTGATCTCCCGCCCCGGTGCCGCCGGTGATGCGCGGAGGGCTCAGCCCGGCTTGCGCGCCGCGTCGGGCACCAGGGATAGCGGGATCCAATGCAGACCATCGCTCGTCTGCACCAGCATCAGCACCGACTTGCGACTGGATTTACGCACCTGCTCCACCTTGTCGATCACGTCGGCCGGCGCGCTCACCGCCTCCTGCTGCACCTCGACGATCACATCGCCGGCCTTCAGGCCACGATCCCCCGCCGGCGTGCCGGATTCCACATTGGTAATCAGCACGCCCTTCTGATCCGCCCCGATCTGGTATTTGTCCCGCGCATCCGGCGTGATCGGCGCCAGCTTCAACCCGAGACCCGAGACTTCCAGGGGCTGCACCGGCGCCGGCTTCTCGGGGGCTGCCGCGGTCGCCACCTTCTGCTCCTCCGGCAGCTCGCCCACCGTCGCCTGCAGCGTCACCTGCTTGCCATCGCGCCACACCACCAGCGGCACTTCCTTGCCGATTTCGGTCTGCGCCACGATCAGCGGCAGGCTGCGCATTTCCTTCACCGGCTGACCGTTGAACGACAGGATGATGTCGCCATTCTTGATCTGCGCCTTGTCCGCGGGGCCACCATCATTCACGCCCGCCACCATCGCGCCGGACGCATCCTTCAACCCCAGGCTTTCCGCGATATCCGGCGTCACCTGCTGGATCCGCACGCCCAGCCACCCACGCCGCGCGTGGCCGTACTGGCGCAGCTGATCCACCACCGTCTTGGCCATGTTGGACGGAATCGAGAACCCGATCCCGATCGACCCGCCGCTCGGCGAGTAGATCGCCGTGTTGATGCCGATCACCTCGCCGTCCATGTTGAACAGCGGGCCGCCCGAGTTGCCCTTGTTGATCGCCGCATCGGTCTGGATGAAATTGTCGTACGGCCCGGAATCGATATTGCGGCCGCGCGCGCTGACGATACCCGCGGTCACCGTGCCGCCGAGGCCGAACGGATTGCCGATGGCCAGCACCCAGTCACCGACGCGGGACTGGTCGGAGTTGCCGAACGCCACCGACGGCAGCGGCTTGTCATAATTCACCTTCAGCACCGCCAGATCGGCCCGCTCGTCGCGTCCGAGCAACGTCGCCTTCAAAGTGGTGTTGTCCTGGAGGATCACCGTGATCTCGTCGGCCCCCTCGATCACGTGGTTGTTGGTCACCACGATGCCGGAGGGATCGATGATGAAGCCCGACCCCAGGCTCTGCGCCCGCCGCGGCTGCGCCGGCTGCCCGCCTTGGCCACCGGGATGATTGCGATCCATGAAGTCCTTGAAGAACTGCTCGAACGGCGACCCCGGCGGGAATTGCGGAATGTCGGGACCTTGTGCCGTGCGCGCCGGCAGCGTCGTGCTCGACGAGATATTCACCACCCCCGGCAGCAGCCGCTGCGCCAGATCGGCGAAACTATCCGGCGCCGAGCGCGCCTGGGCCGTCGGCGCCAGCATCGGCACCGCCATCATGGTCGACAGCGCCACCGCGGCGACGCGAATGGTACGGAACATCATCAGGCGCATGGATCTGGTTTCCCTGTCATCGCGTCATCAGCCTATCTGGTCGCGCGGCGCAAGGCCGCAAGAATCCCCATCACGGCGACAGCTTGGCGGCATCGCCCAACGTCGCGGCAGGCGTCGCGGTCGGCGCCGCGGTCGGCGCCTGATGCAACAGGCTCAGGAACCCGTCGCCCGGCGTCAGCACCAGCCTCGAGGTACCGGCCGCGAACGCGTCACGATATGCCTGCAATGTCCGCCATACCCTGAAGAAGGCGGGGTCGCGCTGGAACGCATCGGCGTAGATCGCGATCGCCTGCGCCTCGCCCTCGCCACGCAGCTTGTCGGCCGTCGCCCGCGCGTCGGCCAGCAGCACGGTGCGCTCACGCTCCGCGTCGGCACGGATCTTGGCCGCCGCCTCGGCCCCCTCGGCGCGCGCCTGCCGCGCCACCCGCTCACGCTCGGACTGCATGCGCGACAGCACCGCCTTGGTATTGTCGTCCGGCAGATCGGCGCGACGAATGCGCACATCCTCCACCTTCACCCCGAAGCCGGTCATCTCGCTGTTCACCTGGTCGCGGATCGTGCTCATGATCTGTCCGCGATTGGACGACAGCACATTCAGCAGCGTCTCGTTGCCCAGCACCCGCAGCAGCGACGAGGACGCCACCGCATTCAGCCGCACCCGGATCCCGGCCTCGGTCGGTCCCACCGCCTGATAATAGCGCAACGGATCGACGATCCGAAACCGCACGAAGCCGTCCACCCGCAGCCGCCGCTGATCGCCCAGCGTCGCCTCCTCGGGCGGCAGCTCGTAATCCAGCAGCCGGTTGTCGAAGCTGATCACCGTCTGCACGAACGGGATCTTGGCGTTCAGCCCGGGCTTGGTGATCAGCCGCACCGGCGCGCCGAACTGGGTGATCAACACCTGCTCGGTCTGATCGACCGTGAACAATGAAGCGCTGGCCACCACGAAGATCACCACCAACGCGGCGATCGCGACGATCATGGCGCGGCTCATGGCGTGGCCGCCTTGGCAGCAGGGGCAGGTTTAGGCGGCGTCACCCCCAGATCGTTCAACGGCAGCAGCGGCACCACCCCGCGCAGCTTGTCATCCACGATCACCGACGGCGTATGGGTCAGCACGTCCTGCATGGTCTCCAGATACAGCCGCTCCAGGGTCACATCCTTGGCGGCATCATAGGCTTTCAACACCGACAGGAAGCGCTGCCCCTGCCCGGTCGCCTCGGCAACCGACGCCTGGCGCGCGCCATCCGCCTCCGCGGTCAGCCGCGCGGCATCACCGCGCGCCCGTGGCACGATGTCGTTGCGATAGGATTCCGCCTCGTTGCGAATCCGCTCGGCGTCCGCGTTGGCGCGCTGCACATCGCGGAAACTGTCGAGCACCTCGTCCGGCGGATTGGATTTCTGCAGCGACACCTGGGTGATCTCCACCCCGGTGCCGTATTGATCGAGAATCGCCTGCACGCCGGAGGTCACGGCACTCTCGATCTTGGTGCGCCCCGGTCCCAACGCCGGCTGGATCGGCGTGCTGCCGATCACCTCGCGCATCACGCTCTCGGCCGCCGACTTCACGGCATATTCCGGGTTGCGCGTGTTGAACAGAAAATCGCTGGCGTCGCGCACCCGCCAGAACACCGCGAAATTGATGTCGATGATATTCTCGTCGCCAGTCAGCATCAGGCTCTCCGCCGGCACGTCGCGCACCGGCACGGCGATGCCGTCCGACCCCGGCCCCTGCTGCAGCGCGCCGCTGCCGGGCATCGAGCGATAGCCGATCTCAACCCGGTTGATGCGCGTCACCGCCGGCAGCAGCACCGCCTCGATCGGCCAGGGCAGATGATAATTCAGCCCGGGATCGGTCTTGCCGACATAGGCGCCGAAGCGCAGCACCACGCCCTGCTCGTCCGGCTGCACCCGGTAGAACCCGCTGGCCAGCCACGCCGCCACCACCACCACCGCAATCAGCGCCGCCGCCCGGCCGCCGCCAAACCCACCGCCGCCACCGCCGGCACGTCGCGGCCCACCGCCATTGCCGCCACCAAACCCCGGCGGCAGCACGTTGCGGATAAACTCCTGGCCGCGCGCCAGCAGGTCGTCGAGATCGGGCCCACCCCCAGGCCCGGACCCGCGCGGTCCACCGCCCCAGGGTCCCGGCGTCGGCCGATTATTCTGCCCATTGCCCGGGGGTGTCCCCCACGGTCCCTGACCGCCGGAACCGGTATTGCGGTTCCCTTTGGAGCCTCCGCCATCGGTGTCGGGGCCGCCATTGTTCCAAGGCATCGGGCTGGGCTGCTCCTGTGTGGTGTTCGCTATCGCGCCGGCCGGTGTCGCACAGGCCGGCGGGAAAGACCAACCGGGCGAATGGCCATTGGCATCCCGGCCGCGTCGCGCCATATCGCCAGGGCATGAACGCGATGTCATGCGGCACCCGCATATTGCCCGCGGATCGAAGGTTTTCAAGCGCATGCCCGCCTCGCCCACCCCTGGCCTTCCCACCCCCGGCCTTCCCAGCCCCGGCCGTCCCAGCCCGGACGATCTTCGCCACAGCCTGCGCGCCGTGATCGATCCCGCAAGCGGCCGCGACATCGTCACCGCCGGTCTGGTCGAGGCGATCCAGGTCAAAGACGGCCTGGCCCACGCCACCCTGCTGACCGACCGCGCCCATGCCGGTGCCATGGAAGCGGTGCGCCGCGAGGCCGAGGCGGTGCTCGCCCGCCATCCCGGGATCACCAACGCCACCGTCCTGCTGACCGCCCACACGCCCGCGCCCCCGGCTGCGGCACCCGCCCGCCCGCCCGCCAAACCGCCGCTGCTGCAGGCCGTGCGCTTCATCGTCGCGGTCGCCTCCGGCAAAGGCGGCGTCGGCAAATCCACCACCGCCGTCAATCTCGCCGTCGCGTTGGCCCGCCTCGGCCTCCGCGTCGGCCTGCTCGACGCCGATATCTACGGCCCCAGCCTGCCCCGCATGCTCGGCCTCGCCCGCAAACCGGAGATTCGCGGCGACCAGATGCTCCCGCTGGAGGCCTGGGGGCTCAAGGCGATGTCGATCGGCTTCCTGGTCGAACCGGAGCAGGCGATGATCTGGCGCGGTCCCATGGTGATGGGGGCACTCGAACAGATGATGGGCCAGGTCGACTGGGGCCCGCTCGACGTGATGCTGGTCGACATGCCGCCCGGCACTGGCGACGCCCAGCTCACCATGGCCCAGCGCGTCGCTTTGGCCGGTGCTGTGATCGTCTCCACCCCGCAGGACATCGCGCTGATCGACGCCCGGCGCGGCGTCAAGATGTTCGAGCAGACCCGGGTCCCGGTGCTCGGCCTGATCGAGAACATGTCGTATTTCTGTTGCCCGGCCTGCGGCGCCCGGGCCGAGATCTTCGGCCATGGCGGCGCGCGCGCCGAGGCCGCCCGGGCCGGCTGCGAGTTCCTCGGCGAGATCCCGCTGCTGCTCGATATCCGCACCGCGTCGGACGCCGGCACGCCGATCACGGCCGCCTCCCCCGACAGTCAGGCGGCGACCGCCTTCGCCGCCATCGCCAGCCGTCTCTGGGCCAAATTGCAGGATGCTCGCCCGGCGGCGCCGAAGATCACCATCAGCTAGGATGTGTCAGCAGGCTTAGCGAAGACTTGTTCTTTCTGGAAAGCAAGAACCAAAGAACGGCTGTCCATTAAGGGTTTGCGGACCAGTCGGGCCCGCATCACCCCGCCATCGCCGCCTCGATCTCGGCGGCCATCGGCACGCTCCCTTGCGTGCCGCGTCGGGTGCACGCCAGGCCCGCCGCCACATTGGCGCGCCGCAGCGCCGCCTCCAGCGCCATCCCCCGGTCAAGCGCCGCCGCCAACACCCCGGTGAAGCAATCGCCCGCCCCGGCGGTATCGACCACGTCGACCGGCCGCCCCGCCAACCGGATGGTTCCCGTCTCGCTCGCCGCCAACAGCCCGTCCCCACCCAGCGTCACCACCACGGTCACGCCCAGGGCCGCGTGCAAGGCCCCGGCATCGGCGGCACAGCCAAGCTCAGCACCGAGCCACGCCGCCTCGTGTTCATTGACCACCAGCACATCCAGCATCCGCAGCGCGTCCCGCGCGAGCGGCCCGGCCGGCGCCAGATTGAGCACGATCCGCGCCCCCGCCGCCCGACCACGCCGGATCAGCGCCTCGATCTCACCGGGATCGGTCTCGCGCTGCAGCAGCAACGTCGCCCCCGGCGCCAGCAGGCCGTCCTCGATCTGGGTCTGCCGCGCCGCCAGATTGGCGCCGCTGCCGACCGCGATCAGATTACCCCCCGCCGGCTCCACACAGATCGCCGCGCACCCGGTCGACGCCGCCACCATCACCACTCGCGAGACATCCACGCCCGCCGGCGCCAGCAACACCATGGCATCCTCGGCCAGCGCATCGCGCCCGACCGCCCCCACCATGATCACGCGGCCGCCGTCCCGCGCCGCCGCCACCGCCTGGTTCGCCCCCTTGCCGCCGGGCTCCATGTGCACCGTCGGTCCCAGCAACGTCTCACCCATCACCGGCAGCCGCGGCAGCGCGAACACCAGATCGAGATTGATCGATCCGAAACAGATGATCACGCCGCGCGCCCGACCGCCGTCATCATCTCCGCCCACTCGCGCTTGGACAGTCCGCTGCCCGACTGCTCAACCGCCTCTCCCGCCAGCATGCGCCTGATCACCGTCAGCATGGCGGCCGAGAACGTCACCGCCCCCAGCCGATAGTCGGCGAACGCCGCATAGGTCAGCGGCACCCAGGCGCGCAGCGACTCCAGCATCGCCTCGGCATAGACGCGAATTTCGTACTGCGCGTGGCTGTCCGCCCGCAGCGACAGGAAGTTCAGCAGATTATGCAGATCGGTCTTCCAGTACCACTGGGTATAGGTGTTCAGCGTCAGGTTCATGCGCGCGAGCTCCCGCGCCAGCCCCGGCCGCGTCGGATCGACCGGCTGGCCGTCCGCCCCTTCGTTCAGCATCGCCGCGTAATGGTCGTAGGTGCGGGTGGCATCGGCGCGCAGCAGCTCCAGCACCTCGGCCGCGGCCTCGCCTTCCAGCACCTCCCCACGCCCCTGCCGATTGGCCGAGGATTGCGCCGCCAGATGCTCCGGCGCGGGCAGATAGAACTCCCGATCCAGGATCGAATAGCGCGCCGAATATTCGTTCACGTTGGCCATGCGATGGCGGATCCACTGCCGTGCCACGAAGATCGGCAGCTTCACGTGATATTTGATCTCGCACATCTCGAACGGCGTGCTGTGCCGATGGCGCATCAGATAGCGGATCAGCCCGGCATCCTCGGACACTTTGCGCGTGCCGCGGCCATAGGACACGCGCGCCGCCTGCACCACGGCCCCATCATCGCCCATATAATCGATCACCCGCAGGAACCCGTGATCCAGCACCGCGGTCGGTTCATACAGCAACGCCTCCAGCGCCGGCACCGTGGCGCGGCGGGTCAACGCCGAGATGGCCCGGCTGGCGGCGATCTCGTCCCTCTGGTCGTCGGTCAGGCTCATTGCAACAAGTCCCTTACATCGCGGCGTGGGGTTGCCTATATTCCGGATGCCGGCTTGCCGGCTATGGCGATAAACGGTGCGTGGAATAAGCGTTGTGGACCCGGGGGCAGTGCCCGGCGCCTCCACCAGAGTCTCGGTTGCGGGGTTCTGGCTCATTGGGGGGGCGATACAGGCTCGACACGCGTGGTAAAGACTCGCTTTTTGCTCGGCATGGTTCCGCCGTCATCGGGCCGTATCACAAGTGCCAATGACAATCATCAGGCGCTCGCTATCGCTGCATAAGCGATAAGCGCGGTTAGGGGGGCCCCGGGCAACAGAATGCCCCCCACTTCCTCGAACACCCCCGACCGCTTCGCCTGCCCGCCCTTTTCGTCGGCCGCGCGAGGCGGTATGGGACCTCATCACGCGCGAGGCGACCCATGGAAGACGATCCGGAACAGCCCCCCGAGAGCCTGCTCCCGTATGACGAGTGGCACGAGGAAGCCTTGCGCCACGTGATGCGGCGCGCGCTGCATTTTGCCGCGGCCAACGGCCTGCCCGGAGACCATCATTTCTACATCACGTTCCGCACCGGCGACGCCGGCGTGGTGATCCCCTCGCGCCTCAAGGCGCAATATCCCCAGGAGATGACCATCGTCCTGCAGCACCAGTTCTGGGACATGAAGGTGGACGACGCCGAGGGCGTGCTGAGCGTCGGCCTGTCGTTCGGCGGCGTGCCCTCCATCCTGCGGATTCCGCTGGCCGCCATCACCGCCTTCGCCGACCCGCATGTGCGCACCGGCATGCGCTTCCGCAACGATCTCGCCTTGAGCGAAACCGCGGCCGACCCCGCGGCCGAAGCCCCGACCGAGGCCGAGCCTGTCGCCGAACCCCCGCCCGCGGAGGCATCGCCCGAGGCGCCGCAGGTGGTCAGCCTCGATGCGTTCCGCCGCCGCACCCCCAAGGACTAGGAACCGCCCGATGAACGCCCCGATGCCCCGGCCGTCCAATTTCCTGTATTCGCCGATGTTCCCGCTCGGCCCCGACCCCACGCCCTACAAGAAGCTCGACATCGCCGGCGTCTCCAGCTTCACCTGCGACGGCCGCAGCGTGCTGAAGATCGCACCCCAGGCCCTCACCGAGCTGGCCTTCCAGGCGTTCCACGAGGTCTCGCATCTGCTGCGCCCCGCCCACCTCGCGCAATTGCGCAAGATCCTCGACGACCCGGAGGCCTCGGCCAACGACCGTTTCGTGGCGCTCGATCTGCTCAAGAACGCCAACATCGCCGCCGGCGGCGTGCTGCCGATGTGCCAGGACACCGGCACCGCCATCGTCGTCGGCAAGAAGGGCCAGCGCGTCTGGATCGAGGGCGACGAGGAGGAGGCGCTGTCGTACGGCGTGCATCGCACCTACACCGAGACCAATCTGCGCTATTCCCAGATGGCCCCGCTGTCGATGTTCGAGGAGGTCAATACCGGCAATAATCTGCCGGTGCAGTTCGACATCTATGCCAGCCCCGGCGATCACCACGCCGACGAATTCCACCTGATGTTCGTCGCCAAAGGCGGCGGCTCGGCCAACAAGACGTTCCTGTTCCAGGAAACCCGCGCGATCCTCACGCCGGACAAGCTCGCCGAGTTCCTCGCCACCAAGATGAAGACGCTGGGCACCTCGGCCTGCCCGCCATATCACCTCGCCATCGTGATCGGCGGCACCAGTGCCGAGACCACCGTCAAGACCGTGAAACTCGCCTCCACCAAATGGCTGGACGAGTTGCCCACCACCGGCAGCAAGGCCGGCCACGCCATCCGCGATCTCGACATGGAGCAGAAAGTGCTCGAGATCAGCCGCCATAACGGCATCGGCGCACAGTTCGGCGGTAAGTATTTCTGCCATGACGTGCGGGTGATCCGCCTGCCCCGCCACGGCGCCAGCCTGCCGGTCGGCATCGGCGTGTCCTGCAGCGCCGATCGCCAGGTCAAAGCCAAGATCACCCCGGACGGCGTGTTCCTCGAACAGCTGGAGACCGACCCGTCGAGATATCTGCCCGAGGCCACCGACGAGGTGCTGGGGGCGGACGTCGTTCGCGTCGACCTCAACCGCCCGATGGCCGAGATCCGCCGGCAATTATCGGCCTATCCGGTGAAAACCCGCCTGTCGCTGACCGGCACCATGGTGGTGGCGCGCGACATCGCCCACGCCAAGCTGAAGGAGCGGCTGGATGCCGGCGCCGGCCTGCCCGACTATCTGAAGGACCATCCGGTGTATTATGCCGGTCCCGCCAAGACGCCGACCGGCTACGCCACCGGCAGCTTCGGCCCCACCACCGCCGGCCGGATGGACAGCTACGTCGCCGACTTCCAGCGTGCCGGCGGCTCGTTCGTCATGCTCGCCAAGGGCAACCGCTCCAAGGCGGTGAAGGACAGTTGCAAGGCCAATGGCGGCTTCTATCTCGGCAGCGTCGGCGGCCCCGCCGCCCGCCTCGCCCAGGACTGCATCCGCAAGGTCGAGGTGCTGGAATATGCCGAGCTGGGCATGGAGGCGGTCTGGCGCATCGAGGTCGAGGATTTCCCCGCCTTCATCGTGATCGACGACAAGGGCAATGATTTTTACGACGGGCTCACCTGATGCGCTTCACCGTGGACCGCCTCGACCATCTCGTCATCACCTGCGGCGACGTCGAGCAGAGCGCCAGCTGGTACCAGCGCGTGCTCGGCATGGAGCGCGAGGAATTCGGCGAGCAGCGCCGCACCGCGCTGAAGTTCGGCGGCCAGAAACTCAACCTTCACCAGGCCGGCCGCGAGTTCAAACCGAACGCGGCCCACGCCACCGTCGGCAGCCAGGATCTCTGCTTCATCACCGCCGTCGGCCCGGAGGAGGTCAAGCACCATCTGGATATTTGCGGTGTCACCATCGAGCAAGGCCCGATCGCCAAGATCGGCTCGCTGGGTCCGATCATGTCGGTCTATTGCCGCGACCCCGACGGCAATCTGATCGAAATCTCGTCCTACCTCTCTGAATGAAGGCGAGCGACTTCGACTTCGCGCTGCCCGCCGACAGCATCGCCCAGCATCCCGCCCGCCCGCGGGATGCCGCACGCCTGCTGCACGTGACCGACACGCTGCAGGACTGCACGGTGAGCGATCTGCCGCACTTGCTGAAGCGCGGCGACCTGCTCGTCGCCAATGACACAAGGGTGATTCCCGCCCAGCTCACCGGCCGCCGCGGTGACGCCCGCATCGGCATCACCCTCGATCGGCCGCTGCCCGACGGCAGCTGGCACGCGCTGGCGCGCAACGCCCGCCGGCTGCGCCCCGGCGACATCCTGCGGTTCGACCACGCCGACGAGCTGCGCGCCGAACTGCGCGCCCGCGATGCGGATGGCGGCGTGGCGCTGGCCTTCAACCTCGAAGGGGCGGCCTTCGCCGAGGCGCTGCGGCGCGCCGGCGCGCTGGCCTTGCCGCCCTACATCAGCCGCCCCGGCGGCCCCTCGGCCGACGACCAGGCCGACTACCAGACGGTCTTCGCCCAGCATGAGGGGGCCGTGGCCGCCCCCACCGCCGGGCTGCATTTCACGCCCGCGCTGCTGGCTTCCCTCGACGAGGCCGGCATCGGCCGGGTCACCATCACCTTGCATGTCGGCGCCGGCACGTTCCTGCCGATGCGCCACGACGACGTCGCCCAGCACCGCATCCACGCCGAGCGGGGGATCATTTCCGCCGCCGCCGCCAGCAGGATCAACGCCGCACGCGCCGCCGGTGGCCGTATCGTGGCCGTCGGCACCACCAGCCTGCGCCTGCTCGAATCCGCCGTCGACGAGGCCGGACACATCCATCCCTTCGCCGGCGAGACCGAATTGTTCGTGCTGCCCGGCCACCGCTTCCGCGCGGTCGATCTGCTGATGACCAATTTCCATCTGCCCCGCTCGACCTTGTTCATGCTGGTCTGCGCCTTCGCCGGCACCGCGCGCATGCGCGCCGCCTACGCCCACGCGATCGCCGCCGGCTATCGCTTCTACTCCTACGGCGACGCCTCGCTGCTCGCGCGCGCATGACCCTCAGCTGGACCGAACAGGCGAGCGACGGCGCCGCCCGCGCCGGCACCCTGCGCACCGCGCACGGCGACGTCGCCACGCCGGTGTTCATGCCGGTCGGCACCGCCGGCACGGTCAAGGCGATGCTGCCCGACGCGGTTCGCGCCACCGGCGCCCGCCTGATCCTCGGTAACACCTATCACCTCATGCTCCGCCCCGGTGCTGACCGCGTCGAACGTCTGGGCGGCCTGCACAAGATGATGGACTGGCCCGGCCCGATCCTGACCGACTCCGGCGGCTTTCAGGTGATGTCCCTGTCCGGCCTGCGCAAACTCGACGCCGACGGTGTCACCTTTCAATCCCACATCGACGGCTCCCGCCACCGCCTGACGCCGCAATCCTCCATCGAGATCCAGCATAAGCTCGACGCCACCATCACCATGGCGTTTGACGAATGCACGCCGTTCCCGGCCACCGAAGCCGAGGCGCGCGCCTCGATGGAGCTGTCGATGCGCTGGGCCGCCCGCTCCCGCGACGCGTTCGTGCCGCGCCCCGGCTACGGCCTGTTCGGCATCGTCCAGGGCAGCGTGTTTCCGGCCTTGCGGGCCAGCTCGGCCGCGGCCCTCATCGGCATCGGCTTCGAGGGCTACGCCATCGGCGGCCTCGCCGTCGGCGAGGGTCAAGCCATGATGTTCGACGTTTTGGACGATACCGTGCCGGCGTTGCCGGCCACCGCCCCGCGCTATCTGATGGGGGTCGGCACGCCCGACGACCTGCTCGGCGCGGTGCAGCGCGGCGTCGACATGTTCGACTGCGTGATGCCGACGCGCGCCGGGCGCACCGCGCGCGCCTATACCTCCCGCGGCGTCCTCAATGTGCGCAATGCCCGCTTCGCCGACGATGCCGGCCCGATCGACCCCGCTTGCGCCTGCCCCGCCTGCAGCCGTCACAGCCGCGCCTATCTGCATCATCTGTTCCGCTGCGCGGAGATGCTCGGCCCGATGCTGCTGACATGGCATAATCTGGAATATTACCAGTCGCTGATGCGCGGCCTGCGTCAGGCGATCCTGGCCGGCCGCCTCGCCGACCACGCCCGCGAACTGCGCGCCGGGTGGCTGCAGGACAAGGACCAACGATGAGTGAAGATTATAGCGGCCTCACCCAGCTCGGCCACCATGTCACCCAGCCGGCGAGCCCCGACACCGCCGTGCTGGAACGCGTCCCCAATCCCACGCCGGACGCCGATTACGTGATCCGCTTCACCTGCCCGGAGTTCACCTCGCTGTGCCCGATGACCGGCCAGCCCGACTTCGCCCATATCGTCATCGACATCATCGCCGCCGACTGGATCGTCGAGAGCAAATCGCTGAAATTGTTCCTCACCTCGTTCCGCAACCACGGCGCCTTCCACGAGGCCTGCACCATGGGCATCGCCCAGCGCCTGGTCGGGCTGCTGGCGCCGAAATGGCTGCGCATCGGCGGCTACTGGTACCCGCGCGGCGGCATCCCGATCGACGTGTTCTGGCAGACCGGCGCGCCCCCCGCGGGCGCCTGGATCCCCGACCAGGGCGTGCCCCCCTATCGCGGCCGCGGCTGACGCCATCCGCGCCAAAGCGCTGGCCCTCGGCTTCGACGCCGTGGGGTTTGCCCCCGCGCGCCTCGCCGCCGACGCCCGCGCCCGGCTGACCGACTTCCTCGCCGCCGGTCAGCACGGCGACATGGGCTGGCTCGCCGAGCGCGCCGACCAGCGCGGCGACCCGCAAACCCTGTGGCCCGACGCGCGCAGCGTGATCTGCCTCGGCCTGTCCTACGCGCCCGACACCGATCCGCTGGCCCATCTGGAACATCCCGACCGCGGCGGCATTTCGGTCTATGCCCGCAATCGCGACTATCACCACATCGTCAAGGGCATGCTCAAGCATCTCGCCCAGTTCGTCGTCGCCCGGTTCGGGCCGGAGGTGAAAGTGTTCGTCGATACCGCGCCGGTGATGGAAAAGCCGCTCGCCGCGTCAGCCGGCCTCGGCTGGCAAGGCAAGCACACCAACCTGGTGTCCCGCGCGCATGGCTCCTGGCTGTTTCTCGGCGAAATCTACACCAGCCTGCCGATCACGCCCGACCCGCCCCACGCCGACCGCTGCGGCACCTGCACCCGCTGCCTGCAGGCCTGTCCGACCGACGCGTTTCCCGCGCCCTATCGCCTCGACGCGCGCCGCTGCATCGCCTACCTCACCATCGAGCATCGCGGCCCGATCCCGCTGGAATTCCGCGCGGCCATCGGCAACCGCATCTATGGCTGCGACGACTGCCTCGCCGCCTGCCCGTGGAACCGCTTCGCCAGCGCCACCCGCCACGCCAGACTCCAGGCCCGCGCCGAGCTCGCCCAACCCCGTCTCGCCGACCTCGCCAGCTTGGATGACGCCGGCTTCCGGCGGATGTTCGCAGGCTCGCCGATCAAACGCACGGGGCGCGACCGGTTCGTGCGCAACGTCCTGATCGCCATCGGCAATTCCGCCGACCCGGCGCTGCTGCCCGCCGCCCGCGCCCGGCTCACCGACGCCGACCCCGTGGTCGCCGAAGCCGCCGCCTGGGCCTGCGCCCGTCTGGCATCACCCACTCCCGCGCGATCCGGAGCCGCCTCATGATCACCCGCACCGAAACCGACTCGCTCGGCAGCATCGACATCGACGCCGATCGCTACTGGGGCCCGCAAACCGAGCGCGCCCGCCGTCTGTTCCGTATCGGCGACGAGCATTTTCCGAAGCTCATGATCCGCGCGATCGGCCTGCAGAAACAGGCCGCCGCGCAAGCCAATCTGGCGCTCGGGGAATTGTCCCAGGCGATCGCGACCCCGATCATCCAGGCCGCCGAGGAAGTCGCCGCCGGCCGGCACGATCAGGAATTCCCGCTGCCGGTCTGGCAGACCGGCTCCGGCACCCAAACCAACATGAACGCCAACGAGGTCATCGCCAACCGCGCCAGCGAGCTGCTCGGCGAGCCCCGCGGCTCGCGCGCCATCCACCCCAACGACCACGTCAATCGCGGCCAGTCCTCCAACGACAGCTTTCCCACCATGATGCACATCGCGGCCATCGAGGCGATCCACGGCATCACCCTGCCCGGCCTGCGCCGGCTGGCCGAGGCCCTCACCCAGCGCGCCGCCGCGTGGGACGACATCATCAAGATCGGCCGCACCCACATGATGGACGCGGTGCCGATGCGCCTCGGCCAGGAAGCCGGCGCCTGGGCCCGCCAGGTCAGCCTCGGCATCGGCCGCCTGGAACGCACGCTGGCGAACCTGCTCGCGGTGCCCCAGGGTGGCACCGCCATCGGCACCGGCCTCAACCGTCACCCCGACTTCGACCGCGTCTTCTGCGAACGCTTGGCCGCCCTGACCGGCCACCCATTCTCCGCCAACCCGAACAAGTTCGAGGGCATGGGCGCGCATGACGCCTTCGTCGAACTGTCCGGGGCGATGAACACCGTCGCCGTGTCGCTCAACAAGATCGGCAACGATATCCGCCTGCTCGGCTCTGGCCCCCGCACCGGGCTCGCCGAACTGCTGATCCCCGAGGACGGCCTGTCCTCCTCCATCATGCCCGGCAAGACCAATCCGACCCAGAGCGAGGCACTGACCATGGTGTGCGCCCAGGTGATCGGCAATCACGTCGCCATCACCATGGGTGCTGCCCAGAGCTTCCTGGAGCTCAACGTGTTCAAACCGCTGATCATCCACAACACGCTGCAATCCGCGCGGCTGCTCGGCGATGCCGCCACCAGCTTCGCCGCCAACATGATCGACAAGCTCGAACCGAATCGCGAGCACATCGCCGAGAACCTGGCCAACTCGGCAATGCTGGTCACGGCCCTCAACCCGCACATCGGCTACGACAAGGCGGTCCGCATCGCCAAGACCGCGATCCACGACCGGATCACGCTGCGGCAGGCCGCCGAACGGCTCGACCTGGTGACCCCAGCCGACTTCGATCGCTGGGTGCGGCCCGCCGAGATGACCCGCCCCGGCGCCAGCCTGGCGGGTGGCTAGCGATGCCGCTCGCCAAACGCAGCTTCACCGTCGCCGGCCATCGCACCAGTGTCGCCCTGGAGCCGGAATTCTGGCGCGCGCTGATGGACCTCGCGATGGCCCGCGACACCCGCCTTTCCACCCTGGTCGCGGAACTGGACGCCGCACGGAGCGAGGCGCAGCCGCTCGCGTCGGCCCTGCGCGTGCATGCGTTGACCCAGGCGCTGCGCAAGCCTTAGAGCATGATCGCGTAAGGTTGACCCACCTGGGCTACAAACATGCTCGATAAAACAAAGAGCTAGAGCGTGATCGCTTCGTCTACCTGAAGCGATCACGCGCTAGGTGCGGAGGTCGGAAGACAAAGTCTTCTTTTTCTGAAGAAAAAAAGCAAACAGACGCTCATCCCTTGATCCCGGGTGGCTGCAACCACCCAACCCCAATGGATAGACG
>Ga0116226_10001505_pt1 | contig 20214 bp, 22 predicted proteins | sample S1TSphfallax_FD_89692 | JGI IMG/M metagenome (GOLD analysis project Ga0116226, IMG submission 89692) | Host-associated microbial communities from peat moss isolated from Minnesota, USA - S1T2_Fa - Sphagnum fallax MG | ecosystem: Host-associated > Plants > Peat moss > Unclassified | place: USA... | reverse complement strand
GGGGAGCCGCCCATAGCGATAGTCGAAATATTCGTCGACCGGCCCGGTATAGATCAGGTGGCGATAGTCGAACTCTCGCTGGACGTCGCGATAATCCGTATTGAGCAGGACACTGATATTGGGATGATCGAGCATATTTTCGAACATCCGCGTATAGCCGTGGCGCGGCATGTTCTGAAAACTGTCGCCGAAATAGCGGTCATCGTCATTGTGACGCACGGGTATGCGGCTGGTCACGGACTTGTCGAGATCGCGTGGCTCCATCCCCCATTGCTTCAAGGTATAACCGCGGAAGAAGGCCTCATACAGTTCGCGACCGACGCCGGCCAGCACGACATCCTCGGAGGTCCGAACTTCGCCGACCGTCTCGGCCTTGGCGGCCAGGAAGGCAGCGACCTCTGCTTCCGAGAGATTTATACCGAAGAAGCGGTTGACCGTGACGCGGTTGATCGGCACCGGCAGAAGCTGCTCGCCAATGCGGGCCAATACCTTGTGCTCATAGGGGCTCCATTCGGTGAATTTCGACAAATAGCGCGCGATTCGGGCGCTGTTGGTGTGGAAGATGTGCGGCCCATAACGATGCACCAGAATGCCGCTCTGGTCGTAATGGTCGTAAGCGTTGCCGCCGATATGGGAGCGGCGGTCGACCAGCATGACTCGCGCGTCCCGTTGCGATGCCAGCCGTTCTGCCAGGACGCTGCCGGCAAAGCCGGCACCGACGATCAGATAGTCGAAACCATGCCGGCGCTTGATGCGCGGCGCTGTCATAGGCGGCTTGAGAGCGGTCACGACGCGGCTGCGTCGCTTGTCGGAGATCAGCCTCTCCATGCTGGCGAAGGTGCGGTCCCACGACAGGTCGGCCAGCACCTCATCCGCCTCGCCGAGCCAGCGCTCCGGTGCCTGCGACAGGGTCAGGGCGTGTTCCGCTTCCGCAACGAAGCTCCTGGCATCGTTGGCGATCCGCACGCCGGCCAGATCGCCATACTGACGGACGACGTCAGTGATTCGGGTGGATACCACCGGACGGCCGCCGGCGAGATATTCTGGGGTTTTGGTGGGGCTGATGAAGCGAGTCGATTCATTGATTGCGAACGGCATCAGCGCCACGTCCCATCCCGCCAGATAGGCTGGCAAGTCGGCGTAGGGCTTCATGCCGAGATAGTGGATGGTGGGGCGGTGCGGAAGATCCTTGGGGTCGATCTTGACCACGGGGCCGACCATGATGATCTGCCAGTCAGGGCGGGCATCTGCCAGTGCTTCCAGCAAATCGCGATCCAGTCGCTCGTCCAGCACGCCGAAGAAGCCCAGCCGCGGATGCGGGATGGCGGCCTGGTCGGCCGGCTCGGCCGAACCGTCCCGCGCCGGCTTGAAATGCGGTACATCGACGCTGCTCGGGAACGGATGGACTGAGGGATGCCGCTGGCGCTTGGCCTCGAACAGGCTGTAACCGCCGGTAAACACCAGATCTGCTTGCCGCAGGAGCTTTTCTTCCTCGGCGCATAATTCGGCAGGAGCGCCCTTAAAGGCGCTGAGCTCGTCCATGCAGTCATAGACGGTCACCGCGGGGGCGAGATGCTGCGAGAACCCCAAGGCCATCGGCGTGTAATACCAGGCTACGACGGGACGCCAAGCGCGCCCGGCCAGCAGGCTGTCGAGCAGCCTTTTCTGAGCTGCCGCGGTCTCCGCCGGGCCGGTGCCTGCCGGCAAATGGGGCCGCGCTACTGTAAGTCCAGGCGAGATCTGGGTGAGTTCGAGGTGGGGGTTGGTCTCGCCGAAAATCGGCTCCTCCCAAAATATAGTCGCCATTGTGGAGGATAGGCGACTAATTAGATGTTGGGGTCTTTGAAATACGAAATCCCATCGCAGGTGAGAAAAGCAAATCGCGCACTCTATATTTGAGTTTTCATCGAAATTTATTTCATTTGATAGGCTATTCATTGTCATTCTCTCTGCAAGCGTTTTTTCCAAAACAAGCGAGTGAGAGGAAGGTTCCGGCATGATGGTGTGGCAATAATCTGGCGGAAATCCACCGATGTCGGGTCGAACGAGCGCTTGCGACGGTACTTTGGGCATATCGCGAGATCGATCAAACCATCCGGGGTTTGTCCCGGAACTCCAGCGCTTCTGTTGTAGTTAAGTCGTCCATCATCGCCCGTGCATAGGAGCCCCTCGATGTTCGTTCAATCTGCCAATGTCACCCTCTGGCGGATCGTCAGCGCGGCGAGGCGTTGAGGGACCGTTGGTGCTTACCCGACTTGGCGGGAGGATCTCGCCTCTTAACGCCGCCGAGCGTGCCACGCTGGATCGCGCGATCATCGAAGTTCGTTCGGTAGGTGCCCGCACCATCCTGGCCCGAAAGGGAGAGAGGCTGGAATTCAGCACCATCCTGCTGAACGGGTTTCTGAGCCGTCACGTCGATGACAGGCGGGGCCAGCGGCAGTTCTTGTCTCTGCAGGTGCCGGGCGATCTGGTGGATTTTCATGCCTACCCGATGCGCTTCCTCGATCATGACGTGTCGGCTTTATCCGAGGCGCAGATCGCCCTGATCCCCCATTCCTCCATCGCGGAGATCACTGAGGCCAACGCCGGACTAGCCCACAAGATGTGGCTTACTACCCTGCTCGATGCTGCGTTGCACCGGGGGTGGATTTTCCGTCTCGGCCGTTTGGATGGGCCCGGACGAATCTGCCATTTTCTCGCCGAAACCGCGGCCCGGCTGTGTGCAGTGGGTCTGGGGACGCCAGAGCGTTTTTTCTTGCCCCTCACCCAGGCCGATCTGGGTGAGGCCTGCGGACTGACGAGCGTCCATACGAGCCGCGTGCTGAAAGCGCTGCGCAGCGCAGGGGTTTGTACGTTCCGCGACGGCACAGTAAGCATCGAGGATCCCGCCGCTCTCATTCGGACGGGCCACTTCGATCCGACCTATCTCTATCTCAACGATGGGACGCGGCCCGGGTCCGAGGCGGCCGCCGCGAAGCATCCCGCCAGCGGAAAATCGACTTAACGCAGGTTAAGACGTTGCAACGGAAGAATGCTCCTGGGCGTTTCAGAGGTTCACCAGAGGAGAGAGCCATGGCGACGACCCAGAAGACCAAGGCGGAGAAATCCGCCGCCCGTGCGACCAACCGCAAAGTCAAGCAGGCCTCCGGCAAGAGCGACGCGATCGCCTTGCTGGAAGCCGATCATCGCGAGGTCGAGACATTGTTCGATCAGTTCGACGCCGCCAGCGATAATGCGGAGAAGGGCAAGATCGCCGCGAAAATCTGCTTGGCGCTGAAAGTTCATGCCCTGATCGAGGAGGAGTTGTTCTACCCGCCGGCGCGCAAGGAAACCGGGGATGCCGATCTCGTCGATGAGGCCATCGTCGAGCATATGGGCGCCAAGACCTTGATTGCCCAGATCGAGGCTATGAAGCCGGGCGAGCCGCTCTACGACGCCAAGGTGAAAGTCCTGGGCGAACAGATCCGCCACCATGTCGAGGAAGAGGAGAGCGAACTCTTCCCCGAGGCCCGCGAGGCCAACATGGACTTGGACGCGATCGGCGCCGCGCTGCAAGCCCGCAAGGCAGAGCTGTTGCAGACCCTCGCCCAGAAGCACTGAGCCATTCAGCGCCAGCGGGGAGCTTCACCAGCAAGCGAAGGCCCCGCTGACCACACCTGACTAATGATCAGGTCGTCGGTGCGGGATATCGCATAAGCAAAGCCCGCGCACTGAACAGCAATCCGGGCGCCTCCGTTGACGGCAGCGCTCGGCGGGGCCATCAGACCCCAAGGCACGCGCGGGCCTGCCGCGCACAGGAAACGGAGCATTCAGATGTCCAGCACTCACCACAATGAAGCAGCCGATCATCATGACAAGGCGGCCAAGTCGCATCGCTCGGCGGCCCAACATCATGACAAGGGCGACAAGGAAACCGCCCGGAAACATTCGGACGAGGCCCATGGGCACTCGTCGCACGCCCATGAAAGCTCGACGAAAGCCAACAGCAAGTCGAAGAGCAACTAAGCAACACCTGGCGGGGCCAATTCGGCCCCGCCTACGCTTACGAAAACGTCACCCTCTTTATCATTGCCGACAAGCCGTCCCCCTAATTTGTCACAGCGAAGAAATTGACTCGCTCTGCAACCGGATTCAATCATTTGGCCGGGAAACTAAAGCAATCAGGCCTTGACCGGCAGTCGCGCGCAAGCAATCCAACAAGCCCAATTCAAAAGTGACAAGCCTTTCCGCCAAGCTGTCGAATCTGCCTCCCCATGGTCTCAATCAGAACAAAGAGGTGGGTCGCGCCGCCATTATCATGACATCTATTTCAACGAAGGAATAATTATGAAATATCACGAACTCGCAGGTAAGCGCGTTTTAGTTGTCGAGGACGAACTGCTTGTCTCCATGCTTATCGAAGATCAGTTGGCTGATATTGGATGTATTATTGTCGGTCCATTCAGGCGAATCCTAAATGGACTTGCCGCCGCGACAACGGAACCGGTGGATCTCGCTCTTCTGGACGTGAACGTCGCGGGCGAAAGGGTATTTCCTATTGCCGAGGTGTTGGAGCAAAGAGGGGTCCCTTTCCTATTCTTGACCGGCTATGGAGAAGCGGCGCTTCCGCACGATCGCCCTGATTGGGAAGCGCTGGCGAAGCCGTTTCGCGACATGCAGCTGGCAGACCGACTGCTATCGAAATTTAAGCAGTCCCCGCACCAGTAGAAAGGGCGGCGTTCGATCCACGCGAACGATACTTCGCCGTTTCGCCTGGATCGTCGATTCTCAGGGTAACAAGGTCGAGTTGTGGGAGCCGAAGCGGGCGCCCTGACGAGGACTGCAGCCCAGCCTCAAAACGCCACCCGGACGGAACCGCGATGAAGCGTGCGTGTTAACGGCGATGAGTGCCTAAGCACTCATCGCGACGCACTCTCATCATAGGAGACGACAATGGACAATAGGGCGCAACATTATGGACAACAACGTCCAACGGGAGACCAATCCTTCAATCGCAGCCTGGAAGGCAACCAGCTGCAGGGCGCGGGGATGGCCGATATCGACGTCAGCGAGTCGAAACTGCGCGGCCTGGATGTCATCGGCACGAGCGCCGGAGCCCTCATGCTGCTAGGCCCGCTGGTGGCCGTCGCCATAGCGGGGCACTGATGAGCGGCCGGACTCGGGCGGCGCCGCTGCCCCGGCGCAGGACGAGAGTGATATTGGCTGGCGGCGGGCTGGGGGCGGTGGCGGCAATGGTCGTCGCCGTCACGGCGTCGGCGCAGGATCGCGCGCAGGGCTCTCCCTACGGGTCGTTCTCTTCCGACGTCGACACCACCGGCGGTCAAACCCCGACCAAAGCTCATCCGCTTGACCTCAACGCCGCCAGCGCGGCGGAGTTGGCCGCCTTGCCTGGTGTCGGCGCCGCGCGCGCGAAGGCGATCGTCGACGGCCGGCCCTATCGCGGCAAGCATGACCTGGTCCGGCGCAAGATCCTGCCTCAACCCGTCTACGACCATGTCAAGGATCTCGTGATGATCAGTCCGGGCTGATCGATCAGGGACCGAGCTCGCCAAGGTCTGCGACCGGCATGGTGACCGACACGGAAGTACCCCCTCCGGGGGGCGAGGTAACACGCACTTCGCCCCCCACCTGCTGCGCGAGCATGCCGATCAATCGTGATCCGAGACCTGTCCGCCGCCGGGTGGTTTCGGGGATACCGAGCCCGTCATCCGTCACCGTGACCGTCAGCGCCCCGGCCAAATTCTTGACCATGACGACGATCTTGCCGGGTACCCCGGGCGGATAGGCGTGGCGGAGCGAATTGGTCAGCAATTCGCTGACCATCAAGGCTGTCGGGATCGCCTGGTCGGCGCTGATGGTGAGATCTCCTTCGAAGATGCATTCCAGCGCGGTTTCTTGTCTCAGGCTGGCCAGACGGGTGCAGACTTCCTTCAGCATCGCCCCCAAATCGACCTGGCGAAGATCATCGCTCTGCTGAAGCGCGAAATGCGCCTCGGCAATGGCGCCAACCCGGGCGATGCTGGTGGCTATCGCTTCCGCCGCCATGGGGTCGGCGATGGTCTTTTTCTGCATCGCCAGCATGCTGATGACCATCTGGAGGGAGTTTTTTATGCGATGCTCCGCCTCGCGAATCAGCATTTCCCGCGCCCCCAGCGCATCGCGCAGCGCGTCTTCTCGCCGGTGCCGGTCGGTCACGTCCTGCAAGACGCCGATCATGTGCCGGTCGGGCGGCACGACCACGCCGCTCGCGGCGAACCATCTGGTTTCTCCACCGGCGGTCAGGCCGGCGAATTCGCAGGCCAACATTTTGCCTGTCCCGACCGCGGCTCTGAGTGCGGCGGCCAGACGATCCCAGTCGCTCGGATGGACATGGCGGGACAAACCCGGCGGGTCGAGGGTTGCCGGGGCGGCCGGCAAGCCGATCATCTCAGCCAGACGCGCATCGCAATGCACGGTGCCCGCGACAAGGTCCGCATCCCATGTTCCAAGTGTGCCCGCGGCGAGGGCTACCTGCAGGCGCTCCTCGCTTTGGCGCAGCTTTCGTTCAGCCTGCATCCGGTTGGTGACATCCAGCGCGATTCCCACAGCGCCCAGGATGTCGCCCGCATCATCGCGAATCGGGCTGGCATAGACTTCCAGATCGACGACCTCATTGTCCCCGCGCCGGTAGCGGAGCATCTCACCATTGACTTCTTCGCCGCTCTGCAAGGCCCGGGCGATAGGATAGTCGCCCGCACCGTAAGCGCGCCCATCGGCATGCACTCCGCCATAGCTGGCAAGCCGCTCGACCGAGTCGAAATCCTCGGCGGCCTTTCCCAAGATCTCCGCTGTGCGGTCGCTGCGCGTGACGATCTTGCCGTGCGGCCTCTCAAGAATCGTCACGGCCCCGGGGAACTGGCGCAGCACGGCATTGAGGCGAGCCTCGTTGCGGGCCAGTGCCTCAAGCGTCCGGCGCGACTCGGTGATGTCGACGCCCGAGGCCAACAGCCCGCTTGTTCCGCCGTCCGCGCGTTTCAGCGCCACGAAGTGCCAGTGGATGATCCGCTCGCTGCCGTCCGGACGAATGATCACGCTCTCCCGCTCGTGCATAAGCTCGTCCGCGAGAGCTTCCTTGAAGATCAGCTGCGCCTGCTGGCGCAGCCGATCGGGGATGCAGGTGTCGAACCAGTTCTTTCCGACCAGTTCCGCGCTGGATCCATAGCCCAGTACCGCGCTGCCCTGCTGATTGATCTGGCGCAGGACTCCGTCGGGTCCGATCACCAGCAGCAGATTCCCGGCTACCTCGAAATAGGCCGCGGTCCGGTCGCGCTCGGCGCGAAGCGAATAGGTCACCCACAGAATCAGAACGACCGACAGCAGGAAGAGACCGTTATTGAGAAGCCTTTCTTCGGTCGACATGTCGAGGCCGGTACTTGGATCGAGCCAGCGTAAATCGACCGAGACCAAACCGGCCAGGCCGGCAACGCCCCCAGCAATGCGGCCGCCGACAACGGCGGCAATCACCACGGCCGGGAAAACGGTAACGAAGGGCGCGACGCCGGGCGCGATCTTTTGCAGACCTACCCGCAGTATGATTGCTGGAATGGCGACGGCAATCCCGATCACGGCATTTTTGATGACAATTTGCCCGCCATTTGCTGTCGCAAACCGCAGGATCGTCTTGTCGTTATTGGTCGGTCTGGTGAAGAATTTGGCCAGCATTGAGTCCTGCCGTCTGCAGACGCTGGAAAGCATTGCTGGCCGGGCCGAGACTGTCCAGTGACTTCGATAGTCTGCGGAGACCATCTATCTCAAGGGGCGAGCCGAGACGCCGCCGGTCTAGATCTAATGTCTGAATCGCCCTCTAGCTATTTGTTTAGAGGCGGATTCAGCTTTTAGGTGTAATCGCGCAGCGATTCCACCTAAAAGCATCCGGCTCTAGCCGCGCCCATCTGCACCTGTTCCGCCAGATGTAGGCTCTAATAGCAGGGAAAGTAGCGGGTGGCGTTGCCATCCCGGAACCGCCAGACCCAATCCAGCCAGACGATCCCATTGGAACTGCGGATCGGCCGCCAGGCGAACCATTGATCCCACATGGCGTAAATCCTCGAAATACCGGCTGGCAAAGCAGCCTGAGCAACCTGGTGAGTTACAATGTCTCAGAAGCAGCGGGCGACGTAACGGGCCGACCCGGCTTCGCGCAGGCGCCAGACCCAATCCAGCCAGACGGTGCGGTTGGAAATCTTCACGGGGCGCCATGCAAACCATTGGTCCAACATGATCGATATCCTTCGGCAGCGATCGGCAAGGAAAAGCAAACGGACCACCCGTGGCGATCCGCAGCGTTTAGATAACGTTTTCATCCGCTAAATACAGTGATGGCGATCACTGTCCGACAGGTTCGAGCTGGCACCGATCACCGCGTCACGAGCCAGACAGGTCTCGCCGTCGGTCAGTTCTATGCCGGTGGCGCGGCCGCCCGAGACCAGGATAAGCTTGACCTCGCGCTCGCAGTGAATGTCCCGCCGTGATGCTCGATACACTTCACCAGCGCCCCGGTCAGGCACCGGCCAATGGAGTGGATCCGCGGCCGCGGATCCGAAAGCGCCCAATCGCGCGCCGAGTTCGATCGGCGCCATAAGGAAGACTGAGAGAGGAAGATGACTGTGCAGCATGATGAAACCTACCGCCCCTATCCACAGCAAGGCCGTGAGCGCCTGATCCTGGCAGCCCCGGTCGGCCGAATCGGCACGGGCGTGCCCAACCCCGAGCCTGAGCTGTTCGCCCGGCTCACGCCCGACGCCGTCTTCATGATGGGCGACAATCCGGCCCTGCCGCAGATGCCCGACGCGCCCAGCCTGCTCGATTTCTACAAGCTGCGCTTCGAGGACATTACCGTGCGCCATCTCCTGGGCAGCGGCATGGCGGCCCTGCGCGCCGGGCTCGACGAGAAGTTGGTGCTGGCCTGCCTGCTGCACGACATCTCGAACGGCTGCTTCGTGCGCAGTGATCACGGCTATTGGGGCGCCCAGATGATCGCGCCCTATGTCGATGAGGAAATCGCCTGGGCGGTGCAGTATCACCAGGCGCTGCGCTATTTCGCCGATGACGCCGTCGGCTATGCCTATCCCGCCAATTACGACCGCTTCTTCGGTGCGGACTTCAAGGTGCCCGACTACCTCGCCAAGGATGCCGAAATCGCCCGGAACCATCGCTGGTATATGAGCGCGCGGCAGGTGACGATGTTCGACACCTATTTCTTCGACCAGCAAACCGCCAATGTCGATCCCGACATCTTCACCGACATTATCGGCCGCCATTTCAAGACGCCGAAGGAAGGGCTGGGGTTCGACGGCAGCCCGGTCGCGCATATGTGGCGGACGATGATCTGGCCGAATAATTTTCTCTAGGCCGTCATTCAGTATGCACTGATCCTGGTATCATGCTCGGACTGGGACGCTGAACTGACTGAAGGTGGATCAATTGGGAGTCATTGCCCCGAAGCCGAGGACCAATCTTTACGCGCGACTGCCGAGGCTCGCCTGCCTTGTCGTGAGCGCGTGGATTGGGTCGGCCGCGCTGGCCATGCCCTCGATTGAGCTTTTGACGGATGATGACCCTCCGTTCAGCATGATCCGAGCCGATGATGGGATGATTGTCGGAATCAGTACGGAAATTCTTCGTGCCGCGTTTGAAGAAGCAAAGATTCCCTATGCCATTCATCTTTATCCCTGGCCTCGCTCTTATGCGATGGCTGAGAAAGATGAAAATAGCTGTGCCTTCAGTACGGTAAGAAATGAACAGAGAGAAAAGGCCTTCAAATGGGTCGGCCCGCTGTCTGTCCGAGAATGGGCTCTGTTTGGGCCGCCAGGCAGTCCGCTTCTCTCGTCGACTGACCAAGCAAAGGGGAAGATGATTGGCACAACTTTCGGCGAAGCTGGGGCGCAATTTCTTAAGAAATTGGGCCTCAGCTTTGAGGAAACCAAAGATGATTATGGTTTAAATCGCAAAAAACTGCTGGCCCACCGCATTGATTATTGGCTTAGTGCACTTGATACACAAACCTATTTAGCCAAAATAAATCATGTTCCTCGTTTGACGCCGGTTTTAAGATTATCAAAGTTTGAAGTTTTTATTGCCTGCAATAAGAATACGTCGGATGATATTATAGAAAAACTGAACAATATTATCGCTAAAATGTCGGTGGACGGGCGCTCTGCCGCCATTCGATCGCATTACGATTAGCTCAAATTAGTCATCAGGCCGCTAGTTCGACATCGGATAGCGCTTGATCAGGCGCTGCTGGCGAACATGCAATTCGGCCAGTTTGCGCAACCCGATCGGTCGGTGGCCGCGCCGCCGCATCGTATCGCCGATCTCGAACAGCATGCGTTGCTTGGCGAAGACGATGGCGTAGGCGTCGCGCAGGGTGAATTTCGGATCCCAGGCGTGAACGGCCTCGGATCCCGCGCCATTCACCTCGATAATGGTGAACTCGCCCGCGCGCAGCAGGTCGAGCGTGTCGTACCGTACGTCGAAGCGCCCGACATGAAAATCCGTCATATCCTGGGCGATCGCGTCGAGGGCGTCGGTCATGCCCACGGTAATGATCGGCGTCGCATCCTCATAGAGCCCCCCGACCCGGGTCGAGCCGATGGTCGAGAGGCGCACGATTTTGCCGGCGGCAGGAATATCGGCGACGTCGCAGCAGGGTTCGCTCAATCCGTCCCGGCCCAATCGGCACAGCCGCGGATTGGCGGCGATCAGATCGGCGATCGAGCTTGCGCCGTCGCCCTGGACGCGGGGGAAATGTCGCAACAATATTCCGGTCAGGCGGCCTTTCGTCTCGCCAGGCCGGCGGACATAATAGAGCCCAGCTTCGCCTTCATGGGACACGAAACGTTGCAGAATGATGCGCTCGCCCCGCGGAAACAGGGCGAGATAGGCCTTCAATTCGACGTCGTTTCTGACCAGCCTTACGCCGAACCCGCACCAGCCAATATCGGGCTTCGCGATGATCGGGTAGGCAAGACCAGCGGCCGACATCGCGGCAAGCGCGGCAGACATTTCCTCGGGGCCCTGATTGACAATCGAGGTGAAGGCGGCGGTGTGGGCCAAGGCGTGCGGCCCCATCGTCTCGAAATAATCGAGCTTTCCTTCGCCTACCAGTCCGCCGGCCAGGATGGCCGGATTTACCGTTGAGGGCAGGGATGCCGAGCGATAGAGCAGGGAAAGCCACAGCCATTGCGAAACCATCGGAATGAGGTTGAGCCATTTGGGCAGGCGCTCCAATCGGCCGACAGTCGGCGCGTTGGATTGACGGTGTGACGGCCGGAATCGCGTCAGGGCATCGGCGACGATGGGTCCCCAATCGACGCTCATCGATCGGCGACTTCATAATGGATCGGTTTGTAGCTGAAATTATTGGAGAGTCCGGCCGAACAGGCGGTCAAACCGATAACCAGATCCATCTCGGCTTTAAACACGATCCTGTCACCCGGTTTGCTGCGGGGAGGAAGAACACGGATCGCCCCGCTCGCTTCATCGACCGGCACATTCATGAAGCAGTTGAAGGCGGTCGGAATGGCGTCGGGTCCGACACCGAACCTTTCCAGGGCCGCCGCCAGATTGCCGAAACATCCCGGCACCGGGTCGATATCGCCATAAAGGATGCGGAACATGTCGCGCGAGCAGGGCGACAGCAGGAAATCATGGCGCCCGACATCGTCGGCGACGATCCGCAGCATGACATGGGAGCGATTGGAATAGAGCGGGTCGCCCGTGGTCAGATAGATCCGGCTGGCATAATCGATGCTGCGCCCCGAGGAGAGGTGTTCGGCGATGTCGGTTCGATTGAAGGCGACGAGATCGGCAACCTGTTCGCCCAATGGATCGATGACGCTCAGATGCTGGCCGGCTTTCAACTCGAATGCCGTTCCGCTGCGCGGCGCGATGACCTCGGTCAATTCGCTTGGCTCCGCTGGGGCTTGAACGGACAGTCCCAGGCGCCGAAAACCGCGCGCCCGCTATATTGCGAGGCCTCGGACGCCTCGCCATGATCGGCCAGCATCGGATTGGCCTCTCCCTGCAGGGCGATATCGCGAGCGCGGACCGTCTGTTTCAAGCGCTCATAGCGCCCGTCCGATTTCAAGCGCCTGAATTGCGAATGCGGGTTGAAGGCCGCCGCGGCCATCGGCGCCCGGCGCGCCAAGCGGCTCGAGCCGGGATGCAGGCCGACGACAAAATAGGCCGTACCGCCGATGCTCATGCCGAAATTCGCCGATTGCGGATCGTTTGAAAGCTCGGGGTCCCAGTCGAACTCATCCCGGTCAGCTTCGTAGAGAGACTGGAGCAAGATCCAAAGATGCCGTTCGAAAGCGATCTCGGATAAAGGGGGCGTGAGGGGAAAAAGGATGATTGTGGAGATCAGGTTCGCTGCCGCGCTCAAAACCTCGGGTGCGGTCCGCAGAGCGGCCAGGATCGCGTCGTCGGCCTGGCGATCCCGCAGATCGCCAGCCACGACGATCCGCATCCCGTCCGTCGCCAACGCTGATTTGGCCGCGACGCAGGGGAAATCAGGATCATGGATGAAGTCGTGAAAGGCGCCTATGGCGCTTTCAGCATTATACATCGGGGAGGGTCCCGCCTGCGGCTTGAGCTTAGTGCCGAATCTCACCATTCGAGCGGCGCTTTGAACAGCCTCGGGAAATACCCAGAGTTCAGGCGTGGCCTTCCTTGAGATCGGCAACGCTCGTCAGGCTCCTCGCAGGAGGGCCGCCGATTGGGACATGTGCGATAACCGCTCGATCACCGGGGGGTTTCGATGTGGCGGGATTGGCGGCTGTGCTCGGTTCCTAAAGCTTGAATACCCACCCTCTGCGCCGGCAATAGAGAACCGGCAGCGCCAGGATTGCGGTGGCGATCAGGGTAAACAGCATCGAGGCGTGCTCTGGCGGCAGCAGATGGACCAGCACGGACTGTCCTGCCTCGCGCAGATTGGTGCCATCGGCGCCCTTGACGTCAAGCCAGGGGAACAGAGACCAGCAGAGGATGAAGGCCAGCAGCGGGTTGGTGCCATAGGCCTTGACCGGGGTCATCACCGTGTCCAGCCCTTTGGCGCGCGGCAGGCAGGCGAGGGCGGCCAGCACCACCAGCGAGAAGCCGGTGCTGAGCAGCGCGAAGCTGCTGGTCCAGAGGCTCTTATTGATCGGCAGGACCGGATCGAGCAGGAAGGCCAGTCGGACCAGCACGCCGCCAGCGATCGCCGCGCGCAGTTGCCTATGCGCGGTGGCTGGTTTCCACAGCAGGGCGGTCATCGCGCCGGCCAGCAGATTGAAACAGACCGGCAGGGTCGAGAGCAGCCCATCCGGGTCATAGACCACGCTATGGCTGTGGGCAGCGAAGCCGTACTCCCACAGATGTGCGGTGCCGAACACGGCGCGGTCGATCTGGCTGGGCCAGGCGCCATATTGGTCCAAGCGCGGCTCGCCCAGGCCGGGCACCGGCACGTAAAGCAGCAGCCCGGCATATGAGGCCAATATGACGAGTCCGACCACCGCCAGCGGCAGCGGAGTCAATTTGCGCCGTCCATCGGACTGACGTCGCGCGCACAGCAGCATCAGCGCCGCGGTCAGGGCGCAGCTCAGGCCGATCCGCTGCAGCACCCCTGGTAAACGCCAATGAGCGAGGTCGAAATGGGGGATGCCGTTGATCAGGACGCCGAGCAGGATCAGCGCCGCCGTGCGCCGCAGCAGCGGCCCGAGCAGCGCCCCGCGCGTCGAACCCTGCGCCAGTCGCCGGCCGAAGGACAGAGCCAGACCGGCCCCGGCGCAGAACAGAAAAGCTGGTGCTACCATGTCGATCAAGGTGGCACCGTTCCATTCGGCGTGACCCAGCCAGCCATAGCGATGGGCCCAGTCGCCGGGGAACAGATTGAACAGCATGCCGACGACCGACAGGCCGCGCAGCAGGTCCAACGCCTCCCAGCGCATCGAGGTCGTCTCAGACAAAATTCTCTCCCGCTTTCTTGTTCCGGCAGAATGGAAACACAAGCGGGGAGCGAGCGCTACATACCCTGGCGTTGCATCTTCCTAAAATGGAGTGTCGTCCCTATAATGGATCCAAAATGGAGGCGAATTGGAGCCATGCCTGTCAATCTTTCCATCAAGAATGCACCGGATGCGATGGTCGACCGCTTGCGAGCGCGCGCCGCGCTTCATCACCGGTCGCTGAGAGGGGAGTTGATCGCGATTATCGAAGCAGCGGTCCAAGACGACTCCGCCCCCTCACCAGCGGCGGTCCTGAGCGAGGTTCGCCGCTTGGGGCTCGGTACGCCGAGCGAGGCTGTCTCTATCGTCCGCGCCGATCGTGACGGCCGTTAAGGTCGTCGATGCCTCGGCTATTGCGGCTCTGCTGTGCGGTGAACCGGAGGCGGAACGCGTCGTCGAGCAAATGGCCGGTGCCCGTTTGGTGGCACCGTCGCTTATCGCCTTTGAACTCGCCAATGTCTGCCTGATCAAATCGCGGCGGCATCCGGAACTGCGATCGGCACTGACCGCCGCATTCCGTTTGCGCTCCCAGCTTGCTGTGGAGGAGAGGGGGGTGGATCACGGCGCTGTGTTGGAGTTGGCGGCCGCCACGGGTCTGACCGCTTATGACGCGAGCTATCTTTGGCTTGCGCGGCATCTCGATGCGGATCTGGTCACACTCGACAAGCAATTATCGAAAGCGGCCGAAACTTAGGTTTGTTCATGGCGGCTGGAATCGCCTGGCCGAAGGACGCGATCCATACCAATTCCCTGGTCCTGACTGAACAGCTGGTGCTGGAGGGGCGGTGTATCATGCTGCTGACGACCTGGCTGCAGGGCATGACCCCCCCCCGGCGGTCGCGGCCTGAAGCCTATCGCGCTCACGGGGGCCGGCGCGCGGCGCATCGGCATTCGCCATCGCAAGGAGACTGATTTGCCGGCCCTCGGCCAGGCGGCGGTGGGGGTGGCCCAGGACGTCTTACGCGGGTGCCGCCAAGGCACCTGATTGCAGCGTCACGCCGTGATCAGTGTTCCCATTTGCTCGAGATTTCCCTGAATTTTCCCGATGCCTTGATCCTGTCCAATCCTTGGCGAAAGAGCTCGACCATATCGTCGGACGTATGGGATCCAAATGCCATGAAGTCGCCTTCATACGGGAATATAGAGTCAATCCTCAAGACGGGTTCGACCAACCAATCTGGTTCATCGCCGCATTTTCGCACGATGTAGGTCATGGCGACATTATTCATCGGCCAGAGATCAATGCGCCCCGCTTTTAACATGCGGTAATTCTGTTCGCTCATTTGCACAGGCAAGAGGTTTTTATTTAAAATAGATCCCTGTTTTTCGAGCATTTCCTCTTTTATGTCGTCGTGAACCACTCCGACGACGAATTGTTTGGCGTCTTCCAGCGAGGTTGGCGCGATGTGCCTTTGTTTGAGGGCATAGAAATAGTTCTCGCCTTCGGTGATCTGGCCAACATACTTAAATGTTTTCTCGCGCGTTTCATTGCGGGCAATCGAGTAAATCAAGACGTCTTCTTTTTCCTGCGCCCAGCGCATGGCGCGAGTCCAAGGCAGGACATGGAAATGACCTTTCACCCCGATTTCGCCCAGGACGGCTTCGACAACCTCCGTTGCATAGCCGGTAACGCGGCCATTTTCCGTGTAGTTGAAGGGAGGAAACTCTTCCGTAACGACATCGATCGACTTGGGTAAATCGTGCGCTGCCGCTGTGCCTGTCGCCCAAAATAGAAGCCATAAGCCCGCATAAATCGGGGAAATGAAGCTGGTCTTATTCATCAAGTGCCTCAAGCGCCGGACAGCACCACCGCGAGGATTAGTGTAGTATAGCGAACTGGAAGTGTTAACGGGACTCCGCCACCGCGTCGCGCAGCAGATCGATAAAGGCTGACTGCGCCTGGGTCGGGCGCCAATCCGCCCGGAGCGCCAACCCGATCGGTCGCGCCGTATGGGGCAGGGGATCGCCCAGCACCGCCAATTGGCCCGACTCCACCTCGAACCCGACCTGGGCGCGCGACAGCAGGGCGGCACGGTCGCTTTGCAGCAGCAGGCCGCGCACGGCGACCAGCGAGCTGCATTCGATGACATGGCGGGGTTGGCCCAGCCCGACCGAGCGATAGAAAGTCTCGAACAAAAGGCGGCCCGGCGTGCCGTCGGGCGGCAGGACCCAATCGAGACTGGCCAGATCGGCGGCGGCCAAACGCTCTTTGCCGCACAGCGGATGACCGGGGCGGACCACCAGCGACAGCGAATCGGTGAACAGGGTTTCCTGGCGGATGTCGGCGGGCGGGGGGAGACGCAGCGCGCCGACGATGAAATCGAGCCGGCCGGAGCGCAGTTCGTGCAGCAATTCGGGATAGGGGCCGTCGACCACCCGCAACCGCACCTCGGGATAGCGGGTCAGCAGCCGGGTGATGGCGGTCGGCACCAGGGCGCTGCGGGCCAGAGGCAGGCTGCCGACCAGGATGCGGCCATCGACCTGGCCGTGGCTTTCGCGGAAGGCTTCGAGCCCCTGCTGAAGTTCGGCCAGGGCCAGGCCGGCATGGCGGGCCAGGTCGCGCGCTTCGCGCGTCGGCGTGATGCCGTGATGCGAGCGGTCGAACAGCCGCTTGCCGCACAGGGTCTCGAGGTCGCGCACCGCCCGGGTGACGCTGGGCTGGTGCACGCCCAATCGCCGCGCGGCGAGGCTGATGCTGCCAGTGTCGACGGCGGCAATCAGCGCCTGCCATTGCACCCGGGTTACCAGCCGGTGCAGCGGCGCGCCGGCGAACAGCTTCTCGGCGGCGATCAGCCAGGCGAAGGCGCGGTCGATGCGCTCGGCCAAGGCGCTGGCGGCCGGGGTCGGCACCATGCCGGAGGCGGCTCGCTCGAACAGGCGCTGGCCCAGCGCCTGTTCCGCCTGGGCCAAGGCCTGGGTCAGGGCCGGCTGCGACAGATGCACGATGCCGGCGGCGCGCCGCACGCTGCCCTGGCGGGCGATCTCGGCGACCGCGTAGAGATGGCGCAAATTAGCAAATTCCAACGCCGACATCGGCGCAATCCCTCATGTTCCGCCGGAAACGGGCCGACGTCCAGTTATCGGTCATAACAAAGTCTTATCGCAATGAGCCAGCTTCGGATAGCCCCGGCGGCGCGGAGGCGTTATAGCGTTGGGCCGAGAACGAACGCCGCAAAGGCGTCGGCGGGAGAATTCGTCCATGAATCCCCAATTGCTGCTCTGCATCCTGGTTGCCATCCTCGAGGGCGTCGACCTTCAGGCCGCCGGCGTGGCCGCCCCCAAATTGGGGCCGGCGCTCGGCCTGTCGCCCGGCGATCTCAGCTGGTTCTTCTCGGTCGCCACCTTCGGCTTGATGATCGGCGCCGCAATCGGCGGCCGTCTGTCCGACCGCTTCGGCCGCAAGGTCGGGCTGGTCGCTTCGGTCGGGCTGTTCGGCGCCCTGTCGATCGCCACCGGTCTGGCTGAAACGGTCAATCAGCTGGTGGCCGCCCGTTTCCTGACCGGTGTGGGCTTGGGCGGCGCGCTGCCCAATGTGCTCGCCCTGGTGACCGACAGCATCGCCCCCGCGCGCCGCAGTGCCGCGATCGGGTTGGTCTATGCCGGACTGCCGACCGGCGGCGCGCTGGCCAGCCTGGTCAGCTTTTTCGGCGCCGATCCGTCGGGCTGGCGGACCATCTTCTATATCGGCGGCATCCTGCCTTTGCTGGCGGTGATTCCGCTGGCCGCCTTCCTGCCGCGTCTGGCGGCGCCGGCCAGGATCGGCGGAGAGGGCGGCTATGCCCGCGCCGTGTTCGGCGGCGGACGCGCGGTGTCCAGCGTTCTGTTGTGGATCGGCTTTTTCCTGGCGCTGCTGGCCATGTATCTGCTGCTGAGCTGGCTGCCCTCGCTGCTGATCGGGCGCGGCCTGGCGCGTCCTGATGCGGCGCTGGTGCAGGTCGCCTTCAACCTGTTCGGCGCGATGGGCAGTGCCGCCACCGGCTGGCTGATGGATCGCGGCGGGCGCCGCGGACCGTTGGTGGCGGCCGTTTTCGCGGCCTCGGCGCTGGCGATCGTGCTGGCTGCCTGGCTGCCGGTGTCGCTGGCCATTTCGCTGTGCGTCGGCGCGGCGGTGGGCGCCAGCGTTTCCGGCGTGCAGGCGGTGCTGTATGGGACGGCGCCAACGCTTTACCCGATGGCGGTACGCGGCACCGGCGTCGGTGTCGCCGTCGCGGCGGGCCGGCTCGGTTCGGCGGTCGGACCGCTGCTGGCGGGCCAGTTGCTGATCATCGGTCTGACATCGGCCCAGGTCCTGCTGTCGCTGGTGCCGATCCTGCTGTTGAGCGGTGTGGCCACGCTATTTTTGATCCCTCGTCCGGTGTCGGGCGAGGCAATGACGATCGGTGCCTAAAGGGAGAGACGCACAATGAAGTACGTTAAGCTGCTGATCGGCGGCAAGCATCTCGACGCCGCCGACAAGGCGACCACCGATCGGAACGATCCCTTCACGGGCGAGATAGCCTCCCGCGCGGCGGCCGCGACGCTGGAAGATGCCGACGCCGCCGTCGCTGCCGCCCAGGCCGCTTTCCCGGCGTGGAAGGCTTTGAGCGCCGGCGAGCGGCGCAGGCGCCTGCTGCATGCCGCGGATCTGATGGACAAGGCTGCGCCCCGCTTCATCGAGTGCGGCATCAGTGAGACCGGTGCCACCCCGATGTGGATCGGTTTCAATGTCATGCTGTCGGCCAGCATGTTGCGCGAGGCGGCCTCGATGACCACCCAGATCACCGGCGATATCATGCCGTCCGAGGTGCCGGGCACTATGGCGATGGGCCTGCGCACGCCGGTTGGCGTGGTGCTGGGCATAGCACCCTGGAACGCGCCCGTCATCCTGGCCACCCGCGCTTTGGCCATGCCGCTGGCCTGCGGTAACACGGTGGTGCTCAAGGCGGCCGAAAGCTGTCCGGCCTTGCAGTCGCTGATCGGCGATGTGCTGCATGAAGCGGGCCTGGGCGACGGCGTCGTCAATGTGGTGACCAACGCGCCCCAGGACGCGGCAGCCATCGTCGAGCGTCTGATCGCCAATCCGGCAATCAGGCGGGTCAATTTCACCGGCTCGACCCATGTCGGGCGCATCGTCGCCCAATTGTCGGCCAAGCATCTCAAGCCGGCGCTGCTGGAGTTGGGCGGCAAGGCGCCGTTGCTGGTGCTGCACGATGCGGATCTGGATGAAGCGGCGGCGGCGGCCAATTTCGGCGCCTTCCTGAATCAGGGCCAGATCTGCATGTCGACCGAGCGCATCATCGTCGATGCCAAGGTGCATGATGCGTTCGTCGAGAAGCTGGCCGCCAAGGCGAGCAAGCTGGTGGCCGGCGATCCGCGCAGGAAGGACGTCCATCTCGGCACGCTGGTCAGCGCCGAGGCGGCGAGCCGCATCAAGGCGCTGGTCGATGACGCGGTGTCGAAGGGGGCGCATATCGTCTGTGGCGGCACAGTCGACGGGGCCGTGATGCAGGCCACCGTGGTCGATGGCGTGACGCCCGCGATGAAGCTCTATGGCGAGGAATCCTTCGGCCCGGTGGTGTCGGTGATCCGCGCCAATGATGATGAGGATGCCATTCGCATCGCCAATGACTCGCCGTTCGGCCTGTCCTCGGCCGTGTTCAGCCAGGACGTCGCCCGCGCGCTGGATATTGCCGGGCGAATCGAAGCCGGCATTTGCCATATCAATGGCCCGACCGTGCATGACGAAGCCAACATGCCGTTCGGCGGGGTCAAGGATAGCGGGTATGGACGGTTCGGCTCTAAAGCGTCGATCGCGGAGTTCACCGAGCTGCGCTGGGTGACTTTGCAGAAGACGCATCGGCACTATCCGATCTAAGCGTCAGATATTTCCCAGCCAAGAGCGCAAGAGGAGCCTCAGCGATGGGGCCACGATGGAAGACGTGGCGGTCAGGCTGAGCGATATCGTCGGGGAAAGCCCGTCGGTAACCTGTCCGATGGCGCGCTTTCGCGGCCATCGGACCGGCTCAGCAAATTACAGGGTCTTGAGATTGACCGCCGACGACTTGCCCTTCTTGGGGTCGCGCTCTTCGTCGAACGAAACCTTCTGACCGTCGTTCAGGCCGGACAGGCCAGCGCGCTCGACCGCCGAGATATGAACGAAAATGTCAGCGCCGCCATTGTCCGGAGCGATGAAGCCGTAACCCTTGGT
>Ga0116226_10001504_pt1 | contig 20220 bp, 20 predicted proteins | sample S1TSphfallax_FD_89692 | JGI IMG/M metagenome (GOLD analysis project Ga0116226, IMG submission 89692) | Host-associated microbial communities from peat moss isolated from Minnesota, USA - S1T2_Fa - Sphagnum fallax MG | ecosystem: Host-associated > Plants > Peat moss > Unclassified | place: USA... | reverse complement strand
TCCGTGTTCTGCTCCTGGGTTTCGCCCTTGACCAGTTGCGCGCCATCCATGGTTTCGAATTGCACGTCGCTCTCGGCTGGCAGGTAGACGCCGTCCTTGCGGACGAAGTCGATCCGCGCGCGGGTGCCTTTCTTCATGGCGGCGTCGTCGGCGACGAGGGTCGCTTCGATCCGGCTGACGATCATGTCCTCGCGGTCGATCCAGAGTTTGACCTGCTTGTGGAGCGCCCGCCGGTCTTCTTCGCCACTGGGCTGGAGATCGCCGCGAGGAATGCTTTCGACGACGATCGCCGGCCTGCCGTCGACTAAATCTTCGCCGACGATGCGGTTGGCGAACAGATCGGGGAGTTCGGGAAGCGGGAAGTCGACATTCCAGGGTCGCTTGAGATAATCGCGCTTCTGGTCGATGGACATGCGGCTGCGCTCCTCGAAGGTCTGCTCGTAGCGGCGCGCTTCCGCCGCGGCCTCTTGCGGGCTGAGGGACTTGCGGTTCTCTTCGGTGAGTCGGCGGTAGGGCATGCCGCCGACAAAGATCACGTCGTACCTGGCCGAATAATCGACCAGCAATTTGCCGCGGGGGGTGAAATTCCGGTTGCGATAGTCGATCTGGTAGGTGTAGGCCATCGCCTCCTGGCGATTCTTGAGGGTTTTTGGCACGGCGATCCGCAAGAGTGAGGCGGCGTCGTCGAAATTCACCGCTTCCGAGGCGTGGGTAATGTCGCCGTTCGCTATCGCGGCCGGCGATGGAGATTGGGCGCGCCCGCGGGGATTCTGTGAAAGCAGGATGAATGCCGCTAGAAACACGAATGCCGCGTCGCGCAATGCTCTCATTCGGAATCTCCGTGTGAAGCGATATTACTACTGCGGAGCTGGCGGTGTATTGGCCGGCACTTTTTCGGTTTTCGCCGGGGTGGTGCTCGACTGGACGTCTGAATGGGTGTAGGCGGAATATTGGCCCTGTGGACGCTTCAGCCTGACGATGATGTCTTTGGAATCGGTATCGATCTTGTAGTCTTTGCCGAAGGTCTGAAAGCCGTTGGCGATGACCTGGAGTGTGACCGTGTCGCCGACGGGGACGACTTCGATGACGGCCTTGCCTTCCTCGTTGGTCTTCATCTCCATATTGCCCTTGCCCTCTTCGCCGACCATGTGGAAGACGACGGCGGCGTTCTCGACGGGCTTGCCGTTGGTGTCTTTGACGACGGCGACCGAGACCTTCGCCGTATTGGGCGGAGGGACATATTTGCGCCCGCGGACGGAAGAGTCCTGGGCCTGGGCGAATCCTGACACAGCGAAAGCGAAAGCGGAGAGCGCAAGAAGACGACGGCACTGCCAGTTCGACATGCATTGATTGTAGTCTTGTCGGCGGCGCTTGTGAATTCGACTCCGCCCAAGGCGATCTTGAGCGGCGCTGTTGTAGCGATGTGAAACAAAACGGGACTGTGATTGGCCGCTTGCCGATATACTGGGAATATTCCCAGCCGCTGTTGTCTCAGAAAGTTGTAAAGCGCCGTTCTTTCGAGAAGTCAGACCTTAGTTCCGCTGAGGATCCACTTTGTGAAGAGACCACGCCGCCGCGTCGGCGCTCCCGAAGGTTTTGGGCTGAAGTCCACGGGCTGTTGCCTTGCGCTGCTGCTGGCGGCTGCTGGTTGCGGTCGAATCGCCAGGCCGCCCGAGTCGTCGGGTTCGCCCGCTGCCTCGCATGGGCATGTGTTTATCCGGGTACGGTCGAATGTCTCGGGCGGCGCGGCAATCAGCGGTCGGCTGCTGGTGTTTATGAAGCAGGGAAGCGGCGATAAAGACCTCGGTCCGAGTGAATTCGACCCCAGCGTCAACGCTCCGGTCATTTGGATGGCGGCCAAAGAGGTCGAGAATCTTGCTCCGGGCGGGACGGTCGATGTCGACGCCGACGAGATTGCCTATCCGAAGCCGTTTTCGGCGATGCCGGCTGGCGGCTACGAGGCGCAGGCGGTGCTTGACGTCGATCACAGCTACAACTATGCGGGAAACAGCCCGGCGAACTGGACGAGCGACGTGATGGCGATCGACAATTGGAACGCTGCGGCCTCGAACGAGCCGACGCTGATTCTGAGTCGGCATCCTGCGGAGACGATGAAACGAAAGGCTGCTCGTCTTGCCTCGATAGCGGTGCATCGGCTCAAGCTTTCGAGCGTCCGGCTTGAGGAGATGACGAGTCCGGCGCTGAGCCGCTTCTGGGGGCGCCCGGTGAAGATCAGCGCCTGGGTTGTGCTTCCGCCCGGTTATAAGAGCGGCAAGGCGAGCTATCCGACCGTTTATTGGACGCACGGGTTTGGCGGCGGCCTCGACAGCGCTCTGTTTAACGGCAATCGTATTCGCGAACGCATGAGCGACGGCAAAATGCCGCCGATGATCTGGGTGATGCTCGATCAATCGGTGGCTCAGGGCACGCATGAGTTCGCCGACTCGGCCAACAACGGGCCGTGGGGCGCAGCGCTGACAACAGAGTTCATTCCTTTTCTCGAAGCCAAATACCGCATGGACGCGCGGCCGTCGGGGCGGCTGCTGAACGGCCACTCGAGCGGGGGCTGGGCGACTTTGCAGCTTCAGGCGAACTATCCCGACTTGTTCGGCGGCACCTGGTCGACATCGCCCGACTCGGCCGACTTCCACGACTTCAGCGGCGTGGATCTGTACGCGCCCAACGCCAATCTGTATCGCCGGGCCGACGGCTCGCCGACGCCGATTATGAGGGAAAAGGGGCAGGTGCTGCTGACGCTGGAGGAATCGGCCAAGCGGGAGCGTGTGCTCGGCCCGTACGGCGGCCAGTGGGCTTCGTTCGAATGGGTCTTCTCGCCCAAGGGCGCGGACGGGGCGCCGCGGCCGATGTTTGACCGCGAGACCGGCGCTGTCGATCCGGAGGTCGTCGCCTATTGGCGCGACCACTACGACCTCGCCCGGCTGGTCGAGGCGAGTTGGCCGAAAAACGGCGCCGCGCTCAAGGGCAAATTCCACGTCGCGGTCGGCACTGCCGACACGTTTTACCTCGATGGGTCGGTTCGCCGATTCGAGGCGTTGCTGCGACGGCTGGGCGGCGAGCCGCAATGCATCTACCGCGAAGGGCGGACGCACTTCGACCTCTACGCGGTGGGCGACGACCCGAGCGGCCTGCTCGACGAGATTGGCGCGGAGATGTACGCCGTGGCGCGGCCGGGGGTGGTTTGGAAGGCAAGAAAGTGAATGTGACTCGGCCTGCTGCTCGTTTGAGTGACGGTTTGCCTACCACATCCAAGTTGTATTCGTCCAATCGATGAATTAACATAGAGAATCTTGTGTTTTTCCGGTGAAGTGCAAACACACAAGGAGGAGGCGCCCCGCCTCCTGCAAGCGAAAACAAGCCAAGGAGAAAGAAAACGATGGCGAAACGTCGTGGAAATCCGAACTGGGGGAAGCCGGAGCCGATTGGCCCGGTCGTTCCTACCGTAACTTCCTTCGAGCAGGTTGTGAAAGAGTTCAAGCTCACCCCTGACCAGTACATCCGCTCCACGCGTCTTCGCGAGTGGGCGCGCCGCAACAAAAATTCGAAGTATATTCCGGAAGCATTGCTGGAAGCATGGGGTTTTGAGATCGAGTCGACGCTGTAAGGAGTCCCGCTCGTTGAGAAGTCATGGACGCCGTCCCTAAATCGGGGGACGGCGTTTCTTCGTCTGGGCAAAAGAGGACTATCGTTGGAAGAAGAGCCGCGTGGGCAATTCGCCGCGCCCGGCAATGTGAGAATCTGAAGCAGGAAGCATTTATGAGCAATGCCCAGAATTTGCGGGAGCCTTTCACGGATGTTCCCGGCGCGCTTGACGAGTTCAAGGCGGGCAGAATGATCATCGTGGTCGACGACGAAGACCGCGAAAACGAGGGCGACCTGACCCTGGCCGCTGAGTTTGTCACGCCCGAGGCGATCAACTTCATGGCGAAGTTCGGCCGCGGCCTGATCTGCCTGACGCTGACCGAGGAGCGGGCCGACTACCTGCGCCTCGGGCCGATGACGCAGGAGAACTCCTCGCGCTTCGGCACCGCCTTCACGGAGTCGATCGAGGCGCGCGAAGGCGTCACGACCGGCATCTCGGCCTACGATCGCGCGCACACGATCCGCGTCGCCATCGACCCGAAGTCCACCGTGGCCGATCTGGCGCGTCCGGGCCATGTCTTTCCGCTGCGGGCGCGAAAGGGCGGCGTGCTGGTGAGGGCCGGGCAGACCGAAGCTTCCGTCGATCTGGCGAGGCTGGCGGGCCTCGTCCCCGCTGGCGTGATTTGCGAGATCATGAACGACGACGGAACGATGGCGCGGGTGTCCGATCTCATCCACTTCTGCAAAGAGCACGGCATGAAGATGCTCACCGTCGCCGAGCTGATCCGCTACCGGCTGCGGCATGAGCGCTACATCTACCGGGTCGCCGAGAGCCCGCTGCCGACCCCTTATGGCGACTTCCGCATGATCGCTTACGAGAGCGAGGTGGACGGCGGCGAGAGCCACCTGGCGCTGGTGAAGGGCGACGTGTCGTCTGATTCCATCGGCGGCGATAAGCCGGTGCTGGTGCGGGTGCATTCGCATTGCCTGACCGGCGATGTCTTCGGGACGACGCTGTGCGATTGCCACTCGATCATGCAGCGGTCGCTGCAGGCGATCGCCGACGCCGGCCGCGGCGCGCTGGTCTACCTGCACAATACCAGCCGTGGGTTCGAGATCGACCGCCGCTCGCACCCGTACCGGCTGGCCTTTCACCGCGATAGGGGTGCTCGCAAAGACGACGCCGACGCCTCCTGCGAAACGCACTCCGACCGCAGCCGCCGCACCTTGCGCGAGGTCGGGCTTGGCGGGCAGATCCTCTCCGATTTGAATATCAGCAAGATTCGCCTGCTCTCGAATACGCCGACGCACGTTCCGGCGCTCGAGGGCTTCGGCCTGGAGATCGTCGAGCAGATTCCGATACCGGGCGAGGCCGTCATTGCCGGGAGGCGTTCATGAGCCTGGCCGCCGCCGTCTACATCAAGAAGTCGCATATCTCGATCGAATGGTTGGATGAGACCATCTCGGTTCATGAGGTCACCGGCGAAGTCGTCTCCGAAACCTTCCACATTCCGGCGAAGGCCAAGGAGGCGATCGCCTACCGGCTCGGCAATGGCAAGTACATCCAGCGCTGCCGCCTGGAGATCGAGAAAGTCGCCAAGGGGCGTGGGCTGGCTATGCCGATCCTGCTCGATCACGTCCTGGGCGGCGAAATCCAACCTGGCGATGTGGTTCCTTATGCCGAGATTCCGAAGCTGAAGCGCGAGTTGAAGTTCCTCGAAAAAGCGCCGAAGTTTTCGGAAGATGTGCGCGAGTTGCTCTTTCGCATGAATAAGCTGGTCGAGGCGGCGGAGATCAATCGCAATCCGATCGCGTTCACCTGAGGTTTCGCTGGGATTTCTGCTGCGGACTCGCCGAGTTCTCAGCGGGCCTGCACCTGGATCGCCTGCTTTGGGTGGTCTCCGGACCTGACCTCGATGGGAACGCTTTTGGCGAGGAAGGCCTGGAGGACGGCGGGATTGGCCCACTCCAGATCCCAGCCGCGCTCGATGGCCAGTAGGCGATACTTGCCGGGAACGACGTTGGGCAGGTCGAAGGTGCCATCGGAGTCGCTCTGGTCGCGGCGGAAGAGGATTTCGTTATTCTTCGGGTCTTCGGGGGCGAGGAGCACCATCACGGCGCTGGCTGGTTTGTCGCCGCGCAAGGCGGTTCCTTCGATCTCGGCGTGGCCGCGGGCGGCGACGATGTCGAGTTTGGGAGCGTCGTCGGCCTTGACGGTGAGCATGCGGCCGACCAAGGCGGCGCCCTGGGCCCGCAGGCCCGCGATGTACATGTCCGAAATATTGCCGATGACCTCGTAGGTTCCCGGCTCCACGCGCACCGAGAAATTGCCGGCTTCGTCGATGTTGCCGGACTGCCTCGGGCGGCTGCGGGGCCTGCGCAGCACGATCCAGGAGTTCGGCGGCAGTTTGCCGGCGAGGGCGACGACTTTGCCGGTGACCACGACCTCGCTGGCGCTCGCGTCTTCGGAGAGCTCGGTCGAGCCTCCGCTGACGTCGGCGTCGAAGTGCTTGGTTTCAGGCCGGTTCTGGCCGGGTGTGAACCGGTTCAGCGTGACATCGTAGTGTCCGGGCAGAACGCCTTCGATGTCGGCCGAGCCGTCCGGATTCATGCTGATCTGGGTGGGCAGCATCTCGCGCTGGCCGAAGATCGACTGGCTGAGGGAGAGATTCACGCCGCCGCCATTGATGCTCGGCCCGTGGCCGGTTGCTGCGGGCGGCGCGGCTAGATGGAGGCGCATCGCCGGCTGCGCGGCGAGGGTGAGGTTGGCTTCAAGGCGGTCGCCGCCCTTGATGGGGATCGGCGTGGCGGAATCCTGGTCGTTAGCGCCGGGATAGAAGGTCGTGGGATAGGCGAGGTCGAGGACTTGGTTCTGGGGGGCCTCGCTCTGCTGGCCGTTTTCGAAATGGGATTGCTGCTGCAAGCGCTGCGCATACCAGGGCCGTGCGGTGGCGACGAGGTAGTAGGCTCCGGGGCGGAGGCGCGAGAACTCGTAGAAACCGCGATCGTCGGTGGTCTCGGTCTGGTGCATCTGGGTGGTGCGGATTCCGTTGGTGTCCTGGTCCTCGAAGAGCCTGACCTGGGCGCCGCGAACAGGCTCGCCGGCCTCGTCGGTGATGGTCCCGGCGATGACTCCTTCGGCGACGATCTTGAACAGGAGGTCTTCGGAGACGAGTCCGGGGCCGACGGCGATGGCGGTCGAGTACTGCTCGTGCTCTTCGTAGGATTGCTCGAGATAGCCTCGGCGCTGGGCGGTGAGCGAGTATTTGCCCAGCGGCACGCCGTCGAAGGCGAAGCTGCCGTCGCCGGCGGTGAGGGTGGTTCGCGTCTGGCTGCGGAACTTGACGTCGGCGATCTGGACGGAGCACCGGGCGAGGGCTGCTCCGGAGTGGGCGTCAACGACCTTGCCGCTGATGCGATAGGCGGGCGCGGCGGGATGCGCCGGGGGAGTCTGCTGCGACGGCGCTGTGGTCGCCAAAGCCAGGGCGTTGGCGAGCAGAAACGTCGCCAGTCTGGCAACAGTCGAGGTTGGCTTAGGGTTCCACATGCGCGGGGCTGACCTCGACGTTGGTGACGGAGTTGGAGCTGACGGTGATTTCCTGGCCGAGGCCGGCGTACCGGCGCATCGCTTCGGGATCGCGGTAGGGGAGTTCTTCCTGATGGTCCTGGGCAATCGCCAGGTATCGGCCGGGCGGGACGGTCGCGAAGGTGAAGTCGGCGCCGCCTCCCTCCAGCGAATGGCGCACCAGATCGCCCAGCGGGTACAAGAAGACCATCGAGCGCCCGTTCGGATCGCCGCCCCGCTGCGTGACATGCACCGAACCCGTATCGTTGCGCAAGACGATGCGAAGGGAGCAGCCGCCGGTTCCGTGGGCGATGGCCAGCTCCTCGTGGACCAGGTCGACGCCGCCGCAAGAGGCCGAGGCCACGTAGTAGGCGCCGTTCGACGGCTGCACCTGGAGGACGTAACGGCCTGGCGGGACGTCCTCGATGACCGATGGCCCAGACCCCATGTTGGTATAGCCGCGTTGTTCGTCGGTTTTCTCCAAAGAGATAAAAGCGGTCGGAGGCTGTCCCGCCTGACCATCGGGTCCGCCTTGCACGATCGAACTGCTCGGCGACATCGAAGGCTCGTTCACCGTCTCCACTTGTATCTCGACAGGAATGGTCGCGCCCGGCTCGATCGTGAAGGAGACGCCGCTGCCGGGGGCTTGCGGCACGGTCACCTGGACGGTGGACTCCCGCATATAGCGCTGAACATAAGCGGTCGCGGTGACGACGTAGCTTCCACCGGGAAGCAGGAGGCGAAATTCGCCGGTGCGGGCGTTGAAATGGTAATCGGAGGTTGCAACCTCTTCGCCATCGTTGGTTCTGACCTGAAAGCTGACGCCGCGGCTTTCTCCGTAGCCGTTGACTGCGCCAGCGACCGGATAGAGCCGCTGCACGTCGGGGCTGAGGTCGACCTGGCGGTGTTCCCCTGGAGCGAGTTGGATTGCCGATTGCGCTTCGGTTCCGGCGATGGGCGGGTAGCGAACCGGGACGTAGGCGACAGAATTCTCGTCGGCGAGGCCCTCGCTGTAAGAGCCGGTGACGATGGCATACTTGCCGGCCCGCAACTCGTAGAAGCGGTATTGGCCTTCGGAGTTGGTCTTGGTGCCCTGGCGGGTCTCCCAGTGTTGCAGGCCGTTCGAGACGGCCAGGGTTTTCAGCCTGATGGGAATGCCTTCGACGGGCCCGCCGTCCTGGCCGGTGACGGTGCCCGAGATGACGGCCTCGGGCACCAGCTTGACGATGAAGGGCTGGTTCGCGGTTGGGTCCGTTGCGGAATAGCGCTGGCCTCCCGGCTCGGCGAAGTAGCCCGGCTTCATCGCCCACTGACTGCTGCTAGCCTCGGTGACGCCTTCGAATTCGAAATGGCCTTCGTGGTCGGTGAGGACGGCGGACTGGCCGCCGAGTTGGACGAGGGCGCGGTAGATGGGCTCGCCGGTGACGCTGTCGAGGACGGTGCCGCGCAGGGTATGCGGCTCCTGGCCCGGCGGGGAGGTCTGGGCAATCGACGGCGAGCAGCAGCCGAAGGCGACGAACGCCAGAAGGCAGAGCCGGATTTTCCATCCTCGCGTCATGAACGAAACATCCTCGGCGGCGAGCGCGATATTCGAGCCACCCGGCGAAGTCAGAGTAGCATTCTTCGGCTCGTCCACGGGTTGGACGTTTCGCGGCGGCGGAGGTGTGTGGAGCGATTGTCTCGGGTGGAAGAGGAAGCGTTTCGAGCGCCGGGGGGACTTCTCTGCTACGCCGCGGCGCATTCTATGTGTACATTGAAAGCCATGAGCTGGATCGATCAATTTCGCGCGCTGACGAGTCGGCAGCGCCACGCCTTCTTCGCATGCCTGCTGGGCTGGTCGCTCGACGCCTTCGATTTCTTCATTCTGGTGTTTTGCCTTTTGCCGATAGCGAAGGAGTTTCATGTCGGCGTGCCGGCGGTGGCGCAGGCGATCTTTCTGACGCTGGCGTTTCGGCCGGTGGGCGCGCTGGTCTTCGGGGTGCTCGCGGATAGGTTTGGCCGGCGACCGGTGCTGATGATTAATATTGCCTGCTTTTCGGTGCTGGAGCTGGCTTGCGCCTTTGCGCCGTCGCTGCATGTTCTGCTGATCTTACGGGCGCTCTTTGGCGTGGCGATGGGAGGCGAATGGGGCGTGGGAGCGGCGTTGGCTTTGGAGAGCTTGCCGACCGGTGGGCGCGGCTTCTTCTCGGGGCTGCTGCAGGAAGGCTACGCGCTCGGCTACCTGTTGGCCGGCGCGGCGTATAGCTTGCTGTTCCACCGGATCGGCTGGCGCGGCTTGTTTCTGGTGGGCGCGGCTCCGGCGATTCTGGTCGCTTACATTGGCTTCAAGGTTGAGGAGTCGCCGGTGTGGGTGGAGGGCCGGGTTCCGAAGACCACCGTCGCTAACAAGGCAACCTTGCTGCAGCAAGTCTCGCGCTACGGTCTGACTTTTCTCTTTCTGATCCTGCTCATGACAGGTTTCAACGCGTTTTCGCATGGGACACAGGACTTGTATCCGACATTTTTGCAGCACGATCTGAATCTGTCGGTCGAGGCGACGGGACGGATCGCGGTGGTTTACATGGTTGGCGCGATTCTGGGCGGCCTTCTTTTCGGCACGCTTTCCGAGCGGGTTGGGCGAAAGCGGGCGATCATTGCGGCGGCGCTGTTGTCGATCCTGGCGATTCCGCTGTTTTCCTTGACGCATTCGTTGTGGCTGGTGGTGCCGGGGGCGTTCCTGATGCAGTTCATGGTGCAAGGGGCGTGGGGCGTGGTTCCCGCCTATCTGAGCGAGCTCTCGCCGGAGCCGGTTAGGGCGACGTTTCCGGGGCTTGCGTACCAGCTTGGGAATTTGATTACTTCGCGGAACTCGGTGCTGCAGGCGCAGGCCGCCGCGCGCTTCGGCGGATTGGGCAAGGTGCTGGCGCTGACGGTGCTGATCGTGGCGGCCTATCTGGCCGTCATCACGTCGCTGGGGCGGGAGTCGAAGGGCGCGGATTTGCGCCGGGGCGACGCTACGTAGAGCTTTCCGGGAGCAGGACTCGCAACGGCGAGAAGAAAAATATTTGTTGCAACAATTATCTTTTGAGAGCATCTTTAATTTTGCGCCCCGATCCGCACTGAAGCTCGGGGCTGGAGGCAGTGGAAGCTATGAAGATCGCGAAGACATCAGCAGCGAAAGTAATGATTGCGGCGCTCGTCGCCGCGGCGGCCGGCATTGCGCAGGCTCAGACGACAACCTGGAAGATCGATCCCGCGCATAGTTCGGCGGATTTCAGCGTCAAGCACATGGGCATCAGCAACGTCCATGGGCATTTTGGCGGAGTCGCCGGCACGGTCGCGCTGGACGCGAAAGACCTCGCCAAGTCCGCCGTCACGGCGACGATCGACATCACCACGGTGGATACGGGCAATACGCAGCGGGACGGGCATTTGAAGAGCCCGGACTTCTTCGACGCGGCGAAGTTCCCGACCATGAGTTTTGTCAGCAAGTCGCTGACCAACGAGGGCGGAGCGAAGAAGTTGACCGGCGACCTGACGCTGCACGGCGTCACCAAGAGCGTGACCCTCGATCTGGATGGCCCGAGCAAAGAGCAGGCTGATCCGCAAGGGAAGACGCGCGTCGCGTTCTCGGCGACGACCTCGATCCATCGCCAGGACTTTGGCCTGGTGTGGGGCAAAACGCTGGCATCTGGCGACGCGATGGTGGGCGACGACGTGAAGGTGGAGTTGAACATCGAAGCAGTGAAGCAGTAGGGAGGCAGTCAAGCGGGCGGTGGGGCAGTCGCGACTTCAAGCGGTAGAACCATCCATAGCTTCATTATCCGCAGAAAGACCGAGTCGATGCGGGATATGCGGGGCCGAGCCGGAGACACGCTGGCGCGGCCTCTGCGACTTTTTTACCGGGAGAAGCATGGCTAGCAGGTTGCAAGAGGAAATCAAGCAGAACAAGCCTTTTTCCGGGATCGAACAGGAAGCGCTGTTGAACATCCATCGAACCTCCGGCCATGTTGCGCATTTTCTCCAGCAGATTTTGAAGAAGCACGGGCTGACGGATTCTCAATACAATGTGTTGCGGATCTTGCGCGGAGCAGGGCCGGAGGGGCTTCGATGCATGGAGATCGGGGAGCGGATGATCAGCCGCGATCCGGACATTACCCGCTTGCTGGAAAGGTTGGAGCGCCGCCGGCTGATTGAACGGAGCAGAGACCAGACTGACCGCCGCGTCGTTTACACGAGAATCAGCCGGGAGGGGTTGAGTTTGCTGAAGGAATTGGATCCGACGGTGGAAGCAGGGGCGAAGGCCTCATTGAGTCATATGGATGCTGAGAAACTGAGGACGCTGATTGGTTTGCTCGAAGAGGTCCGCCAGGGCGCGGCAGTCCGATTCTAATTGCGGCTAGTTGAATTTGACTTGAGCAAGGCCGTCCGCTCCATTGGAAAAGACGTGATGGTGCAGGCAATAGAGCGCCAATTCGAGCCGGTCGGAGACGCCCAGCTTGTCGTAAATCTTGCGCAGATAATTCTTGATGACTTGTTCCGTTGTCCCCATATCCAAGGCGATTTCTTTGTTTTTCTTGCCTTGTGTGATTCGATAGATAATCGCTTGCTCTTTGGGGGACAATTGCGGCTGAGGGCGCGGATTGGCAATCGCGGCCGCGTTGGAGCGGTAGGCGTCGAGCACCCAGGTTATCGATTTATTGTCGATCCAGGTTTCTCCCTGGGCGATTTTGCGGATGCATTTGACTAGGAGGTCGGGTGAGATGGAGCGCTGGACAATCCCGCGAACACCCCTGCGGTAAAGCTCGACGGTATTCGATTCGTCGGCGACGAGGGTCTGGACGATGAATTTTGTTTGCGGGGCCAACCGCATCAAATCGGCTATCGGGTCGTCAATCGAGCCGGCGGCGCTGGCGAGCAGGCTGCCTTCCAGCAAAACAATATCCGAAGGGGACTGCTGGACGGCGACGAGAAGATTTCCGAGGCTGTCGACCTGCGCGACGACGCGAATGTCGCCTTCGAGCGCAAGAACTCTTCGAATGCCTACGCGATAGATGGCCTGGGAATCAGCCAGGATGATCCGAATCAGCGGGGCGCGCTGAGAACTGGGCCCATGTTCGCCACCGGGTTCAGGACTTTCCTCGAATTCTCCCGTAGTTGTGGTTCCCATAGGGTTGTCCAGCCAATATCACTGGCTGAATAAGTAATCGTCAATTACAGCCGCAGCATGAAATTCCTGCGGGCCTTCGTAGGAGCGAACGATGCGTCCAAAGCATCGGAGGGTGACATCATGATCGGCCCCGATGATGGCCGCCGGCATTTTTAGCAGGAATTCGACCTTGCTATCGATGCCCAGGTCTTCTTTCGAACGAAATAGCACGCCGCTGGCAGAAATGTTTTCCGTGGTCGCGTCGTACTCTCCCTTGTCGGTGATGACGCGGATGGGCATAGACAACGGGAAGCGCACCGCGCATCGAACCTCCACGGCTTGAGGCTTGTCGGGAAGCAGGACGAGTTTTATACCGGAATTCATACAAAAAAAGGAATTTGGACGTTCTTTCTGGGCAAACTGACGACAGTTTTTCCGCGCTACCAATCCTTCGCGCAGCCTATCGCTAAAGTGTACATCGATCCCGCCGCGCCGCGCTAGCATCGGGCGACCCTGGAAACATCGACGATCTTCGGTAGTCTTGCCGCAATCGGCTGCGGCCGCGATCAGGACTCTCTGGGCGGAAAGAAGGCCGCCGAGCCTCCGACCCACTCCTGATCGCGATTGTGATCGACGCCCATCATTTTGCCGCGTCCGAGGCGAATTAGCGAGAGCACCGGATCGAGGTCGCCGCCGTCTGGCCAGAAGTACAGAATGCGGATTTCCGCCTGGGTTGGGCCAGCGGGCGTTTCGATGACCGGCTCGAACCGCACTCGCCGCTGCAGTAGGTAGTCGCCTCGCTGCTCGGCCGGGATGCTGGCCAGCAACTCATCCGACGGACCGAATTCTATTCCCTTGCCCGCGAACGAAAAAAGTGGCTTCAGAATCAGGGATTCCCGATCATCCGGCAGCCGGTCGCGATGTTTCCCGGCGAGCCAGTCGTCGAGAAAAACCGCCGGGGGAACCGACGGATGATCGAGGTACGGGATCGAGAACTTGCTGATGTGGAAATACCAGTTCGGATGACCGGCCCACTCGACGTCGAGAGGTTCCCGATAGTCGAACGGCAGCGAGATATTCCGGCGGATGAGCTCGTCCACAATGGCGCGATTGTAGATGCGATGCACAGGGACGAGCCGCTCGCCGTCTCGCCGGAAGAGCTTCGGGAGGCTTCCGGGCTGCTCGACGCGCACCAGGCTGGAGATGTCCACGATGGAAATCCCCAGCCGGGCGGCGGTGACGAGAAAGTCCGGCAGCGTCTTTTGATGGTATGGATCGACCTCGCTCAGGATGACATTCTCCGGATCGTGTCCGCCGAGGACCACATTGGCGAAGAGCTTCCAGAAACTGGTCTCCGTATGGCCGCCGAGGAAATAATCCAGCGACTCATCGAGCTGAAAGACGCTGCGGTACGTTTCGGAGAGAAGTGCCTGGTAGCCGAAGACCGACGGGAAGGCCTGAAGTTCGACGAGCATCGGCTCTAGATCGCCGCTGGGGGTTTTGACCAGTCCGAAATCGGCGGTCATGAAATGCGGATGGGGGTTCTCGCCGGGCATGCGATAGGCGTTGGGGATCGCGGCCCGCGAGGCGGCAAGGTAGTCGGCGTCCTGCACCAGGCGATGGGTGAGGTCGGCCCCGATTTTCGCCGCTTGCTCCATTAGCGCCAGCGGAAAGAAACATGGCGTCTCGGCCACCCTGAACTCGATGCGCGTTCCGGCGGCCGAGTCGAGCGACGAGAGCATCTTGGCGTAAAGCTCGGGTCGATAGCGCGCATTGAAATCCTGGCGGAGAGAGGGAATCACGGCAACTCCGGATGAAAGGTCACCTCAAGAGCATACTGCAAGGCCCACGCGAGGAGAAAAATCCCGTTTTGGGCTGGATAGCGAAACGCTTGACTCTAAATTGCGAAAAATTCTTTTGCAATGCCGCAAACCCAAGTAAAACTTGGATATTAAGGCCCTTTAACGCGGCGAATCCGATCCGGGCAACTTGGCTCGAAACTCAATGCTTGCGCCACCGCTTGGTTTCGGGAAACAGATTCCCGGTGGTCAACTCGATATCGAAATTCAACGCTTCAACAACCTCAACACAGCACTGCAAAGGAGATCCAACTATGAAACTCACCAGCCGCGCCAGTATCCTCAGCCTCATCGCCCTCACGCTTGCCCTTCAATCCACGTCGCTCCCCGCCCGCGCAGCGACCCTTGTTTCTGCTTACGGGCGGCAACTCGCCAGCCCGGGAATGCCTGCGCCGACCTTGCCCAAGACTCCGCCGACGCCGCACTCGGTTGTGATTGCTAGCCCAGGGATGCCGGCTCCGACGCTTCCGAAGACGCCGCCAACGTCGCCGGGTTTTGCTGGGTGACGGCAAGAAGGCGCATCGCGCAGAACTTTACGGCGATGACGAAACTGCGATCACGAAGCGGGAGGGCGTTATATCCTAGGGACATGATGGGCGGGGGCTCGCTGGGGATATGGGGAAGCTCGTGGGTGGCGCATGGTTCTGAGCCCAATTGATGTTGCTTGCACCGCATTAAGCATCGCTGGCGAGGCGCTGGTTTTTGCCGTGATGTTGCGTGGGCGGATTTTCAAGGAATTCCCGATTTTCTTCGGGTTTATCTCCTTTTCGCTGCTGTGCGACTGCATTTTCCTGCTTTGGCTCCCGTATCTTTCGGCCAAGGCGTATTTTGTGGCGTATTTCGCGACCATGGCGCCGGGTCTCCTGCTCCAATTGGGAGTGCTGTTCGAGGTGGCCCGCAATGTGCTCAACCCGGTGAAGCATTCGCTTCCGACGTTCGCTCTGGCGATTTTTGCTGGGATGGTGGTCGGCGGTACCGTCTTGGCTTGTTTCCTGTCGAGCAACTCGGCCCCGGCGCATCTCACTGTGTGGGCGCAATATTTTGTGCAGATCAATTTCACCGCCGCGATTCTGCAACTCGCCATTTTTTCGGTGATCGTCTTGTTCTCGCAGATGCTTGGGATTGGATGGAAAAACCACGTCATGCAGATCGCTACCGGATTCGCCGGGTATTGCATCGTGGCGCTGCTCGTCGAGCTGCTTCACCGGTTCAGCGGCGTCGCGAACGACGCCGTCTATCATTTGCAGGAACAGTTCCGGATTGTCGCCTGGTGCCTGGCTTTAGGCTACTGGAGATACGCTTTAGCAAAGAAAGAGGCCCCGCGTCGAGAATTTGGTCCCAGGATGGCCAATTTTCTGTTATCAATAGCTGGAGAGGTTCGCCAGCGTCGCGCTGCCGCTGTTCGAGTTCCCCAAATAAAATAAGATGCTGCCCCTCTTCCAGGTTCTCTTCACCGCCGCCATGCTTGCTTACGCCGGGTATTGGCGGCGTCGCCAGTCGAAACGGCGCTCGGAGACCTGGGACGATATCGTTGCGAAGCTTCGGCCAAACGACTGGGGCTACGAGGGCGTCGCGCACAAATATCTCTATAGCGAGCAAGTCGACGCTACTCCCGAGGATATCTGGACGAGGATTTCCGGCGCGAAAGGTCTTTGGGCGATGTATATGAATGCGCCAGTTCTGGTTCAACTCGCCGACTATGCGTCCGAGTACGGCGATGGCACGCAGGTTCCCGAAGAGTTGCTCGAAGGCATTCGCACCGACGCGTTTCACATCAGAATGTGCGTTCTGGTGGCGCTGGCGCAGCATGTGTTCGCGCGTTCATCGGTGGCGGCAAGGGTAAGCGCGCATCGAGCCACGGTCGCCTATACGGCTATGCTGGCGAGGATGACGACCGCGTTCCAAGAGCACTCGACGCTGCTCTTCCCCAAGTTCCTTGCCGCGATGTAGCGGGCGCAGCCTATTCGCCGGCGAAGTAAATTCTCACATCGCCGAAGCTGGAGAAGCGGGCGATCACTTCGGATCCAGGGCTGGCGAGCACTTTGCCGGTCCAACTGCCGGTGGTGATCCAGTCGCCGGCGTTGAGGCCTCCGGTGCGGGATTGGCCTTCGTTAGCGAGCCAGACGACGAGGCGGAGCAGGTCGGTTCCGCCGGGATTCGATGCTTTGCCTTCGACCCGGACGGCCCCGTCGACGATGATCGCGGCGGTCTCCTGGGCGAAGTCGATGCCGCGCCAGTTGGGCAGGGCGGGTCCGTGGGCGAATCCACCATTCATCTGAAGGTCGCCGACCACAGAAAGGCGGTCGACGCGATCCGGGTCGTCGAAAGCCGTCTCCATGATCTCGATGGCGGGATGGGCGCTGGCGATGGCGCCGACGATCTCTTCGCGGGAGTAGCGCTTGTCGCGGGCAGGCAGATCTTTGGCGAGCAGGAAGGCGATCTCGGCCTCAGCGCCGCGATAACGGCTGAAGGTGTGCGCGAGGGTGTCGTTGTTTTTGGCGAATCCGCCGAGCAGCGGCATCGGGGAGCAGAGCGGCTCGGCCTCGGGCGAGGCCGCGCCGACCTTCCAGCCGCCGACCGGCCCCAGGGCGGAGATGAGGATGTCCTGCAGGCGGTAGGCTGCGGCGAGTGTGGCCGGCCGCAGCTTCTCGGGAAGGCTCTGGATCGGGTGCCGGGAGCGGCGGGCTTCGAGGAGAATTTCGGCGGCCTGGCGGAGGAAGTCGTCTTCGATGGCGTCGATTCCGGGTTCGAGCACCGCTGCGTTGCTGGCGTTGAATTCACGGGTCATGATGGTTCCTCTAATACTACTCGTTGGATGCGCTGGGCGGGTTCGCGGTCGAGCTTCGTTGGCGGGAGGCTTCGTAGAGCAGAATGCTGGCGGCGATGGCGGCGTTGAGCGACTCGACGGGGCCGGGGCAGGGAATCGTGACGCGGGCGCTGGAGGCTGCGATCAATTCCGCCGAGAGGCCGCTGCCTTCGTTGCCGATGAGGATCGCGGTCGCCGCGGTGAAGTCGGTGGCAATCGAGCTTTGGCCGTGGTCGACGGCTGCGGCTAGCGTCTGGACGTCGAATTGCTTCAGCAGTGGAAAAAGTTCGGCCTCGGTGGCGGCGACGACCGGCAGACGGAAAGCCGATCCAGACGAGGCGCGCAAGGCTTTGGCGTTCCATGGGCTGACGGTGCCGGGCAGGGTGACGAGGCCGGTGGCGCCGAAGGCCTCGGCCGAGCGGATCAGGGTGCCCAGGTTGCCGGGGTCCTGCAGGGCGGCGGCGACGACAATCAGCGGCTTCACGTTGAGCGGATGCTTGACGGCGAGGGGCTTCGGGACAGCAAGAATCTGGGCCAGGGTAAAGACACGCGGCTTGACCAGGGCGGCGACGCCTTGCGGCGATTCGGTCGTCACGGCGCTGGCGAAGACATCGTCGGGTAGCTCCAGTATGTCGATTTCGGGTGCAAGGTCGGGAGCGACGAAGGGCACGAGCGCCTCGTTGAGGCCGATGCGGTTGCCGATGCGGCGGAGCAGGTCTTCGCTGCCCGAGCGGACGAAGACGGCGACGATCTCGATGCCGCTGCGGATGGCCTCGATCAGCAGATGTTCGCCCTCGATGCCGACCTGGCCGGTTTCATTTCGGTTTCCCGGCGAGAAGCTGGCGCGCAATTCCTTGACGCGCCGGTTCTGCCGACTCTGTACAATGCGAGAGTAGATGCGTTGCGAAGCAAGCGACATTGGAGCGATTCTACTCCGCGCGCCCTGCGGTTGGTTTTTGGGCGCGGGCCGCGGCTTCGAATGAACTTTCTGGAGAAATCTTGTCGGCGGAAATCCTTCGCGTTCATCCGGACGAACCGGAAGCAGAGCGTATCGAATACATAGTGTCGTGCCTGAAAAGCGGCAAGGTGGTTGGCTTGCCGACGGACACGTTCTACGGTCTCGCGGTTGACCCCGTGAACCTGCGGGCGGTCGACCGCATTTACGAGATCAAGACGCGCATGCGCCACAAGCCGCTATCGCTGCTGATCGGAAGCGTGGCTCAGGCTTACGAATTGGCGCGTGATGTCGGCACCGGCTTCGACAGGCTGGCGGAGCGGTTCTGGCCGGGGCCGCTGACCATCATCGTCAAGGCGAGCTCCCGGCTACCGCTGCGCAGCACGGCGAACACGGGCAACGTGGCCCTGCGCATCCCGGACGCGGCGATTCCGCTGGCGGTGGTCGAGGCCTTCGGCCTGCCGATCACCGCGACGTCGGCGAACCTTGCGGGGCTCCCGGAATGCACCTACGCGGCCTGCGTTCGCGACCAGATCGGCGACCGCATTCCGCTGATTGTGGACGGCGGCCCGAGCGGCCAGGGGCTGCCGACGACCATCGTCGACCTCTCCGGCGGCGAAGCGGAGTGGCAGGTGCTGCGCGAGGGCTCGATTCCGACACATGAGATCGCCTTGGCCATTCAGGGCTGATTTGGGCAGGCATTGAGGGAGGAGTTGCGGGGAGTGGACGCGCGAGGATGAAGGTTCGGCTGCTGATTCTGCTGGCTATTGTCTTGGCCGCCGCTCTGGCGGGCTGGCTGCTTTGGGTGAACGGGCGCATCGACTACTACGCCCACCTCGACGAGGCGCGGCCTGCCGACGCCATCGCTATATTCGGAGCAGCCGAGTACGACGGGCACCCGTCGCCGGTCTTTCGCGCGCGCCTCGATCACGGATTGGCGCTCTACCAGCAGGGGTTCGCGCCAATGATCGTGACGCTCGGCGGCGGCGAGGAAGACGACAGCCACTCCGAGGGCGGGGTGGGACATGATTATTTGCTAGCCCACGGCGTTCCCGAGAGCCGCATCATCGCCGAGACGCAGAGCAGCAATACGAAAGAATCCGTCGAGCGGCTCGGCGTGATCGCGCGGGCCAATCATCTACAACGTATCGTCGTCGTCAGCGACGGCACGCACCTATTTCGGATCCATGTGCTGTGCGCGGCCGAGGGGCTGGATGTGTATACTTCGCCGCGACCGCCGGGGAAGCCGATCACGCGGATGCAGGCGGCGCAGCGCCTTTGGCATGAGATTGGGAGCTATACGGCCTGGCGGCTGCATATGCATTGAGAGGAACTCGACAAGAGGCCCGGTTCTGCGCTAGGCAGCCTTAACTCTCTTCGTTCGAGCACTTGGGTTTTCAAGCTTCTTCCGGCGGGCCTTCGCAAGGCCATAGCCAGCAAAACCCATCGAAGATAACGCGATGATCGGTGTGATCGACCTGCTGACTGGAGATTCGGTGTATCGGAGAAAAAGCGGAATAAGATACTGCGCCGAAAATAGCAGACCCGCAAATAATGCCGAGGAGACGATGACGCCTCCTGTGATGGATAGAAGCAGCCTTCCGCGATCAGTCAAGCTCATGCCTCCACCCCTGCGACAGTATACTCTGGCGCAGAGACCGCTGGAACCGCAGATCTCTCCACTGCGCTGCGCTCCGGTCGAGATGACAAAGTTGGTGGAGCTGCTATTGCCAGGGTGTTACCCATTCATCAGCGAATACACGTGATCCGCGATCATCAGGTCTTCTTTAGCTGGGATGACCAGTACTTTCACGGCGGAGTCGGCGGCGCTGATGGCGGCTAGTCCGCTGGCGTCTTCTTTTGGCGATTGATTGAGGTTGGCGTCCAGCCTGATCTGGAAGGCTTCGAGTCCGGCGCAGACTTCCTGCCTTGTGGCAGCGTCGTGTTCGCCGATGCCTCCGGTGAAGACGAGGGTGTCGAGTCCGCCCAGGACCGCGATATAGCTTCCGATGAATTTCCTCAAAACATAGGTGAACTGGTCGACAGCCATCTTGGCTAGCGGCTTGCCTTGTTTGGCGGCGTTGCGGAGGTCGCGCATGTCGGAGAGGCCTTCGGAGGTGCCGAGCATTCCGGACTGCTTGTTGACCAGTTTTTCGAGGGCGTTGGCAGCCGTCTCTCGCGTGAAAGGAGAACCGCCCGGGGCCGGCTTCAAGTCGCGGAGAATGTACAGCAGGACTCCGGGGTCGATGTCTCCGGTGCGGGTTCCGGAGATGACTCCGCCGGTGGGGGTGAGGCCCATTGAGGTGT
>Ga0116226_10001503_pt1 | contig 20221 bp, 26 predicted proteins | sample S1TSphfallax_FD_89692 | JGI IMG/M metagenome (GOLD analysis project Ga0116226, IMG submission 89692) | Host-associated microbial communities from peat moss isolated from Minnesota, USA - S1T2_Fa - Sphagnum fallax MG | ecosystem: Host-associated > Plants > Peat moss > Unclassified | place: USA... | reverse complement strand
GGCAGACTCAGAACATCCAGAGATAGTTAAAAATCGACAATATCTGCTGACATTAGCACTTTCAATGTTAGAAATGGGAGATTTTCAGCAACGCTGGGAAATCACCAAAGTTTTGACTCGCTTGGGAAATGTTACCATCCCACCACTCATTGACATCTTAGAAGATGAAGATGTAGAGGAGGAATTACGCATTTTGTTAGCGCTGCCGTATTGCCTGCGGCATGGCAACTCTTAGAGACGCTACGCTTTTAGCGTCTCGTAGAGAGCGTCATTTTGAATTTTGAATTGTTAATGTTGGCTCAATTTCTGAATATCACCATAAACACGGTAAAAACCACCACGTGCCGATTCGCGTACTTCTTGAACTAGATATAGCTCACCTTCAGTACGAATATCTTTAGGAAATTGCACTTTCCAGTTAGGATTATATCCTGGGGAAACAACACGAACTCTTAGTTGATTGCCTTCTCGAAAGCACTCAACAATTACTCCAGAACTTGTGGATGTTGCAGTTTCTAAACCAGCTTCAGGTGTAGCTCCTTCACCCTTTGGTGCTTTAATAATAGTTGCTTCGGGAACTGTACCAGTTTGAGCCGCTGCAATACCATTTTCACTAGCATCAATACAAGCTAAACTGCCATCAGTTGTAACAATATAAATCCGATGGTCTAAAAACTGCATAGATAAAGCCGAACCACAGCCAGTAGCAAGCTTCCAGAGACGTTCGCCTAGCCGATTAAAGCAATAAATCGAAGAACTGTTATCACCAGCAAACACATATTCACCATTGAGTGCAGTGGCACAAGAGTAGACTGCCGCATCACACTTGTAAATTGATCCAACCTTACCATTCTTGCTAAAGCTGTAAATTTTCTGATCGCTTGTGCCAGCATAAACAGCCGATGTTTCTTGCCAACCAAATAACACGCTACCTTGAGTTTTTTGATGCCATAGCACTCGACCTTCCTTGTTATCGTACATGGTGACACCTTTGCTATGACCATGATAGATACCAGATTCATCACAACGTACCATCCAACCAGAATCACCCTGACTCAAACGAGTCCATTGTGACTCATCATCATGGTCGATGGTTGTCACACCACCATTAGCATCAGAGACTGCTAGTAAGCCATCTTTAATGTCTAACCAAAAAATATCTACATTTTCATCAATCTTATAAGCCAAACGTGGTAATTTACCAGTTAAATCGTAGACATTACCATCATCACAGCCAGCATAAATCCAAATATCATCGCCAACTAAACATTTAACACCATCAGGGAGTTTAAATTGATTGATGACTTGACCCTGATGGTTTAAAGCAAAAACTTCACCTGCTTGATTGCCTACCCAACAACGTTTAGTATCAATAAAAATCCCAAAGGCAGCAGAATTGGCAGCAAATTTCCACACAATGGGGGCTTGTTTTGCTGTTGAAGTGGTACTGCTGATTTGGCGGCGTGTCACAGTCCGCTTTTGACGAACACCTATAATGGCTATTTCATAACCTTTACCCAGCTTCTCCTTAATTTTCTTACTTGCTTCTGCTTTCGCTTTCTCCTCTGTCGGGTAAGTTTTAGTCTGAGTTTGTCCTATGTCACCAATCCGACCATAACGTATGGTTAATTGGGTATCATTAACTATAACTTCATAAAACTTATGAGAGCTTCCATTAACTTCTGAAAATTCTAAATATGTTTTTTCTTCCGGCATGATATTATCTCCTTCTTAGAATGATTATTACTATTTTGGGTGATTTTATTTTTTGGGATTCCCTTAGCACCACGGTCTTTGCTGAGGCGAACTACATCTCCAAACTTCACAAATTTCAACCCTGGTTTTAATGTATCGGCTTGTATCATCTTGTACTTATTCTACCCACTAAAAACAAAAACTCTCCTTCAAACCATTCATCCAAGAGAGAGGAATTATACAATCGTGTTGCAGCCGCCCTACAACAATAACGGGATGAATACCGATACGCTCTGCAAAATCAACAACATCCGTTTTAGATTTAAGTTGCCCTAACTCCCCTTCATACTCAGGTAGAATCAAAAATTCCTGCGACCATTTATTTGCTTCGCGTTCTGGCTCCGATTCCAAACTTTCCCCACTATCCCATTCATCGAGAAAAATATTTTCTTTATCATGTAGTAGAATACGTGCTGCTTCATGAAAGAAGTTAAACCAGAAGCGGTCATTGGTTTTACCGTAAAGTGAAAGTTGAATCAATCGCTTCGGAGAGCAGGGGGAGAATAAATCGTATACTCGTATTGGATGCAAGAATTGAGTAATTTAATTTTTGGATGTCCCTAACTACTTTATGTCCATTCAAGTTTACGGAATTCCCAACTGCGGTACTTGCAAAAAAGCTTTTACCTGGCTCCAAAGCAACAGCATTGATTATGAGTTCATCAATGTCAAAGAAACTCCGCCCAAGAGTGAAATGATCCAAAACTGGGTAAAGTCTTTGGGTGCTGCTTCCATGCGAAATACCTCGGGCCAATCCTACCGAGCTTTAGGAGATGAAAAGAAGACTTGGACAGATCAACAGTGGATTGAAGCATTTGCTAACGACGCAATGTTACTAAAACGCCCACTTTTCGTCAAGGAGGGAACAGCAATCCTGGTAGGCTTTAGAGATGAGGCAGTACTCAAAGCAAAATTAGAGCTTTAGTCAGGGAGGCTAGCTGCTTTAACTAAGGGGTTTTGAGGCAAGAGACATAATAGGTTTGTGCAAAGTTAAACGGGATCACGACACTCCCCACCCCCAATGTACTCAAAGGGTGGGAAAATCCCACTGCTGAAGAGCGGGGAGGGGAATGAGGGGTGGGGTAAAGTGCCTGTGGGATAAGCGTTTGGGCTTAAGTTGACACCAATGTGCATTGCCCTGCTCCTACGTTAGATAAAATTTCCAGTGCAATTACTTCTTCTCAGGAAATTTATACTTAACCTCAATTTCAAAGTTACTCTCAGCTGAACCCTCAGTTAAAAACGGAATCCCAGTTTTACCACCCAGCTTGATGCCAAATTTAACTGTTACCTCTTCAGCGTCAGGTAAATTTTTAAATGCCCCAACCGCTAACTTGGCATAATCACGAATTTTGTTTTGAAAATCTCTGATATTAACCGTAGGTAAACCATCACGGTATCCCGGTTCCTCTTCTTCTGGAACTTCAGGGGCTGCTTTTGATTCCACATATATTTCATACTCTTGATCATCATCTTTGACAATCAGCCGTTGTACTTCTGACATTTAGTAGCCTCAGTTAGTGTTTAAGTAGTTATTCTAGTAATATTACGTAAAAAGGAATGCCAGAGAAATATGGCTCGATATGCCCTGGTAATTGGCATTGCCAAATATGACAACTTCACCAACCTACCAAAAGCCGTCAACGATGCCGAACACATCGCACAGCTACTGCGTCAACACGGTCGGGTTGATGTTCAGCCATTACCGGGTAAGCTAATCGAGAGTGAGAATCGCTGGCAAGTCACCCCTGATAAAAAGTTACTTGGCAAAGAACTCGGTCAAACACTGAGAACATTTCTTCTGGAAAAAGCCAAAGGTAGCGAGGCGCTGATTTATTTTGCGGGACATGGATTTGAAGCACCCAGCTTGACAGGTGAACCAAAAGGGTATTTGGCAACATCAGATTGTAACAAAGATGGACAAAATGCGATCGCCTTTGATGACCTCAACACCTTAATCGGTAAATCTCAACTCAGCAGCCTCGTGGTATTGCTAGACTGCTGCTATGCTGGGTCTTTAATCGAGAGAAGTTTGCTCCAGTCAAGTTTTCCTGTGTTCTACAATAAACTAGACTACTGCTTAATTACTGCGTCTCGTGCCTTTGAAAGAGCTAGGGAAGATGCAGAAGGTGGTATTTTTACGAAAGCGGTACTAGAAGGACTGGCTAAAAATCAAGCTCATGAGACTAGCGGCGAAATTAATGTTAATGGTTTGATCAGTTTTGTCTCTCACCAACTTAAGCAAAGCGGACAAGAACCAATTTACATAGGCGGTGGTCGGACAATTACCTTGGTTTGGTATCCGCCAAAGAATCCTGTAGCGGCTGGGGTGGTGAGTGATGAATGTCCCTATCGAGGATTACAAGCTTTTGACAAAGAACACGCCAAATTCTTTTTTGGTCGGCAGAAAGTAGTTAATATTATTCAGCAGAAACTCGCTCAGGCTAACTTTATTCCCATCATTGGTGCGTCGGGGAGTGGTAAATCTTCCGTAGTGCTGGCGGGTTTGATTCCACAATTAAATGAAAGTGAATGGCAAGTTTTAGAACCAATCAAACCAGGGTTTGAGCCTTTAATAAAGTTTAGAGGAGCTTTTCAAAGATTCTTTCCAGGAGCTAAAAACGAGAAGCAGCTTAAAGATTTAATTGAAAATGAGGCGAACAGTTTATCTACAATTCTTGCAAATCTCCCAGGTTCAGCAAAATTCTTGCTCGTAGTTGATCAATTTGAAGAAGTATTTACTGGCGGTGCTAGTCAGCAAGAAAAGCAGAGATTTATTGACTTGCTGACTCAGGTAGTAGAGATTACCGATTCGCGGTTAGCAGTGGTGATTACCATGCGAGCGGATTTTATCGAACCCTGGTTGCAATATCCCTCGCTGACTGAGATGATTCAAACCCAAGCTGTTTATATGCCGCCTTTAGCCGGAGTTGATTTAAAGGATACTATCGCCGAACCAGCCAAACTTCAAGGTCATAGTGTTGAAGAACGGCTAGTACTGAAGATTTTTGAAGATGTGAAACAAGAACCAGGGTTTTTGCCTCTGTTGGAGTTTGCTTTAACTAAACTCTGGGATAAACGCGATCGCCATAAACATCAACTCACCCTAGAAGAATATGAAAAGTTGGGAGGATTAGCTGGGGCGTTGAATCTCCATGCAGAAAAAGTTTATCTTTACCAAGATTATGAGGAGGAATCCCCAACCCAAGAACGCACTCAGCAGGAAAAAGAATGGATTGAGCGGATTTTTCTGCGCTTAGTGCGAACGGGAGAGGGGGAAAAAGACACCCGACAGCGCCAACCAAAAGCCACACTATTAAATATTGCAGGTGATGACCCCAATCAACAGCAAGAACTTAGTGAGTTGATAGATGGGGAAGCCGGATTAGTTACCGGATTAGTTAAAGGACGCTTGTTAGTTACTGGAAAAGATGAAACGGGAGAAGCTTGGATTGATTTAGCCCATGAAGCTTTGATGGAAGGTTGGGAAAGGTTTGCTCATTGGCGTAAACAAGGGCGAGAACTTAGGCGACTAATTGATAGGGTAGAAGATGCCTTGCGCGAGTGGCAAGAGCAGCCAAAGGATGACAATTTAATGATGGGTGGATTGCTGGCTCAGGTACAAGAGAGATGGCCAGAACTGAAATCGGATTTAGACACCGCAGCTAGAGAGTTTTATCAGATCAGTGATGCTCAGGGAAGGCAACGAAAAACAGCAGAAACTTTCTACAAAATATATCTATCTGAAAATTATATATAGAATTCCAAATTCTCTAGCGATCGCCTCCTTGACCATCCCATCTTCACCAACCCGCAAACTAAGGAGGTAAAAGCCGCTTGTGAGGTCTGCCGTAAATATGTTTGGGACAATGAACAAGGGTAGGGATACGGCAATGCCATACTTTGATGATGGTTTGTGCTTATTATCTCCACCATTGAGGCTCAGAACTCCAGTTTTCAGCTTCGGAACTCGGAAGTTCGTGTTTGGAAGTCGGAAGTTCGTGTTCGGAACTGCAACAGCCGAGATCAAAGGGTGAATAAGGGTGATTAAAGGGCGATTATTTAAGATTCAACCACAATTAATATCAAATTCGGGTCAACTCCAAAATTAAATCTTGTCATCAACTACATAAAACTTACTCGTAATGCGTCCACATCCGAATTATCTTGACTACTTGTTCGGATTCGATGACTTCATATACCAACCGATGCTGTATATTTATCCTGCGAGAATACGCACCTGATAAATCACCAACCAGCTTTTCATAAGGTGGAGGATTTTGAAAGGGATTTTTTTTAAGAACTACAAGCAACTCTTCGGCTTTCTCCTTTAAGTTGCTAGAAGCTAACTTCTTGGCATCTTTTTGCGCTTGTTTTGTGTAAACCAACCTCCAAGTCACTTCTTCAGAATTCGGAAGTGGCTCTCCATTACTGCACTGACTCACCAATCCAACTCCTCATCGCATTCTTGGATGGAAGTTGCTAGTCCTTCTTTTATAGATTCTCCCATTCCAGGTATAGATAACAAGTAAAGAGTCTCCTGAATTGCAGACCAGTCTTTTTCCGCCAGCAGAATCGCATTACCACGCTCTCCCTGAATGATCACAGGCTTACCCTGCTCTGCAACTTGGTCTATCAGTTCTTGTAAATTCTTTTGAGCGTCGTTGACAGGAAGCGAAGACATCATGCTTTTGTAACTCACCATAACTTTACTTTAGTTTATCTACGAACTTAGAGCAAAAATGCGTAGGCGTAGCTCGTCGTAGACATCGCTTGTAGTCTAATGGTGCGTTTGGGCTTACCTTGAAAACTCGGATGTTCTAAACTGGAACTACGTTGTAAGCACTCAATAATGGCACAAATCACATTTAAGGTTGAAGCATTTTGGGATTCAGACGTAGAAGTTTGGGTAGCAACTAGTAATGACGTACCTGGATTGGTAACAGAAGCTTCTACGATTGAGGTTCTGACGCAAAAGCTGCGAGAAATAATTCCAGAACTTATTATGTATAATCATTCTGAAACAAGCACTCGCTACAATTAGCCAAGCCCCAGTAGAGCAGCAATAGATGCTACTAGAAATTAGATAGGAGCTAAACAACAATGCTACGAACCATTGAAGGAATTTATAAAAATGGCAAAATCGAACTAGCTGAAACGCCACAAGGTATTATTGAGAGCAGAGTCTTTGTTACTTTCTTAGAAACAAAACTCATGACTTGGCCAGAAACGATTATGCAACATCAAGGTGTAGTAGAAAGTGTTATTTTTGAGTCCTACCGAGACGAACTGCTACCACCTAACGAAATCCAGTTGTAATGATGGGTTATTTGCTCGATACCTGCGTAATTAGTGATTTTGTCAAGGGAGAATAAAATACTCTCAACCTATTAAAGTCTACTACTCCCACAGATATTTTTATTTCCTCCTTAACAGTAATGGAGGTGAAGTATGGATTAGCAATCAATCCCCAACGTGCTTTGAAAATTCAATCATTGATTGAAGCATTATTAGGTTCGATTACAATTTTACCTTTTGGTGTGGAAGAAGCAGAACTTGCTGCCCAAATTAGAAGTATTTTGAAAACAGCAGGTACTCCTATCGGTTCTTATGATGTACTGATTGCAGCAACAGCACTAACTCACAATCATATTGTTGTAACATCTAATGTTCGAGAATTTCAAAGAGTACCTAGCTTGCAAATAGAGAATTGGCGTTCTTCTTAAATTAGTTATTAATGTATTGGAAATGGGGCTTTAGACTATTAATTGTATTCTTGGGGCTGTGGCTATTCCTGGATCTCGCTTCCCGCCTGGGAGCAGAAATTTTTTGGTTTCAGGAAGTCGGCTATCTCCAAGTATTTCTGCTCAGGGTGGTGACTTGTGGTATTTTATGGGTAGTGGTGGCTGGGATAACTGCTGCCTATCTACTGCTAAACCTTGCCCTCGCAAAACGACTCAAATATCCCCAGTCTTTGAAGATTGAGTCAGCAGAACTAGGCAGTAAATTAACAAATTTTCTCAGTCCTAATTATCCAGGACGTAACAAAACCCCAATACTTGCACCGCAAGGCTTTCAAGCATTAAAATTACGCTGGTTATTACCCCTAACTCTGCTACTGAGCTTGTTGATCGGGTTGATGTTGGTTCACTATGGTCAAATTGCTCTTTTCTACTGGCATTCTCCAGTTAGTTTAACGATTCCCGCACTATTTAGACCAGAGACAATCTGGCAACTCTTGAGGCAGATTGTCTCTCAAGTCTGGTATCTCGGTTTAATTGGGGGAGTAGCGATCGCCATCTTACTCTATCCCCAATTTTTACTCACTGCGATCGCAGTTTTGTTCAGTCTGATTTTTGCGTTCATCTTATCCCAACACTGGCCAAAGGTGCTGCAATATTTTCACCCCACTCTTTTCAACAGCACTGAACCTTTATTTGGTGAAGATATCAGCTTTTACATATTTTCCTTACCCCTTTGGGAACTGCTAGAACTCTGGCTAATGGGATTATGTTTGTATGGCTTCGTTGCTGTTACTCTCACTTATCTGCTTTCAGCAGACAGTTTGAGTCAGGGGATTTTCCCTGGTTTTTCGCCCCAACAGCAGCGTCATTTATTCGGTATGGGTGGCTTGTTGATGTTGGTAGTGGCTTTGAGTTATTGGCAAAGTCGCTATGAACTTGTATATTCTAGCCGTGGTGTCAGTTATGGTGCTAGCTATACAGATGTGACAGCCCAGTTGCCAGCTTACACTGTCTTGTGCGTTGTGGCAGTAGCGATCGCCTTTTATCTACTTTGGCGAACGCTTTTTTGGAAACCCAAATCTCAGTATCGTCCCTTAGTATTTTATGGGTTAGGGATTTATTTAGTATTAGTTGTCGCAGCTGAGGTTGTTCTACCTACGGTGGTGGAATATTTGATTGTCCAACCTAATGAGTTGCAGCGAGAGCAACCCTATATTCAGCGTACTATCGCCTTGACTCGCCAGGCATTTGATTTAGAAGCGATCGATGCTAGAACCTTCAACCCCCAAGGAACATTAACTGAAGCTGATATTCAAAAGAATAACTTGACAATTCGCAATATTCGCCTATGGGATCAGCGACCACTATTAGAAACTAACCGTCAGCTGCAACAAATTCGGCCCTACTATCGGTTTCCCGATGCCGACATTGACCGCTACATTCTCAAAACAGATGTAACTTCACCACGACTACCTGCTTCCCAAAAGCCACCAGAACCGATTGAACCAACAGAACGGCGGCAAGTACTCATTGCCGCACGAGAATTAGACTACAGTGCCGTACCAAAGGAAGCTCAAACATGGATTAATCGCCATTTAATTTATACCCACGGTTTCGGATTTACTGTTAGCCCAGTTAATACAGTTGGGGCGGGTGGGCTACCAGAATATTTTGTCAAAGATATTAGCGGTGACAGTAGTGCCCTCACAACTGCCAGTAAAGCCATTCGTGACAGTATTCCCATTGGGCAACCCCGGATTTATTACGGTGAGATTACTAATACTTACGTAATGACTGGCACAAAAGTGAGAGAGCTAGATTACCCCAGTGGTAGTGACAATGTTTACAATTCTTATGATGGTCTGGGTGGCGTTGAAATCGGTTCAGCGTGGCGACGGTGGTTATTTGCCATGTATTTGAAAGATTGGCAGATGGTGCTGACGCGGGATTTTTTACCAGATACAAAGGTGCTAATGCGGCGAAATGTCAAGCAGAGAATTCAAGCGATCGCACCTTTTTTGAAATTTGACAGCGATCCTTATTTAGTAGCTGCTGCTGCTAATCAAGATTTTCCCAGTCATCCCAGTTATCTTTACTGGATTGTTGATGCCTATACAACGAGCGATCGCTATCCTTACTCAGACACTGGTAGGGATGGGATCAACTACATTCGCAATTCTATCAAAGTAGTGATTGATGCCTATCACGGCACTGTGAAGTTTTATATTGCCGATCAGAACGATCCGATCATTGCCACTTGGTCGGCGATATTTCCCCAAATGTTCAAACCCCTCAGTACAATGCCAGTAAATCTCCGCAGTCATACGCGGTATCCAGTGGACTTTTTCAAAATTCAATCTGAGCGGTTAATGACCTACCACATGACCGACCCCCAGGTATTTTACAACCGGGAAGACCAATGGCAAATCCCCAACGAAATCTATGGCAGTGAACCCCGTCCGGTAGAGCCGTACTATTTGATTACTAGTCTACCCACTGTAACTTTTGTTGGCGCACCCTCTGGGAGAGAAGAATTTATCCTGCTTCTACCCTATACTCCTAAACAAAGGACTAATTTAATCGCCTGGTTAGCGGCGCGATCGGATGGCAAGAATTACGGTAAACTATTGCTATATGTCTTTCCTAAAGAACGCCTGGTTTACGGCCCTGAGCAAATCGAGGCGCGAATTAACCAAGACCCAGTAATTTCTCAGCAAATTTCCCTGTGGAATCGCCAGGGGTCAAGAGCCATTCAAGGCAATCTACTAGTAATTCCTATTGAGCAATCGCTGCTGTATGTCGAGCCTATCTATCTAGAAGCCACACAAAATAGCTTACCAACTTTGGTGCGGGTAGTCGTAGCTTACGAAAACCGGATTGTTATGGCACAAACCTTAGAACAAGCATTGCAGGGAATTTTTAAACCAGAAGTTACACCAGCCCCTGCGATTATCCGTCCCTTTGAAGAAGCAACCCCGCCAGGTTAGGGATTTTAAAATACATACCAGGCGACAGGGAGCGGCAGCGTCTTGTCGTAAGACATCGCCATGAACAAAATTTATTGCAACAGTCATAGTCCTTAAGTGAAGGACACTAAAAGTTAATGGACATACTACAAAGGAACCAACTAGAGATTCGCCACATTAGTCCTAAAGTGAGGCAGTTGATTAAAATGTACGCTGATGTTAATAACTGTACGCAGTCTGAAATGTTAGAACGCATTATTTTGGAGTGGAACGCTCAACAAAGTGAGAGCGAACGACCGCCAGGAGACGAAGATGAATAGCTTTCTAGTTCAAGAAAAATTTTCTAGAGATTGGGTCTTGTTTGAGGGATTGAATAAAATCCCTCAAGGTCATCATGCTACCCGTTAAGGTGAACTTAGGAGTACCATTTTGAGCAACGATTCTCACTTCACCTTCTTGGATCTGAATCTTATTTTTAATGCTATCCCATAGAGGATCGAAGCTCTCATCATCCTTGCAACCATTGGCTTCAAGGAATCTTTGGTGTACTTCTGTTTTTAGCGCTAGTGCTTCAGCCGCTTGAGTTTGCGCCTCCAAATGCTTAATTACATCTTCGTAAGCACTCTCCCTGAGCGTTTTATTTTCAGCCTGAACTTGCTCTAACTGAGTTTTTATGGTTTGCAATTGGGACGTTAAAGCGGCTGATTTATGGTATTCAAGTTTTAAGGCTTGCTTGGCATTGGCTAACAAGGTTTTATAATCTAGCTGATGTTGATCTTTTTCGGATGGCATTTTTATTTTTTGATCAACAGATTTATGGTAACAAACTCTCGTCAGTTATATAATAAAAACTGGCGAGAGTTGATTAAATATCTTCTGTGTTTTGAACCTCGGATGACTAAAAGTCACACGATTCCTACTTCACAGATCCCTGCCTGAATTACTTCAGGTCTTACAGGTTCTCCACAGGCGTTTTTTAAAGTCTCCGACGCATCTGCGGCGACTTTTGAAAAAGTACCAAAAAGCTCCTGGATTCTGACAACAGAGCTTCTTTTTATCTGAGTATTCGTTATTTCACCAATAATGGTGATTCTGAGTGAGGATTCTCCTGGATACTACTCAGACAAACACTAATGTGAGAGCGGATAGCTCGCTCATAAACTCCAGTCTGCTGAGTGCGTACTCCTACAGCTTGATATATTAAGTTAACTTCTGGAAATTCCGACCAATACATCAAAAAAATGTCTTTAGCTGGAGTAATAATTTCATAATTATTCTCTTGTCTTTTCTTTCTGAGCTTACAATTATTGAGTTGTAATTTCTCTCTGAATAGTTTTTCAAATTCTGGAATTAAATCTGAAGTATTTTTCATGGTTTATACACGTTAAAACGTGTTAATTATGCAAAGACTATCTTGTGTATTACTCAGTATGACACTTCAGATACCTCTTACTATATAGTGTATCAGTTATTGGGTATTTGAAAGCTAGATGGTTATTTTTCCCTTCTCATAATCCAAGGAGAGAGCTAATTCCGATTCTACTGAGGACTGGGGATAGGAGACGCCGCGCGTACCAAGATCCCCATTTGTTTGGCATCGGGAAAATATCGTTGTGGGCGGTGGCGAGGTTTTTGATCACGGAGCTTTTATTGCTATTAGATGCTTTTTTAGCTTACTTGCAAACAATACTAATTAAGCAGTCAGGGGGTTTCAGAGCAACTAAATTTATTTATGAGAAAGTTGTAAATTATTATCATTGCTCTGGTTTTTGTGTATCCTCTGGTTTTTCAGGCTGTTTGCCATCAACTTTTTCAGTATTACCTGCCTTTACCCAACCTTCTTGTTCGCTACCTTCCAACCGGATCTTTTGCCAAGCTTTGTCGTCGCTTTCTTGCAAAATAATAATTTTTTGATTAAAACCAACCCCACCAACACGTTCAGCTTCTTGATTTGGTTGCGATCGCAAACTTAAGCCTTCAGCCCAACTAACACGCCCGCGGTAGGCTCCTGGTGGCAATGGTTTTGGTGATGGCGTAGCTTTTGCTACGGGAGTGGGAGTGGAGGTTGGACTGGGAGACGATTTAGTAGTAGGTGTCCCAGCTGTAAGAGTGGGTTTACTTCCTCTAGTCTCAGTTCCTTTTGGAGCTTGGGCTTTTACCGAGGGGCTATCATTGGAAAAAACGGGTTTAGCGGGGGGTATGCCAGTGCGATTCATGAAATAGAGTGCAACTGCAACGCCGCCACCTATTAACACAGCGATCGCTAAGAAAAACCCAAGTATAAATTTTGTTAAGCCAGACAACATAGTTAAAACCTGATCACCAGTGGTCAATAGTCAATAGTCAATAATAATTCATGATTAACTGTTGACTACTGACTAGCAATTATTAAGTAATCAATTATTGTAGCTGCCGTAGAATGCGTTCACGTAGTGCGCCGGAGGCGATCGCTTAAAGGATTGTGTTTAGATGCTAAACGCGCTCTCCCCGCAGCCGCCCATTCTTGGAGTTGCTGAATTTGCTCTACGGCAGTTCGCGCCAAAGGTATAATCTGACTAGCTGCTTCTAAAATGTCATCAGTAGCAAAGTCGCGGTTTTGGCTAAATCCAATATGCATCGCTTCAATTAAAGTTTGCTCAATTTCTGCCCCCGAAAAATCGGGTGTCTCGTATGCTAACCTCTCGATGTCATAACTTTTCAAGTTATGGGGGCGCAATCGGGATAAATGCACATCATAAATTGCTTTTCTCTCTTCTTGGGTGGGCAATCCCACAAAGAAAATTTCATCAAATCGCCCCTTACGCAGCATTTCCGGCGGTAAAGCTTGGATGTCGTTGGCGGTAGCGACGACAAAAACGGGTGAGGTTTTTTCAGCTAACCAGGTAATAAAAGTACCAAACACCCGGCTGGCTGTTCCTGCATCACCTTTGCTACCAATTCCAGCAAAGGCTTTATCTATTTCATCAATCCACAAAATACAGGGAGCTAGGGCTTCGGCTACTTGGATCATTTGCCGAGTCCGAGATTCTGATTCACCCACCAAACCACCAAATAACCTGCCTACATCCAGACGTAGTAAGGGTAAATGCCAGTGATGAGCGATCGCTTTTGCCGTCAACGATTTACCAGTTCCCTGAATACCCACCAACATTAAACCACGGGGGTGCGGTAATCCGTACTGTCGGGCCTTATCAGTAAATGAACCTCCCCGGCGGATTAGCCAGTCTTTGAGGTTATCCAGTCCGCCGATATCAGAAATTTGCTCAGTGGCGGGGTAGAAGTCCAAGATTTGGGTTTGGCGGATAGTTTGGCGCTTTTCTTCCAAAACCAGATCCACATCTTCTGGCTGCAATTCTCCGTGGGTGGCGATCGCTTTAGCCAAAACCCGGCGAATCCGTTCCATCGAAAGTCCTTGACAAGAGCGTACCAAATCATCTAGAACTTTGCCAGAAAGGGAGTTACCAGTACTTTGTAGTAAGCGTTCCACCTCAGTTTTAATTTCTGGGGCGGCGGGTAAGGGAAACTCGACGACTGTCAACACTTCAGTTAAATCGTCAGGAATGGCGATGCGTGGCGATAGTAGGACAATATTTTTTGGTTGCGACTTGAGGAGTCGGGCGAGGTTGCGGAGTTTGCGGGCGATCGCTACATCATCTAGAAAGCGATGATAATCTCGGAGAATTAATACCGCAGGTGCGGAAGCTGGTAATTTTTCGATAAATTCTAAAGCTTGTAGCGTATTCCGTCGCCCAAACCCAACATCATTGGGGTTTCCTTGGTAGCCATCGACAAAATCCCAAGTATACACTGGGCGATTACCTTGGTTGATGGCTTCTTCCCGGATTGCTGTTTCTACCCGCTCCTCTTCATAAGTGGGAATATAAATCAAAGGGTAGCGGGCGCGTAGCAGCAGTTTAAACTCTTCACGGAAGTTCATATTTGGCTGTGGTTATTAGTTATTCTCTCATTGTTCAGGTTTGTATCACTTCTCACAACTAAAAACTAATAACACCAGGGAATCTCCAGCCTGCCCAAATCTTACTTAGCACCCTCGCCCGCCCAGAAGTAAAGTTCAGGGCTAATAACCCAAGTTCACTAAAGTGGACTGCTCAAGGTTTTTAGTCCACTTTAGTGGACTTTAGCTATGAGCCAGAGATTTTAATCTCTGGCGGACGTGGGCGATAAGCGATAATTCTACGCTGCCATCCACAAGTTTACAAAGGTTGTCGATCTAAATCATTAGGTGGTTGATATGATTTTATTTTGGCACTTCCGTATTTGCACTTGCCAAAGACTTTTCTCAAATCGGATTTAACTTACGATTTTTTTCTCAATAATCTGGATTTAGATGAGTGAAGTTTGGAATTCGCTTTAAAATTTGTTCTGCGGATACATTAAAAGGAAGAGCTTGAGCGGGAATGCTCACTCTGGAAATCTGTATTCCCTGTAAACAAAACGGACACCATATCACCATGTAGCCTATCCTTATTTCCAAATCACCAACATATTGAAAATCCACTCCTAGCCGATAACAGTTTGGACAAGCTAATGCGGGTAAATTGGGCAAGGAATTATTGATATCACTGACTAAATACATCCATCTAAGAAAAAGACTCTTTCTTTTTCGATTCATGCTGGCAGCGCAAATTAATATAATTTAAGCTTACATAAACTAATTTAGATACTTTTGTAATAGTGTGGCAAGACTAAGATGATGAATTGAAAATTTTTGGAAAATCTAAGTTTAAAAATATAATTTAATAATTTTTTTCTCTTACACCATTTTAGTCTTGCCGCGCCATTAGGGACGTTAGGTACTATAGACACATATTTTTTATACAAAATAGTTAATTGCGCCATAACGCACCAAATGGCATTTTAAAAAAGTTAAACTCCAACTACTATCCCGGAAGTTGCTTTTTCAGTGCTTCCAGAGAAGCCCAAAGGTTATCAACTGGAGTTTGAGAACTATCAAAACTCTCAGAACTATCAATAGTACTACTTACAGGAATACCTGGACAATTGCGATCGCACGGGCGGGAAATCACCTTGGTTAAGATGCTCTTAATGTTCTGTTACCAAACCTGGGAAGGTTTTAGATTTAGTAAGGTAAGATGTATATACTCAAGTAAGGAATCCTTACATTTGATAGCAAAGGCTAGGAGGCAAGTCATGCTCGCCAAGTTAACTTCTAAAAATCAACTAACGCTGCCTAAAAGTATTACTCGTGAAATCGGTGAGGCTGAGTATTTTGAGGTAAAGGTGGAGGGGGGGCAAATTATTCTGACTCCTGTAAAAATTCAGCGGGCTGATGCGGTTCGATCTAAGCTGGCGGATTTAGGACTGAGTGAGCAGGATGTGGCTGATGCAGTGGCTTGGGCGCGTCAATCGTAATGGTTTGTCCACGGGTGGTAATTGATACTAATATCATCATCTCAGCGCTGATATTTGGGAGCAGAGTATCTAGGCTTCGTTTGGCATGGCAGGACGATCTCTTCACTCCACTGGTTTCTAAAGCGACAACAACTGAGTTAATCCGAGTGCTGGCTTATCCAAAGTTTAAGCTCACGCCAACTGAGCAAGAAGATTTACTATCGGATTACATACTCTTTTGTGAAGCTGTAGCGATGCCCTCAAGCTTGCCTGTAATTCCTGAATGTCGCGATCCGTTTGATGTGCCTTTTTTACTTTTGGCTGTGGTCAGCGAGGCTGATTATCTCGTGACCGGCGATCGCGATTTACTCAGTCTAAAAGATAATTTTTCTTGCCCGATTATCACGGCTGAAGATTTTCACTCATGTTATTGATGGTCAGTCACCCTAATTTTTCCGGTGATGCCTTGTAAAAGTGGTATTTGTTGCCATAAGTTTTCCCGCTGCTTACAGAAGTCATCTACATCACAGAATATTTGTGTAATGTCGAGCCGAGATACAATAGTAAACATAAACTTTCCGATCGCACCTTACAAGCCTCGTATATTTACCACCCATGCTGTCTCTGTCGAGTTAATATTCCCGAAAGCGATGCCTACGGCGGTAAACTAAGCACAGGCGGGAAATCACAGAATTTGAGGCATAAGCAATAAGCTATTAGCTCGGAAGTTGCTTTTTCAGTGCTTCCAGAGAAGCCCAACGGTGATCAACTGGAGTTTCAGAACTATCAGAACTATCAGAACTATCAATAGTACTACTTACAGGAATACCTGGACAATTGCGATCGCACAATTGACGCAGAGGTACTGCTAAACACATCTGCTCATACAGCCATTCGTTGGGATAAAAATAACCATCGGGTGGTAGGGTTTCAAGCAACTCTTCCATAATCACTTCCCGCTCTAGGGGTAGGTCATTTACTTGATTTGCAGTTTCGTCTAACCAGATGATTTCTTTGGCATCAAGCCCTAAGCGGCGATTGTATTGCTGCAAGCAGCGGTTGCAGGTACAAGTAATAATTGTTTCTGCCTGAGCGGACACTTCCAGGTAACTGCCATGATGCTGCACGCGCACATGACCGCGAACTGGTGTCAACGTTTCCAGACCAGGCAGAAATTCCTCAACTTGAACTTCCTCTGTCCGCTCCGGGGCTTTGGTTAGCTGCGGAATATAAATTGCGTCCATAGGATTTGTGAGACATCCTCACGAAAATTAATGGTGATTATCAGCAATAATAAATACTGATACTACATCTTTATTTTAGCTTTTAGGAACAAGAGAAATCTTAAAATTAGCTCGTTATGAGCTAATTGCTAATTGCTAATTGCTAATTGCTCATTGCTCATTGCTAACTCCTTCCAACGAAGCTGGTCGCACAACCAGATGACGATGCGGCTCTTTGCCGCGACTGAAGGTTTCCAAATCTCCAAAATCCTTTAAGAAGGTATGGATTTGTCGCCTTTCAGCAGAACTGAGGGATTTGATTTCTACTTCTCTACCAGAAAAGCGCACTTCATCAGCGGCTGCTTCTGCTAATGCGCGAATTTCGGCTTCTCTTTTGATCCGGTAGCCATTCAATTCAATGGTGTAAGAGGCTTGTTCCTCTGGGAGTTGGCTCAGGTTTAAAACCGAATTTGCTAGATACTGAATCGCATCTAGCACAGAACCCTCAGTACCAATTAATACCTGGATTTGTTCTGTCGTCAAATTAGTTTGATCAATTGTCAACCAGTAATTATCTGGTTCTGGGGAATCGCTGTCTTGAGATTGGGCAGTTTCTAAATGACCCTGAATCTCAGCAGGTACTCCAGTGAGTTCCAGCAGGGTTTTTAACCACTGCTGACCTCGCTGCATCAAAGTGTTACTCATGATCCCCCTGTGGCCTTTTTCTTAGAACTTTTCGGTTCAAATGGCAATGCTTTTTGTTCGGTGACTGTTGTTTCTTTCTCCTGGGTTTCTACGATTTTTTGCAGTTCTTCTGGTAGAGGTTCGCGGGAAAGAAGATAAGTTTGTGCAGTTTGGAAAATATTACCAATCACCATATACATCAGCACTCCGGCTGGTAGGGGGAAGAACAAAAACATCCCAGAAAAAATGACTGGAGTGATTTTGTTAACTGTATCCTGCTGTGGATTGCCACCACTGGAATTCTGCCCAGAAAGCATTTGGCTAACATAAAGGCTGATTCCAAAGAAGACAATCATGGCGACAATATCCCAGTGGATTGTGCCATCTGGATCTTGTGCGCCAACCCTGCCTAAAGCATCAATGAATAAAAAGCCTTTATCTGCTGCTAGTCCAGGAATTGTTCCTTGAATGCTAACTTCTCCCGGTTGCAAGGCTTCTACATTGCCTTGGGCATCAATTTTTATCCGTTCTTCCCCTTTGGTGACTTTCCAATCAGGAATTAGCTTATTTTCTGGGTGTTCTGCTAAGAGTACCTGAAATGGTTTGCCCTCAACAGTCTGATATTGGATCTTAGTTTGTTCTCCCACTGCTAATTTGTTACCACTGGGGAGGATTGCAGCTACTTTAACGTGTTCCCCATCCGCAACATAAATATTTTGGGGAGCAGTGGCAAAGGCTTGCGGTTGAATTTGTTCGATTTGTCCTGCGGGAAGGATTTGCAGGTTAACGCTGTAGTTCACACCTGCAAAAGGCGAACCCCGCAAAGTGGCAAACAGCGCTAGTAAGACCGGCATTTGTACTAATAATGGAAAACAGCCTGCTAGGGGGTTGCCAAATTCTTTTTGGACATTGACCATTTCCTCTTGCTGCTTTTGCGGTTCATCCTTATAGCGCTCTTTAATTTCTGCCATCCGCTTCTGCATCAGAGGTTGTACAATTCGCATCTTCCGCATATTGCGAATTGAGCCAGCACTCAGGGGATAGAGCGCGAAGCGGACTATCAATGTCAAAGCAACGATCGCCAACCCGTAGCTCGGAAATATACCATAGAAGAAATCTATGATTGGCAACATCACGTTGTTCGAGAGAAAGCCGATACCAAAATCCATTATTCTGAATTCAACCTGAGGTACTGTAAACTGAATCTAATTTATCTAAATCATGAATTATCTGCGACTAACCTTTGCTACGGATAGCCGCACATTAAATGGGGCATTGGGCATTGCTTTTTTTCCCCCTGCTCATCACTTGTTAGCAGTGGCAATATATTCGGGATTTTTCGCAGCAATTCTTTCGTTGATGTAGTCATAGACTTCTCGGAACTTGGGAATTGCACGCAATTCGAGACGACTGCCGTTTTTTAGGGTTAGCACCATATCTCCCCACAAGCCAATGCCACGCGGAACTGTGACAACTTTGACAATTTCTGAGTAAATTATGTCAGTGCGATCGCGCCCCTGCCAACCTCCGATTACGGTAACTCGGCGATCGGTGATGCGGAAACGCAGCCATAATGCTCTGACAATTGCTCCGACTGTCAATGGTATCCCCACAATGGTTAGCCCAATCAGCAGGTTAACAATTAAATCCCCAATATGGGGGCCACCTTCATAATAAACATTTTCACGAATTCCCATCGAACACCTCAGCCTGTGCCAACAACTGCTCTAATTCTTGCAGAAATTGTGGGCTTACGCACTTAGATTCTGCTGCTGTCGGTTTGACAATGAATACTAGCCGCCATCCTGGTGATAATTTGGGCAGAAAGTTGGATAAAGCAGAGGTAATTTGCCGTTTGATGCGGTTGCGAACCACTGCCCTTTTGCTGACTTTTGTGCTTATGGAAATACCAATCCGCGTGCTGGCAAGAGTTTTTAAGTCAGTTGCTTGTGTAGTCTGGGTGGCAGTATCCAAATCAGGTTTTCTTGAATACAAAGGCTTTAAGGCTCTCAATGTTAAATAAGAGCCATTACGCCGAATTCCTTCTCGGAAAACTGCCTGGAAATCCTTGCGGGATTTTAGCCGATTTGCTTTAGGCAAAGCCACAGATGCTTTTTTAGCTCAATATGTCCTAAACGCTCAAACGGTGACGACCCTTTCTTCTCCTAGCGCTAATCACGTTCCTGCCGTCTGGTGTCCGCATCCTGGCGCGAAAACCAGAGGTTCTTTTTCTCTTACGGCTAGTGCCGCCCAGTGTTCTTTTCATACTCTTCTCCTCTTAGGTGATTTTTATAAAAACTCACAATCTCTAATTGTATCACTTTTTTAGTAAATTGGGAATGGAGCATTGGTTATACCCCACTCAGCACTCTTAACTGATGCTCAAAATCCATGTTCCTAAGTAGCGTAGTAGTGGTACATCGCCAGGGGAGAGTACTTGACAGTTGAAATAATAAACTCCGCCGAAGGCTGGATT
>Ga0116226_10001502_pt1 | contig 20238 bp, 10 predicted proteins | sample S1TSphfallax_FD_89692 | JGI IMG/M metagenome (GOLD analysis project Ga0116226, IMG submission 89692) | Host-associated microbial communities from peat moss isolated from Minnesota, USA - S1T2_Fa - Sphagnum fallax MG | ecosystem: Host-associated > Plants > Peat moss > Unclassified | place: USA... | reverse complement strand
TATGCCATCGTTTCTGTTTCGGTCGGTGTCTTTATCTATCTCGGTGCACAGGCCAAAGTCCCAGCCCTCACTATGGATTATCACTGGCTCGGCGCGCTGGTAATCATCATGCTGGCCGCTGCTGCCGCCTGCGGTTGGGGACTGTGGAAACTTTCGCGTTTTTCCTGATCAATTTCTGTTCCCAATCCTAGGGTGAGCGCAGTACAATTACATCCAAATTGGCTGGACCAATTTCGGAGGGCAACAATGGGCACACTTCACGCAGCTCCCCAACCACTTGCAGACATGGAAGAATGGGACGAATTTCTCGTCGGTCGTTATAAGGAAGGCAAGTCGCAGGAAGAGTTCCGCGTCTATGATGCCACTGCCACTCCCGGTGTAGCCGAGTTCTACCGCCAGAACCATGAAGGCCAGACCGTTGCTTATGTGCTCGAAAAAGAGAAGCAGTATTTCAGCCTCAATAAAGGCATGAAGACTATCTGGGAAGCTGCCGAATTCCTTAACACTCTCGTCGATGACAGCGATCCCGATACCGACCTCACCCAGATTGAGCACCTGCTCCAAACTTCAGAGGCCATGCGTCGTGACAACCTTCCCCGCTGGATGATTTTGACCGGCTTCCTGCATGACCTCGGCAAATGCCTCTGCCTTTATGGCGAGCCGCAATGGGGCGTCGTTGGGGATACCTTCCCCGTAGGCTGTGCATGGTCAACAGACATCGTTTTCCATGAGTATTTCGCCAACAATTCTGATCGCCACGTGCCTGAGTATCAGACCAAGTATGGCATCTATGAACCCAACTGCGGCCTTGAGAATGTCCACATGTCATTCGGCCATGACGGCTACATTGCTGAAGTCATGAAGCCGTACCTGCCCATTGAGTCTCTATATATGTTGCGCTTCCATTCTTTCTACCCCTGGCATCGCCACGGAGCCTATGACCATCTCGCCAATGATCAGGACCGCGCCATGATGGAGTGGGTGCTCAAGTTTAATCAGTATGACCTCTACTCCAAAGGCCATACCAAGCCGGATACTGCCGCACTAAAGCCCTACTACGATGATCTATTCGCCGAGTTCCTCCCGGCAAAAATTGCCTGGTAATACACACTAAGTATTCGCGGTCTCAACCCAACAACGAAAGCCCCGATACTGTCGGGGCTTTTCTATTTCGTCCATTTGGATTTGCAATCAACTAGCTGCTTCACATCATTGCCAAGTAAATTCTATTGGACTTTGCACATCAGGATGAAGGCTCTTGTGTACCGGGCAGGTGTGCGCAGCGCGCTCAAGTTTTTGTTTGTTCTCCGCACTAATCAACTTCGGTACATGGATTTTGACGCTGAGTTTTGCAATCATTCTCGGCGGAGCTGTCGTCATTTCCTTTTCCACCGTTGCTGTGGTCCCTGTGATGTCAATATTCAGTGTGCGCGCCATGATGCCCATCACCGTCAGCATGCAACTGCCCAGTGCGGTCGCAACCAAATCTGTAGGAGAAAAGCTCTCACCGAGACCCTGATTGTCCTTCGGTGCATCGGTGTTCAGCACTGCCCCAGACGGGTCGTGTACTGCCTTACAGTGCAAATCTCCCTGATATTCCAATTGGATCGTAACCATTGCAGCCCCTAAAACAACTATTGTTGCAACAAACACGCGGAATTGATGATTTACCAATGCTCATATCGTATTTCTTTACGTACAAAGTCTACAAGTCTTCCTATATTCACCCTCAGACCACTCCATTCAAATTTTTTTGTTGTCACCACATAATGTAGGTTTGCCGCACGCCGATGATTTCTCAGTTACCAGAAATTTTGGTTTCAGTGCGAAGTCCATCTTCTTATCTGGGCCCGATATTTCCTCTATTCATATTGGAAATATCTAATTCAGTTTCCAAGTCGTAATCTCTGGGAGTTTTATAGCTTGTGGGTAAGATCATGCAGAAAGATGAAAACAAGCAGATAATACCTTCAACTCCTGTTGGCAGTCTTTTTAGGCTGAATCAAACGTTGTCTTTTCTGTGCAGAGGTGGTGTCCTTGAAGTATTTGTTGGCACGCTGCTGGCGACTCTATTCGCATTCAAAGTCCTTGCGCATGTGGATCAATCTCTCTTCCTCTGGCCGGTCAGTGCCGTTACACTCTCGCTTTCATTGCCTTACTGGCACCAGGGATGGCAGAAACGAGCAACCTTGCAGTTTGCCGCAGCGCTTGGCTTTTTGCTCGGCGCTTATCTGGTGGGGATGCCCTTATGGCTTTCCTGCATGCTCACAGTCCTTATTATTATTGATGTCTCCCTCGGAATACTTGTCCTTGGGCCAGACTTAATTAACTTCAATCACCTTAAGAGACGGAACAATATTCGGCGTTTCATGACCCTGATTGTTATTGTGCCTGCTTTTACAGGAACTATTGCGGCTTTTCCACTGTCACACTTTATTGACCAGTCAATCTGGAAAACCGCACTCATGATTGTATTCTCGGGTTCACTCGGCTTTGCAGTGCTGGTGCCTACTATTCTGCTTATTAAGAGCGATAACTATCGTGGCACACTCAGCCTCCTCCGCTCCTTTACTCCCAAAGTCTACTTATCGATGGCGCTATTTCTTTTGGTCTCTGGACTGGTCTTCTGGCAGGAAAAGGGCCCCTTTTTATTCATGGTCTTTCCGCCGATGGTAATCGTTGTATTCTGCATTGGCTTCGAAGGAGCGGTGCTTACAACTTTGGCCCTCTGCATCATTGGAACAGTAAGCACTTTCAATGGCCATGGACCAATCATGTTGATGAAGGGTTCTCCGCTGGACCTCCTGTTGGCGCTTCAGGCGTTCGTTTGGGTGAATGTTTTGTTGGCACTTCCGATTGGGGCTCTACTCGATGAGCACAAAAAAGCACAAAAAAATATTGAAAATGCCCTCAAGGAGAAAAGTCTTGCCTTGATGGAAAACCACTGTGTCTGTGCCAGACTCAAGACAAGTAATGACCGTTTCATGGCTTTTATGGCCAATGGCCCCTTCGCCAGCTACATCAAGGATGCTGAAGGCAGAATGTTGTTTTATAACAAGTACTTTGCTCAGTCTGCCGGAGTTACAGAGACCGCCTGGCTCGGGCTTAAAGACGATGAAATATGGCCCACACACATGGCTTCCAGCTATCGGGAAAGCGATGTTGCTGTACTGGCAACCAATCGTCCTGCTGAATTTGATGATGTTTCTCCGTGCGCAAGCGGCGGCTCTGTATTTTGGAAATCATATAAATTTCCCTTCTTCGATGAAGAGAGTCAGCGCTTTGTACTTGCGGCGATTTCCTTTGATATTACGACTGAGATATTTCGCGAAGCTGCATTGGAAGATGCGCTTCGCGAGAAAACTAAGATTTATAAGCAGCTTGAGTCAAGCGGTCAGCTTCTTGAAAACTTTCTGCACAGTAGTCCAAATCTTACTTACATCAAGGACGATCGGTGTAGATATGTTTTTTACAATCGTGAAGTAGAAAAATTCTTCGGCATAAGTGCTACAGAATGGATAGGCAGATCAATCGCTGAGGTCCGCCCCAAGCGCGAAGCGGATAGGACTGTGGCTGAGTACAAACAAGTCCTGGCCACCGGTTGCAATGTTGAAACCATAGACGAAATGGAAGACCAGTGCGGTGTCAAACACAAATTTCGCTCCATCAAGTTTGCCTATAAGGACATGGACGGCCGCACCATGTTGGCAAGAATGTCTGTTGACATTACCAGTCAGCTCAAGCATGAGGAAGAACTGGATGAAAAGAACCGTCAACTCGAACTTCTTGCAATGACCGACTCCTTGACCGGACTCGCTACTCTCAGGTTGTTTGAGTCTCGTGCAGTCAATGAATTTGCCATTTCCAGACGTTCCAGAAGGCCGGTATCAATCTTGCTGATGGACATTGACAACTTCAAGTTGCGCAATGACAAATTCGGTCATGCGGCAGGTGACCAGGCCCTCAAAATGATCGGGACAATTCTCAAGACCTTTGAGCGGGCTGGTGATCTTGTTGCCCGGCTCGGCGGTGAAGAGTTCGGTATGCTTCTCCCGGAAACCACCACCCAAGGGGCCGCTACTGTTGCCAGGCGCATTCAGTCAGTACTCTCCAGGGCAGATCATGGCCCTGTGCCACTCACTCTAAGCATAGGCGTAGCTAGTCGTACCCCGGCATCCCCCACTTGGAAAGAAGTCCTCGCCAAAGCCGACGAGGCCATGTATGTGGCCAAACGCACTGGTAAAAACCGCATTGTCAGCTACAAAGCAGTTCCCACTTCACTCGCCAAAACTGCCTAAACCATTTCAGATATGCCTCATGGAATTTCAACATCTTATCGATTGACCAAACTAAACCATAAAAAACGGCGACCGCCTAAGCGACCGCCGCTTTAGTTACATTAGGCCCCTGACTAGAAAGTGATCTTACCTGCAACCTGTAGGATGCGGTTCTCTCTTGCTCCAGTAACTGCACCGAATGTGGTTGAGGTATATGTGGTTGTAACAGCGTTGAAGTTGGTGTGGTTTAACACATTGAATGCTTCACCACGGAGCTGAAACACAGATCCGCGAAATATTGGGAAATTGCGGAACAATCCAAGGTCCTCGCGATTGAAGCCAGGCAGAGTCACAGAGCCGCGTTTCTCATTACCTGGTAGGCCCGGTCCAGCACTGGGAACTGCAAATGCCGCAGTGTTGAACCACTCAGCCTTCGTCTTCAGTCCCGTTCCACTTTGCGGATTGCTGATCTGGTTCGGACGGAATGCTTCCATTGATGGCAAGTCCAGCAACATCAGTAAACGTTGTTGTCGTGCCATAGGCTATGCCTCCTTGGCTTGCGGTTATAGTGGTTGGCAGACCAGAGTCGAGTGCAACGATTCCAGAGACTTCCCAGCCGCCCGCCACATGTCCGACAAGCCCTTTTTGATTATGAAGCCAGGGCAGGTCCCACACGAAGTCTATACTGGCAAAGTTGTTTCTGTCATAGGCTGCCCGACCATACTCTGCTTTGATGTTTGTGCGGTCCTGAGGTGCACTGCTGCGGTCTGCAATCGGCCCGTTGCTAAGGTTCCGCTGCCAGGTATAGTTCCCTGTGATCTCGCTCTTGCCTCTGAAGCGCTTCTTCACTGAGAGCTGCATTGAGTTGTAGTTGGAGTTGAAAATCGGTTCTACTGCATACATGCCAGCGTAGCCCTTATATTGGCGAATCTGGTTGGCTAGCGCTGTCTGCGCCGAGCTGGCAAAACCACCAGCAGGTAGTATACCCGCAGCTTTTGCTTGTCCCGGTGCCAGTGAGTTGATGTCGTCATAGCCGATCAGGTGGGTATCGTGCGCACCGTAGTAACCCAGATCAACCAACAGACTCGTTGTGATTTCCTGCTGCACATCAAGCGAGTACTGCTGCGAGTATGGAGCGTTGAATTGTACCGCCGTTGCATACAGTGGCGTAGGAGGACTTGGTATTGCCGCAGCCTTCGCTGTTCCACCCTTCGGATTATCAAAAGATGTGTATGCATAAGTTGAACTGCCGAGTGCTGGCGGTGCATACCAGGTGTTCTGTTCATAATCACCAAACAAGGTTGGGTCAAATGCAATGCCATAACCCATACGCAGCGAGGTCTTGCCATCACCGAATACATCCCATGCAAGACCCAAACGTGGTGCAAAGTTCTTCTTGTTTGCAACGCCCACCTCGCCACCGTACGGCGAAGCATGGCCAGTTACGCCGTATGTGGCTTGGTCAGCATAGATAAAGCCATTTGATGCATCATAGGTAGGGTTTGGGATAAAACCTGCGTTGCACGGAGAGCCGGAGACGCATAGCGCTCCCGTCGAGTCCACCGTTGGCGCATTCGCTGCTACGTAAGTTGCTGGATCAAAATTAGCCAGCCAGTTATTTGCATCAGTTGGTTGAGCAAAGTAGGAGTAACGAACACCCATATTCAACGTCAGTCTAGGCGTCACTTTATAGTTGTCCTGTATGAATGCTTCGATCGTATTTGCATATAGGTCAGGAATACGCGGCTGTCCTGACTGTGTGAAACCTCCGGTCGCTGTGCCCGTCAGAAAGTTGGCCCATGACTGGTAGTAAAGCGCCTCTGCATTGCCCTTTGATGAGGCCGGAAGCTGGGCATTCGCCGACGAGAAAGTAAATGTTCCTACATTGCCGCCCTGCTGGTTTTCAGTCTTTTCATACCGGTCATAGTTCACACCTATAATCACAGTCTGGCGTCCAAATATTCGGGTCACATCGCCAAACCCGTTATAGTTGCGGTTGTGGTCCGTATATGCACCACCTTGTGTGATGCCTGTGTAGTTGGTGAAAACTAGGTTTGGAATTACACCGAGATAGCTGGGATAGGGTAGTGAGATATTGATGTCTGGCGAATTCTTCAGCAGTCCAGTGCCAGCAGGTGTACTCAGAATTGCGCCGGACGAGAATGCAAATCCCGCGTTCATTAATAGCACAGGAGAAACAACAAAAGTCAGGTGCGCCATGTGTTGTGTCCCTGGCGACCGAGTATTCGTCGTCTGAACACCAGGGTATCCTGCGGCCGCGCCTGAACCGTAGCCGAATGGTTCCTGAGTCGGAATATTGTCGTGGATAAACCGATAAAATAAGTTGATTCTCTCCCCAAACGCCTGGTCAACACGCACCACTTCCTGTGTGTCGTTGTAGAGGCTGCGTGGGTTATAGTTGTAGGCGTGTGGGTCCTGTGTACTCGCAGCGTTCGGTAACGGCACTTTGCTGCCGTCCAGTGAATAAACGTCCTTAATATATTCCTGGGCAGCCACGGATGTAGTGGCAACGGTCGTCGTGCCAGAATCTGCGCAGCTCGCTGCATTGCCTACAAAATTTGTACAGACTGCCACTGGAAAAATGCCCTGACGTTCGCTTTGTGTAGGTACGTAGATGGTCGTCGGGTTGTAGTTGATAACACGACGAAATTCCTGTGAAACAAAGAAGAAGGTTTTGTTGTGGCCATCATAGAGTTTCGGTATCCAGACAGGCCCGCCAATCGTATATCCAAAATCGTTATACCGAAGGGGTGGTCGCTTCAAGAATGAAGTCGGCGTGGAAAAATTCTTGTCTGCCCATGTATTCGCATTTAGAACATCATTGCGAAAGAACTCGTACCCACTGCCATGGAATTCATTGCTTCCAGACTTGGTCACCACATTTACCTGCCCAGCCGCAGAACGGCCATATTCAGCAGAGTACTGTCCGCGCAGTGTTTTGAATTCCGCAATTGCGTCAATGCTGGGGAATGTTAGCAGAGTCAAATTTGAGCCACGATCTACGTTGTCCGCTCCATCAATCGTCCAGTTGTTTGCACTGGTGCGCTGTCCGTTAACTGAAAACGTAACAGTATTTGCTGAGCCTCCTACGGGGTTGGTTGGTCCCAGATATATCTGGTCCGTTGTGCCGGTATAGGCTACACCTGGTTGCAGGCTAAGCATCTGCTCATAGTTGCGCGTACTCAGCACCAGTTCCTTGGCTTGTGTTCCTGTAATCAGTCCCGCAGCGGATGCGTCCTCCAAGTTAACGTGGATTGCATCAGCTTGTACGGTCAATGTCTGTGCTGTACTCCCGATTACAAGCTGCTTATTCACTGTCAGCTTGTCGTCTACATGCAGCACTAAGCCGGTTATTACTTCTACCTTGAAACCTGCATCTGTGATTTTTACCGTATATGTTCCCAGTGGCAATGACGATGCAGTATAAAAACCCGAAATATTGCTTTTCAATGTGCGTACCGTCTCTCCACGGTCGGTGTTGATTAGTTGGATTGTTGCCCCATTTATGGCTGCACCACTTGGGTCAGTCACCGTTCCGCTGATACCTCCGGTTACATCTTGTGCATGAATGCTTAGTGCAGTCATCATAACCATCAGAAGTGCTAAAAAGCCTTTCATGCAGTATGAGTACGGTCGCATAGATATCTCTCCTCATTAAGTTTGAAGTCTTTTCGCTTTGGTCTTGTTTTACAAATAGAAAGACTTGTAATTAGAACGTTGGTGTTGAGCGCAATCTTATTGTCTGTTCTGCGCGCAGGCATGGATCATTACTGGCCTGTTCTTGCGACAGGCTGCATCGGATGCCCTCATTTTTTGCTGAATTTACTGGTCTAGAGCAACTGGTCTAGACCAATTGCTCTAGACCAGTAGAAGTCCATGGCGAAGAATTGTCAAGGAAAATTAATATTTTTCTGCTTTATTTTTTTGATAAGTGTGCTTATTTAAGACGCTGCACGCAGCCTGTCTAATCTTGGTCGCCAGCTTGTGTGCAGCGGCATGTCTTTGAAATGCCACTCATAAAAACTAAAAAAATAATTCTTTATCGGGGGATTCGGATGGTTGCACGGTATCTGTCTGCGCGATAGCGAGATACGCATTCCTCAATGGCGCGTCCATCTGGGGACATTACCGAACGTGTAATGGATAGTATGCTGGATGCCCGCGGAACTGTTAGCAGACGGGCATCCTGGACTGTGGCTTTTGTTGCCTCAATCACATCCACCGACCACCCAATAGACGAGCGGTAACGGTTCTGAAGCACGGAATATAAAGATTCGCGTTCAAAATTGATTTTTTCTATTTGAGGGAAGTATTTGATTGGTGTGTATGAGGTTTCAATTGCGATGGGGACTTTGTTCGCAAGACGTAGTCTTTCTAACTTAAATACTTTTTCTGCGGTATTCAGTTGCATCTTTTTAGTGATTTCCGCCGGCGGGACAATCACGCAATGTTCAAGGACTATCGAGCTTGGCTTGAGACCGCTTCGTAACATCTCTTGGGAGAACCCTTGCAGTGAGATCAATGTCTTTTCAATTTTAGGGGTTGTAACAAAGGTGCCTTTTCGCTCAATTGTGACTACATAACCTTTTTGTTGCAGTCCATGCAATGCTTGACGCGCGGTCATCCGGCTTACTTCATATGACCTTGCCAATTCTTGTTCAGGTGGAAGTAGTTCCCCCTCTTTGAAGACTCCAGTTTTAATCTTTTCAATGATTGACTGCTCTATTTGAGAATAAAGTGGTGTTTTGCTCTTTTGGTCGGACGGTGTGGTTGTCGAAGTTTTAGTTGTTCTATTTTTTTTACTTTTCATCGCGCAACTATTGTTAATGAAAATACTAGATTTGCAAAGTAAAAGTTTATTAGTAAAGATAGTCAGCTTTTGGCATCCAGTGACATGTGTCTGCTGCTTGAGTCGTCGCCCTACTCTATATCTGACGATACAATAATCTCAATGCCACAACGAATTCATCTGTAGGACAATCTTGATGTCATCTCAGCAAATATCATCCCGCGTTAGCAAGATAATTTCTCATGCTCGTATTCTCGTAGTATTTGCTGTCATCTCCGTCCTCGTCCCAGCCCAGACCCTTGATAACCCATCCATCGGCAGTCTCAACAAGCCCGAACAGCTCCAAAAATTTCATGACCTCGGCTTTGGCATCTTCATTCATTGGAGCGTTACAGCCAGCTCGGTGTCATCATCAGCCACTCGCTGGTCGATGCCTCGCCCGAATACACCCAAAAGTTTTACCAGGACCTGCCCAAGACCTTCTACCCCAACAAATTCGATCCAGATGCCCTGGCCCGCCTCGTCAAAATCTCTGGCGCTCGCTACATGGTCCTCACTAATAAACACCACTCCGGCTTTGCCATGTTCTCCACCGCCACCAATGACTTCAACGTGATGAACACCCCCTTCCACCGCGACATTACCGCTGAACTATATAAGGCCTTCCGCAAACAGGGCCTCAGTGTCGGGGTCTATTACTCGCCAGATGACTTCTATTGGCTTTACAAGCACAACATTTCCATCAACCGCTATGTGCCTAATGTCCAGTTCAACGTCAACCCCGGCCTGCTTAAGTATGACCAGCAGCAAATCACCGAACTCCTCACCCACTACGGCCCCATTGACACCATCTTTTTCGATGGCGACCCCAGGGGCCTTCGCGAACTCGCCTGGAAGCTGCAACCAAATATAATAGTTACGCGCGGCGCCATTGAGACCCCCGAGCAAAACATCCCCGGTGCGCCCCTGCCCGGCGTTTGGGAAGCCAATATGACGATGGGCACCTCATGGCAGTACCAGCCGCAGGATTTCTACAAATCCGTCCCGGAACTACTCGACATCCTCATCCATACCCGAGCCCGCGGTGGCAATCTCCTCCTCAACGTCGGTCCCAAGCCCGATGGCGAACTCCCCATTGAGCAGGAGGAACGCCTCCGCGAAATCGGCCTCTGGATGTTCATCAACTCCGACTGCATCTACGGCACGCAGCCCTGGAACATCACCAATGAGAATGACATCTGGTTTACCCAGGTCCCTGACAGGCCAACCCCGGCTACAGAGAAAGCTGCCAAAACCAGCACCCTCTACGCCATCGTCGACCGTCCCTGGCGCCGCGGCACATTCACTGACGTTGTCCTCCAGTCCGTCCGCGCCACCGCACAAACCCAGGTCTCCGTCCTCGGCCAAAACAGCAAAGTTTTCGAATATCAGCCAAAAATCGACCCCACACCCACCTGGAGCCAGCAGCCAGACGGCCTCCACATCCATGCCATGCGCACCCAGCGCCTGACTGATAGCGGCAAATGGCCTAACCCCGCTGTCATCCGCCTCACCCATGTTGAGCAGGCCTTCATCCCGCCCACCGTCCAGACACTTGCCCCCGAACCCGTTCCCGGCACCAATAAAGTCCGCCTGACTGGCGAATGGGCCAATCCTGGCTCTCCTGCCACCGTACAGGTCGGTTTTGAATACCGCTCCATCACCGGGGAGGACACTAACGCCCGCACTTCTCCTTGGAGGTCCTTACCGCTCACCTCAACCTCCTCGCCCGGGGCCCTCACCACCCTCACTGACGCCCTCGACTCCAGCCTCGATTACGAGGTCCGCGCCGTTGTAAAACATCCGCTCCTCACCATATATGGTGGCTTGGTTCGCTACAGCCACACCAAATAACAGCAGCCCTATCCGCCTAATTTCTTGTAGGAAATTTGTCCTATATAAAATCGTATCTTGTTATATTTGAATGGTTTGATTAAAAATCTCTGTGCTCGCTCTTGGGGGAGTTTTCCACATTTAGACTAAAAATAAGTGACAATGAGCGATTTTTAATTGTATAAAAATGTCACCGAAACAATGTAGTATTGCTTTACACGCAATTACCCTCAATTTCGAAGGCGGGCAGTCGTCCGGGCTTTCTGGCTGTCAGTCCAATTTGAGCGCAACAATAACTGTATTTCTGTACTTGTTTTATAAGGAGACCAATACATGAAATTCACTTCTAAGATGAAAGTGCTTTTTGCGCTGCTTCTCTGTGCATTCGCTTTCATTCCAACCCATGCACAAACAATTACCGGTGATATCAACGGTACCGTTACCGATGCAGGCGGCGCTGTAATTCCCGGCGCAAGCGTTACCGTCACCAACGTGGATACAGGCGTTGCCGTCTCAACCACCTCAAACTCGGCTGGCGTCTACTCCGTCCGCTTCTTGCAGATTGGTAACTACACGGTTTCTGTTATTGCAAAAGGCTTTGAAAAGACTGTGGTTCCTGCGTTCACCTTGGAATCAGGTCAGATTGCCAAGATTGATGCCAAACTGACTGTTGGTGCTGCAACTACAACAGTTCAGGTCTCGGGTAACTTTGCCCCCCTGATCAACGCACAAAACGGTACTGTCGACTCGATCATCGATTCGAACACCATCTCCAACATTCCTTTGAGCGGTAGCAATTTCTCCTCGCTGACTCTTTTCCTGCCCGGCGCAGTCGTTACCAATCCGACAGCCATCGATACCCCCGGTACTGGCGACTCGATTGAGCGCAGTACCAACTCGAATGACTTGGCTTCCATCAACGGTGGCCGTCTCCAGCAGAATGACTACTTGCTTGACGGTATCGAAGTCGATGAAACCATCAACGATACCAACGGCTACAACCCCTATCCAGATGCGCTCTCTGAAATCCGCGTCATCACTGCGAATGCACCTGCCGAGTTCGGTAACGTCAACGGCGGCGACGTTCTCATGACCATCAAGAGCGGTACGAATTCCTACCACGGTAGCGCCTCCTTTGATTTACAGGACTACCAACTGGATGCCAACACTTGGGGTAACAAACACGTTGCATCAGGTGGTGCCATCACTCCGCGTACGCCATACACTCAACAGATTTTTGGTGGCACTTTCGGCGGACCAATCCTCAAAGACAAGCTGTTCTTCTTCGTTGACTACGAAGGAACACGTTACCACTCCGGCGGTGTCAGCAACTATACAGTTTTGTCACCTTTGATGGCAGCAGGTAACTTCTCTGAATTGCTCAATCCGAACTTGATGTGTTCTGGATATGGTGTAGGTTCCAGTTCCTGTACCTATGCCAAGCTAACCCAGTTGTATGATCCTCAGACTAAGGTTAATGGTGTGTACGGTTTGCCTTTCTACAATAACGTGATCTGCGGTGCCGCTACCGTCCCGACAGGTTTTTCGACGGAAGCCACAACTCCTTGCGCAAATGAAAATAAGGTTTACAACTTCATCATTAGCCACCCGGCACTCTACCCTGTTGCCAACCAAAATCCTTTGTCGACCAACTCGGCAAACGGCAACAACTTCCAAGGCAACACTTCTTCACACGAATACAACAATCAGGGTGATGTAAAGGTTGACTATACCCCAACCAAGAAAGATCGTATCTCAGTCCGTTGGTTGGAAGGCACAGCAGGTAACTCTTCTGCCAACCCAATTGCTACCTCTTTCCCGGGGGCTTCCGTATATCCAGACAAGGGTATTGCAAACAACTGGGTACACACCTTTAGCCCGGCCCTTATCAACCAGGCAACAGCAGGTTACAGCCGTATTCGCTGGATAAGCGGTGCTCCTTCGGATCCTTCAGGTTTCTTTGGCCTGACCGGAGATCAGAAGGTCGGTATCCCTGTTAGCTCGCAGCCATTTGTTGGTTTTGCCTCACAGAGCAACGGCTTGTCCTCAATGGGTACATCGGGTTCACCAACACTCATTATCGACAACACCTTCCAATACTCTGACATCCTTACTTGGCAGCATGAGAAGCACCTCTTCAAGTTTGGTGCCACTTTCCTCCGCTACCAGCAGAACCAGTTTTACGCTGGTAATCAGGGCGCTATGGGTGTCTTCACCTACAACGGCAACTACACTGAAAACCCTGTAAATACAGCAGGTTCTGCTACAGGCTCACTTTCTGCATCTCAAACTTATACAACTACGACCCCGACTTCATACTGTTCACTATGCGCGGCTGGTGGTTTCTCAACAGCTGACTGGGAACTTGACCGTGTACAAACAGACGGCATCGGCGCAGTCACCGGTAACACCGGCGACCGCAGCTGGCGTTCCGCTTACTTCGCACAGGATGACTGGAAAGTTACTCCCGCCCTCACCCTTAACATTGGTGTTCGCTATGAGTATGTGCAGCCCATCTATGAAATCAACAACAAGCAGGCTAACGTCCTCCCCGGCGGTATTGTTGAGTATGCAGGTTCGTTGCCCGCGGCAAGCCTGTTGCCCACCAGCTATAACTCAACCCCAGTACAGAACATCGTCTGCCCCACTCGTTCTTGCTACAGCGATCCTTACAACCAGATTTCACCACGCGTAGGTTTTGCCTATCAGGTCGAGCATAATTTAGTGGTTCGTGGCGGCTACGGTATGACCAACTTCATGGAAGGTACGGGCGCAAACCTCCGTCTCTTCTACAACCCACCATTCACGCCTTCTTCAATCCTGACTGGCACAGCACCTAGTGCAACAGGTACGGTTGTAAGTCCTGGAACATACTTCAGTGAGTCCACACAGGGCTTCGGTTCTGGTTCGCTGGCACTCGGTGGTACCACCTACCGCCAATGGGCAAACAAGATGAAGCCGGGTGTCATTGGCGAGTATGATCTAACCACTGAATACCAGATCAATAACTACTCTTCCGTGAAGGTCGGTTACGTTGGTGAGTCAGGTCAGCACCTCATCATTGCGGGTGCTGCCAACCAGTTGGCGCAGCCCTGCTACATCAATGGTGTTCTACAGACCAACCCAAACAGCACGGCCTGCATCGCAGCAGACCCCTCACCCTATCAGAACTTGGTTAGCCAGTCTGGTGGTATCGTGTCGACTCTTCCAACGTCCATGATGAACTACAACGCGTTACAGGCAACCTATCGCCAGCGCGCCAGCAAGGGCTTGGAGTTCACGGGTAACTACACATACGGACGCGCAATGACCAACTCGATCGGCTTCTTCGGCGTTCCGAGCATCAACGGTCCCAGTGCGTATGCTGAAAACTTCTACGACAACCATGCTGAGTATGGTCGCGTAGGTCAGGACGTACGTAACAACTTCAATGCAACCGGCGTCTACGAGCTGCCCTTCGGCCGTGGTCACCAGTTCCTCAGCCATGATAGTTTCTGGGTTGATGAATTGATTGGTGGATGGAAATACTCTCAGACTGCAATTATTTACAGCGGTTTCCCGGTCACCATCAACGCAAGCTCAAACAATGCCTATACCAACAACAAGACCCAGCGTGCAAACTTCGTTCAGAAGTTCAACATCGTAGGTCGCAACCTGAACAACTGGTGGGGTACTGACTCAACCCTCGGTGCAAACGGTACGGCAGCATTTGCTCAGCCAGCCGCGGGTACTTATGGCAACTCCAAAGTCGGTACTTTGAGTGCTCCCGGATATCGGCAGTTTGATATGTCTCTATTCAAGAGCTTCACCCTTTACAAGCAGCAGCAGTTGGCCTTCCGTGCCAATATGTACAACTTCTCCAACACAGCCAGCTGGAGCAACCCCGGCAACACAGAAGGTTCGTCCTCCTTCGGTGCCATCACCGGTGTTCGTAACGCCCAGCGTCAGGTTGAGTTTGGTCTGAAGTACACCTACTAAACTCAAATAGCTATAAACAAACTTTGGCCCGGTCTCTGTGAAGAGACCGGGCCATTTTCTTTCTGTTTATATTGTTCGTCTATTCAGCTTTGAACCTGTAGTGTATCTCCCATTCTTGTGTCTTTCCCGGAGCTACATGGATGTGAATATATGCCTCTGGACAAATCGTCTTCGGAGTCGACCAGAAATAAAACTTTGAAAGCGGTGAAGTTGAAGTCTGCTCAACTCCCACATGGGTATTCGTGTCTTCCAACGATATGTGGTATTCCCCCGGAGCACCCGTGTATCCAGTCAAATATCCCTGTGCGCTATTCCGCCTTGCTGGTGCCATATTGAATGCAATCTGGTTCCCGCTCACTGTGACCACACTTGGAAATGGCTTGTCCGGCACAGGATTGAAGCCCAGTTTCACTACCATCCCTGCGCCTGTTGGCTTATTGTCCAGCATAAAGAAGTCATGATCGTAAACATCTGTCTCCAATGTCTTCGTGCCCAGGTTCTTCAGCTTATGCTTCAAAGTCAGCACTGCACCGTGCTTGTCCAGCACCACTGTCTTTTCATACTTGTAGGCATACCCAAAGTCAGTATGGATTATCTGCGTAAATGTTACAGACCGCTTGCCAACTTTGGTCGTTCGTACTCCGGTGTCGAGGATCGGATAGAAAGTCCCAAATTTATACGCAGATTCATCCACCTTTTTCAGGACTCCAACGCCAATTTTCAGAAAACGCCCATTGTTTGCGGCATCGTCATAACCAATCTCAGATGAGGGCGCCCGAAACTCCTCCACTGGCCCCTCAATAGAATCGTTCAGCAACGGGTCATACTTCGGAAACCACTGGCCGAAATAAGTATGTCCCTTGTATGAGACACAGCCAATTACGCCCGCCCAGTCGAATCGCGATGAGCGATAATAGCCGTTGTCCTTGTCTGGCAGATAAAGCACGGCATCCAACAGCCCGTTTGATAATTCAGCTTTCGGATGATCAGAATTCGGCAGATTGGAGCAAGCTGTATTGGTTTGCCCAAATGCTGTAACCGTTGATAAGCCAATTACCGAGCCAAGCATGGTGGTTGCAAGTTTGTTGCAGGGTCGCATAGTACTCTCCTGAATTTTATTTGTAGCTGCATTTTAGTTTGATTCACACATGATTGGCGAATGGGTTGGCTGCATATAAAAAGGGCGCATCACACGCCCTTTTTCGATGTCCATATTATTTCTTTTACTATTGCTTCTCTGCGTGGCTTTCTTTCTCCTCGTCCGTCAAATCACTTGAATACGGAGCAAACACAGCCTGCTTCACTTTTGGATAGCTCACCTTGTCTCCTTCAACGTCCCGCCACAGGATATGGTTCAGCTTCTCCGTTGGAGCAGCATCTGGCACCTTGAAATTCATCCGCATCGATGCCAGCGCATCCAGCTTGGCCTGCCCATTCAGCGCTTTCAATGGCGGACTCACAGTATAGATGGAGTATTCCGGCTCAATCGCTTTATAAGGAGTCAGGTCCGGTTTGTCCTGAAAGCTGTTCCTCATGTCATTCGCAATCAAATCGAAAAGTGACATGTTCTTGAGTCCCAGAATCAGCTCTATCGTCTTCACCATGCTGGTCTGCGAATAAAACGTGGAATCAATCGCCCCGCGCTTGATATACGGGCTGATCGCCAAGGCCACCGTGCGGTGTCCATCCACATGGTCTGGCCCCGCCTGTGCGTCATCCTCTACGATCAAAATCAGTGTCGATGCCCAGAATTTCGAGTGCGAGAAGCCATCAACAATCAGTCCCACCGCATAGTCGTTGTCTGCAATACATGCCCGCGGAGTAGAAAAGCCCGGTGTCGTTCCCGCAGTATGATCAGAGGGCAACTGCACCATCACCAGGTTTGGCATATTGTCCGCTGACTCCCATTGATGCATGCGGTTGATTAAAATTCTCGCCCGCACCACATCCGGCACGTCCAGTGTCCACGAAGGATAATTCTTTTCGAGATAGGGATTCACAGATACCGTCGGCGCTGCGTCAGAGAACATGCCCTCAAAATTTGACCCATTTTTGTAGGCTTCCAGCATCTCGCTGCGGATAATTTTTTTGCTCGGCGGTGGGTTGGATCCGTTGATGCCGCCTCCAGCATACTCGCCAAAATCATCAAAGCTCTTGTGCGCCGCCGCCATGGCATTCCAGATAAATCCACTATTCGCGTCTGCCATCGGGTCTTCTCCATCAGAGGGATAACTGCGACCACCATAACCCGGCCAGTACGTGTAGTCCGTTTCGCTGGCCTGTGTTACCCATTGGTGTCCATCGGCGCTATTCCCGCCATTCGCATAAAAATTATCCAGTAGCACATAGTCGCGCACCAGCTTGCGTTGGTTGGGTATCACATCATCACCATAGGTTTGTAGCGAGGGGTCACCATTGCCTTTGCCCAACCCACCAAAAAACTGGTCATACGACCGGTTCTCTTTAATGATGTAGACGATATGTTGTATCGGCGATGGATCGCCCGCCCGTATCGGCACCGGCATGGGCGTTGTCGAGTGCTCCGCCACCTCCATTTTGTCCGCACTGGACTTCAACTGCAGGTGATTGTTGACGGCTACTGCCTCGGAATAGCGCAGTAACTGCTCTCTGTCAGGCACGGCAAATACATGGATCGTGCCACGATACGAATGCACATAGCGATTGCTGGGCGAACGCTCTTTAGGCCAATTCTTTCCCGTAGGATCGATCGGTGCATTTTTCCATCCCGAACCCACTCCAAGCAGCGTCGATACGCTTACATATTTTTCATCCGGACTCAGCGCAATTGCATCCGGATACCAGCCAGTGGGAATGAGGCCTTCAATCTTCATCCTGCCATTTTCAAGTTCCATCACTGCCACTGCGTTTATGCCCGCACACGCCACATACAGATGGCCGCCATCCCGTGTCAGCACCATTGCCTCCGGTGCAATGCCTGCAACCGCTCTGGCAAAGGGTTCAAGTGGTATGTTTCCTATCACTTTGAACTTCGTTGTGTCGATCACAGAAATTGTGTCTGAATTGCTGTTTGCCACATACAGCAGGTTGCGCTTCCCGTCCAGTGCCAGTGCCGTGGGATGCAATCCAACTTCAATCTCTCCTGTCTCCCTGCCGGACTTTAAATCAATCCTTGAAACAGTGCCCGATGCCGCAACTCCCCGCGCGTCTATAACAATATGGTCTGCTGTTGGACTCTCGCCTGTTGTTGCAGTTCTGTCGCTCGGCTTGGGAAACCGTCCGCCCCAGTTGCTTACATAGGCCGTGGTGTTGCTCGCATCAATTGTCACCCCAAACGGTGCGATGCCCGTCTTCACCTTGTCCAGTACTGCACCTGTTGCCATATCTACAATGGCCGCTTCATCGTCAAAGGTCAGCGCGACAACTGCATACCGCGTCCCTGTCGCACCACGCGGAGAAACTGCTACTCCGCCAACTTCATTTTTCCCTAAAATTGTCTGGGCCGTGGGTCTGGCTTCATTCCACGTGCGTACCAGCTCTACTCCCAACTTTCCCAACCCTGTCATCAACAGGGTCTTTGAATCTGCGTCGTAGGTGATGGACTGCATGCCTGGATAGCTGGCTGTTTTCAGTTCCTCCAGCACCTTGTTCGACGCCCAGTCCATCCGATACACAATCGCTCCCGTTCTCGAGGAGGTGGCTGCGTAGACTTCATTCGAGCTTGCCCCGAAGGCTGTTCCATAGACACGGCTTTCAAAGACACTTTGCACTCCCGCCGGAGTAATTGTCTGGTTCGTTGTGATGGCACCAGGGTCGGGAACTGATCGTACCGGGGTCTCTGTATCAACCGCCTCCGCCTGCTTCTGTGCCGCTGCTGCTGTTGCACTGCCCACATTGCTGCTCTGTGCGAATGCGGACGAAAATGTCATGCAGCCGAGTGATAAAAATAATAATGTCGTTTTGCAAACAGGGTGGATAGACCTGCAAACCTGCATTGGGTTCCTCTTTGAGTTTTAAGATGGGTCTTTCCGTACCTTTAAATATCATCAGACTATTATTATCGTTATATGAATTGAGTAATATTTAAGGCTTTTCGCCACGTGCCAAACGCAAATTTATATCGTCGATCACCGGCAGCAACTCCGCAACTCCCTCAATAACATAGTCTGCACCACAGGCTTCCAGCCGTTTTTTGGCTGCGTCAATTCTCTCCTGCTGTGCTTCATCCGACATGGCCGCTAACTCTGCCATCGTCAAACCAACTTCATTGCCGGTCCGCGTAACCGATACAGACCACATACCGGCCGACTTGGCTTCTGCTACATCAATCGGGGCATCTCCTACTTTCACAAACGCGCTCATTGGATAGATGTCGAATGCCTTCGCTATGTGGAATGCCATCCACGGCGCTGGCCGCCCTTTGCCCACCATGTCCGGGCATAGCCATAAATCAGAGGTATAACCACCCTCTTCCGCCAGCGCAATAAGCTCGGTCATCATGTTGCTTTCGTATCCGGTGGTGTTGGCTATCTTTATGCCCCTCTTGCGCAGTTCAGCTACAACTTCGGGCACTCCGGGGATGACATCACAGTGGCGTTTCAATACCTCTAACTGTACATGGGTAAATTCTCTGTATAGCTCATCAATGCGTTCTTCAGTGGGTGCACTGCCATGCAGCTTGGTCCATTGCGCTGCGACATCAGGCTCAGCCAATACCCGCCTTAGGTGCTCAGTCTTATGCGATCCCATGGGTCGACGGGCCTCTTCGTGCGATACCGTGATGCCATATCGCGAGAACAGTTCCTTGAACGCAACCACCGGCCCATAGCTCCCATAATCAAGCACGGTCCCAGAAATATCAAAAATCACTCCACGCACACTATGTTTCAAAGCTGCTGTATCGTTCATTCCTTCTCCTGTTTTTTCTTCCACAAATTTAGGGTATAAGCGCAACTCTTGCTGGCCGTTCACGCTCAGCAAATGAGATCGCCGCATTCACTTCACTCAATGCAAATCTGCCACCGATCAGGTCTCCGAAAGGATATGTATCCACTGCATCAGCAAGAAACAACAGCGCAGTTTCAAGGTCTTCAGGCAGATAGTTGTAGACGCCGATGGTTCGTATCATTCTTCGCACCAGTTGTTCTCCAGATAGCTGCACTGGGCGGCTGGGAAATGTGGCCCCGGCCATGATAAATCTTCCACCCATCCTCAGCAGCGACACTCCCAACTCAATCGACTCAGGATGGCCGGCGAATTCAAGTCCCGCATCAGCCCCACGGCCCCCGCTCATCTGCTTTACCTGTACCAAGATCTCTTCTT
>Ga0116226_10001501_pt1 | contig 20238 bp, 21 predicted proteins | sample S1TSphfallax_FD_89692 | JGI IMG/M metagenome (GOLD analysis project Ga0116226, IMG submission 89692) | Host-associated microbial communities from peat moss isolated from Minnesota, USA - S1T2_Fa - Sphagnum fallax MG | ecosystem: Host-associated > Plants > Peat moss > Unclassified | place: USA... | reverse complement strand
TTTAAGGAAAAAACATGCTTTACAGTGATCTTGTTGACTTTATCAGCAGCACGTTTCAAGTGCAGGAAGTCAACAATGAACTCGCCACGCCTTTTACGGACAGCAATGCAAATTTGTGGCTGGCGCGAGCGATAGATTTTGCCGAACAACAAATCTATACAGACATGAATTTTCTTGCAACGCGGCAAGCTCAGTCTGGTTCGAGCTATGCGCTTGTGGCTAATTCCAGAACATTTACGCTTCCGTCCGTGTGCATGCAGATTGAGGGCGTGTCGGTCATTTCACCATCAACGGCGACACCACAAACAGGTACGCGCAATCCGTGTGAGATGACTTCATTGGATTTTATCGACATGATGTTCCCAAATGAGCAACCGGGGACTGGAATACCGTCTTATTGGGCGCCTAAAACAGATCAAATACTTGTGTTCGGACAAACGCCAGATCAGGCTTATCCTTTGGAAATCACGGGGATATTCAGACCAACGCCAATAGCCTACAACAACACAAGCACATACATAAGCCTCAATTATCCTCAACTTCTCATGTCCGCGATTGCGGTTGCATGGACGGGTTACCAACGCGATTACGGAGCTCAAAGCGAAGACCCAAAATTGGCTGTTTCTTGGAAACAACAATATCAAGATGCGTTGGCACCAGCGATCCAAGAAGAAAAGCGTCGTCGCGGTCTCAGTCAGGAAAGTTCAAAAACATCCCCAGCTGGGCCAGCAGCCGATCCAAAGGCCGATTAATCCATGGCTATTCAACCGCTTCTTTTGCGCCCCGGTGTCGAGGTGCAAAAGACACCCTTATTGGCGGGCGAAGAAAAACTTGGTCAAGCGGCATGGGTGGCGTGCAATCAAATACGTTTCGATCACAACAGCGGTCAAATACAGAAATTGGGTGGTTGGGCTCAATTAATTGCCCAGACATTGGTTGGTACGTGTCGCGGGATGATTTCGTGGGATGATTTTTCAGCAAACAATTATCTTGCGCTTGGCACCGAGCAACGCCTTACGGTTTATTCGTATGGGCAGTTTTTTGATATTACGCCGGTCGCAAGCACGGATAATTTGACAGCTCCATACACAACAACCAACCTTTCGACATCCGTACAAGTGACAGACGGAAGCGCATCGCCAAATGTTGGCGATTGGATCAATATACTCAATCCAATTTATGTGAACGGCATACTTCTTCAGGGATTGTATCAAGTCACCGTTGCCGGAAATCCCTATACGATTACCGCTCAAACAGCCGCAACAGCTTCGGGAACGGGCGGCACAGCGGCGCAATTTGTTACAGTCAGCACTTCAACAACCATCACGGTCAATCTGCAAAATCACGGATTATCGGTTGGATCGACATATACGGTTTTAGTTCCGACGACGGTTGGCGGTGTGACATTAAGCGGCTCGTACACGGTCTACGCCGTGAATAGTTCCAATCAGTTTACTTTTATTCAAGGCACAGCAGCTACATCAAGCACAAGCGGTTATGAAAATGGTGGCAACAGTCGGGTAGAATATTTGATTTCGACCGGTCTTGTGTCAACCATATCAGCCACAGGATACGGACAAAACGCTTACAACCTTGGCCCATATGGCTACGGAGCTTCGACCGGCTCAGAACAGAGGGCGCGTTGCTGGTATTTTGGAAAATGGGGAGAAGACATTGTTGCCAATTTTACGGGTGACAGCATTTATTTTTGGGATGTGACACAGGGTCTTTCAAACAATCCTGCTACCCTTATCACGCAAGCCCCCACGCCAATCGCAGCTGGAATATTTGTAGCATCCGAACAGCAAATGATTATTGCCATGGCTGCGGGGCCGACCCCCGGAACTGGTGATCCTATGTTGGTTCGCTGGTGCGATGTGGCGGATTTTACCGATTGGACGGCAACGGCGATCAACCAAGCTGGGTCTTTCAGGCTTCAGCGCGGCTCGCGCATCATGGGCGGATTGCCGGTTCCAAACCAGAATTTAATTTGGACAGACACCACGCTTTACGTGATGCAATATCTTGGTGCGCCCTATGTTTGGGGATTTTCGCCCGTTGGTCAAAATTGCGGTCTTATAGCGCCTCGCGCCGCCGGTGTTCTTGGCGAAACCGTCATGTGGATGTCGCAAAGCAATTTCTTTGCTTACGAAGGAAGCGCCCCAACGGTCATGAAATGCACTGTGTGGGATCAAATATTCGGCAACATCAACACGACGCAGTATGACAAGATTTTGGCGGCAGCAAACACATATGCCAATGAAATGTTGTGGTTTTACCCATCGTTGAGCGGCAACACAGGCGAAGTTGATAGTTACGTCAAAGTTCAAAAAGACCTTGGGGCTTGGGATTACGGTTTTCTTTCCCGCACAGCTTGGGTTGACCAGACGGCTTTCGGGCCGCCCATGGGGGTTGATCTTACGGGGTTGATCCAACAACACGAAATTTCGCCGGATGCAAACGGCACAGCAATGGTGAGTTACGCTCAGACGGCTTGGTTCAAAATATCTGAAGGCGATCTGTATCTGTTTATGGAACGGATGCTCCCGAACTTCAAATCGCTTGTTGGTAATCCAACCCTTCAATTTACCGTTTACACGCAGGAATACGGCGATAACGGCGAAACCACAACATACGCATATGGCCCGTTCACGGTAACGCCGACGACGAAATATTTCATCGTTCGCGCACGCGGCATGATCGCTTCACTTAAAGTTCAAAGCAGTGATTTGGGAACCCAGTGGAGATTGGGCGACATCCTTTATCACGTTTCACCAGCAGGAAAGAGGTTGTAATGGCAGACAACGGCAATTCGTCAAATATCCTTGCGGCTATATTGAACGGCGTTAAAGCGTTGTCGAACATTCAGCAAACCATCAGCAAAGTGTTTCCGCAAACCATTGGCACAGCAACAACGGCAACCGGTGGTTCTGCGACATTGCCATCAAATCCGGCTGGTTTTTTAAGCGTCGTCAATCCAGCGACCGGCGCGACAGTCAAAATCCCCTATTACAATACATGAGGTAAAAATGCCGTCTGTCAGCAAAAAACAGCATCGTCTTATGGAGGGAGTGGCTCACAATGCCAAATTCGCCAAAAAGGTCGGCATTGCCCCATCCGTTGGCAAGGAATTTGTAAAAGCGGATGAGAAAGAAGGAAAATTTGCCGATGGCGGTGCGACCACAATACCGGGCATCACGTTTAAGAAATTGTCGCTCAATGACGTTGCCAACAACGTCAAGTCAGCCCTTCCTCCAAAGAACCCCGTAACACCTAAGAAAGACATCACGCAGGAACAACGCACAACGCTTGCTGACACAATTAACAATCAGGATGCACGCGGTGTTGTCGGGGAAGAGGATTACAATAAAGGTGGTATCGTTCCACGCCAGAAATTTGATAATGGTGGCGGTGTCGATCAATATCATGGATCGGGATTTTTTGCCTCGTCTGGCCCCGGTCGAACCGATATTCTTGATCGTGCCGTCCCGCCGGGCGGTTATGTCATACCAGCCGATGTCGTAGCGGGTCTTGGTGAGGGCAATAGTCTTGCTGGATCAGCCGTGATTGACAAGATGATGAAGACAGGGCCTTACGGCACGCAGTTGCCCCGTGCGCACGGGCGCGGCGACTTCCCGCACCTTCCGCCTCCCGCACGCATCAGCCCATCACAAAATGAAAATCCGCAATTTGCCAAAGGCGGAGCCACAAAAGAAACGGTTCCCGTCAAAACGGCTGGAGGGGAGCACTTCATTAATCCGCAAGACATCATAAACAAATTTGGAAGTCTCAAGCGCGGACATCAAATCCTAGATCAGTTTGTCATCAACGAACGCAAGAAGCACATCAAAACGCTTCAAAAACTTCCCGGCCCCAAAAAATAAAGGTGAACCATGACCGATAAACCGTCAAACGTCCGTCTCGCTGAGCCGAGGGACGAAGACCGTCTCTTTACCTTTTTGATTGATGCTTACAAAGACAATGGGCAATACGCGATCAGTCCTTCCAAAGTCTGGAATGCCATACGCCTTGCAACGCGCCGTAATGCCAAAGGAATGTGGCAGGGCGGTCTTATAGGCATCATCGAAAACCACAAGGAAATTGAAGCAGCCATTGGCATGTTTGCCGAAACTTTTTGGTATTCGGATGAGATATTTCTCAACGAGTATTTCTGTTTTGTCCGTGAAAGCTATCGCAAAACCAACAATGCCAAAGACCTTATCAATTTTGGCAAATGGTGCGCGGAAAAACTTCCTTTGAAACTTCACATTGGCGTTCTGACCAATCACAGGTTGGCGGCCAAAGAACGGCTTTACAGCAGAGTTCTTCCCAAAAAAGGATGCCTTTTTGTCTATGAACCAAAATCTGGAGTGATATAAAATGAGTGGTGGCAAGGGCGGAAGTACCTCAACAAGCAGTTCGTCATCCACACAAACGCCTCCGGGCTATCTCAACAGTGCTTATCAGCAACTCGTTCAACAAGCTCAATCAAATGCTTATGCCCCTCTACAGCAATACACGGGTCAACTTGTCGCTCCATTTAACGGCACACAAAACGAAGCTTTTGGGGAGGTAGCCGGGGCTCAGGGAGCCGCAAATCCCTATCTTGAAATGGCAACCGGCGCAGCGGGAGCAAGCCAAACGCCTATTTGGGCAAGCACTCAACAATATAGCCCACAAAATGTTCAGAATTATTATAATCCATATCAAACGGATGTCATCAATTCTACGATGGCTAATATTCAAGAAACAAATGGTGAGCAAGACGCGCAATTACAAGGAAATGCTATTTCATCTGGCGCGTGGGGGGGTGACCGAGCCGGGATTGCTGCCGCAGAACTTTCAAATCAACAAGGTCTCGCCGCTGGTCAAACTTTATCGCAACTTGAAAATCAAGGTTTCTCACAAGCACAAAATCAACTTAACACGCAACAACAACTTCAGCTTGGCGCCAACGAAGCCAATTCATGGCTCAATTCTCAAGCTGCAAACATTTACGGCAATCTCGGAAATGAGGCCCTCAACACTAATCTCACGGGCGCACAGGCTTTACTCTCAACCGGAAATCAACAACAGGCACAAACGCAAGCCAATCTCAATGTGCCTTACGAACAATATCTTCAACAGCAAGCTTATCCTTATCAAACCACAGATTATCTCGCCAACATTCTTGAAGGCATTGGCGGCGTAGCGGGCGGCACAACAACAGGCACATCAACAAGCACACAACCAGAAGGAAGCGTTCTTAGTTCCATTTTAGGTGGTGCGGAAGGCATTACTGGCATCCTTGGGCAAACCGGCGCGTTTGGAAGCTCAAGCAACGGATACAACGGTTACCTGACCAATTTATTTGGCAGTTCGCCGTCTGGAGCTACAGCACCAGATGGTCTCGCTCAATCTGGCGGTTCGTCTAACGGCATCAACTGGGGTGCTTATAATGGCCCCTACAATCGTGGTGGCGGCATTATTCCGCGTCGCAAATATGCTATGGGCGGCGGCGGCATTATTCCAGATACCGTTCCAAATGTTGGGATCAGTTTTGTTGATGTCGGAACGCCAAGCCAAGCGCGAGCGAATTTCCCACAATTACCGCAACAACAGCAAGGCGGTGGTGGGGGTGGTGGTGGCGGTAATCCATTAGGTGCTATTGCCTCTATGTTTAATCGCGGCGGCGTTGCGCGTGGTCGTTATGGATTTGGCGGTGTGATGCCGTTTAGCAGCATGAGCGCTTCACGGCATCTTTCACCCCATGTCACGATTGGGAAAGTGCCCGATATGTTAAAAACTCCAAAATTTGACGATGGCGGGGCGGTAGGGACAAGCGGATTAAGCGGATTGGTGCCAAGCGCCCAGACTATGAACCCCAACGCGCAACAGGCATATGCAAATATTTCGCAAATGCCAGCCGAAAAACTTCAGGAACTTGCGGCACGCACACCACCAAACAGTCCTCAAGGCGCGATGATACAGCGTGCGCTCAGGCAAAAACAAATGATGCCGAACGTAGGTTCTCCATCGCAAACGGGCGTTGCGCCTCAGACTGGCGGCGGCTTACAAACACCCCAATTTGCCAAAGGTGGTCGCACGCGCCTTGATGATGGCGGAATTTCACCGCCATCACTGACGGGCATGAATGACCTAGTGACAGACGACAATGGAAATGAGGTTCCCTTAAGCTATGTTGGATCGAACAAAAATGTTCCGGTAGCTGCGGTTGATAAAATTTCAATGAGCCCCTATCCAGAATTGATGAATGCTCCGCAAACCAAACAAGGAATTGCAGCGCAACAGGGAAGTGGCGTTTCTCCCACAGCGCATTTGGACAGTTCGCAAAAAGTTACAGCCGATCCGTGGGAAGCCCTTACGACAGCCGGATTTGCCACATTGGCTGGACGTTCCACAAATCCGCTTATCAATATTGGCGAAGGTGGTCTTGCGGGTGTCAAAGAATGGAACCAAAGCAAACAACAAGCTGCCGATCAAACTTACAAAAATGCAGAAGTGGGTAAGGCAGCGGATCAACTTTCAGAAGAAGCTGGGTTTCACAAACAACAACTCTCCAACGAAGCTGCGAAAATTGACGAAGAAAAAACTCGTGATGCCAATACGGCAAATTATCAACAGGGAATGCTTAATTGGAGAAACAATAGCATTGGTGCTGGCAAACCGGGCGCAATTCAAAATCTTGCCGATAGCATCATGTATGACGATGACGGAAATGTGCGCACAAATCCAAATACCAATAAACCATATACTCAAGAGGAAGCTCTTAGTATGGCAAAACAAACCGGGAAAGCCGCTCCAGATGATGCTTTAAAACGCGAAGATTTGGCTTTGAAAGCTTTCACGGCTGGTGGTTTTCAAGACCTTCAAAGCGCCAGAGCAGCTTATGGTCTTCCTGCCAATAAACCTCAGGGCGGAAACAATACCAATCAAACGACACCGTCTATTTTGAGTGCGCCACCGCCGATGAACGCCCGTGTTTCGGGTCAAGTTTATCAGACACCAAAAGGCGCGATGACGTGGACGGGCTCAGGATGGCTCCCAGCAGGTAATCAATAATGGCACAACCACAAATTCTTTCCGATGATGACGTATGGGGAGCAAGCGCAAACACCAATAATGCCCCTGCGCCTAAAATGATGTCGGACGATGATATTTGGGGTAAGCCAGAGCCATCAGCTTGGGATCAAATCAAGGAAATCCCCAATAAGATTGCCGACTTTGAAAACAAGTCCCTTGCGTCAACGGGTCGCGTTTTAAGCGCAGCCGCACAGGGAGCGAAAGAAGGATTTGCGCCAGAAGAGCCACTTGGATTTGATCCAGATTATTATCAAAAACATGGTTTTGGTGATGACCCCAAAAGTGTTGGAGATTTTATTAAACAATTACCAGCTCAAATGCTTTCTGGGGGTGCAGGAATTGCCGATCTTTTGGTTAATCGTATTCCGGGAGCTGTTATTAATGCTGGAGTTGAGGGGGTTGTTCAAGCCGCCAAAGAAAATGGTATGGATGATAGCGGCGCCGAACGTCTTGGTCGCGACATCAACGGTTTCATTCAAAGCGAAATGGGTCGCTCTGGAGAACACGCTGCCGCACAAAACACAGCCGCAGCTATCGCGGAAAAGAACCCATATAACCCCTCAGCAGGTCTTTTCAATCCAGATGCTGTTCAAGAACCAATTGCTGGGCATTTGACGGGGCCGACGCCTGAAGCCGAACAGGCAAACCAAAACCTTAAACAGATTGCCCAAGGTAAGCCAGCAACACCGCCAGTGCCCGAATTAGCCGCACCACGCGCAATCCCCGATGAATTTGTGTCTGACGGTCAAGGCGGCGTCCGCCCTATCACAGAAACAGAAAAATGGCAGACAAGCCCAACGGATATTCTTGTTTCCGACAATCAGGGCGGCATAAGACCTATGACCCAGCAAGAGGTGGCTGATCGCACAGCCCTTATGCAACAAATGCTCGAAACTGGCAACACGCCAGACGTTCGCGCCGCAACAAATCAAAGGTTCAATCCTGTTTCACAACCACCAGAACCCGTTCAGGCGACCCCAAAACAGCCATTATCGCTGCCAGAACCACAAAAAAGTGGCGAAATAGCCACCGATAGTGCCGGTGTTTCACGTGAAACAACCCAAAGTGATGCTTTTGCGGCTCAACAAGAACGCGAACGCCTCAAAAACCTTGGAATTACCCCAGATATTGCCCGCGTCATAGCCAATCTTAATAAACCTACCCAAGATGCCGGGACACAAGCCCTTGAGGCTATTGCCTTTGACAACCCAAAGGGGTTGATTGGCGCTTCGCCTAAAACATTAGATACGGCTGCAAGTAATAAAAAAGACATGCTTGAAACACCACAAGTCATTAAAAACAACGAAATTTACACGAAAAACGTGAATACATCGCCTTCCGAAGCCCAAAAAGAGGCTGGAAACTATAAAAAAGCTCATGCAACTATTCAGGGATTGCCAGTTACCATCGAAAATCCAGCTGGAAGCGTCAGAAATGGCACAGATGCAGCCGGAAATCCATGGTCTGTAACGATGCCGGTTGATTATGGGTATATCAAGAAAACCGAAGGCGCTGATGGCGATCATTTGGACGCTTACATCGGCCCCAATAAAGATGCTCCAAACGTCTATGTTGTGGATCAGAAAGACCCGCAGACAGGCGATTTTGACGAACACAAAGCCATGATAGGGTTTAATTCCCCCGCAAAAGCCCGCGCAGCCTACGAGGGAGCGTTTTCTGACGGCAGTGGCAAGGATAGGGCTGGTGCCGTCACTGCGATGCCCATAGCCAAATTTAAGAGCTGGCTTAAGAATGGCGACACGACAAAGCCCCTTTCTTATGAAAAACCCAAGTCTGTTCCCCAAAAAATTAATAAAGCCGCAAAACCTGCGGAGATTTCTCCAGATACAAAGATCATTCAAGATGCTGGTGAAAAAATAGGTGGCGCTCGCAAAGATCAATGGGCTGGGCGCGGTTTAACAACCGAAGACCTTCATCGCATGACGGGCGGCGAAGCGGCGGAATATGTGAAAAAAGATGCCGTCTGGCCGAAACCAGATTACGCCAAATTGATTGAGAGTGGCATGGAGCCAGAAGCGGCGGCATTGTTAAAAATTATGAGAGACAAACTTGCGGCAGCTCCTCGTTACGATACCCCAGAAGGGCGCGAACATTACGTAGAGGCTATGTCAAAATTTAAAGAATTAGCAGAGCAAGTCAAAACGCCAACAGATGTCCGCAATCTTCGAAATGATTTTGGAAAATCGTTAGGGTTTGATGGAGGTACATTGGCAGCTGCCGAATTAAGGCGCAAATATTTTAGCATTCTTAAAGGCGGCAATGATGGTGCTTTGCGTGTTAGTTATGAAGATGCACGAAGAGCGCAACGATTGTTGCTTGATGGATTTCCAGCCAATCGGGAAGCATGGCAAACAAAATACAGTATTTCTGAGCAACCAGACTACATTAACGGCGACACCAAATGGGTTTTGCGCGACAAAAAGACATTTAGGACAATTCAAGAAAGTAAAGACAAAAACGAACTTATTGAAACTGCAAAAAATATGTATGAAGAAAATAAACCAAAGGCTGGCGATAAGAAAACACCGCCTTTGCGTCCTCATCTCGATAAAATACGTCGTACAGGAAAAGATTTGCGTAACGGCAAAGATGCAGATAGCAAAGATTTTGTCAAAGATTTTGGTTTTCGTGGAGTTGAGTTTGGTAATTGGGTGGCGGGCGATGAACGCCAAAAATCAGTTAACCATGCTTACGACGCGCTTATGGATTTGGCGCATACCCTTAATATTCCTCCCGAAGCTTTGTCCCTTAATGGCAAAATGGGTTTGGCGTTCGGTGCGCGTGGAGCCGGGAAAGCTGCGGCGCATTATGAAAGTTCAAAACTTGTAATCAATCTTACAAAAATTTCTGGTGCGGGAACCCTTGCGCATGAATGGGGACACGCTCTCGATCATTATTTTGGAGAACTTGATCGTCAAGATGCTTATCAAGGCAAAGCGCGTGGTGCATCTGGCTGGTATGAAAAAGAAAATTACGATAGAGGCGAACATAGATTGCCGAACCTTCGTCCAGAAGTTCGCGATGCTTTCAATGGTGTCATGTCGGCATTGTTTGGACGCGATATGGAGAAAGCCGAATATATTCGCGATCTTGAGCAAATGCGCGAAAATTTTCAAAACAAAGCTAGAATACAAAAAGAACGTATCGACGAACACATAAAGCGCGTTCCTGATAAAATGAAGCAAGACCGGAAATTCTTAAAAGCAGCAGCCGAATTTATTGATAACATGAACCGTCGCGTAAAAAATGCGGATCATCAATTAGAGGAAGCCCGTAAAGCTGACGCCCCACAACCAAATCGTAAGGTTGATACAAATTATTTTGGCAATGCCAAAGCCATATCTGGAGAAAAAGGATATTGGGCGAGACCAACAGAAATGTTTGCGCGTGCTTTTGAAGGGTATGTCCAAGACAAAATTGCAGAACAAGGAAACAAATCACAATATCTTGTGCATAGCACTGAAGGAGAAGTTTATCCATCTGGTAAGGAACGCGCCAACATTAATGCCGCTTTTGATAAATTATTTCAAACGCTTAAAACTCGCGAAGGAAGCAGTGGGAAGCAATCTCTTTACGAAGGCACAGGCAGCAATAACACGGCAGAATTTTCTTCCAATCATTCTGATTTTGTCGATTTTACAAAAGGAAGGGTTTTGGCATCCCCGCAAGACACACACAAAGCCATACGTGATTATATTTTGGATCGCGGCAAAGAAACTGGTCAAGAACATGCGGTTCTTTTAAATGCGAAAACAGGTAAGGTTATTGATGTTGGTTCATCTGGGCTGGAAGACAATATCAATTGGGATGATCGAACGGCGCAATTGCTTAATGATCCTAAAAATCTCATTGATTTGCATCACAATCATCCAAATGGCACCGTTCTTAGCCCCCAAGATTTACGTGTTTTATCTATGCGCGGCACACATTCCGTAACAGCTTATGCGCCTAACGGAGATGTTTCATATGCTTCTCTTACGCCCTACGCAAAAAGTTTTCTTAGTGGTGTGGAAAATGCTTCAAAAATAGAAAACATCCTTGAGAATGCAGAGCAGGGCGTTAGAGATGTTTTGCAGAAAGCCGTCAACGATGGTACAATCGACTTTGATGAAGCCGAAAAAATTGGTCATGATTTGGCTCTTAGGGGTCTTCATCAGGCTGGCATCATTGATTATGTCTCGTCGCACAAATTAACAGACAACGACTCTGTGCTGCGTATGGCAATAAATAAAGGTGCAGAAGAAGCGTCTTGGTTGGCAAAACTACTTAAAGGAGAAGGAAATGAATTTAAAACGAGTGAAGGCTCTTCCGCTCGACGGGCCGATGATGCCCTTTCGCGTTTTTCCAAAGAAAGCGGATTGTCAGAAATATCTCGACGAGCTTTTGGAAAGACAAAAGGCAATGAAGAAAGCGGGGAAATACGAACCTTGGGCGGTGAGGGATATAGCGCGAGCCCGACGCGAACTCGCAAAAGCGAAGGATTAGCTCAATTTAAGCCGGGTGAAAGTCTCAAGGACGACCATACTTTTGGTGAAAAACTTGGAAATGCCCTTCAAAAAGCCGAAGCGACGGTAAAAGAAAAAGTTTCAGGCACGCCACTTGAACGGTTCGCGCATTACTATCGTGATTTGTTGCAGCCTGAGACCGTCAGCGAAAAGTCAAAATTGGGTGATGCTTTGTTAGCCCAACACATGGTCGCCAAACAAAACCTCAAATCATCAATTGCCATGGTTATGCAGCACGTCATTGAGCGTTGGGATGCGGCTCCACTGGCAGCACAGAAAGAATGGATTAAAAATTACGAAGAAGGCAAGCGCAACCATCCTTATGACGATTTTCATAAAAGCATGATGGACGCTACACTTAAGGCTGAGAATGAAGCTTTTGGACGTAACCCCGAAGATTATTACCGCGATAATTACGTGAGCCACATTTTTGAAAGCCCGGACAAGGTTCAAAGATGGATTGAGAGCCAGATCAAGCGTTATGGGCAAGATTGGTTTACCAAAAAACGTGCCTTTGATCTTGTTGAGGAAGCCGAAAAAGCTGGTTTCAAATTACGCACTTATAATCCAGCCGAACTTGACCAAATGCGCTTGAATGCTGGCGCCGATATGATTTTGCATCAAAAGCTTTTGAACCGCATGGCGGAAAGCGGGCTTGCTGCAAAAGTCAAAAAAACGGTAGCTGAAGGCAAAACCACGTTTGATATTGAACAGCACCCCAAGGTCACACAAGCCGATTATGACAGTTTAAAATACAATCATTTCACCGTTAAAGGCCCCGACAATAAAGATTGGTGGGTTCATGATGACATGGAGCCCGTGTGGAAGAACGCCATGGAAAAAGGCGGTCTTCAGCAAGCGGATAGTTTTGCTGGTGATGCGTACAGATTTCTTCAGTCAGTTCGAAACATTCAATTGCCGGTTGAATTAGGTTTTTCTCTTTTCCATCCTTTCCACGTTTACACAATTCATTGGGCGACCGGCATTGCGTCAGCCATTGAGCATGTAGCCAAAGCACCATCATTCGAAGAAGGGTTTAAGGGGGCGCTGGAAGCGATGTCTATGCCACTGAAAGCCGGTCTTGGAAAAGAAGGCGTCAATCCTTTGCGGGCTTTATATGAAACCAACAAAGGCAAAAGACTGCAATCTATCGACAGTCCCCTTGTCAGCGTTTTAAAAATACCAGACGCACAACGGACACCAGAACAAAAAGCTATTGTGCAAAGGTACGAAGATGGTGGTTTTACGCCTACAATGTCGGAGCGCGATAAAATTCATTTCCGCCGCGCCATGATGAAAGCGATTAATACCAAACAATTCCACAAAGCCATCCTTCCTGCCGCACTGGCACCTTTCCGTGCGGTAACGACACCATTTATGGAGCATTGGATACCTGCTTTGAAGGCGCAAGCCTACATGATGCGCACGCTTTTAGCTGAACGCCGAGACCCAGAATTGGCAACAAACAAAGATAAGAGGGCGATTGTTTTTCGTCAGATCGCAAAAGACTTGGATCGCACATACGGCGAAATGAATTACGACACGCTTTTCTGGAACAAAAGTTTCAAGGATGTTGCCAAAGTTTCATTCATATCTATGGGGTGGAAACTTGCGCAGCTTTATTATTACATGGGTAAACCGGCTATTGAGATACCGAAACTTATTTATAATTGGGCACGTACTGGGAAAGCTGGATTAAACAAAGAGGGTCTCAACACTTTGCGTAACGGAGTTACCTATCAATCCACCATGTCTGTTTCTTATTGGGCTGTGGCTCTTCTGGCTGGATCAATCGCCACATACATGATGACGGGGCACGAGCCTCGCAATTATCTTGATATGAATTTCCCACCCACTGGTGAAAAATCTGCGGATGGCAGCGAAGATCGTTTGTCGTTGCCGTTCTTTAATAAAGAAGGCCCCTCTTGGAAATATCATGTGGATCAAGAAGGTTTGTTAAAGGGCAGCGTATCATTTATCACCGATATGTCCACGTTGCCGGGGATATGGCACTTCCTTAATAATGAAGACCATTTTGGCAATCCGCTTGTGAGCCAGTTTAATTGGGATCAATTATCACACATGGCTATTTCTGAAATCAAACCAATCAGCATGAACCTTTATGACCGCGCTCAACTCAAAAAGAGCGATACTGCGGCAATGCTGTCATTTTTCGGTGCGGGTCTCGCGCCCAATTATGTTGGCAAGACAACTTTTGAAAATAAAGTTGCTGGCGCGTATTTCAAAGAAAAAGGAAGCCATGGAAGCGTTTATCAGCGCGATCTTGAAAACGAGTACAAACTTGCTTCACAGAGCGGCGATACAGAAAAAATGGACAGCGTCCGTGAAAAACTTATCGCAACAGGCATGAAACCAAAAGAAATCAATACGCTTGGTCGCGCTCATACAACTGATTTTACCGAATATGCTTGGAAGGGTTTCCCTAACAGCAAATGGCAAGGATTATCGGCGGAAACGCAAATTGAACTTTATCAATCAGCCAATGATGCCGAAAAGAAAAAGTTCTACCCAATGATGAAGCCAGAAGCTCGCTCACAAGTAGAACGTCCTCAGTAACCGTAATAATTCAACATTTCTGAGCGTGCGGCAACGCACAGAATGATGATTGCCACAAGAGCAGCGGCGGCGATCAAGACCTCTTTCACGATCCTAAAGAAAATACCCATAGCAACCTCCGTTGGGGTGTGTTGACGCACATCATAACACAACATAAGGCTGGAGACCAGAATGTCAGATACAACTACGACCCATTACAGTTTAGTTCAGCCACAAGTGGGCGGTTCTTTCAATACGTGGGGAAACAAAATCAACAATGATTTAAGCACGTTAGACAGCATTATTTATGCCGTCAGCGGTGGCATTAACCAAGGTTTGAACGCCCCAACTGGCTCAGCTTCGTCAATATCCCTCACCAATCCTTTGGTAACAATTCAAAATATTGCTTTCACGGCATCTGGGCAGCAACTCAATATGCCAGCCATGAACGCGACCTCAAGCGTTCAAACTGGAACGCCAATTAAAATTGTCAACATGGGCTCCTATTCTTTTCCCGTGTACGCTCAAGATGCCGCAACAATTATTTATGGAAACGGAGTGGCGGCTGGCACAATCACATCTGGCGGCTCTGGGTACACGAACGGGTATTACCCAAACACTTCGTTGACGGGGGGTTCTGGAACTGGAGCGACCGCAGACATTACCGTATCTGGAAATATTGTCACAATTTGTTCACCTGTTCATCCGGGATCAGGATACGCAATAGGTAATACATTATCCGCGTCACTTCCCGGAGGCAGCGGCTTTGCATTTCAAGTTTCGGCGTTTAGTGGCTTGGCGCCGGGCGCGACACTCATTCTGACACCGACAAGCAATGCAACAGCAAATGGATCATTCAACGCCGTCATTCAGGGCGATCTCTATTCTGGCAACAATCTTTCTGATTTAACCAACCCGTCATACGCTCGAACCAATCTTGGACTTGGCGCGTCGGCTGTCCTCAATCTTGGCAACATGATTGTAAACGACGGAGCGGGAAATCTCACAATTTCCGCGTCGGCTGTTTTGCCAAACGGTGTCACGGCAACCACGCAATCCGCAAGCAACAATTCAACGTTGCTCGCAACAACGGCTTTCGTGAACTCATATGTAAGCGGAAACCCTTTGACATTATACAATGGAACAACGGCAACAACTCAAGCGTTGAATGACAGCAGCACCAAGTTAGCCACAACTGCTTTTGTTAATCCGGGCAGTTCACAAGGCTCTAATGGATACATGAAACTCCCTAACGGTCTTATAGTTCAATGGGGCGTTGCTACTTGTGGAAGTGGTTGGACAAGTATTGCATTGCCAATAACTTTTCCAAACAATTTATTTCAAGTTACGACCGCTTTGCAAGCGACAACGGCTGGGTTTCAAGCCGCATGCGGTTATGATGCACAAACGTCAACAACTTCTCATATTTCTTTGGCGTGCATCAATTCAAATTCAGGTGCCTATATTTCGGGGCTAGTCAGTTGGATGGCAATAGGTAACTAAAATGGAAAATCAAATCAATCAAGAAGGCGTTCGCACTGTGACAGAATGGGTGCAATACGTCATTGGTGGAATAGCCGTTGCTGGTCTTGGTGTCACTGGGTTTTTGTGGAACACGATCATTAATGTTCGAAAGGAAAACGTAAATACCATGCAAGCCATTAAAAAATCTTTTCAAGTCCAATATGACAATTTAAAAAATTCGGTGGACAAAGATACCACTGAAATTGAAAGAAAGTTTGATATTTTGCGAACGCACGTCGATGAACGACACGAAGATTTGCGAACACACATGGACGAAAGGCATGACGCGCTTTCACAAAATATAAATAATCGTTTCGATCAACTCACATCACTTATCGTCAACAATAGGAGGTCTTAATGTTTACAGCATTTTCAATTCTTTTGCTCGCTTTTGTTTATCGGTTACGTGGTGGTGGTTTTATTCAATTTGGAAGTGACACGCCCGGAAGAATTATTTGGGGCACTTCTTTGGCTTTTGCTTATGTAGCCATGTGCTTCCCTGCGGTAAATTATTGGTATGCGGTTTCTCTGATCGTTCTGGGGTATGTATCGGCTTCCTTTCCGCATAGCGCTTATCAGAATATAGGACGCTGGGCGACACCTCAATCTGATTGGGAAGGTTTTTTCTTGCCAACACCTACAAACGCAGAATGGACTGGGATGTCAACAGTGCTGCGTGCTTTGTACGATATGGCTGGCATGGCTGGGGTTGGTCTTTTTTCTGCACTAACCGTGTTTTTGCCTTATGCCTTGGTTTCGTTTCTGATTAATGTGTGCGCACATTTTTATGCAAACCCAACACCCTCAGTCAGCGTCGCAAATCTTGCCATGGTAAACTGGGGATATATTCACATTGCCATCGGTATCGTTGTAAACACGATCCTACAGCCATTTTCTTATTTGATTGGGTGGTGCGTCCCATTTTCCATAGGAAAGTCCCTGACGGCTAAATCTACGGAATGGGGTGAATTTTTTACGGGGGCATCATGGGGGATAGCCATGTGGGCTTTCCTGTCATGAAATGCAATCAGGCCGGGATAGCCCTTATTCAATCGTTTGAAGGTTGTAAACTTACATCCTATCCAGATCAAAATGGTATTTTTACGATTGGCTGGGGACACACCGGCCCCGAAGTTGTTGAGGGAATTGTGTGGACGCAAGACATGGCAGACAGCCAATTCTTGATAGACCTCAAGCAACGCGGGGAAGACCCGGTTAACGCCATGGTGACCGTGCCGTTGACCGACAATCAGTTCAGCGCCCTATGTTCTTTTGTTTACAATATAGGGTCTGGTCGTTTCAAAGGGAGTTCCGCGCTTCACCTTTTAAACAATTCTGATTATGATGATGTGCCGGATCACATGAAATTGTGGGATGAAGCTGGTGGAAAAGTGGATGATGGTCTAGTGAGACGGCGACAAGCCGAAGTTGATCTTTTCAACACACAGGAGGCAGCATGAGCACCATAGAAGCCGTTTTTCTAGCCGTTGTCGGCATGATTATACTTGGGCTTGGTATAACAATCTGGGTTGAGCACGGAACCATTGAAAACCTCAACACGCGCATCACAACTGCCGATGCTAAGAAAGCAGAATGTGACGCGACCAATGAAAATTGGAAAGCAACATCCCAGACGCAGACGAATGCTATTGCAAATTTGGTCACAGCAGATAAGACCCGTTCTGCGGCAAACGACAAAGCCCAAGCCGCCGCCCAATCTACGCGAACCGCAAAAGAACAAATTGCCGCTTCTATTCTTGCTCAACCCGTTGATGCAGACGATTGCAAGGCGGCTGGTAAAATTATGTCAATCTACTTAGGGAGCCCGAAATGATACACCCAGTAACCAAAGAAGCTATTGTGGCGGCTGTTTGGCTTGTTGCTATGGTTGCGGTCTTTTTTTTGACAAGCTGCGCGAGCGAACAACCTGACACGATTTATGTGCCAACTGAGGTCAAGGTGCCTGTCGCGGTGCCTTGCAAAGCCAAATCCATACAACATCCTCAGGATTTGTTGGCGCTCTTGCCAAAAACGACTACGCTTACGCAGGGTGTGAAATCGTGCCTTGCGCAACATGAGCTCGACCTCGGCTACGAAGCACAGCTTGAAGCTTCAATAGCGGCTTGCCAATGAGAACGACAAAAGAGGTACTCAAAAACCTCAATTGTTTTTGCTGGCAATCAGCTTATGAAATTATGATTTCTATTGAGGCGTATAATGATGCCGTCATTGACACGAGCGTCAAAATAATTTTGCGCGGCATGTTCGATCAAGGATTGATTGAACGCAAAAAAATTTATCGTTATGACGCGACGCATCGTTCAAATCGACACATCTATCTTTACCGTTTGCCACCATCCGATCATCCGGTGGATTGTGCCGTCAAACGTATTCCAAAATCTCACCAACGCTTAATCAGGATCGCAGAGCAGAGCCATAATTCCCAAAACAGCCAGCAGCAGATAAAACATCGAACTCATTTTGTGCCTCCCGTAGCAGGTCAATCGAGATCATCATTCGCTTATAGCAAACATTGTTAGCTTCCCGATGATCCGGCATACCAAGATGCCCCCATAACCATTTATCATCGGTTTCAATCTCCCGTTTTAACTGAGCCATAGCGACCGATAAGTTCACGGCGGACATTTTCGAGTAATTCTCGTTCGTAACCATAGATTTTTTGCCATCTTTTGGTTCCAAGGGTATGGATGCCATCGCGGCCTTGGTGGTGGTTATGGCAAAGTCCAATTGTTTCATAATCGCTTGCTTTCTGGCCAGTTCCTTGGCCGTCTCTAATGTGGTGCACGTTAGCGGGTGCCGCACACACAATGCACCCCAATGAAGCCACGCGCCCCATGTGGATTTTTCTTTGTCTTTCTCTTTCAGCCTTTTCTTTAGGAGTCAATCTTTCGCGTATTGGCATATCCCTCCAGTAATATGAAATCATCCCTCTCCACAAAAACATCATTCATCACAAGTAAATCTATCTTGCGTGTCGATACATTTTTAATGACTGCCGTACCGATCTTGACGGTATGTTCTGGCTTAACCCTGATTTTTAGCATTACAAGACCTCAAATACATTTCAATTCCTACACGCAAGGTGTCCATTGCGGCTTTGCGTGGAAATATTTGTCTACCCGCCATTGCTTGATATGCCTTAACTAAGGCTTCTTCGTTTATTTGTGTGGTATCGCAAAAAACACAGTGCCCATAAATTCCATGGAAACAGGTTTCTGTTTTTTCGATCATTTCCATGTTGCCACCACAACCAATATCCCGACGATTGAGACAAGAATTGAGTAAATAAGTATGTCTGTTGATTGTTTCATTTCTTATGCTTCTTCGCGTTATCTGTAGCTTGAACCCATCGACGCATTGATGCCTCTAAATTTTTTAGAGAAATTGGCTTTTCCTTTTCCTCAAATTTGTTACAGAGCCAGAGGAATGTTTTAGCAGACTCAATGTCAAGCTTGAATGTAGAAGGCGGATACAGAACATTTACGTCGCTGTTGGCCGTGTCATATATTCCAGATTTCATGATAGTTTCTTCACGAGTAATATCCATCACTTCCCCCCCCTGCAGCTAAGATGCGTTCAAACTCGCTAGCCAATCTACAGCTAGAAAACGTTATCTGGATGGTTTGGTCACTTATCCGGTAATAGGCATAGATATTTTTCAATACATCCTCATGGCTGACAGGCGCAGTCTCCGTGAGGGTCGCTTCTGAGTTCTGAACACTGCTAAGATCACCACTAGCCCCCCATTTTGCATATTCGCCAGGCTCTAATTCGTGCGGTGCTTTGTTTGGTGCGTGTGACATATTTTTACTCCTTCTTTGGTTGCGATTGATCCTCAATCTGCTCGGTGGCGGCGAGGGCTTGTTCAACTTTTCTTAAATCTTCCTCAGAAGCCGATAGCGTCCAGCAATCGTGACAACAACCGACAGTATCAATAACCAAAATCAAACATTCCCTCAACACCCTTATCGCTTCAGATTGAGTCATGGTAATTGGTTCTCCTTTTTGATTTGGTGTAATGATTTTTTGATGTTGATGTAGTATTCTACTCCACCAACGACAACCCATAAATCAGCCTCTCCATCCATGCCACCACTATCGACATGAGTATCGGCATCCTTCACATTTTCTAGCCAACGTTTCATTTCGCTGGCCAAGATCAACGGTTTTTTATCCCATTGCGAAGGTATTAAATTCATCATCTCTCTATGCGGATCACTCATGATACCTCCTGCATGGGTTATACACAAACCTTGGAGTGTTTAGCCTTCTCCAACCTTGGCAACATTTCTGCTTCATCAATTTCTGTGTGCTTGCCTAGTAGGATCGCCCCGTCGAGAATTTCACAAGCAATTGTAAATATTTCTTTCCGAGCATCAGCATCATCAAGAGCAACATCAGCAACAGCAACAGCAACAGCAACAGCAACAGCAGCAGCATCAGCAGCAGCATCAACAGCAGCAGCAACAGCAGCAGCAGCATCAACAGCAGCAGCAACAGCAGCAGCAGCAGCAACAGCAGCAGCAGC